>Ga0268265_10000182_pt1 | contig 74651 bp, 77 predicted proteins | sample KBSSwiS52_FD_190355 | JGI IMG/M metagenome (GOLD analysis project Ga0268265, IMG submission 190355) | Switchgrass rhizosphere microbial communities from Kellogg Biological Station, Michigan, USA - KBS Switchgrass S5-2 (SPAdes) (version 2) | ecosystem: Host-associated > Plants > Roots >... | reverse complement strand
CGCCACGATCGAGCAGGCGCTGGAGATGTACCGCCTCAACAATCTCAACTATCCGGCCACCAGCGACGGCCTGCAGGCGCTGCTGACGCCGCCGGCCTCGCTGCAGAACCCCCAGCGCTATCAGCGAGGCGGCTATATCAAGAAATTGCCCGACGATCCGTGGGGCCGGCCCTATCTCTACAGTTCGCCGGGCCGGAAGGGTGCGTTCGACGTCTGGTCCTATGGCGCCGACGGCGTCGAGGGCGGCACCGACGACAATGCCGATATCGGCAGCTGGCAGTAAGATGCGCCGCTTCCCCGCAGCAATCGGCGAGCGCGGGTTTACTCTCGTAGAGATTTTGATCGTGATCACGATTGTCGCCCTGATGTCGGCGGTGGTGATCCTCGCGATCCCCGATCCGCGCGGCCGGCTGACCGACGAGGCCGAGCGCTTCGCGGCGCGCGCCAAGGCGGCGCGCGATGCCGCGGTGGTCGAGTCGCGCAGCGTCGGCGTCAGCGTCTCTGCGGCCGGCTATGAATTCGAACAGCGCCGGGCAGGACGTTGGGAGCGGATGGACGAGAAGCCGTTCCGGCCCGAGGAATGGAGCGACGGCACCGTCGCGGTCACCAGCAATGGCCGCGGCCGGGTGACGTTCGATTCGACCGGCCTCGCCAGCCAGCGTCTCGACGTGACGCTGCTGCGCGAGGGGGTCCGGGCCAAGGTGGTGATCGATACCGATGGATCGGTGAAGATCGATGGATAGCGCCGACCAACCTCTTTCCGTCATCCCGGCGAAAGCCGGGACCCATAAACACTGCTCCTCCAGGACATTGCGGAGCTTATGGGCCCCGGCCTGCGCCGGGGCGCGCCCGCCTCACGGCGAGCGCGGCTTCACCCTCCTCGAAATGCTGGTCGCCTTGCTCGTCTTCAGCCTCGCCGCGCTGGCGTTGTTGCGCCTCGAAGGCGCCACGATCCGGAGTACGGCCGATCTCGACACCCAGACCATCGCCCAGATGGTCGCGCGCAACGTCGCGGTCGAGACGATCACCGATCCGATCGCACCCGCGCTGGGCACAACCTATGGCTCCGTCGAGAATGGCGGCCGCAATTGGCGCTGGGAGCGCCAGACCGCGCTGACCGCGGACCAGCGGATCGTCCGCGTCGATATCGCGGTGATCGATGCGGCAGGGCAGGGCGCGGCGAAACTCACCGTCGTGAGGTCGCGCGAATGATGATATCCGTAGAGCCTGAGACCGAGCGCGGATTCACCCTCGTGGAGATGATCGTCGCCTTGTTCATCTTCAGCCTGATTGCGGCCGCCGGCGTTTCGATCCTCGCGTTCAGCGTCCGCGCGCAAGCCGCCGCCGGCGAGCGGCTCGACGACATCGCCGCGCTTGGGCGGCTGTCGTCATCGGTCGGTGCCGACATGGCGCAGGTGATCGCGCGCACCACCCGCAACCGCGCCGGCGATCCGTTGCTGGCGTTCGACGGCAAGGCGGTGGGCAAAGGCGAGCCGTTCCTGTCGTTCGTCCGCAGCGGCTGGACCAACGCCGAGGATGCGCCGCGCGCCAGCCTGCAGCGCGTCGACTATCGCTTCGTCGACGATCGGCTGGAGCGCATACCCTATCCGATGCTCGACGGATCGGAGGCGGGCACTGCCTCGGTGCTGCTCGCCGATGTCGACAAGGTCGGCATCCGCTATCGCGTGGGCAATGACTGGCTCGACATCTGGCAGCCGACCCGCGCCGAGGCATTGCCGCGCGCGATCGAACTGGTCGTCCGCCGCAAGGGCGGCGCCGAATATCGCCAGCTCTTCCTCGTCGGGACCGGCTATTGATGCGGCCCGTTCGCGCCATCAAGCCCGGCGCCATCAGACCCGGAGAACGCGGCGCGGCCCTGCTCACCGTGCTGCTGCTGGTCGCGGTGATCTCGGTGCTGGCGGCGGCGGCGCTGGAGAAATTGCGGATCGCGACCAAGCTGGCGACCAATGCCAATGCGACCGATCAGTCGCGGACCTATGCCTATGCCGCCGAGACGCTGGCGATGCGGCGGATCGACGACCTGCTGGAGCGCGACGCGGCGCGGACCACGCTGGCCGGCGGCTGGAACGGCAAGCGCCAGGCGCTGCCGATCCCCGGCGGCATCGCCAGCGCGGCGGTTTCGGACGGCGGCAATTGCTTCAACCTCAACAGCGTCGTCAGCGGCGCGCAGGGTCTGGCCAAGGAGGCCTCGCCCTTCGGCATCTCGCAATTCGTGGCGTTGATGACGATCCTCGGCGTCCAGGATCGCGAGGCGCGGCAGATTGCCACGTCGCTCGCCGACTGGATCGACAGCGACACCGTGCCGGGCGCGGGCGGGGCGGAGGATCAATATTATGCGGGCCTTGCCGAACCCTATCTGCCGCCCAACACGCTGATTTCCGATCCCAGCGAGCTGCGCGCGGTTGCGGGTGTCACCCCCGACGTCTACGCCCGGCTGAGACCCTGGATCTGTGCGCTTCCGACCAATGAGCTTTCGCCCATCAACGTCAACACGCTCGCGCCCGAACAGGCGCCTTTGTTCGCCATGCTGATTCCGGCGCAGCTCAACGTCGATCGCGCGCGGCAATTGCTGCTCGAACGGCCCGCCGGCGGCTATTCGAGCGTGACGCAATTCTGGAAGCTCCCGGCGCTCGAGGCGCTGGTGCCGCCGCTCGAAGCGCAGCAGCAGACGCGCGTGACGACGCGCTGGTTCGATCTGTCGATCAGCGTCGAGCTGGCCGGCGCCGAACTGACCGAGACCGCCTTGATCGACGGTTCGCGCCGACCGTCGCGGCTCGCCCGGCGCCAATGGGGCGATCCATCATGAGCAATGCGCTCGTCCTGTTCCTCCCCGAACGGCGCGACGATGCCTGGCGTTGGCTGCGCATCGCCGGCGACGACGTGATCGCGCGTGGTGAGGGCGCCGAGGCGATCCCGCAGCGCGACGTCGACGCGATCGACAATGAGCGCGTGGTGGCGATCGCGCCGGCGGGCGCGATGACGCTCGACTGGGCCGAACTGCCCGATCTCGCACCGGCGCAGGCCCGTGCCGCGGCGCGCCTGCTGGCCTCCGAAAACAGCATCCAGCCGATCGAGTCGCTGCATGTCGCGCTCGGCGAGACCGAGGAGGACGGTACGGGCCGGCCGATGGCGACGGTCGAGACCGCGCGCATGGCCGAATGGCTGGCCGAGCTGCAGGCGCGCGGCCTCGATCCCGATGCGATCGTGCCGTCGCCGCTGCTGCTGCCGCGTCCCGATGCCGGCTTCGTCCGCGGCGATCTCGGTGGTGAGACCGTGCTGCGCGGGCGCGACAGCGGTTTTGCCGAGGATCCGGCGCTGGCGCCATGGCTGGTTGGCGACGCCGCTACCGAAGAATTGACGCGCGAGGCGCTGGAGCGCGCGATCGTCGCCGGCGTCGCGGAGCCAGCGCTCGATTTGCGCCAGGGCGATTTCGCGCGCCGCCGGCGCTGGGCGATCGACTGGAAGCAGGTCCGCCGGCTCGCGATCATCGCCGGCTGCGTCGCATTGGCGAGCCTGATGATCAGCCTCGTCCTGATCATGCGCTACAGCTTCGCTGCCGACGAGGAGGAGCGCCAGGCGCAGATCGCGGCGGCGTCTGCGCTGCCGGGCGGAGCGGGGAAGGGCAATGCGATCGCTTTGCTCGACGAGCGGCTCGCCTCGCTGCGCGGCGGCGGTTACGGCTTCTCGACCACGGCGGGCGCCGTCTTCGCTGCGGTGCAGGCCTTACCCGGGATTGACCTCAACGCGATGACCTTCGAACGCGACGGCACGATGAAGCTGAACCTGACCGCGGCCACTGGCCCGGAAGTCGAGACCGTCAAGGCGCGGCTCGAGGCGATGGGGCTGCGGGTCGTGCCCAGCGTCTTCCAGACGGTGAACGGCCGGATTTCCGGCGACATGACTGTGAGCCCGCGATGACGACGAGGCTGCGTCTCTGGTGGAGCGGGCGTTCGCTGCGCGAGCAGCGGATGTTGCTGGTGATGGCCGCCTTGCTGGTGGTCGTGATCGTCTGGCTCGGCATCCTCCGTCCGGTCGGTGACGGCTTGTCGCGCGCGCGGGAACGCCATGCCAATGCGGTGATCGCGCACGGCGAGGTCCTCGCCAAGCGCGATGCGCTGCGTGCCTTGCTCAAATCCGGCCCTGCGCCGCTCGACGCGCCGCTGGAAACGATCGTCCGCCAGAGCGCGAGCGAGGCCGGCTTCGCCTTCGCCAGCCTCACGGCAGAGAGCAGCGACCGGCTGACGCTGACCGTCGCCAATGCGCGCCCTGCGGCCCTGTTCGGCTGGATCGCGCAGCTCGAAGGGCGCGGCGTGCTGGTCGAGCATCTCGCGGTGCGCGACAATGGCGATCCGACCCTGAACGTCGATCTGACCTTGCGCGGACGGATGCGCTGATGCGATTCCGGCTGCCTCTGGGCCGACGGAGCTTGCTGATCGCGGCGTTCGCGCTGTCGTTGCTCGCAACCCTGCCGCTGCGCCTGGCGCTCGACGTCTTCGGGCTCGATGATCGCGGCGTCACCGCGCGCGAGGTGCGCGGCAGCGTGTGGGTCGGGCGGCTGACCGAGGCGCGGATGGGGGCGATGCCGCTCGGCGACCTGATCGCGCGGCTGTCGCCGGTGCAATTGTTCGTCGGCCGCGCGCGCATCGACGTCGACGGCAGCGACATGAAGGGCGCGCTGGGCGTCACGCGCAACAGCTTCGGCCTCGACGACGTCACCGCCAAGCTGCAGGCCGGCACCAGCTTCGCGCCGTTGCCGATCTCCTCGATCGATCTCGGCGACCTCTCGGTGCGCTTCGCCGACGGCCAGTGCCAGAGCGCCGAAGGCCGCGTCCGCGCCAATCTGGAGGGCGCGATCGGCGGCGTCAGCCTGGGCGGCGGCCTGACCGGCAGTGCCCGCTGCGAAAGCGGCGCGCTGCTGCTGCCGCTGGTCGGCGAATCGGGGATGGAGCAGGTGATCCTGAAGCTGCGCCAGGATGGTCGCTATACGGCCGACGTATCGGTGCGGCAGCCCAACGGACCGGGTTTTTCACAGACGATCGAGGGGAGTCTTTGAGTCCCAAGCCCTCTCCCGCAAGCGGTAGAGGGGCATAGAGCGCTCCTCAATTCGCGCTTAAAGCCGTCCGCAAGATCTCCGCATAAATCTCCGTCAGCAGCCGGATATCCTCCACCGCTGCAGCCTCGTCCAGCTTGTGCATCGTCGCATTGGGGAGCCCGAACTCCACGACCGGGCACAGTTTCGACAGGAAGCGCGCGTCGGAGGTTCCGCCGGTCGTCGATAGTTCGGGCGTCACGCCCGTGACCCGCTCGATCGCGCCGGCGACGAGGCCGGACAATTCGCCCGGCGGCGTCAGGAAGGATTCGCCCGAGATCCGCGCCACGACTTTCCCGTCCGGCGCCTCGGCCGCGACGATCGCGCGGATCATCGCGACCAGATCCTCGCCCTTGTGACGATCGTTGAAGCGGATGCTCAGCCGCGCCTTGGCGAGCGCGGGGATGACGTTGGTCGCGGGATTGCCGACCTCGAGGTCGGTCAGTTCGATGTTCGACGGCTGGAACCAGTCGCTGCCTTCGTCGAGGCTGATCGCCTCGATCCGGGCGAGGATGCGTACCAGGCGCCGGATCGGATTGTCGGCGAGATGCGGATAGGCGACATGGCCCTGCGTGCCGGGCACCTCGATCCACATGTTGACCGAGCCGCGCCGGCCGATCTTGATCATGTCGCCCAACCGCGCAACCGAGGTCGGCTCGCCGACCAGGCACAGATCGGGGTGGATGCCGCGCGCCTTCATATGGTCGATCAGCGCGACCGTGCCGAACATCGCCGGTCCCTCCTCGTCGCCGGTGATGATCAGGCTGATCGTCCCCGGCAGATCGCCGGCCTGGGCCACCGCGGCGACGAACGCGGCGATCGCACCCTTCATATCGACGGCACCGCGGCCGTGGAGCAGACCGCCGCGGATCTCGGGCGCGAACGGGCCGCTCGTCCAGCCGTCGCCCGGCGGCACGACGTCGAGATGACCGGCAAAGGCGAAATGGCGGCCCCCCGCGCCGCGGATCGCGAACAGATTGGCGACCGGCCCGTCGGGCGCCTCGCCGCTGGTGAAGATGTCGATCGCGAAGCCCAGCGGACGCAGCGCCTCAGCGAGTTCGAACATGACGGCGCTGCCGGCCGGCGTGACGCTGGGGACGGCGATCAGGCGGCAGGCGAGGCCGATGGCGTCGAAATCGATCTTTGACATGGCTTCGCCTAGCTTCGCCGCCGGCTCTTGCCTAGACTGGCGTCATGCCGAAGATCGATCTCGACGCCATCCCGCAGACCAACGCCAGCGGTTATCCCGAGGTGTTTCGCGACGTCATCCAGGACCGCTGGTACCGGCGGCTGGCGCCGGCATCGGGCCTGACCGACTATGGCGTCAGCCATGTCACGCTCAAGCCCGGCGCATGGTCGTCGCAGCGCCACTGGCATGCCGCCGAGGACGAGTTCGTCGTGATGCTGGCGGGCGAGGCGGTGCTGGTCGACGATCATGGCCGGACGCCGTTGCGCGCGGGCGACTGCGCGGCGTTTCCGAAAGGCGACGGCAACGGCCATGTGCTGCGCAACGAGAGCGACGCCGATTGCGTCTTCATCGCGGTCGGCACGCCGTCGGCGAGCGATTGCCATTATCCCGATATCGACCTGCATTTGACCCACGATGTCGGTTTTCACCGCAAGGACGGTTCGACCTACTGAACCGGCGCCTCGAACCGTTCGATCACCCACGGCTCTTCCTGCGCGGAGGCGAGCCAGTCCTGCATGAACGGGTGGCGCAGTACGGCGTCCATATAGGGGGCGGCGAAGCGCGGCACGGGAATCGAATATGTGACGAAACGGGTCACCACCGGCGCGAACATGATGTCGGCGGCGCCGAAGTCACCGAACAGGAAATCGCCGGTGCCGCCATAGCGCGCGCGCGCCTGCGCCCACAAAGTCATGATCCGGGTGATGTCGGCGAACACGTCGGGGTCGAGCTTGGCTGCGGGGAATTGCTGGCGGACGTTCATGCTGTGCTTGCGGCGCAGCGCGGCGAAGCTCGAATGCATTTCCGCCGCCATCGATCGCGCCATCGCGCGCGCGCCGTCATCCTCGGGCCAGAATTTCGCGCGTTCGGTCTTCTCGGCCAGCCATTCGACGATCGCCAGCGAATCCCAGACGACGACGTCGCCGTCCCACAGGATCGGCACCTTGCCCGACGACGGCGCGAACTCGTCGCCTTCGCGGCGCTTGTCCCATCCGTCGTCATACAGCGGCACCACGACCTCCTCGAACGGCAGGCCGGACTGCTTGACCGCGAGCCAGCCGCGCAGCGACCAGGAGGAATAGGCTTTGTTGCCGATGATCAGCTTGAGCATGGTCGCTCCTTAGCCGGAGCGCTTCGCCCAAGTCGAGCCAAGGTTTGTGCCGCTACAGAATCGCTTCGAGCACCGCCGCGCGCAGCGCCTCCATCCCCAGCCCGGTTTCGCTCGACGTCACGATGATCTCGGGATGCGCGGCGGGGCGTTTCTTCACTTCTTCGGTCGTCCAGATCAGCACGTCCTCGAGATCGTTCGCCTTGACCTTGTCGGCCTTGGTCAGGACGATGCGATAGCTGACCGCGGCATCGTCGAGCATCTTCATGATCTCGCGGTCGACATCCTTGATGCCGTGGCGCGTATCGATCAGCACCAGCGCGCGCTTCAGTACCTGCCGGCCGCGCAGGAAGTCGTTGACCAGGAAACGCCACTTGCGCAGCAGATCCTTGGGCGCCTTGGCGAAGCCGTAGCCGGGCATGTCGACCAGCCGCATCACCAGCGGTTCGCCGACGTCGAAGAAGTTCAGCTCCTGCGTCCGCCCCGGCGTGTTCGACGTGCGGGCGAGACCGTTGCGGTTGGTCAGCTTGTTGAGCAGCGACGATTTGCCGACGTTCGAGCGGCCGGCGAACGCGACTTCGGGCACGTCGGGATCGGGCAGGAATTTGAGGTCGGGCGCCGATTTCAGGAAAGCGATCGGCCCGGCGAAGAGCCTGCGTGCGGACTCGACGAGATCGATGTCGCCCTCCTCGGGCGCGGAACCGGTCATTTCGCCGGGGCTTCGCGGAGCGCCGGGTGCTTGCTGTACAGCCACTTCTGCTGCGCGATCGTGAGGATGTTGGAGACCGTCCAGTAGAGCTGGAGACCGGCCGCGAACGGCGCCATGATGAACATGAACACCCACGGCATCAGGCTGAACACCTGCTTCTGCATTTCGTCCATCGGCGCCGGATTGAGCTTGAACTGCAGATACATGGTGATGCCCAGCAGGATCGGCAGGATGCCCAGCGCGAGGAAGTGCGGCGGCGTGAAGTTCAGATAGCCGAACAAGTTGATCACGGTCGCCGGATCGGGCGCCGAGAGGTCCTTGATCCACAGCGCGAACGGCTGGTGGCGCATCTCGATCGTCAGCAGCAGCACCTTGTAGAGCGCGTAGAAGATCGGGATCTGCAGGACGAGCGGCAGGCAGCCGGCGAGCGGGTTCACCTTCTCCTGCTTGTAGAGCTTCATCATCTCTTCCTGAAGCTTCGGCTTGTCGTCCTTGTAGCGCTCCTGCAGCGCCTTCATCTTGGGCTGGACCGCACGCATGCCGGCCATCGAGGCGAACTGCCGTTGCGCGATCGGGAACATCATGCCGCGGACCAGCACCGTCAGCAGGATGATCGCGACGCCGAAATTACCGGTGAACTTGAACAGCCAGTCGAGCACCCAGAAGATCGGCCGCTCGATCGGGGCGAACCAGCCCCAGTCGATCGCGCGGTCGAACTGGGCAATCTTGAGACCGTTCTCATAGCCCTGGAGAACGCTGACCTCCTTCGCGCCGGCGAAGAAATGCGAGGCTGTCGAAAGCGTCGCGCCGGGACGCACGACCGCCGTGCTGGCGCCGTAGAGTGCCTGATAATGGCCGCCGCCGATGTCGTGGAACTTGGCATCGACGCGCTGGTTCTGATCGGGGACGAGCGCGGTCAGCCAATATTTGTCGTTGAAACCCAGCCATCCGCCGGTGGTCGTAAAGTTCAGCCCGGCAGTGCCGGCGGTGTCGATCGTCTTGAAATCGATGCCGTAATCGGCCGCGCCGTTGAACACGGCGGTCGGGCCGGTGTGGATCGTCCAGGAGGTCGGATCCTTCGACACGCCCTGCTGGCTGACATAGCCATAGGGCTGGACCGCCACCGCGTCGGTGCCGTGGTTGATGACGGCCTGATCGACCGTGAACATATATTTGTCGTCGACCGCGAGGCGGATCGTGAAGACCAGACCCTGGCCGTTGTTCCAGCTGAGCGTCACCGGCTTGCCCGGGACCAGTTCGGTCGCGTCGGTGGTCCACAGCGTGGCGCCATCGGGCAGCGCGACGCCCTTGCCGGTCCAGCCGAAGCCGGCGAGGCGGGCGTCCTTGGTGCCGGCGGGGGCGAGCAGCCGGATCGCCGGCGAGTCCTTCTTGATCGTTTCGCGATAATTGGTCAGCAGCAGATCGTCGATCCGCGCGCCGCGCAACGCGATCGAACCCTGCAGCCTGGGCGTTCGCACCGGCAGGCGCGGCGAGTCGGCGATCGCCGCGGCGAGCGGTCGCGCCGGGGCCGCGGGTCCTGTTGCCGGAGCGGCGACGGTGGGCGAGGGGAGCGGCACCGACTTACCGTCGACGATCTGCGTCGCGGGCGGGTTGGCGGCGGGAAAGAATCGCTGGGTGATCATCGGCCAGCCGAACAGGACCAGCGCGGCAAGAATCGCGAAGATCACCAGATTGCGCTTGTCTTCCACGCTAAACTCCCACCCGGAAATCCCGGCTCCGCTCAGGGAACCGGGTCATAACCGCTGCCGCCAAAAGGGTGGCAGCGGGATATGCGTTTGATTGCAAGCCAGCTGCCCTTGGCGGCCCCATAGCGCTTCAGCGCCTCGATCGCATAGGCCGAACAGCTTGGTTGATAGCGGCAGCTTGGCGGCAGGATGGCCGAGGGCCCGATCTGCCAGAGTCGCGCGACGCCGATCAGCAGCCGCGCGATCATCGCTTGAGCCTGGCGAGCGCCTTGACGAGTTCGCTGCGCAGGGCTGCGAATTCGCGTTCGACCCCGCCGGCCCGGCCGATCAGCACATGATCGGCGCCCGAGACGCCGCCGGTCGGCAGCAATTCGCGCGCCAGCGCACGAAAACGGCGCTTCATGCGGTTGCGGATGACCGCACCGCCGATCTTCTTGGTGACCGTGATGCCCAGCCGAATCGCCGATTCGCCGTCACCGCGCGGACGGACGAGCAGGACGAAGCCGGGCGTCGCCACGCGTTTTCCCCCGTTCGCCGCCAGAAAGTCGGCGCGCCGGGTGAGCGTGATCAGGCCGACAGGCTCTTGCGGCCGCGGGCGCGGCGAGCGCGCAGAATCTTGCGGCCGCCCACCGTCGCCATCCGCGACCGGAAGCCGTGGCGGCGTGCCCGCACCAGATTGCTGGGCTGAAAGGTGCGCTTCATCGCTCATTCCTCAAACGTCAAAATAGAAAAGGGCCGCCACAGGCGGGCGGCCACTGATGGAGGCGCGGATAGGGAAAATGCCGGGACAAGTCAATCGGGGCCTGGTCGATCGAAGCCGGCTCAATCGGGCTGCATCCGGCGCGCCGCCAGCCGTGCGCGCCGTCGCGCGCTCGCCCGCCGCATGCCCCAGTCCGACCAGCGGCCCCATTTCGGGTGCCGCAGCTTGAAGCGCACATAGCGCCGCTTCGCCCAAGGCGAGTTCTTGAGGACGAGTCCAAGACCGGCAGCAAAGACGAAAACGCCGCCCGGACCGGGCAGCGCACCGACGAACGGCGTCAGGATCAGCAGCAGGCAACCGAGCAGGAACAGCGCATAGCGCAGCGTCGGATCGCGCCCCAGCGCGCGCCAGCATCTGGTCAGCGTCATGGCAAGGACATGGGAGCAGGGTGGGGTCGGCGCAAGGCTTGCCGTCGGCAGCTTGTCGCAAGGCTGCGGCGTTCCGCATTGCCGTTGACGCAATTGCCTATCGACTCTGCTCGCCGCCGCCCTACAAGCCCAAGGGAACAAAGGGGGAATTGCGTATGGTCGCGATCGTCTCGACGGTGGCCTATCTGGGACTCGAGGCGCGCGCGGTCGAAGCGCAGGTGCAGTTGACGCCGGGTCTGCCCAACTTCGTCGTGGTCGGCCTGCCCGACAAGGCCGTGGGCGAGAGCCGCGAACGGGTGCGCGGCGCGATCGCGGCGATCGGGCTGTCGTTGCCGTCGAAACGGATCAGCGTGAACCTGTCGCCCGCCGACCTGCCCAAGGAAGGCTCGCATTATGACCTGCCGATCGCGCTGGCACTGCTCGGCGCGATGGGGGTGATCGATGCGGAGACGCTGGCATCCTATGTCTTCGTCGGCGAACTGGGACTCGATGCGCGGCTGGCGCCTTCGCCCGGCGTGTTGCTCGCGGCGCTGCATGCGGCCGAAGTGGGCAAGGGGCTGGTGTGCCCGGCGGCGCAAGGTTCGGAAGCGGCCTGGGCCAGCGGCATCGAAGTGATCGCGGCGCCCGACGTCATTGCCCTGCTCAATCATTTCCGCGGACGCGCCTTGCTCGCGCCGCCCGCGCCGGGCGAGGTCGAGCCGCGCGGCAGCGGACCCGATATCAAGCAGGTCAAAGGGCAGGAGACCGCGCGCCGGGCGCTCGAGATCGCGGCGGCCGGCGGCCATAATCTGCTGATGCTGGGACCACCCGGCGCGGGCAAGTCGCTGCTCGCCTCCTGCCTGCCCGGCATCCTGCCCGATCTGACCCCGGCCGAGGCGCTCGAAGTCTCGATGGTCGCAAGCGTCGCCGGCGAACTCAATGGCGGGCGGATCGTCCGCAGCCGGCCGTTCCGCAGCCCGCATCACAGCGCGTCGATGGCGGCTTTGGTCGGCGGCGGCACGCGGGTGCGGCCGGGCGAGGTCAGCCTCGCGCATCTCGGCGTCCTGTTTCTCGACGAATTGCCCGAGTTCCAGCGTCCGGTGCTCGATTCGCTGCGCCAGCCGCTCGAAACCGGCAAGGTCAGCGTCGCGCGCGCCAACGCCCACGTCACCTTCCCCGCGCGCGTGCAGCTGATCGCGGCGATGAACCCATGCCGCTGCGGCCATCTCGGCGATCCTGCGCTCGCCTGCTCGCGCGCACCGCGCTGCGCCGCCGACTATCAGGCCAAGGTGTCCGGGCCTTTGCTGGACCGGATCGATCTCCATGTCGAAGTGCAGGCGGTCAGCGCCGCCGACCTCGTGCTGCCGCCGCCGGCCGAGGGCTCGTTCGAGGTCGCGGCGCGGGTCAGGGCGGCGCGTGATGTGCAGACCGCGCGCTATGCCGAGGCCGGCGTCCGCACCAATGCCGAGGCCGAAGGCGATGTGCTGGAGGCGGTGGCGACACCCGACGACGCGGGGCGAAAGCTGTTGGCGCAGGCGGCGGAGGCGATGCGGCTGTCCGCCCGCGGCTATACCCGTGTGCTGCGCGTCGCGCGGACGATCGCCGATCTGTCGGGCAGCAACGGCATCGGCCGCATCCACATCGCCGAGGCGCTCAGCTATCGGCGGCAGGCACCGCGGAATTGACCTTCGGACAAGGATGCGCTGTGTCGATCGATTGGCACTCCCAAGGCGCTTCGGCGTGATGAATGCCATGGCGCCAATCTCAATATGCCTTGATTCGCATCCGTTTATGGTTGAGCTTTCGAACCAATCATCCGGCTTGGACCGGTCCGGGGGCGTTGAACGAATACGAACAGGGGAACAATCGTATGGAATGGATGGTGATGCCGCTCAGGCGGTTCGTCGATTTTGCAGGACGATCGCGGCGCATGGAGTTCTGGATCTGGTTTGTCCTGATGCTCGCCGTGAATATCGTGTTCCTCATCACTTTCTTTGTCGTTGTCGGCGGTACGGCAGCGCTGATGGAAGCCGGACGAGAGGGGGCGGCTGCCAACCCTACTGCCTTGATCGCCAGTATGGGCATATTGGGTTTGGTCTATTTTCTGGTTGAATTGGCGCTATTTCTGCCCAGTCTGGCGGTCACCATCCGCCGCTTGCACGATAGCGACAAGTCAGGCTGGTGGGTGATGATCTTCTGGGGACCGTATCTGCTGTCCACTGTCGCGAGCCTGATGCAATTCGCTGCACGGGATTCGGTAGCGCCGGCGCTCATTTCCGGCATTTTTAGCCTTATCTGGCTTTTGTCCTGTCTTGTCATGATCGTGCTTTGCCTGCTCGACGGCACGCGGGGACCGAATCGCTATGGCGGCGACCCCAAGGGCCATAGTCATGGCGACGTCTTCGCCTGATTCATGACCGGCCGTGGCGGTTGCGCGCGCGCAGCCGCCACGATGTCGCCAACGGCGAAACGATCGCCGCTTGTCAAGTGGGCCATCGCATCTGCCGCAGGCATAAGATCGCATGCTCGGGCCGGATTCGATTGATCAACTGAACGTGGGTGAACGCGAATGCCTGCGCATAGCAGGCAATGCGCAAGTTGGGCGTGTCCTCACGCGTGATCGCGGCCAGGATGCTGGCCGACGCGGAGTCGGCCGACGGGTACCAGCGGCAGGTATGCCAACCGAACCCTCTAGAAACGGCCACGGATTCGGAGCCATGGATCATGCGGCAACCGGAGACGGAGCGAGTGATCGAGTTGCGGGAGAACGCGCTGCGTTCGAAATCCCGTCCCTTGAACAGCTCCTTCCGGCCAAGGGAGGATCGGACCGTGCGCTGTTCGAACTCGAACGCGAGAATGACGTGGATGCGCCGATCCGGTTGCCCGCCTCCGCACTCGGCGGTCTGGAGGCGCATTGCCGCACGATCAGGCGCGCGGTCTGGCGACGGCCCGTCCGACGGCCCGTCCGGAGGTCCACTGATCCGCACGCCGCATTCGATCGATCGCAGCCGGGCGATGGCGAGGTCGAGTTCACCGGCCCCGAGCGAGATGCCGAGCGCGTCGAGTTCGGCGAGCTGCCGATCGAGTTCCTGTATGACGATCTGAAGGCGCAACACCCAGTCATCGGGCGGCGTCGCTGAAACCGCCGGAACGTCGTGGCGCACGTGATTCTCCCTGGCAGCGGCCAGTCAGCCTGGCGGTCACCATGTCACGGACGAACGCCTGACGCCGGAACCTATGCTGTTTTGCCGCAGAGTCGATCCGGTGCGGCCGCGACGGCGAAAAAATCGCCGCATATCCGCACTGGAAAACCACATGATGCTGCCATATAGGATCGCCGACCACGATCGACGCCGACCATCGGCACCGATCGGCCGCTGCGGGCGTGGTGGAACTGGTAGACGCGCCGGACTCAAAATCCGGTTCCGAAAGGAGTGTCGGTTCGAGCCCGACCGCCCGCACCATTCTTCAAAATCGGGCCGAAACTCTGAGATTCGGCGCAGCAGCGCGGCTATTGGGTGTCGTCCGATATCGACAGAGACCCCATGGCACGCGATGAGTTCAATCTGCCGTAAAACGCGAACTCGCAATGCGGGCGGCGCACTTCTGGTCGAACCCGCATGCCTCAGACTGACCGCAGGTCCTCGATCGGGCGGCGAGCGCGGCCTGGGAACCGGGCACGCCGCCCATATCTGAGCAGCGGCGAGCGCGGTCCGCGATACAACCCGGACCAGAACGAAACTGCACGCAGTTCGGCGGCCAACGGCATCTGGCTTTGTCGCGAGTGCGGCGACATGGTCGACAAGGACGTCAGCAGCTTCCGGGTCGAGCAGTTGCGCGCATGGAATCAAGACCACGAGACGATGATCGCCGAAGAACCCTATAACCAGGCGAGCGGCTATCTCCGTCAGGTGTTGGGCTTCATCGGGTTGACGGATCTGGACATCGTCCTGGCCGACCGTGCGCGCGCCGGCGACCCGGGAGAGACCGCCGTCGAGCAGTTCGGCGAAGCGGTCAGCCTGGCTGCCGCGGCTTAGAGTTCGATCTCCAAAGGCGTTTCACATGAAGATCGGTTTCATCGGCGCTGGTCGCATGGCTACGACCATCGGTCGTCATTTGATCGGTGCCGGCCACGAGGTCGTCCTGTCCAGTTCGCGGCGGCCGGAGGCGTTGGCGGAGCTCGTCGCCGATCTGGGCCCGGCCGCCAGCGCAGGCTCCAGGCAGGACGCTGCGGAATGCGATGTGGTGATCCTCGCCACGAATTGGGCGGATGCGCCGGAGGCGCTCAAGGGAATCGACTGGAGCGGCCGCATTCTCGTCGACGGGACGAACGCCCACATGGGCGAGAAACCGGACATCAGCGCTGACGGCGTAGCGAGATCGGTCGCCGCGTTGGAGGGCCGCACGTCGAGCGAGATCGTCGCCGCAATGGCGCCCGGGGCCCGGCTGGTGAAGTCGATCAGCAATATGCCGATGGCGTGGATACAGGATTTCTCGCCACAGAAGCCGAAGACCGCATTGTTCGTGTCGGGAGACGATCGCGATGCCAAGGCGCCCGTGGTCGAACTTATTAATTCGACGGGCTTGGTCGCGCTCGACCTCGGCTCTCTCGCGGACGGCGGTGCGATGCAACAGCTCGGCGGCCTTCTATCCGCTGTGGAATTGCACTTCGTCCGCCGGATCGTTCGCTAAGCCAAATTTGGGCCGCGTGCACCGTTAGTCCGCGAATTGGTCGTCCGTTCAGAAGGGATCAGGATGAACACCCCTGAGCTGAATTTTGTTAGAGACGTGGCCCGCGTCGATGACCCCCCGTTTATGGCGGGACAAGTCGCCGGACATCGCGCGCGCCGTTTGATCGACGCACCGGACGCCGCGTTCACCGACCCCTTCATGCTCATAGTTGCGCAGGGGGCGGCCTGTTCCCGTTTGGTTGAGGGCGAGCATCGACCGTCAGATGTGGACGTTGTTCAATGCGCCGCCTTCTCAACATCGTTGCTCGACGGGTTTGCCAGGATGGCGCTCGCGACAATGTGAGTGAGATGATCGGCCCGTGGCGCAAATGAAGGTAAGTCGACGAGCCATCCGAGCGCCGACATCAAGCCGAACAGATCGTCGCCATTCATATCGGCGCGCGCCCGGCCTTCGCCCTGAGCACGGGCCAGTAATCGCGCGCTCGCTGAGTGCACCGCAGCGCATGAAGCATAAAGGGCGGAATCCGGGTTCGTGTGTGCGGCCGCCATCATTGCGACAACGCCCCTCTGGCCTTGGGCGAATGCTATCCATTCGCGAAACCAAGACAGGAGCGCTTCGTCAGGCCGGGCCGAGGTTTCGAGCTCCTCTGCCTTCTGCGTCAGTGCGTCCAGCTTCGTACACACCAACGCCTCGAACAAGGCTTCCCGCGTCGGGAAATGACGAAGCAGCGTGGCCAGCCCGACGCCGGCGCGGCGGGCAATATCGCGCATGGACGCGTTGACACCGTGCTCCGCGACGACGTCACGCGCGACCGCGAGAATATTGTCGTAATTTTTCCTGGCGTCGGCTCGCATATTTCGCCTTGATAAAAGGATCGGTGATCCATATAACTGGATCGGTGGTCCAATAGATATAGTGCATGTTTGCAAATGGCAACAGAGGCGCTGTTCGACAGCGTGGACGTGGAAGCCATGGGACGCACGACCATGAGCGATATCAGCGTCATCGGCTCGAGCGGAATGGCTGCAGCAGTCGGCTAGCCTTGCCGCCGCAGCCGGTCACATCATCAAGGAGCAATAGCATGCATGTTTTCGTCACTGGCGCGACCGGTCACGTTGGTTCGTACGTCATCCCTGACTTGATCGCAGCTGACCACGAGGTGACCGGCCTGGCCCGGTCGGACAAGTCCGTGGACGCGGTGTCCGCGCTCGGCGCCAAGGTTCGTCGCGGAGATCTTGCCGACCTCGAAGCGCTCAAGGCGGCGGCTGCGGAATCGGACGGCGTCATCCATCTCGGTTACAGGGCTGAACTGCTTGGGTCCGGCGGGATCGTCGCGCTGCGCGATTCGGAACAGTCGATCGTGCTCGCGTTCGGTGAGGCGCTGGCGGGCACTGGAAAGCCGCTGGTCGTGGCGGGTAGCATCGGCACGCCTATGAACGTCGGCCGCGCGGGCCGCATAGGCGCACCGGTCAGTCTGGGCCGGCCGGCGACCGAGGATGATCCCGCCCTTCCCAGCGGTCCCATGGACGAAGGCACTCTGGTGTCTCGCAACGTCGTAGAGAGCACCGTCGTCGGACTCGCTGAGCGGGGCGTGCGCTCGTCAGTCGTGCGTATTCCCCTCATCGTGCACAGTTCGACCGGTCGCTTGCAGATGATCGGGCTCGCGAAGGAGAAGGGCTCCGTCGGTTATCCCGGGGAGGGGAAAAATCGTTGGCCCGCCGTGCACATCCGCGACCTCGCCTCCGTGTTCCGCCTGGCGCTGGAGAAGGGCCCCGCCGGCAGGACCTGGCACGCGGTCGGTGACGAAGGTATCCCGTTTCGTGCGCTTGCAGAGGCCGTTGCCGCTCGCATGGGCCTGCCCGCGGTGAGCATCCCCGCTGACGAACTGATGGTGCCGGGTTACTTCGGGTCCATGTCGGCTGTGGTCACGGGCGACTTTCCCGCGTCCAACGCCATTACGCGCCAAGCCCTCGGCTGGGAGCCGGTTCAGCCGGGCCTGCTCGAGAATCTGGACAACGGCCATTACTTCCCTGCCAGCTAAGTCGAGCTGACGGCAGGGGCCTCGCATCGCGATGCGCCGATCACAGACTTCGTCGGCCCAGCGACATACGGACAACGCGCCGCGTTGCCCGGTTCACGCAGCCCCTTGATAATCGTTTCAGTGATCCATATATTCGGATCAGTGGTCCACAAGACGTGGAGCAAGAGACGAAGCGGAACCGAGGCTGCCCGGCAACGGGAAAGGGGAAGTCATGAGACACTCGCAAGGAACACGGATATGAGCGTTATCAGCATTATTGGGTCGGGCGGCATGGCTGCGGCGTTCGGCGGCCTTGCCGCCGAGGCCGGACACACTGTCGAGGTGACGAGTCGCGGCGCCGCGAAGGCGCGGGCGCTGGCCGAGCAGATTGGAGCTGGCGCGACCACGGCGACGTTTGGCGCTGCCCCGGCGGGTGACATCGTCATCCTGGCGGTCCCCTACGCAGCCGTTCTCGATGTAGTGAAGCATTACGGCGAAGCGCTGGCAGGCAAACTCCTCATAGACATCACCACCCCGTCGGCTCCGACCTCAAGAGCTTTGTGACCCCTGAGGACAGTTTCGGCGCGCGGGAGATCATGTACGCCGCGCCTGCGGACGCCGTTGTCGTCAAGGCGTTCAACACCTTGTTTTCCCACGTCCTGGCGGCGGGTCCAGTCGATGGCCGTCCCTTGGACGTGTTCATCGCCGGGGACGACGCGCAGGCGAAGGCGCGCGTCTCGGCGTTCATCGAGAGCCTCGGATTGCGTCCGATGGATACCGGACAACTGTCGATGGCGCTGACGCTCGAGCACGCCTGCCTGCTGTCGCTCGGGCTCCTCGCCCACTCCGTCAAACACACCCACTTCTCGATCGGCGTCAGCCTCCTCGGCTGAGGACACGCGCCATCCCCCTCGCATCCCGTCACCCACAAGGAGCAGTATCATGCACATATTCGTTACCGGCGGGACCGGCCATTCCGGTCCGTATATCATTTCCGACCTCATCGCAGCCGGTCACGATGTTACTGCGCTTGCCCGGTCGGACAAGTCCGCAGAGGCGGTGTCCGCGCTTGGCGCCAGGGTGCGTCGCGGCGACCTCGATGATCTCGACGGGCTGAAAGCGGCGGCCGCAGACTCCGACGGCGTCATCCACGTCGCGCACCGGCAAGACCTGCTTCCCACCGGAGGCCTCGACGCCGTTGCTGCCGCTGAGCAAAAGATCATGCTCGCATATGGCGAGGCTCTGAAGGGGACCGGAAAGCCGCTGGTCACGTCCGGGAGCATCGGCTCGCCGGGTTGGGACCATCTCGGCCGTCCAGCCACCGAGGAGGATCCCACCCTCTCTGGCGGCGAGAAGTTCAAGGGCACCCTGCGGGTTCGTAACATCGTCGAAACGACCGTACTCGGTCTCGCTGAGCAAGGCGTGCGGTCCTCGGTGGTGCGCATTCCCACGATCATGCACAGCACGACCGACAATGCCGGCTTCCTCCCGATACTGATCGGGCTCGCGAAGGAGAAGGGCGTCGTCGGATATCCCGGCGACGGCAAGAACAACTGGTCGGCCGTCCACGCCCGTGACTTGGCCACCGTGTTCCGCCTGGCGCTGGAGACTGGGCTCGCCGGCAGGAATTGGCACGCGGTTGCTGACGAGGCCATTCCGTTCCGCAAGATCGCCGAGGCAATCGGCAGCCGCCTGAGCCTGCCGGCCGTGCCGATTCCGGCGGACGAGCTGATGCTGCCGGGCTTTTTCGGGTTCCTCGCGAATCTGGTCAAGCTGGACGTCGCCGCGTCCAGCGCCATCACCCGCCAGACCCTCGGCTGGGAACCCACTCAGCCCGGCTTGCTCGCCGATCTGGACAACGGCCATTACTTCCCCGCCAGCTGAGTTCGACCGAGACGGAACGCCGGGCCGCAACCAGCCCGGCCGACCGCGAAATCGCGATGCCGTGACGTGTTCGGACAAGTGTCGATCTGCAATTTGCATGACGAATGACGCGCGCGGATCGGCGCACAAGCAATATCAAGCAGGGGACGCCTCGTAGAGACTACGAGCAATACCCAAATCTACAAGGAGACTGCACATGACTACTATCAGCATCATTGGCTCTGGAACCATGGCCACGGCGGTAGCCGGCCGTGTCGCCAAGGCGGGACACGCCGTCGAGGTGATCAACCGCGACGCTGCAAAGGCGCAGGCATTGGCCGGCGAGCTCGCGGCCGGAGCGATCACGGGGACGTATGGGGCAGCGCCGACGGGCGACATCGTCATCCTCGCGGTGCCTTACGGCAGTGTGGCCGCGGTGGTAGCCGACTTTGGCGACGCCCTCGACGGCAAAGTGATCATCGACCTCGCCAACCCGGTCAACGCCGATATGACGGGCCTCGTCACCCCTGCCGGCAGTTCCGATGCGCAGGAGACTGCAAAAAGCCTTCCCCCGGGCGCTCACGTCGTGAAGGCGTTCAACACGATCTTCGGTCACGTGCTTGCCAGGGGCGGGCACCTCGACGCCTTTATCGCGGCCGACGATGCGGAGGCGAAGGCGCGCGTCTCGACCTTCCTCGAAAGTCTCGGCCTTCGTCCATTGGATGTCGGCGGCCTGAACATGGCCCAGACGCTCGAGGCACTTGGCCTGATGATGATCGGCCTCGCCAAGAACGGCGCCGGCTCCTGGAACATCGCCATGAACGTCGAGATCGACTGAGCCGCCGACCGCACGGCCGCCAGAATCGCCTCGCGCCAGTTGTGCTGGAGGTGGACCCTGCCTCGCGGTCGTCGGGACGGTCGGCGCGCGTCTGGGCGCCGCCTCCGCGAGATTCCCCCCGAACGGCGTCCATCCGCGGCGCCGGGCGATAGGGGAAGATCAGGTGCGCGCATTGCGCCCGTTCACGAACGCGCCGATCCGCTCAGCCGCCTCCGATGAATTTCGACATGCGAGGAAAGGCGCGCGCTCGCGTGCGAAGCCGGCATCGTCGGCGCCGGAGTCGAGCGCCGCGCCGACGGCGTCGAGCAGGGCCGTGGCGGCCGGGAGATCGGCCAGCGTCGGATCGCCGGCGACACGTACTGCCGCGGCCGCAAGTGCATCCGTCGAGAGGTCGGCATGGCGGACAATCGGAGCCGCAGCCATCAGCGCCAGGCATTCGGTCTCGGCATCGTCTTCGGCGATTGCGTCGATCAGGCCGAGCGACAACGCCTCGGTTGCGCCGACGATCCGGCCGGACAGCATCAGGTCGAGGGCGGCGTCGGTGCCGATCAGCCGCGGCAGTCTCTGCGTGCCGCCGGCGCCGGGAATCAGCGCCAGCCGCAGTTCGGGCAGCGCGATCCGTGCATCCGGGGTTGCGACCCGGACATCGCACGCCAGCGCGATCTCGAAACCGCCGCCCATCGCATGGCCGCGGATCGCCGCGCCGCTGCGCTTGGACGACAGTGCGATCCGCCGCAGCATGTCGCCGAGGAACGGTGGCTGGACGCCGTGCTGAAGCTCGCCGATATCCGCGCCGGCGACGAAGCCGTTGCCGGCGCCGGCGAACAGGATGCCGATGGTCGCCGGATCGGCGAGCAACTGATCGATCAGGCGGTCGAGTGTCGCGCGGATGCCATTGTTGAGCGCGTTGACCGGCGGATTGTCGAAACGGATCACCGCCACGCCGCCGCGGCGTTCGCACTGCAGATTGGGGTGCGGGCGGCGCATCGGCGCTAGCCAGCGTGGCCGGCGGCGCATAGCGTGCGCGTGTGATCGAGACGAGCGAACCGGCGGCGGGCACGCGCCAGCGAATCCTGGCCGGGGCGGCCGCGTTGTTCAGCGAACATGGCTATGCCCATGGCTCGATCCGCAACATCGCGACCGCCATCGGCATCAAGGGGCCGAGCGTCTATCATCATTTCCGCTCCAAGGAGGAGATGGCGGCCGCCGTCCTGCACGAGGGCGTCGCGGTCGCGCTGCGCGAACTCGGGCGGGTCGATATCGCTGCGCTGGCGGGTGATCCGCGCGCCTTGCTCGATGCCGCGATAGAAGCGCATCTGCGGGCCTATCGCGACGAGGGCAGGGCGCTGATGGCGCTGGTGCGGACCTATCGCCAACTTCCGCCGATATTGTTCGCCCTGGCGCATCGCGAATTGCGTCCCTATCTCGATGGCTGGGGCGACGTGCTGCGCGTCGTCGGCCACGGCCGTTTCGCCGATCGCGACGCCGCCGATGCGGTGTGCCTGTTCCTGTTCGGCACGATGAACGCGATGGTCGACTGGCAGGAGCGGCCGGGCTTCGCGCTGGAGCCGGCGGCACTGCGGGCGCTGTTCGTCGATGTGGTGATGCATGGTGTCGCGGGACAAATTCCTCCCCGGAACGGGGAGGGGGACCATGCGCGGCATGGTGGAGGGGCAGGGGCCACGGCGGAAGCATCGAGCCCTGCACCTGCCCCTCCACCAACGGCTTCGCCGTCGGTCCCCCTCCCCGAGCAAGCTCGGGGAGGAATTTGTCCTCCCGTCATTCCATGACGATGCCGCCATCGACGACGATCTTGGCGCCGGTGATGTAGCGGGCATCGTCCGAACAGAGGAAGGCCACCGATGCGGCGATCTCTTCGGGTTCGCCGAAGCGGCCCATCGGGATCGACCGCTCCTGCGCATCCATTTCCGCGGGCGTGCGCGATCCGCGCGTCATGTCGGTCGGAAACCAGCCGGGATGGATCGAGTTGCAGCGGATCGCAAAGCCCTGCTGCGTGCACCAGGCCGCGACCGTGCGGGTCAGGTGCCGGACGGCGGCCTTGCTTGCGCCATAGGCGGCCATCCTCGGACTCGGATTGAGCGCGGCGATCGACGAGATGTTGACGATCACGCCGCCGGCCGCCTTCATCGCGCGAATCCCGGCCTGGCAGCCCAGCAGCACGCCCTCGACATTGACGCCGTTCACCGCGCGCCAGTGAGCGATCGTCACCGTCTCGGGATCCTGCGGTTCGGGCAGGGTGGCGAAGCCGGCATTGTTGACGAGCATATCGAGGCGTCCATAAGTCGCGAGCGTGCGCTCGACGGCTTCTGCCCAACTCGCCTCGTCGGTGACGTCATGGCGGAGAGAGATCGTTGTCGACCGCTGGTTCGGCTGGCGCGACCATAGCTGGGGCGTCCGCCCCAGCGTCGGTGGGTTCGAGCCGCCGTCGCCCGGTGTCAAGGATGCGTTCCCGTCCGCCGCGCGCACCGGCGGCAAGGGCATGCTGCTATTCTATATCGGCTTCAACGTCGGCGACGAACTGGGCGGCGGTATCCAGATCATCGAGAACGGCCTTGGCGACCGCATCTATCTGACCGGCCATTTCGGCACGCCCGATGCCCAGTCGCGCGTGGTCGAGTGCGAGAGCTGGTCGGTCGAGACCTTTCCCGGCACGCGCATGCCCAGCCGCCTGTCGGTCAGGGCGCGCACCGACGACGGCCAAGTCTGGGACATCGTCGCCGAGCCGACCCGTGGGCTTACAAGGGTTTCGGTTACGATGCCGGTTACAATGACGGCAACGGGCAGGGGGTGTGGCGCAGCGCCGGGCTCTCGCTGGAGCAGGACAGTTTCGATATCTCCGATCCCGAAGAAGTGATCATGCCCGGCGACGTCCGCACGCGGCCCAATCATCGCGAGGTGCACGTCAAGGTCATCGTCAATGGCCGCGAGGGCCGGGGCTATATGCCGTTCGTCGCGATCGGCGACATCGCCAAGCTCGCGCGCTGAGGCGATGGAGCAGGACCGGCTGCAGGCCTATCTGCGCGGACGGATGGGCGACGTGACGATCGATCGCGTCGTGCGATCTTTCCCCGGCCTGTCGCGCGAGACCTGGCTGGTCTGTTTCGACGATGGCGACGGCGTGGTCGTCCGCGCCGACCCGCCGGGCGGCGGCATCGTGCCGACCCCGTTCGCGTTCGAATGGCAGGTCTACGAAACGCTCGCGAAGACCGCGATCCCGGTCGCCGAGCCCTTGTGGTACGACGCCGATCCCGATCCCTCTGGCGGGCGTCCGCTGTTCGTAAGGCGCCTCGTCGAGGGCAGCACCTATCTGCCCGGGCTGTACGATGATGTGCCGGGCGCGACGGCGCGGCGCGAGGCTGTGGCGCGCGAGCATGCCGAGAAACTGGCGATGCTGCACACGCTCGACTGGCGTGCGGCCGGTTTCGGCACCTTCATCGACGCGCCCGACAGCCCGGCTGACGCGATGCGGCACGAACTCGAAACCTGGTCGCGGATCTGGCACGCGGTGAAGAGCGAGGCCTTCCCGGTGGTCAGTGAGGCGCTCGGCTGGTTCGAGGCGCATCTGCCGGCGACCGGCGCCGCGATCAGCCTGTGCAAGGGCAATAACGGCATTGGCGAGGAGATCTGGCGCGATGACCGCATCGTCGCGTTCAGCGACTGGGAACTCGCTTCGATCGGCGATCCCTGCAACGACTGGTCGCTGTCGCAGGGCATGCTCGACCTGTTGGACCGCGACCGCATCCTGCGCTATTACGAGGAACTGACCGGCTTCTCGCTGCTCCCTGAGAATTTCACCTATTATCGCGTGTGGGACGTCTTCAAATCGCTGTGTGCGCTCAACGCAGGCCTGCGCGCCTTCATTGCCGGTGAGAACCGCATGCTGGCGCGCGCGACACTGGGCTTCGGCAAGAGCCGCGTGTTCGAGCATCTGCTGGGCCGCGTCATCGGCATGAACAGCCTCGACGAGGCCGCCGATTATGTCGTCCAGTGGCGCAAGAACCCCTATCACGATCCCCGGATCAGCGGAGCCTGACATGCGGCCAAGCTCGCGCGAACTGATCGAGAGCATCATCGCCGCGATCGACACGACGATCCTGCCGGCGATCGCGGAGCAACAGGCCGCGAGCAGCCTGCGCGCGGCGCGGACCCTGCTCGAACATCTCGCGGTGCGGGTGGAGATCGAGCCGGACGTGCTCACGGCGGACAATCGCGATGCGGCGGCGGTGCTGGCCGGACTCGGCGACGCGCCGGATGCCGGCGAAGGCGGTGGCGTGCTGGCGCTGCGCGCACGCAACGCGGCGCTGCAGACCGCGATCGACCAACGGTTGCGGGCAATGCCGATCGCCGGGCGCGAGTCGCCGGGGCAGGCGGAGGAGCGGCGGGTGCTGCGGGCCTATCTCGAGCGGCGGCTCGCGCGCGAGCGCGACATGATCTTCCCGGCATTCCTGGGAACGCCGTTCTGAAGAGCGATTCATCCTCCCTGTGGCGCAGCCATGCGGAGGGGGACCGCCCGCGTAGCGGGTGGTGGAGGGGAAATGCGGCGTTCACGAAGGAGACGCAGTGACCGTCTCGAGCTCCGCATTTCCCCTCCACCACCGACCTGCGGCCGGCGGTCCCCAGCGTTGGGTCGATCGTGCCCCCGGCACGATCTTGGATTGCCGGGGGCAATCCAACCCAACGCTCCATCGCTTCGCGACAGGGAGGATACAATGTGTGCATATTAACTGTGAGCTTCTATGTTAATATGCATCACGTAATAATCGGGAGGCCAAGATGTCGGACGCGCCACGCCGGAGGATCTTCAGCGAGGAACATGATCTGTTCCGCGAGACGGTGAAGGCGTTCTTCCGCAAGGAGGTCGAGCCCAACGTCAAGGCGTGGGAGAAGGTCGGCATCTTCGACGCCGGCCTGTTCCGCAAGGCGGCCGATTATGGCCTGCTCCAGGCCGGCATTCCCCCCGAATAGGGCGGCATGGCTGGCGATTTCCTCCACCATGTGATCCTCCACGAGGAACATGGCGCGAGCACCGCCGGCGCCAGCATCGGCGGCGGGCTCAACATCGACGGCTCGGGCTATGTGATCTGGGCGGGCGGCACCGAGGAGCAGAAGAAGGAATGGCTGCCGCGCTATGCGTCGGGCGAGACGATCGCCGGGGCGGTGTTCACCGAACCGCAATCGGGCAGCGACGTCGCCGGCTTCCGGACTCATGCCCGGCGCGACGGTGACGATTACATCGTCAACGGCAGCAAGATCTGGGTCACCAACGGTTCGATGTGCACGATGCTGCCGACCGTGCTCAAGACCGAGCTCGACGATGGCGGCACGGCGATGTCGATCCTGCTGATCGACGCCGACAGTCGGGGCGTGACGGTGAGCAAGGGCATCGAGACCTTGCATCGCGGCTGCGCCAACGAGGCCGAGATCTGGTTCGAGGATGTCCGCGTGCCGAAGGATCGCCTGCTCGGTGGCCGGCCCGGTGGCGGCTTCCGCCAGGTGATGTCGGTGCTCAACGACATGCGCATCGCCGAGGGCGCGCGCTTCCTGATGGCGGCCGAACTCGGCTTCCGGTTGACTGTCGAGTTCGTCCGCGATCGCAAGGCGTTCGGACAGCGCATCATCGATTTCCAGAACACCCAGCTCGTGCTCGCCGACATCAAGACCGAACTCGCCGCCGCGCGCGCCTTCATCGACCAGTGCCTCGCCAAGACGCTCGACGGCACGCTGACCGCGACCGAATCGTCGATGGCCAAGCTCCACGCGTCCGAACTGGAATTCTCGGTGCTCGATCGCTGCCTGCAACTGCATGGCGGCATGGGCTATGCCCACGAGATGCCGATCTCGCAGCTTTGGACCTTCGCACGCGCGCATCGCATCTATCTGGGCACGTCGGAAATTCACCGGCTTGCGATCGGGCGCAGCATTTGATCATTTGACCAAATCCGGGTAAGGCTTGATAGAACGACCCACGAATGAATCGGGCCACGAATGAATCGGGCCACGAATGAATCGGGAGAGAGCGGCGTGAATTCTTTGCTTTCGGAGGAACAGGCTGCGCTCGAGCAGTTCTGCCAGAAACTGCTCGAGAAGGAGTGGCCGCTGGAAAAGGCGGTCAAGGTGCTGGGCACCGAAAAGGCCGGGCACAGCCCGGAGCTGTGGAAAGTGCTGGTCGAGGCCGGCTGGCTGGGTCTGCCCTTCTCCCCCGATCTCGGCGGCGCCGGCGGCGACCTGATCGATCTTGGCCTGGTCTATCGCGCGGCCGGCGAACGGCTGGTGCCGGCGAGCTTCTATGCCTGCATGTTCGCGGCGCTGCTGGTCGACCGGATTGGCAGCGATGCGCAGAAGCAGGACCTGCTGACGGCGATCATCGCGGGCGACCGCATCGCGACCGTTGCCTATAGCGAGCCTCAGGCGCCGGAAAATCCGCGCTTCTTCTCGACGACGGCCGCCCGTACCGGCGATGGCTGGGTGTTGAACGGCGTCAAGGCGTTCGTGCCCTATCTCGATCTCGCCGACGTCGTGCTGGTGCTGGCGCGGACCCGCGCCAACAGCGATCGTTCGGGCTGGGGGCTGTTCGCGGTGAACCGCGATGCGCTGGCCGGCGCATCGCGGCGGACGACGACGTTCGGATCGGAGCATCTGTTCGAACTCACGTTCGACGCGGTCGTGCTGCCGGCCGACGCGTTGCTCGGCGGCACCGCGGCGCTGACGACGACGCTCGGCGATTTCGAGGATGTCGTCGAGCAGGCGACCGCGCTGCAATGCATGGAGATGGTGGGCGGGACGTCGTCGGTGCTGACCCGCACGATCGACTATGTCGCCGAGCGCAAGCAGCATGGCCGTGAGCTCGGCACCTTTCAGGCGGTCCAGCATCTGCTCGCCAATGTCGGCATCCAGCTCCAGGGTGGCCGCGTCGCCGCGCTGTACGCACTGTTCCAGAAGGCGAACGGCCGCGCGGCACCGCGCGACGTCGCCGTGGCCAAGATCGCGCTGGGCGAAGCCTATTCGTCGGCGACGATCACCGCGCACCAGCTTTGGGGGGCGATGGGCTATGCCCGCGAGACCGGCATCTATCTGTGGTCGGAACGCGCGAAGGTGACCGACGCCTGGTTCGGCACGCGCGCCAGCCATCTCCGCACCTTGTCCAGCGAAATGGGGCTCTGATCATGAACTTCGATTGGACCGACGAAGAGCTTGCGCTCCAGGCCCGCATCCGCGCCTTCCTCGCCGACAACCTGCCGCAGGACCTGCTCGACACGCCGCAGGAAGGCGAGGCGATGGAAGACGAGGTGTGGGACGAGAATAGTCGCCGCTTCGACGCGGGCATGATGGAGAATGGCTGGCAGGTGCTCGGCCTGCCTGAGGACTATGGCGGCACGCCGATGTCGGCGATGGAGCGGCTGATCCTGCTGAGCGAAGTCGATTATGCCAATGCACCGCGCTTCTCGCGCGCGACCGCGGTCTCGGTGGTGCCCACGCTGGCGCGTGTCGGCACCGAACAGAACAAGCGCGATTATCTCGAGAAACTGAAGTCGGGCGAGATCACCGTCTCGATCGGCTATTCGGAGCCCGAGGCCGGCACCGATCTCGCGGCATTGCGCACGCGCGCGATCCGCGATGGCGACGAATATGTGATCAACGGCATGAAGAGCTGGAACAGCCGCGGCCATCTCGTCAGCCATGTCTGGCTGCTCGCCCGCACCGGCGAGCCGGACAGCCGCCACAAGGGCCTGTCGGTGTTCATCGTGCCGATGGATGCGCCGGGCGTCGCCGTGCAGAACGTCCCCACCTGGGGCGATCACATGGTCAACGACGTGTTCTTCGCCGACGTCCGCGTCCCCGCCAGCGCGCTGATCGGCGCCGAGAACAAGGGCTGGTCGATCATCATGGAGGCGCTCAACGGCGAGCGCACCTTCGTCGGCTTCGCCTACTCGCTGCGCTGCATCCTCGACGACCTGATCGCGCACTGCAAGCAGACCACGCTCGACGGCGAACTGCTCGCCGCGCGCCCCGACATCCGGCTGGGGCTCGCCCGGCTCGAGGCCGATGTCGAGGTCGCGCATCTGGTGGGCATCGATATCGCCAGCCGTGTCGATGCCGGCGAACAGGCCGACGCCGCCGCACTGGGACACAAGACCTTCACGTCCGAACTGCGCACGCGGCTGTCGGATTTCGCACTCCAGTCGCTGGGACTGACGGGACTGCTCGACCGGCACAATCCGGGCGCGCCGGTCAATGGCGGCATGGAATTGCTGTACCGCCGCGCGCCGATGAGCCGCGTCGGTGTCGGCGCCAACGAGGTGATGCGCGACGTGGTTGCGCAGCGCGGACTGGGCATGCCGCGCTCGCGGTAGTTGGAGCAGCAATTCCTCCCCGAGCTTCGCTCGGGGACGAACTTGGCCTACGCCACCTCCCGCCGCTTGAAGCTGTCGGGATCGGCCGCGTTCCACCAGCGCGCTGCGGTCGGGTGGTCGGTGCCGGCCAGCAATTCGCCCGGCTTCAGGAACGGATAGAGTTCGTCCATCTGCCGCATCTCGGCGACATTGATCCGCTGCCGCAGGTGCGACGGCCGGAAATCGTCGGGCGTCTCGAGTCCGGCGGCGGCGACGATGTCGTGCAGCGCGTTCAGCGTGGCGCGGTGGAAGCGGGCGACGCGTTCGGCCTTGTCGGGGATGACGAGGCCGCGCTGGCGGGCCGGCGACTGCGTGGCGACGCCGGTCGGGCAGGTGTCGGTGTGGCAGCGCAACGACTGGACGCAGCCGAGCGAGAACATGAACGACCGCGCGGCGTTGCACCAGTCGGCGCCCAGCGCCGCGTTCATCGCCAGCGCCGCGCCCGACGAGACCTTGCCCGACGCGGCCAGCTTCACCTTGTCCTTCAGGCCCGCGCCGACCAGCCCGTTGCGCGCGATGATCAGGCCTTCGCGCAAGGGCATGCCGACGCTGTCGGAAAGCTCCTTCGGCGCGGCGCCGGTGCCGCCCTCCGCCCCATCGATGACGATGAAATCGAGCGTGATCCCGGTCGCCAGCATGGCCTTGATGATCGCGAACAGCTCGTGCGGGAAACCGACGCACAGCTTGATCCCCACCGGCTTGCCGCCCGAGAGTTCGCGCATGCGCCCGGCGAATTCGACCAGCTCGCGCGGCGTCGAGAAGGCGCTGTGCGCGGCGGGAGACAGGCAATCCTGACCCTGGGGCACATCGCGCGTCGCGGCGATTTCCGCCGTCACCTTGGGCGCGGGCAGCACGCCGCCATGGCCGGGCTTGGCACCTTGGCTCAGCTTGATCTCGGTCATCTTGACCTGGGGCAGTTGCGCGCGGTCCTGGAAATGCGCGGCGTCGAATCCGCCCTTGCCGTCGCGGCAGCCGAAATACCCCGAGCCGATCTCCCAGACGATGTCGCCGCCATGTTTGAGATGATAGGGCGACAGCCCGCCCTCGCCGGTGTCGTGATAGAAGCCGCCCTGCTTCGCGCCCAGATTGAGCGCCTCGATCGCGTGGCTCCCAAGCGAACCGAAGCTCATCGCCGAGATGTTGAGCCGCGACGCGTGATAGGGCTGGCTGCAGGTCGTCATGCCGACAGGCACGCGGCTGTCTTTCGGCGCATTTTTGTTGGGCATGATCGAATGGGCCAGCCATTCATATTCTTCCGAATAGACGTCGAGCTCGGTGCCGAACGGGTGCGAATCGACATCGCCCTTGGCGCGGGCATAAACCAGCGCGCGATCCTCATGGCTGAACGGCCGCCCGTCGAGATCGCTCTCGACGATATAGGATCGCAGGAACGGCCGCAGCCACTCGAAGAACCAGCGCGCGCGCGCGACGCCTGGATACGTGCGGCGCAGGCTGTGCTCGCGCTGGGCGAAATCGAAGATCGCGATGCCCAGCAGCGGGACCGGGATCAGCAACGCCCACAGCAGATGCGGGTGATGCCGCGAGAGGACGAGGATGGCGGCCACGGCGGCAAGGGCCAGCACGGGCAGGACATTGCGGCCGAGCGCGCCGTCGGTGAACAAGGCCGCACCGATACCCGATTTCGACATATGCAGACCCTCCCGATCGCGACGCTGTGTAGCGCCAAGTGGACGCGATGGGCCACATTGCTTTTTCCTATGCGAGGGGTTGCGTTGCAGGCGTTGTCCTATTAAAGAACATAAGAGGAACAATTGCGCATTCGCTGGAGATTCACATGCCACGACGGATAGGTCCGATACGCGACGCCGCCATGAGCATGGGTTGCGATCGGGATGGGTACGCGTTTCAGGGCGAGGACTCGCCGCTCCGCCCGCGCGACGGCGGTTTCGCGCGGCCGATCGGTGAGATCGTCGCCTTCATGGTCGAACGACTGGCAGCGGCACAATTGGCCGGTCACGCGGCGTTGCGGGCTTCGGCCGGACCGGATGTGGCTGCGCCCGGCGCCATGATCGAGTGCGGTCCGGTGTTCGCGCTGGCGCGTGCTTGCAACCGTGGCGATGTCCTGCATTCATGATGCGTGCTGGGCCCGGGCTTTCGCCGGGGCGCAGCAAACATGCCGCCCGGGCTCTTGCCGCGATTATCCTTCGGCGAGATAATGGTCGAGCCAGCGGTGAAAATGCTGGTTGCAGACCTCGTTGCGGCCAAAGACGACGCTGTTGCGCGCGCCCGATTCGAGGCCTTTCTGCACCTTGAGCCCGAGCAGATAATCCTCCTCATAGGTCACGTCGCCAAAGAAGCGGCACATTTCGTCGATATGCGCGCGGGCGTCGTCGTCGGCCGGCGCCTCGCGGCAGATATAGCTGAGGATCGTGCGGTTCTCGGCCGGGCCGGGTCCGGGCAGCAGTTGCGCGATCTGGCCCATTTCGGGTGCAAGGAAGATCGATATGTTCGGGAACAAAGTGCGCGTGAAGTCGTAGCTGCGATTCTCGTACCGGCCCCACTCGTCGCGCGCGACGCCGCGCAGTGCGGCGATATCGGTCAGCGCCCACGCGATCCGCATATGCGGACCGAAGAAGTCGTATTTCATCAGGTTCGAATAGGTGCGCGGTGCAACCGTCTCCTTATGCGCGGCGGCGAAATGATAGCCTTCGAGATAGCCGTCATAGGTCACTTTCCAGTTCGCGCCGAAGATTTCGCGATCGCCGAGATAATGCCATTTTTCGAGTTCCAGCGCGGCGAGATCGTCGAGCATGCCGCCGAGGAAGCTGGCGAGGTCGATCGGCAGGCCCGGCGTCAGGATCGCGAAGATCATGCCCGCCTGCTCCTCGCAGGGCAGTTCGGTCAGGCCATGCGTCGCGCGGTCCACCGGACCGAACTTGCCCGGATCGGCGACGCCGATCAGGCGGCCGTCGGCGCCATAGGTCCAGCCATGATAGGGGCAGGAGAAGCGGCTGCAATTGCCCTTGCCCTCGGGTGCGACCTGCGCCGCGCGGTGCGAGCAGACGTTGAGGAAGGCGCGCGCCTGGCCGTCCTTGCCGCGCGTGATCAGCACCGGCAGGCCGAGCACGTCCATCGCCTTGTAATCATTGGGCTTCGGCAGTTCGATCGACAGCGCCAGCATCAGCGGCAGCCGCTTGAAGATCAGCGCGATCTCGCGGTCGAAGCGGTCGGGGTCGAGATAGGTTTCGGCGGGGACCCTGAGCACCGCGTCGACGAGGTCCGTGCGGTCGTTCTCGACATAGTCGAGCAGCGTCGCGGCGATATCGCCATAGGTCGTCACCAGGTCCATCCTCAAATCCCTTTCGTCGCTCGTTGGGCTCGGAAGCATTCTAGATACCGATTGGTATCCGAGTCAGGTTTTTCTCTTGCGACGCGTGCGGATGTACAGCAATGCCGCACGGAGCATGGGTACGCCGAGAAAATTGACGCGGAAGGAAAGCCAGGACGTCACGCGCGAGCGGCTGCTCGAATCAGCGCGGCGCTGCGTCGCACGCAATGGCTATGACGGCAGTTCGGTCGATCGGATCGCCGAGGATGCGGGCTTCTCCAAGGGTGCCTTCTACTCCAATTTCGACAGCAAGGAGTCGATCCTGCTGGAGATACTGGCGGGGCATCACGCGCATTATATCGCGGACCTGCGCGCGATCATCGACGCGGCGACGAGCGCGGACGAACTGAGCGCGGCGCTCGAACGCTGGGGCGCCATCCGCAACAGCGAACCCGAATGGGCGAGCCTCAACAACGAACTCCAGTTCCATGCCAAACGCAACGCCCGCTTCCGGCCGAAATATGAGGATTATTTCCGGCGCTATCGCGAGGCGCTCGCCGAACTCATCGCGCTGCGCTTCGAGAAGGTCGGACGGAAGCCTCCGGCGCCGGCGGACGTGCTCGCTTCGGTGCTGATCGCGCTCGCCGACGGCCTGGCACTGCAGCGTGCGCTGACGAACCCGGCGGCGCCGGAGATCACGGGAACGATGCTGGGCCTCGTTTCGGACGGCTGGGTCGCGATCGCCGCACCGATAAGGTGAGCGCTCGAATGATCTACGACCCGGCACGCGCCCGCGATCTGCTGCGCACGGGCACGCAGAGCGCCGACGCGGAGTTTCGCGACGGGCAGGAAGCGGCGATCCGCCATATCGTCGAGGGCAGGGGGCGGCTGCTGGTCGTCCAGAAGACCGGCTGGGGCAAGAGCTTCGTCTATTTCATCGCCGCCCGGATGCTGCGCGAGGCCGGTCAAGGTCCGGCGCTGCTGGTCTCGCCCTTGCTGTCGCTGATGCGCAACCAGATCGCCGCCGCCGGGCGGATGGGGGTACGTGCGGTCACGATCAATTCGGACAATCGCGACGACTGGACCGCGATCGAGGCGCGGCTCGACGCGGACGACGTCGACATCTTGCTGATCTCACCCGAGCGGCTGGCCAATGAGCGATTCCGCGCCGAGGTGCTGGCGCGCGCGGCGGCGCGGATATCCTTGTTGGTGGTTGACGAGGCGCATTGCATCTCCGACTGGGGTCATGATTTCCGCTCGCATTACCGGCTGATCGAGCGCATCGTCCGGACCTTGCCGCCGAATCTGCGGCTGCTGGCGACGACGGCGACCGCCAACGACCGCGTGCTCGACGATCTTTCGACGGTGCTGGGGCCGGACCTGGCCATCTCGCGCGGCGATCTCGACCGGCCCTCGCTGACCCTGCAGACCATCCGCCTGCCGAGCCAGGCCGAACGGCTGGCCTGGCTCGCCGACCGGCTGGCGAGCCTGCCGGGGCATGGCATCGTCTACACGCTTACGGTGCGCGATGCCGAGATGGTCGCCGCCTGGCTGAAGTCGCGCGGCTTCGCGGTCGAGGCCTATACCAGCGAGAGCGGCGACCGGCGCGCGGCGCTGGAGCAGGATTTGCTCGACAATCGCGTCAAGGCGCTGGTCGCGACGATGGCGCTGGGCATGGGCTTCGACAAGCCCGACCTCGCCTTCGTCATCCATTACCAGATGCCGGGTTCGGTGGTCTCCTATTACCAGCAGGTCGGCCGCGCCGGGCGCGCGCTCGACGCCGCTTATGGCATATTGCTGAGCGGGCAGGAGGAGTTGCGGATCACCGACTGGTTCATCGAAAGCGCCTTTCCGACCCGCGGCGAGGTGGCCGAGGTGATCGGCGCGCTCGAGGCCGCGGCCGACGGGCTTTCGGTCCCGCAACTGATGACGCGCATCAATCTGAGCAAGGGCCGGATCGAGAAGACGATGGCCCTGCTGTCGCTCGAATCGCCGGCGCCGATCGCGAAGCTCGGCAGCAAATGGCAGTTGACCGCCGCCGATCTCGGCGATGATTTCTGGGCGCGGGCGGAGCGGCTGACCGCATTGCGCCGCGAGGAGCAAGGCCAGATGGTCGATTATGTCGCCTTGCCGTTCGGCGACCATATGCGCTTCCTCGTGTCGGCGCTCGACGGCGATCCGAGCGCGATCGGCCCGCCCGCGCTGCCGGCGCTGCCGCCCGCACCCGATCCCGCCACGGTGCGTGACGCGACCGCTTATCTGCGCCGGACCAGCCTGCCGATCGAGCCGCGTCTTCAATGGCCGAGCGGAGGCCTGCCGCGGCAGAAGCTTCGCGGCGCGATTGCCGCTTCGCGGCGGGCGCTGGCGGGCAAGGCGCTAAGCATCTGGGGCGATGCCGGCTGGGGCGGGATCGTCCGGCAGGGCAAGCTGACGGACGGCCGTTTTTCCGACGACCTCGTCGCCGCTTGCGCGGCGATGGTCCGACAATGGAATCCGCAGCCGGCGCCCGAATGGCTGACCTGCATCCCTTCGCTGCGCTTTCCGGGGCTCGTGCCCGATTTCGCGCGGGCATTGGCGGAGGAGCTCGGGCTCGCGTTCGTGCCGGCGCTGCGCAGGATCGAAGATCGGCCCGCGCAGTCCGGCATGGCCAACAGCACGCAGCAGGCGCGCAATGTCGATGGGTCGCTGGCGCTGAACGGCATAACGATGCCGTCCGGGCCGGTGTTGCTGGTCGACGATCTGGTCGACTCGCGCTGGACGCTGACTATGGCCGCCTGGCTGTTGCGCGGCGGCGGCAGCGGCGAGGTCCGGCCGCTGGTGCTGGCGAAAGCGGGGCAAAGCGAATGAGCGCGGTTTTGTCCCCGAACACCCAGGCGATCCTGCTGCTGACCGCGCCGTTGATCGCGGGGCGCGGCGCCCCGTCCGAAGACCTGCTGTCCGACGAGGATTATAGCCGGCTGGCTCGCCATCTCCGCGACCTGAAGTTGCAACCGCTCGACCTGCTGGCAGGGGATGCCGGCGCGGCGCTTGAAGCATGCCGCTATTTGGTTGATCCTGAGCGGCTCCGGCGCCTGCTCGGACGCGGCTTCCTGCTCGGGCAAATGGTCGAGCGCTGGCAGAGCCGCGGCATCGGCGTCGTGAGCCGCGCCGATGCCGCCTATCCCCGGCGGCTGAAAGTCCGGCTGCGCGAGGATGCACCGCCCGTGCTTTACGGTTGCGGCGATTTCGGGCTGGTCGATCGGGGCGGACTGGCGGTGGTGGGATCGCGCACGGCCGACGGCGCAGCGATCGATTATGCGACGGCGATCGGTGGTCTTGCCGCCCAAGCCGGACGGGCGGTGATTTCGGGCGGCGCCAGGGGCATCGATGAGGCGGCGATGCTGGGCGCGATCGAGGCCGGAGGCACCGTGATCGGCGTGCTCGCCGACGGTCTCGAACAGGGCAGCCTGGTCCGCGCCTGGCGAAACGGGCTGCGCGACGGCCGGATGTTGTTGATCTCGCCTTATGATCCCGCCGCGCGGTTCGACGTCGGTCATGCGATGCGGCGCAACCGGTTGATCTATGCGCTGGCCGATGCGGCGCTGGTGGTAGCGGCCGAGGTCGGCAAGGGCGACAGCTGGGCCGGGGCGATCGAGCAGATCGAGCGATTGCGACTGGTGCCGGTTTACGTGCGGACGGCCGGCGCGCGGTCGGCGGGTCTGGATGCGTTGCGGGGGAAGGTGGCGCGGGACTGGCCCGAGCCGTGCGATGCCGAGGCGCTTCGGGCCTTGCTCGATCGTGCCGGCAATGCGTTCGGGCACGAAGCGACTGCCTGATACATGCGCCCGCGCTCACCAAGCTCCTATGCCAACCATGCCAGCCCGATACTCGGCGATCCGCCGGCCGGTGGCGGGCGATGTCCCGACCGGAACGTCATCGGCCGGAAACCAGCCCGCTTCTGCGATCTCCATCGGATCGGCCCGCTGCAAACGATCGGCCGGATCGATCTCGACCCTGACGACGAAGATCACGATATGATCGTCCTTCGCCTCGCGCCGGCTGTGATAGACGCCCAGCACCCGCTCGATCCTGCCGTGGTCGAGTGCGACCTCCTCCCTGAGTTCCCGCAGCAGGGCGGCTTCGAAGCTCTCGCCCTTCTTCACGCCGCCGCCCGGCAGATACCATTGATCGGCATAGGTGTGCCGCACGAGCGCGATCCGGCCGTTCTGGTCCACGACGACGGCGCGCACCCCAAGGGTGCGCGGCTTTCTGACGCGCCAGTAGAGACGCGCAGCCTTGCCGATCAGACGATGATACAACGCCATTTCTGACTCCCGCCTGACCTTCCTGCGCGGATAGCGCTCGATCGACATCTATCTTCGGTCATCGAATTCGCCCATGCGGAATCAGCCGTTTTTTTGGACTATTCGGTCCGCCGAATGAGACCGGGATGCGGCGTCGGCGATTTCATGATCGCGCGTCAGTTGGCTGGGTCGAACCCCAGTTCCGCATCGAGATGTGCATATTCGGCTGGCACCTCGGCTGCGGCGATCGCGTTCAGCGTATCGTCGTCGATGTCCTCGATGCGCCGAACGATGCGCCCGCGGGTCAGGAGTTCGTAATAGTCGGCAGAGATCAGGACCGTATGAGGTCGTCCATTCCTGGTGATTTCCACCGGCTGACGCATGGCGGCATCCTGGAACTGCCCGACGCCGTTCTCGAATTCCGTCGATGTCACCTTCATGTCCGGTTTTCCAAATGGCTGATCTGTCCATTATGGGCATTCGTTTGCGGCGATGCAAATGATGCAAATGGAACCGCGACCTGATGACCGGCAGGTGGTCATTGCAGCTGACGCGCGGCGCGTTCGATCGTCTCGATCATATCGCGCGAAGCGCATGTGCGATGATGGGGATCCGGTCACCAGCGATGACCATGAATTCGGTGTGAAAGGGTGCGTGCGAAGTTGGCCATGCCGCCGCCTCAGGATAAGGGGGCCGGCTGGTTGAAGACTCGGCGCCGAACGGCGCGGAAGCGAAGGATGGTGATGACAGAGAGCGTTCCCCGATCGTCGCGTATTGGCCGGTGGACGCTTTACGGGCTGGGTACGCTGGTCGCGCTCGCCGGCCTCGCGCTTGGCGCGGGCGGCGTGGAACTGTTGCTGCTGGGCGGCAGCCTTTATTTCGCGCTGATGGGCCTCGCGCTGATCGCCTCGGGCGTGCTGATCTTCATGGGCAAGCGTGCCGGCGCATGGCTCTATGCCGGCGCGCTGCTGGCGACGATGATCTGGGCCTGGTGGGAGGTCGGGTCCGACTTCTGGCCGCTCGTGTCGCGAATCTTCGCCTTCGCGGCCGGCGCCGTCTTCGTCGCGCTGGCCTATCCGCTGCTGCAGCATCAGGCCGGCAAGCGCGGAACGCTGATCGCCAGTCTCTGCATCGCCGCCTTGCTGCTGGCAGGGCTGGGCGTCACCATATCGGGCTTCTATGCGCGGCATGGCGTCGTCCGCGCCGATCGCGACACCGCCGTCACGCGGGTGGCGCCGGGCAGCGAGCAGCGCGACTGGGCGCATTGGGGCAACACCACCGCCGGCACGCGCTTTGTCGCACTCGACCAGATCGACCGGCGCAATGTCGGCAAGCTCAGGCTGGCCTGGCGGTTCCGCACCGGCAGCACGGCGCTCAGCGACAGGGACGGCAATGGCGCCGAGGACCAGAATACGCCGCTGCAGATCGGCGACACGGTCTATGTATGCACGGCTTATGGCCAGGTGTTCGCGCTGGACGCCGACAGCGGCACGCAGCGCTGGCGGTTCGATCCCAAGGCGACCGCGCCCGATTCGCAGCGCTGCCGCGGCCTCGGCTATTACGACGCGGGTGGGCGCCCGCCGGTGACGCCGCTGCCGGCGACATCGGCGCTGTGCCGCCGCCGCCTGTTCCTGCCGACGTCCGATGCGCGGCTGATCGCGATCGATGCCGATACCGGCCGTCGTTGCCGCGGCTTTGGCACCGAGGGCGAGATCGATCTCCTCGTCGACATGGGCGTGGTTGAACCCGGCTATTATTCGCTGACCTCGGCGCCGCTGGTCGCCGGCAATCTCGTCGTCGTCGGCGGGCGCGTCGACGACAATCGCTCGGTCGGCGAGCCCGGCGGCGTGGTCCGCGCGTTCGACGTGATCACCGGGGCGCTGGTCTGGGCCTGGGATCCCGGCGATCCCGCGATCACGAAGCTGCCGCCGCCCGGCAAAAGCTATACACGCGGCACGCCCAATGTCTGGTCGGCGATGGCCTACGACGCGAAGCTGGGGCTGATCTACATGCCCACCGGCAATGCGACGCCCGATTTCTGGGCCGGGCAACGCACCGAACTCGACGACAAATTCAGCTCGTCGGTGGTTGCCGTCGACGCCCGGACCGGCCGCGTCCGCTGGACCTTCCAGACCGTCCATCACGATCTCTGGGATTACGACGTGCCGGCGCAGCCCCTGCTGTACGATATCCCCGACGGCAAGGGCGGCATCGTGCCCGCGCTGGTCGAGGTCACCAAGCGCGGCGAGATCTTCCTGCTTGACCGCGCGACCGGCGATCCGCTCGCGCCGGTCGAGGAGCGCAAGGTGCCGGCCGGCACCGTGCAAGGCGAGCGTTACGCGCCGACCCAGCCCTTTTCGGTCGGCATGCCCGCGATCGGCAATGCCGAATTGCGCGAGTCCGACATGTGGGGGATGACGCCGTTCGACCAGCTCTCCTGTCGCATCCAGTTCCGCAAATTGCGCTACCAGGGCCAGTTCACGCCGCCCGGTCTCGATGATGCGCTGCAATATCCGGGGACGTTCGGCGGCATGAACTGGGGCAGCGTCTCGGTCGATCCGACCAGCGGCCTGATGTTCGTCAACGATATGCGGCTCGGCCACAAGAGCCGGCTGGTCCCGCGCGCGCAGATTCGCAGGAACGCGAAGGGCATCGAACTGGGCGTCGCATCGCAGGCGGGAACGCCGTTCGGCGTGTGGCGCGGGCGCTTCCTCTCACCGTTCGGCATTCCCTGCCAGAAACCGCCTTATGGCACGATGTCGGCGATCGATCTCAGGACGCGCAAGCTGGTCTGGCAGGTCCCGGTCGGGACGGCCGAGAATAGCGCGCCGCTGGGCATGAAGATCCCGATCGGGATGCCGACCTTGGGCGCATCGCTCGCCACCCAGTCCGGCCTCCTGTTCTTCGCCGGCTCGCAGGATTTCTACCTGCGCGCGTTCGACAGCACGACCGGCAGGGAATTGTGGCGCGCACGCCTGCCGGTCGGCAGCCAGTCCGGCCCGATCACGTACCGTTCGCCGAAGACGGGCAAGCAATATGTGCTGGTGACCGCGGGCGGTGCCCGGGAATCGCCTTTGCGCGGCGACTTCGTCCAGGCTTATGCGCTGCCGTGACGGCGTGAATGGTCCAGCGTCTTGCGCGCGAAACCCTGTCGCCGTTCGCATGCGGCAAGGCTATGGCGGACATCAGCCCCAGACCATGTTCAACAGGAAGACCTGCCTTGATCCCCCTCGAACTGATCGACACCGCCCAGCTTCCCGACGGCGGCACGTTGCGGCTGATGCACCGCGGCCCGGAATTCTCGATCCTGTTCGGCCGCAACGAACTGATGAGCAGCCGCGTGCGCGGATCCGAACAGGCGCTGGCGACGCTCGCCTGTGAGCGGATTCGCGGCCGGGTCCGCCCGAGGATGCTGATCGGCGGACTCGGCATGGGCTTCACGCTGGGCGCGGCGCTCGGCGCGCTGCCGGCCGATGCGGTGATCGTCGTCGGCGAGCTGGTGCCGGAGATCGTCGACTGGGCGAAGGGACCGCTGGCGCATCTGTTCGGCGACGCGCTTGCCGATCCGCGGGTTTCGGTGCAGATTCGCGACATCCACGATCTGATCGTCACCGCGCGTCCGGGCTATGATGCGATCCTGCTCGACGTCGACAATGGCCCCGACGGCCTGATCCATATCGCCAATGATCGACTTTACGGACAGCCCGGACTGCGTGCGGCCCATTCGGCACTGAACCCGGGCGGCGTGCTCGCGATCTGGTCGGCCTATCCCGACAAGGCGTTCGCCGATCGGCTGCGTCGCACCGGCTTTGCGGTCGACGAGATCAAGGTCCGCGCGACCGGCGGACGCAAGGGCGCCCATCACATCATCTGGCTGGCGACGCGGCCAGCTTGAAGCGCCGAGGCCTGAAAACGCCCTGGGCGCCTCGCTTATCCTGACAAATGCTGCGAGAACTGCCACCGTAACGAATATTGGGGGCATCATGGCAAACGCATCCTCGCTGCTGCGATCGGGGCGCGGCGCGTTCGCAGCTTATGGTCTGATCTGGGCGCTCGCGACCGCCTATCTCGCGCTCAAGGGCGCCGACTGGACCTTTCCAATCATCTCGCTCGCCATCTTCGGCATCGGGCTATCGGCACTGGCGTGGGGGCTCACGCGCAAAAGCAAGGCGCCGCCCGTGCCCGTCGCGCGGCCGAAGATCGAGCTTACGGCGATCCTGATCTATCTCGGATTCTATGCCTTCGTCGTCCTGGGATGGGGGATGGGTGCGCTCCGCGCGGCCGTTCCCCCTGGACCGGCGCAGGAGGTCGCAATGGTGGCGCTCAAGCTGTTCGTCCATGTCGGCTTGCCGCTCGCGATCCTCTGGGCCTTGCGGGCGCGAATCCGCGAGATGTTCGACACCGGACTGTCGCGGCCGGACTTCTGGCGGACACTGATCGTGCTGGGTACCATCCTGATCGGGTTACTCGCAGTGGTCAGCCCAAGCTTGAGCGAGATCGCCGCGCTGAAGGCCGGCGCGGGCACGATCGCGATCGGCGTGGTCGGCGCCTATCTGTGGATCGCGATCGAAGCCGGTTTGTGCGAGGAATTCCTGTTTCGCGCAGTGCTGCAATCCCGTTTCGCGGCGCTGCTCGGTTCGGCCGCCTGGGCGATCGTGCTGACGTCCTTGCTGTTCGCGCTCGCACACGTGCCTGGACTCTATCTGCGCGGCACCCCCGAGACCGACGGCTGGTCGACCGATCCGATCCAGGTCATTGCCTTCACGATCGCCACGCTGTCGCCGCTCAGCATTTTGTTCGGTGTCCTCTGGGCACGGACGCGCAGCCTGCTGCTGATCGTGGCGCTGCACGCCGCGATCGACGTGCTGCCGTTCACTGCCGAGTTCATCAAACTCTGGTTATAGGCATTGGGGCCGATACCGGCCTGACCGGCACGACAGCACAGGAGCCATCAATGACCGCACAGCGCATCATCGTCACCGCCGGGGCAAATGGCATCGGCCGGGCGATCGTCGAGCGTTTCGTCGGCGAAGGCGCGCGAATCGTCTTCTGCGATATCGATGAAGCGGCGGGCAACGCGCTCGCCGAACGGCTGGGCGAACGGGTGGTGTTCCGTGTCGCCGACTGCAGCGACATGGCGGCGGTGCGGACCTTCGTCGCGTCCGCGATCGCGACGCTCGGCGGCGTCGATACGCTGATCAACAATGCCGGCATCGCGATCTCGAAGACGATCCTCGACCTGACCGACGACGAGTTCGACCGGACGATGGCGGTCAACCTCAAGGCCGCCTTTGCCGCCACCCAATTATGCGCGCGGCACATGATCGCCGCAGGCATCAAGGGATCGATCGTCAACATGTCGTCGGTCAATGCCGAGCTGACGATCCCGCACATCCTCGCCTATAATCTGTCGAAGGGCGGACTCAACCAGCTGACGCGCAACACCGCGGTCGCGCTCGCCGAACATGGCATTCGCGTCAATGCGATCGGACCCGGCACGATCCTGACCGATCTCGTCCGCACGTCGATCTACACGTCCGACGAGGCCAGACGATCGGTGATGTCGCGCACGCCGCTGCGTCGCGCCGGCGAACCCGCGGAGATCGCTTCGATCGCCTCCTTCCTCGCCAGCGAGGCCGCGTCCTACGTGACCAGCCAGATCATCTATGCCGACGGCGGGCGGATGGCGCTGAATTATACGGTGCCGGTCGAGGATTGACTAAATCCCTCGCCCGCTTGCGGGAGAGGGACAGGCCCGCGCAGCGGGCCAGGGTGAGGGCCTGAAGGGCGAGACCCGCTCAGGCCCTCACCCTCGCCGCCTTCGGCGTCTTTCCCTCTCCCGCAAGCGGTAGAGGGTTTGGGGTGATCACGCCACGAAACCCGCCCGCCGATCCGTCTCCACCCTGTCCGCGGCTCGCGCACTGGGATCACCGAGACCGCCCCCGCCGGGCATGTCGAACACCACTGTCTCGCCGGCCGGAATCGTCTGCCGGCCCTTGGCGGGGATCGCCGCGCCGCTGCCCAGCCGCACAGCGCCGGTGCTGCCTTCGGTCCCGCCGAAGCGGCCGCGGGCGGCGTGGCCGACGCGGTCGAACAGGCAACTGACGGTGAACGGCTGCCCGGCGACATGGCCGATCTCGATCGTCTGGCCCAGGCCGCCGCGATATTCGCCGTCGCCGCCCGATCCGGGCCGGAACGCCTTGCGCCAGACCACCAGCGGCGCGACCGATTCGGTGACCTCGATCGATCCGCTGCGCACGCCCGACGGGAAGGCCGTGGCCGACATGCCGTCCTTGCCCGGCCGGGCGCCGGTGCCGCCATTGTGGAAGGCATTGACGCCGAACGGGCGGTGGACGCCGGTCTCGCCCGGCGTGCCGCCATAGAGCGCGAGGATCCACAGCGACGAGGCGCCCTCCGCCGGCACCCTTGTCGGAACCGCCTGGGCGAGGCAGCCGAGGATCACGTCGGGGATCATCTGGCCGGTGACATGGCGGGCCGAGACCGGTGCCGGATATTCGGCGTTGAGGATTGAGCCCGGTGGTGCTGCGATCTCGATCGGGCAGAGCGAGCCGGCATTGTTGGGGATGCGTCCGCCGATCACGCAGCGTACGCCGAACGTCGCCATCGCCTGCGTGTAGATCAGGGGCACGTTGATGCCGCGATCGACCATCGGCGAGGTCCCGGCGAAATCGATGCGTATGCCGCCGTCACGGATTTCGAGCGCGGCGACGAGGTCGATCGGCGAGTCCATCCCGTCGATTCGCATCGCATGGCTGTAGCGGCCTTCGGGCAGCGACCGGATCGCCTCGCGCATGCCGCGCTCGGAGGCGGTGATGATGTATGCGCCGAGCGCCTCGAAATCGGGCATGGCGAGTTCGTCGAGCAACGCGATCAGCCGGCTGGCGCAGACGCGGTTGCAGGCGGCGAGGGCATGGAGATCGCCCTCCACCTCGCGCGGATAGCGGACATTGGCGAGGATGATGTCGATCAGCGTCCGGTCGACCACGCCGCCGCGCGTGAACGGCAGGATCGGAATGAACAGCCCTTCCTCATAGACGCTGGCCGCATCGGTGCCGAAGCCGAGGCCGCCGATGTCGACGACATGGCTGGTGCTCGCGACCAGCGCGACCGCGATGTCGCCGCGGAATACGGGCGTCACCACCGTGAAGTCGTTGAGGTGGCCGGTGCCGCGCCAGGGATCGTTGGTGATATAGGCGTCGCCCGGGCGCATGCCGGCCAGCGGGAATTTGGCGAGGACATGGCCGACCGCGGCTGCCATCGCGTTGACATGGCCCGGCGTGCCGGTCACCGCCTGCGCGAGCATTCGCCCCCCGCAATCGAACACGCCGGCCGAAAGGTCGCCGGCTTCGCGGACGGTGGTGCTGAAAGCGATGCGGATCAGGGTCTGCGCCTGCTCCTCGACCACCGCGATCAGGCGGTTCCACGCGATCTGGCGGCCGATGATCTCGTTGATCGCGGTCACGTTCCGGCTCCTCTCGGCTTGCGGGTCAGCAGCAGCGCGCCATCGGCGAGCATCGCGACGGAGAACGCGCTGGGGACGACGGTGGTGGTCTGCGATTCGGTGATCAGCGCCGGTCCATCGGCGGCGAAGCCGGGGGCGAGCGCTTCGCGACGGAGCAGGGCAAAGTCGGCGCGCGTGCCGAGGTTGGGATCGAACACCGCCACGCGCGACGGTCCGGCGGTTTCGGCGGCGCGCGCGGTGGGGGGCGCCGCAGGCTGCGGGTGGCGGTCGATCCGTTCGACCCGCACCGACCAGGTCAGCGCCTCGACCTCGGCATGCGGCAGAGTCTGTCCGAACAGCAAAGCGTAGCGCGCCTCGAACGCCTGCCGCAGCGTCGCGGCGTCGCTCGACGCGAGCGGATGAACGGGCAGGGCGATATTGATCTCGTGACCCTGGCCGGCATAGCGCATGAAGGCGAGGCGGGTCTCGACCAAGGCCTGGTCGTCATCGCCATGCAACAGCGCGCGTGCGGTTGCGGCCATGTCGTCCAGCGCGGCGTTGATCCGGCCGGCATCGAAGGCGGCGAGCGGCATGAACAGGCTGCGAACCTGCTCGAACGCCAGGTTGGACGCGAGGAAACCGACCGCGGAGCCGACGCCGGCATTTGCCGGGATCAGCACGCGATCGATGCCGAGCTTGTCGGCGACGCGCGCGGCGTGGAGCGGGGCGGCGCCGCCGAACGCGATCATCGTGCGGGCGGTGACGTCCTTGCCCGATTCGATCGCGTGGATGCGCGCCGCGCTCGCCATATTCTCGTCGACGATCTCATCGATCGCGAAGGCGGCGAGATCGGCGTCGAGGCCGAGGCCGGTGCCGACGTCGCGGACGATCGCGGCGACCGCACCGTCGCGGTCGAGCGCGATGCCGCCCGAGAAGCGCGACGGATCGATCCGGCCGAGCGTCAGATCGGCGTCGGTGATGGTCGGCTGGGTGCCGCCGCGGCGGTAGCAGACCGGCCCCGGCACCGAACCGGCGCTCTGCGGGCCGACCAACAGCCGGCCGAGCGAATCGAGCCGCGCGATCGAACCGCCGCCCGAGCCGATCTCGACCAGTTCGATCGCCGGGATGCGGACCGGAAAGCCGCTGCCCTTCATGTGGTGATGGACGCGGCCGACTTCGAAGCTGCGCGTGGCCTGGGGTTTGCCGTCGTCGATCAGGCAGAGTTTGGCGGTTGTGCCGCCCATGTCGAAGGCCAGCACTTCGTCGAGTCCGGCCGCGCGCGCGATCTCGGCGGCGAGCACGGCACCGCCGGCCGGGCCGCTCTCGACCAGCCGCACCGGAAAAGCGGTGGCGGTGGCGAGATCGGTCAGGTCGCCGCTCGACGTGACGAGGAACAACGGGCAATCGAAGCCGCGCCGCGCGAGCTCGCCGGCCAGCGCGGTCAGATAGCCGGCCATCAGCGGCTGGACATAGGCATTGGCGCAGGTCGTCGCGAAGCGCTCATATTCGCGGATCTCGGGGCTGACGTCGGACGACAGGCTGATCGCCAGCGCGGGGCGCAGTGCCGCCAGACGGTCGCGCAGGGTTCTTTCATGCGCCGGATTGGCATAAGCGTGGATCAGGCTGATCGCGACGCTCTCCACGCCCTCGGTATCGAGCGCGACGACGATCGCGTCGAGGCCGGCCATGTCGAGTTCGCGCAGTACCGCGCCATCGGCGGCAACGCGCTCGTCGATCTCGAAGCGCAGGTGGCGCGGGATCAGGGGCGGGGCGCGATCGATGCCGAGATCATATTGGTCGAAGCGATTCTCGTGCGCCATTTCCAGGATGTCGCGGAAGCCGCGGGTCGTGATCTGCGCGGTCCGCGCGCCGCGCCGCTCGATCAGCGCATTGGTGGCGAGCGTCGTGCCGTGGATCTGCTGGTCGATCCGGGCAGCGTCGATCCCCGCCGCGGCGAGAACCCGGGCAATGCCCTCGAGCAGGCCGAGTTCCGGCCGCGCCGGCGTGCTCAGCACCTTGACCGTGGTCAGCCGGCCGTCCGCGTCGAGCACGACATCGGTGAAGGTGCCGCCAATATCGGATGCGATCCTGATCATCACCCATCCCGTACGGCAAAGTCGCGCCGCGCGCGATATCTGCGGCCACCCGACGCGTTCGCGCAACGAGAAGGTGGTCCGAAGGGCAAAACGCGTTCATGGTGGGGCATGGTAGAACCCCGCACCCCGCGTCTCGCCGTCCTGATCGACGCAGACAATGCCTCGCCGCGCATCGCCGAAGGCCTGTTCCAGGAGATTGCCCGCATCGGCGAGGCGAGCGTGCGCCGCATCTATGGCGACTTCTCGAGTCCGCGGCTGAAGTCGTGGGCCGACATCCTCGCCCGCTACGCGATCATGCCGCACCAGAATTTCGCTTACACGTCAGGCAAGAACGCGTCCGACATCGCGCTGGTGATCGACGCGATGGACCTGTTGCTGAGCGGCCGCTTCGACGGTTTCTGCCTCGTTTCGTCGGACAGCGACTTCACGCGGCTGGCGGCCCGCATCCGCGAACAGGGCACCGACGTCTACGGCTTCGGCGAACAGAAGACGCCCGAAAGCTTCCGCCAGGCCTGCCGCCGTTTCATCTACACCGAAAATCTCGTGCCCGAGGCGCCGGCGCCCGACGAGCCCGAGCGGGCGGATGCGCGCCCGCGTTCGGTGACGCGGCCACCGGTCGCGGCGGTGCCGCTGATCCGCCGTGCGGTCGCGCAGCTCGCCGACGAAGACGGCTGGGTATCGCTCGGCGGCGTCGGCCAGCGGATCGCGACCTTGGCGTCGGACTTCGATCCGCGCACATTCGGTCAGCCCAAGCTTGCCGATCTCGTCGAGAAGACCGGCGCGTTCGAAGTGCGGCGCAGCAGCGGCCATGGCGTCCATATCCGGGTCAAACCCGATACCGGCGCGGTTGCGACCGCTGCGCCCGCCAAGCCACGGGTGAAAAAGGCAGCGGCCGACTGATCGGCAATCCGGCGACCCGGCTCAGACCGGCGTCCCGCCACAAGTTCGTCCCTGCTCTATCTTTCGGGCGCGCGCGGCAAATTCGAGCCACTTCGCTTCACCGTCGAGATGCTTCTGCTTCAGACGCGGCAAATTCGTGGACTCGGCCAGTGAACGGCTCTGTCGCGCACGCTCTTCGTAGTGAACGCTGTCCTCAAGTCCAAAGGGGAGTTTGCGCGCAGGCTGTCGGTTGTTCGAAGCCATGATGATCACCCCCACAGCCCCCGCCGCAGATATTGATCTGGATTTATAGATATGATCATAACATTTGTCATGGGAATTCTGTCATGAAACTGAAACGACAGAAGATTGTCGAACTGGTTGGTCCCTTGTGACTGGCTGCCGCGTCGAATCGCAACTTCAGCGCAGGCGGCCGCCGGAGCACATCCACCCGGTGCACAAAACGAAACCGGGACTCGTGATGAAGCCGGCCCGCAACTCGCAATACATGCGTGCCGCATATCGAAACGGCACCGTTGCTTCATCACCGGCCGGGATCAAGCCCGCGCAGTCGTCTGCGATGAACGGCGGCGAAAGCTCGGTTCATCCGCAAAGAAGGGGCGTTCATCGCGCAGTGTGACCTTTGTCACAGCCGGGAAACGCCACGGCGCTAAGCAGGTGTCGCCGTGTCTTGCTCGATTACGGTAGGCCCGGCGGGCGCGTATTTGTCCGCCGGGTCATTTTGCCGGAATTATGCGTCAGGAGCCGGATCGCCGTCCGTGCGCGACAGGCCGGCCGACATGTCGAGCGCGGCCTTGCCGTCGATGTTGCGGCGATGGGCGGCGACCTCGTCTCCGGTCGCTTCGCGCCAGCCCTGCTGGCCGCGGATCAGCACCGTCCCGCAGCGCTTGCAGGTCGACCAATAATCTTCGCCATCGTGGCGCGCAGCGCCACGATCGGCCTGATGGCCTTTGATCTTGCACGCGAATGTCACTGCTCGCCCCACAACGAATCAGCTTTCGAGGCGGCCATTGTACAGGTCGCTCCTGATAATATGCCATGGCGATTTTGTACAATCCGCCGCTGTGACGCTCGACGGCATTGATGCGCCGCTTTTGCCGATCACGACGCAGCGGGTTGACCCGCTATTTATATCGCATATTCTGGATATATGGATAGCGCTCTGACCATCGCCGCACTCGGCGCGCTCGCGCAGGGCACCCGGCTCGACACGTTCCGTCTGCTCGTGCGGCATGAACCCGATGGCCTGCCCGCGGGCGAGATCGCCCGGCTGCTCGACGTGCCGCAGAACACGATGTCGGCGCACCTCGCCATATTGACGCGCGCCGGGCTGGTCATGTCCGTGCGCCACAGCCGGTCGATCATCTATCGCGCGCGGCTGGATGGCATTCGCGACATGATGCTCTTCCTGCTCAAGGAGTGCTGCCAGGGCAATGCCGAACTGTGCGCGCCGTTGATCGCCGAACTTACCCCTTGCTGAAAGGCGCGGCCATGGCCACCGACATCATCATCTATCACAATCCCGATTGCGGCACGTCGCGCAACGCGCTGGCGATGATCCGGCAGGCGGGCATCGAGCCGCATGTGATCGAATATCTGAAAACGCCGCCTTCGCGCGCGCTGCTGGTTGTGCTGATGGACCGGGCCGGGATTGCGCCGCGCGCGCTGCTGCGCGAGAAGGGCACGCCGTTCGCCGAACTCGGTCTGGGCGACGAGACGCTCGACGACGAACGGCTGATCGATGCGATGATCGCGCATCCGATCCTGATCAACCGGCCGCTGGTGGTCTCGCCGCTGGGCGTGAAATTATGCCGTCCGTCGGAAGCGGTGCTCGATCTGCTGCCGGCGGCGGTCGGCGCCTTCGTCAAGGAAGATGGCGAGATCGTCGACGACCGCCGGACGCCGGTCTGATGGATGGTCCGGCTGCGCGCGATCGCCTGCGCCGCCTCGCATCGCCCGATCATCTGCCGGCGCTGGAGCCTCGATTCGCGTATCGGCGCCCGGCCGCGGGACTCGCCGCCGCCGATCCGCCGCCGCGGATCCTGCTGCTCTACGGCTCGCTGCGCGAACGCTCCTTTTCGCGGCTGTGCGTCGAGGAGGCGGCACGGCTGCTGCGCTATTTTGGCGCCGAAACCAGAATCTTCGATCCATCGGATCTGCCTCTGCCCGATCAGGTGGCGGGCGACGATCATCCCGCCGTCCACGATCTGCGCAAACATGCGATGTGGTCGGAAGGGCAGGTGTGGTGCAGCCCGGAACGCCATGGCCAGATCACCGGCATCATCAAGGCGCAGATCGATCATCTGCCGCTGAACATGGGCGGCATGCGGCCGACGCAGGGGCGAACGCTGGCGGTGATGCAGGTTTCGGCAGGCTCGCAATCGTTCAACAGCGTCAACAGTTTGCGCTTGCTCGGGCGCTGGATGCGGATGTTCACGATCCCGAACCAGTCGAGCGTCGCTAAGGCGTATCAGGAATTCGACGCCGACGGGCGGATGCGGCCATCGGCCTATTATGACCGCATCGTCGACGTGATGGAGGAACTCGTCCGCTTCACCCTGTTGCTGCGGCCGCACGCGGTGCAACTGGTCGACCGCTATTCGGAGCGCAGGGAAGCGGGCGTGCCGATCGATCTGACGGCGACCGCGACCGCAAGCTGATTTGTTTCGCCTGACCATCGGCCGGGAAATCCTGGAGCAATATTGCGGTCCGATCCTCGCGCCCGAGCAAAGGAGTTGTTCGATGGCGCGAAAAATCCGGTCCAGATCGAAATGCCATATTGGCGGGCATCGCGCGGCGAAGGAGCGGCACATGTCGGCGGACGTGACCTGGTCCACCTGCATCGATTGCGGCTGCGACATCTTCCGGACGCTGAAGGACCGGCGCTGGGTGTTTTCCGGGCTGCTGGGGTCGCCGGTGCAGACGCCGGTCCGTCCGGCCCGGCCGGCGGCCGATCATGGTCGCAGCGCCGGAATGTTCTGAAATCCGCGCGTGACGCTCGACAGGCAAAGCCTGCGCCGCCGCGCGGTTCGGCCACGACCGTAATGGCCGACAACGAACGAAAGGGAACGGTGATGAGGACGGCACAGATGCTGGCGCTCGCCCTGGCCGCCAGCGCGAGTCTGGTCCAGGCGCAGATCCGGCCGCCGATGCCACCCGGTGGCAAGGCGTTCGACGCGCGGCGTGAAGAGGATCTGGCGCTGCTGCTCGACCTCACGCCGGCGCAGAAGCCTGCGCTCGAGGCCTGGCTCGAAGCCTCGCGACCCGGGCCACGCGGCTTCCATCCGGACGGCCCGCCGCCCGCAACGGCGCAGACGTTCGGCGAGCGGCTCGACGATATCGAGAAAGGTCAGGCTGAGGCCGGCGCGCAGGCGCGGGCCTGGATCGCCGCGGCGCGGTCCTTCTATGCCCAGCTCGATCCGCATCAACGGCAATTGTTCGAGGCGCTTGAGCGGCTGCGGCCGCCGATGGGGCCGATGCATCATGGCGGACCGGGCGGTCCGCCGCCGGGTGGCCTTCCCGCGCTGCGCGACGACGAATAGCCCGCCAGCATCGGGACGAGCGGTCATGCCGCGAGGCGCGTCGATTCTCTCTTCGCGAGTGTCCGGCCGGCTTAGCATCCGTCCATTGCCGCGATATGTCCGGCGAGCCGGCGGTCAGACCGGCAGCGTCACCCGCGCGACGAGGCCGCCGCCCGACCGGTTGGCGAGGACGATGTCGCCGCCATGTGCGCGGGCGACCGCGCGGGCGCTGGCGAGCCCCAGGCCGACGCCGCCGGTCGCGCGGTTGCGCGACTGTTCGAGCCGGAAAAAGGGCTGGAACACGCGCTCGAGCGTCTCGGGCGGGATGCCGGGTCCGCGGTCGCAGACGATGATCCAGGCCTCATGATCGTCGCTGCCGATCTCCACCTCGGCATTGCCGCCATAGGCCACCGCATTGCCGACCAGATTGGAGATCAGCGCCTTCAGCGCCTGGGTGTCGCCGTCGACGACCACCGGATCGCCGGCGATCAGGACCACGGGATCGCCGCGGTCGGCGAATCCGTCGGTGACGCTCTCGGCCAGCGAGCGCAGGTCGAGCGGGTGGCGGCGCAGCGGCGACGAGAGGTCGCGCAGGAAGCCCAGCACGGCGGCGATCATCGCCTCCATGTCGCGGATATCGCCCTCGGTCGCCGTGCGCAGCGGCTCGGGCGCCGCTTCCAGCCGCAGCGACAGCCGCATCAGCGGCGTGCGCAGGTCGTGCGCGATCGCCGCCGTCAGCATCGCGCGATCGTCGACATAGCGCGACAGCCGCGCCTGCATCTCGTTGAAGGCGGCCGCCGCCTCGGCGATTTCGGGCGGTCCCTCCAGCGCGAGCGGCTCGGCACGGGGATCGCGGCCCAGCCGTTCGGCGGCGCGCGCGAACAGGGCAATCGGCAGCGCGAGCCGGCGCGACAGGATCCAGGCGATCGGTGCCATCGCCAAAGTCGCGGCGAGCAGCCAGAGCAAGGCGCGCCAGCGCCAGAACTCGACGCTGCCCGATCGTGCCGGGCGCACCGTCCGCCAGCCGCCATCGTCGCGTTGCAGCGACGCGACGAAATCGCCGAACAGCAGCTCGTCGCGGGCATCGCGCGCGCCCGGCGCCAGCCGCAAGGGACCGCCCTGGCGCGGCGGACGCATCAGCGGAAAGCCCGGCGGCGCCTCGCGACGGAGAACGACGCGCATTTCGGTCACGCCCAGGCGTGTCGCGAGTCGGCGCCGAAGCTGCCGCGAACGCGGCGATTCGGGCTCGCGCACCGCCTCTGGCTCGGTATCGCTGAGCCGCAATTCGCTGACCATCGGCCCTTCGCCGAGCGCGGCCGCGACCTGATCGAGCGTGAAGACGTGGAGTTCGGGGCCGGGCAGCAGGATCAGGAAAGCGATGCTGAACAGCTGGACGGCGGCGACGCCGCCCAGCATCCAGACGAAGATACGCAGAAACAGCGGCGCATCGCGACGCCACGGCCGCAGGGTCATGGCGCGCGCACCGCCTTCATGCCGCGCGCACCTGCGGCGTGAACACATAGCCTTCGTTGCGGATGGTGCGGATGATCTCGTCGTTCTGCGCCTTGAGCTTGCGCCGCAGCCGACTGACCTGGACGTCGATCGCGCGGTCGAACGAGTCGCTGTCGGGTCCGCGCGACGCCTCGAGCAAAGCCTCGCGCGTCAGCACGCGGCGCGGCCGTTCGACGAACGCGCGCAGCACCGCGAATTCGCCGTCGGTCAGGTCGACGATCACGCCCGCCGGATCGAGCAATTCGTGCGACGCCAGGTCGATCCGCCAGCCGGCGAACAGGAAGCGCTTCTGCCGTCCGGGCTCGGCCTGCATCTGCCGCTGGCGCAACGCGGCGCGGACGTGCGCCAGGATCTCGCGCGGGCTGCACGGCTTGCGCAGATAATGGCCGGCGCCCAGTTCCAGCCCGAGGATGCGATCCTGTTCGTCGCCCAGCGCGCTCAGCATGATCACCGCGGGCCCGCCGTTGGCCGCCAGTCGGCGGCAGATCGACAGGCCATCCTCGCCGGGCATCATCACGTCGAGCAGGATCAGGTCGATCGCGACATGCGCGAGGATGCGGTCCATCTCGCGCCCGCCCGACGCGGTGTGGATCGCATAGCCGTGATTGCCGAGGCTGTTCGCCAGCAGCGTGCGGATCTGGGGATCGTCGTCGACGATCAATATGTCGGCCATGATCGTCGCTTCTCCGGTCGGACGTTGGGCGGACGACGCCGGCTGGTCAACGTACCGCATAAGCGCCCGGTGCTGCATCGACTGCCTTTTCGACATGATGGAGGACCTTGTCGAGCCGGACCGCGCTGCGCTCGTCGCCGGCGCGCATCGCCTTCGCGATCCGGTCCGACAGCAGCATGATCGCGCCGTCGCCATGGGCATCGAGCCACAGGCCGGCCTGCCTGCGCGCGGCGAACAGCGGGAAGAGAGACGTCATGATCATAAGCACTCCGCAGGTTTCGCGACGACCCCCAAGGCGGTTCCATCGGGGCGTTACATTGCTGGCGGATTTCAGCGCATTTCCGCGCCATGATCAGGGACTGGCAGCGATCGTCGCGGTCGGCGGCGGCTGGAACCCGGGTTCCAGCCATGCTTTGGCCGCCGGCCGTTTATCGAAGACCCCGAGTTGGTCGGGCGGCAGGATGCGTTGTGCCTGCCGCTTGGTCAGTGTCGATGTCGTGACGAGCGCCGTCCGGTCCGCGGAACTTCCAATCAGACACCGGCCATGCTGCTCCAGATAATGTTGCACGTCCTGAGCCTGCGTCATGAGATCGGTGCAATCGACCAGATACAGCAAGCGGCCATAGTCGCGGCGGATGCTGTCGGCGTGGGATTCCAGTTCTCTACAATAGCGCCGGGCTTCGTCGATCGCCCAGAAACCTTCCAGCTTGCAGGACAACAGGCCGGTATCGGCATCGAACCGAAAACTATACATTGGGAGTCCCCCTGCAGCGCCTCGCGCTCCGGGAAGGGTACGGCCGCGATGCTTACCAAGAGCTTAAATGCCCGGACCGCCAGCTTCGCCGGCCGAAGCCAGCGCGAACCGGTCGCAGGCGAGGGTGCGAGTAACGGCATCCAGCCGAGCTGCCCCCGGGCTGTCGCAGATCACGATCAGATCCTGCGCACCATTTGCGCGATCGATCAGCACCAGGCCCTCGGGATGGTCGTCGCCGCGGCCGAGCGGCAGGTCGATGATCCGTTCGGGGCGGTGGAGCCGGACGATCTGGTCGTCCTGCGCCGGGTCGTGGAGCCAGTCGTGCCAGCGGTAGACGGCGCAGGGGCCGTCGAGGCTGGTGGTCGGGCCGGCGAGGATCAGCAGATCGCCGCCAGCGCGCGCGAGGTCGCGGATGCCGAGGCCGTCGAGCTTGAGCAGCCGCTTGTGCAGCGGGCCGGCGAGCATGATGCGGCCCGAGCGCTCGACCGCCACCTCGATCTCGAGCAGCACCGCATAGGTCTGTACGACCGGTCCGCGCATGCCGAGCGCGAGCCGCGTGCCGGCGACGGCGATGCCTTCGAGGTCGACGCCGCCTTCCTTGGCGGCGATGCGCGTGAACGGGCGCAGCAGCACATGTTCGGCCATCATCCGCGCCAGCGCATTGCCGTGCCGGGTCGGCTTGAGCATGCCTGCCTGCCGTTCGCCGTCCTGCCTCACCGGCATGAATGCGCCCGGCACATCGGGATCGGGCGCAATCGGGATCCGCGCCAGCAGGCAGCGTGCGCGATTGCCCTTGAGCTTCGCAAAGGCCGCGAGTTCGATCCGGTCGTCGCCGCGCTTCGTCAGCCTGGGACGCGTACGGGCGTGCGACCCCAGCACCCACAGCCAGCCATCCTCCGCCGCCAGCCCCTCGATATCGGCCTCGTCGGCGGATTCGAGATCGAGGATGGCACCGAGCGGGAAGCGGCGATGTCCGGCCCAGCGATCGCCGATGCGCAGCAGCCGTTCGACGAACAGGCCCTCCTTGCCCTCGTCGCTGCCGAGGAAGAGCGTGTCGCCGAAGCGTGCCGCTGCCGACAGATCGAGCGCCGGATCGTCGTCCGCCGCGCAGTCCGCATCGAGCACGAGCGCGTCCTGCCCGATCGGCTGCTGGGTCGGCGGCCACGGGTTCGGCACGATTGCGGTGTTGTCCATCGACGATGCTCCCGGATCCGGATGCAGCCTTTCGCGACGCTCCGCGTTCGATGCGTAACGACTGACGGAAGGATGCGCATTGAAATTCATGGCTCTCGCCGCGACCGCGGCCCTGCTCTGCGGCTGCCAGTTTTCCGTCAAGGACTCCCAGGAGGTGACGGGCAACGCCACCGCGCCTGCGGGATCGACCGAACGGGCCGCGGTGCCGGCCGCCGCACCAGACGCTTCGCTGGTCTTTGCAGATGCCGCAGCCGATCCAGCATTACCGCCGGATGCGCCGCGTCCGATCATGCAGTTGCAGGTCGTGCTCGACCGGCTCGGTTTCTCGCCCGGCGTGATCGACGGCAAGCAAGGCAGTGGCTTGAAGCTTGCGCTGCGGAGCTTTCAGCTTGCGCATGATCTGCCCGAGTCGGGCACGCTCGACGACGCGACCAAAGCCGCGCTCGAACCCTCGATGTCGACGGCGGCGACGCGGCTGGTCACGATTCCGGCGGCCTTCGCGCAGGGGCCGTTCGTGCCCGATCTGCCCAAGGACGCGGCCGAGCAGGCGAAGCTCCCCGCGCTCGGCTATCGCGACCTGATGGAGGCGCTTGCCGAACGCTTCCACACCACCCGCGAAACATTGATCGCGCTCAATTCGCCGACGACGAAGGTCGGGGCAGGGCGGGTGATCCGCGTGCCCGACATTCCCGATGTCGATGCATCGACCTTGCCCGCCGACGAACGCGGCTGGAACGCGACGCTCCAGACGCTCGGCGTCTCCCCGCAGCAGCCGGTGGCCGACACGGTGGTGGTGGACCGATCCGAAGGCGTGCTGCGCGTGCTCGACGACAAGGGCGCCGTGATCGCGTCGTTCCCTGCGACGATGGGCAGCGAACATGATCCGCTGCCGATCGGCACGTGGAAGATCCAGGGCGTCAGCCGCAACCCGGATTTCCATTACAACCCGAAACTGTTCTGGGACGTCAACGACAGCAAGGAAGCGCAATTGCTGAAGCCCGGTCCCAATGGCCCGGTCGGCGTGGTCTGGCTCGATCTGTCGAAGCCGCATTACGGCATCCACGGCACCGGCGAGCCGCAGACGATTGGCCGCGCCGAGAGCCATGGCTGCGTGCGCCTGACCAATTGGGACGCCGCGCGGCTGGCGCAGATGGTGAAACCGGGGACGCCGGCGATCTTCCAGGAATGAAGCGCGTGCGGACGCGCACGCTGCTGACGATCGGCGCCGTCGTCGCGCTCACGCTGTTCGCCCGCTTCTGCGTGACGGTCCTCCCGGCGCCTCCGCGCGGTGCGCGGCCGGGACCGGTTTCCATTGCGGATCGGGCGTTGATCGTGCCCGTCGCAGGGGTGGCGCCCGACCGGCTGGAAGATACGTTCACGCAGGCGCGCGAACATGGCAGCCGGCCGCACGATGCGATCGACATCCTTGCGCCGCGCGGCACACCGGTGGTTGCCGCGGCGGCTGGTACGGTCGAGAAACTGTTCGTCAGCGAACGCGGCGGCAACACGATCTATGTCCGCTCGCCCGATCGCCGCTGGACCGATTATTATGCGCATCTCGACGCCTGGCGGCCGGGATTGAAGGAGGGTGATGCCGTTCTGCCCGGCCAGGTGCTTGGAACCGTGGGGTCGACCGGCAATGCCGATCCCGCCGCGCCGCATCTCCACTTCGCGGTCAGCCGGGTATCCGCCGATCAGCGCTGGTATGAAGGCACGCCGGTCAACCCCTATCCGATGCTCGTCGCGGGTCGGCGATAGTCATGCACGAATGCCGGACGCGTGTCGTCCGTCGCGCCGCTTTCAGTCCATTCGGGGTATTTTCGCGCTTTTTGCCGCCTGGCAGAGAAGCCGGCCTGCGCGGCAAAGCGGCAGGGAGCGCGCGCAGCCTGCCTGCAATTCCTATCTCTCGGAAGCCGTGTCGCCGGCCCTTGCGAAGTCCACCGTATCGATCGGATCGGATTCGGGACTCTCGACCGAAGCGTTCGCGGCTTCCCCATCCGCTTCATCGCGATCCACGGATACGCTTGCGTCGCGCGACGCAGACCAAACCGCGTCCGCTTCACCGGGCTGCTCTGCTGCGCCGGCGGCCGTGCGATCGTCATAACCATCGCTATAGTCCACATTGGTATAGCGATCATCGTCATAGGAATCGGTGGACCGCGCATTGCGCGATATGAGGATGTCGAGCCGCCGCTGCGCTTCGATTGCGCGCTGCTCATTTATCCCTGGACCGCAGCCGGTGCAAACGAAGAAGGCGGGGCTTTCGGCGCCGATCGGTATCGGATGGCGATCGGCGACAAGCGCATCGGGATTGCCGAGGATCGGGCGCTCGGTCTCCGCCCATCTTTCCTGGAGCAGCCCGCCGCCGGTGGCATAGCTTGCCAATACCGTACCCGCAAGAGAACCGACTGCGACGATCGCCCCTAAATGAACGAGGCTGCGCCAGGGATCGATAGACCGGATAAACATCTTTCACCTATTCATCATGCCAATGCATAACTGAATAAAGTCACCGGTGTTCCTTTCAACGTGTCGGAAGTTGCAGATTTGAGAGAACATCTAGGGTCAAACAAAAAGTGGCCGAACTCTGTTCGGCCACCAAGTCAGGTCCGCGCCTTTTGCTGGACGCGGCCAGGATCTCTTATCATGCCGGCCGCACCATCGCGCCGCCGGCTGCCACTCATTGACCGTCGATTTTGTCGCCTGCCTTGTCCGCGGTCTTTTCGATCGCCTGAGCGGCACCGGTCACGGCATCGGTCTTGCGGTTGTCGTTGACCAGCAAGAAATAGGCGGCCACGGCGGCGAGGATGACGAGGATCGCCGCAATAACGGCGGTCCCGCCTCCGCCACTCCGTTCGATCACGGTCGTGTTCGGTTCGACGATTCGTTCTTCTGTATGAGCCATATCAATCCTCCTCCACGATGATGGCTGATTTAACATTTCGAACGGCGGATGGTTCCTGAGCGGTCGACGTTGACGATTCGCTTGCGATGGACCCGCCGGAGCGATCCGCGCGTTTGTTACGATAACGGAGCGAAAGGCGATCACATGTTTTCGCATGACGACCTGGTCTACTACCGCGTTCGCGCGCTCGAAGAGCGGCTGCGCGCGGCGCAATCCAGTCATCAGCGTGCTGCCGCCGCGCATGCGGTACTGGCGGATCGATATGCAGTGGTCGCCGAAAATCTTCGTCTTGTCCGCGCCGCGCCGCGAATGCGCGTGACAACCGCTTTGGCGACGCTTCGCCTGGTTGCATGTTCGCCTCTGGAGATTGGTCGGGCGCCGCCGCCCTGACCCGCGACACCGGGTTTTCCGAAGGGTCGTGCGGATCACTTTTGCCGACTGTCGTGATCCGACATGGCAGGCGCGGAATGTCGCCCGGGCCGGTGAGCGAAGCGAATTTGCGATACTATCGGGGGGCGACGGGATATCCTCAAGCCGGGGGCCGGTTCGCCGTCAGATCGTTACGGCGTGACACAATGTGAGGGGAACAGTACTGGCCGACGTCGAAAAAGCACCGGTCGGCGACGATGCCGGGAAATCCCGCGCCGTCGATCCGACAAAACCCGGCGAAGGCGTGTTTCCCGTCGTCGGGATCGGCATGTCGGCGGGCGGTCTCGAAGTGGCGACGGCGTTTCTCAGGGCGATGCCAGCGGACAGCGGCATGGCGTTCATCTTCGTCCAGCATCTCGATCCCACCCGCGAAAGCCTGTTGGCCGACCTGCTCGGCCGCGAGACGGCGATGCCGGTCGTACGGATCGAAGACGGGATGCGGATCGCGCCGAACCACGTCTATGTGATCGTTCCGGCGACCACCTTGCTGATCGAGAAGGGCGTATTGCGCCTGGTCAAGCCCGACCTGCCACGCGGCCAGCGCCATCCGATCGACCGGTTCTTCAGCGCGCTGGCCGAAGATCAGCAGGAGAAGGCGATCGCGATCATCCTGTCCGGCGCGGGCAGCAACGGCTCCGCAGGACTGCAGGACATCAAGCAGGCGGGGGGACTGTGCATCGCGCAGTCACCCGACACCGCGCGGTTCGACAGCATGCCGCGCCACGCCATCGCATCGGGCACGATCGATTATGTGCTCGCGCCCGAAGACATGCCCGAGGTGCTGCGGCTTTATGCCCGCCATTCCTATGTCCACGATCCGCGGCCCGCGGAGATCGCCGCGGACCCGGATGCCGATCTGGGCGACGTCCTGACCTTCCTCCACACCAGCGCGGGTCATGATTTCCGCCAGTACAAACGCGCCACGCTGTCGCGCCGCGTCCATCGGCGGATGGGTCTGGCGCATGTCGAACGGCTCGCCGACTATCTGGCGATCCTCCGCGACAACGACGAAGAGGCCGGCGCGCTCGCCAGGGACCTGATGATCAACGTCACGGCGTTCTTTCGGGACCCCAATGCGTGGGATGCGCTCGACCGCGAGGTCATCACGCCGCTCGTCGGGAAGGCCGGCGACCGCCAGGAGATTCGCGTCTGGGCGCCGGCCTGCTCGACCGGCGAGGAGGCCTATACGATCGCGATGCTGCTGACGGAACGCGGCGTCGCGGCCGGCAAGGACCTTGCGGTCAAGATCTTCGCCACCGACGCCGCCGACCATCATCTCAGCACCGCGCGCAAGGCGATCTTTCCCGGCAGCATGGTGGAAGGTCTGTCGCCCGAGCGGCTGGCGCGCTTCTTCGACAAGGCGAACGATAATTATTACCGGATCAAACCGGAAATTCGCGAGCTGGTGTTGTTCGCGCCGCAGAATCTGCTGAGCGACCCGCCCTATTCGCGCATGGATATGGTCAGTTGCCGGAATTTTCTGATCTATCTGGAACCCGAGGCGCAGGATAAGATCCTGTCGCTGGTGCATTTCGCCTTGCGCGAAGGTGGTTTCCTGTTTCTCGGCAATGCCGAAACCGTCGGACGGCGCGATCATCTGTTCGAGACCGTATCGAAGCGTTGGCGGATCTATCGGCGCGTCGGACCGGCGCGCTCGCCCGCGCTCAAATTCACCGATTGGCCGACGCGCGATCCGGCCAGTTGGCCGCGACCGGCGCCACCCAAACTCGCCGACATCGTGTGCAAGTCGCTGGCCGAACGCTTCGCACCCGCCTCGGTGTTGATCGACCGCGGATTTCACGTGCTGCATTTCCACGGCCCGACCGAAGACTATCTCGCGCAACCGGGCGGGCCGCCGACATTCGATCTGCTGGCGCTGGCGCGTGAGGGGTTGCGCCTGACCATCCGTGCGGCGGTGCGCAAGGCGATCGACGACGACGGCAGCGTGACGCTGCGCGCCAATTTCCGCGGCGGCACAAAGCAGGATTCGGTGCTGGTCACGGCGAACCCGGTGTCTGACGTGAGCCAGACCGCGGGCATGATCCTGGTGAGTTTCACGCGGAGCCAGAAACCGGCGGAAGATCGCGCACCGATCGGGATGACGGTGATCGACCGGCCGCCCGGTCGCGATCTCGAAGAGGAATTGCGCGCCGCGCGCGAGGAAATGCGCAGCACGGTCGAACAGTTCGAAACCGCGAACGCCGAGCTGTCCGCCGCCAACGAGGAAGTCACCAGCGTCAACGAGGAACTGCAGGCGACCAACGAGGAACTCGAGGCGTCGAAGGAGGAATTGCAGTCGCTCAACGAGGAGCTCGGCACGATCAACGCGCAGCTCGATCGCAAGCTGGTCGAGCTTTCGGAAATCGGCGACGATCTCAAGAATCTGCTGATGGGCAATGATATCGCCACGATCTTTCTCGACACCGAGATGCGGATCAAATGGTTCACACCGGCGATCAAGACCTTGTTCGAACTGATGGATGGCGATGTCGGCCGGCCGATCGGCAGTTTTTCTCAGAAATTCAGCAGCGGCGCGCTGCTCGAAAAGGCGCAGGCCGCCGTCGCACGGCTCGCCACGTTCGAAGAGGAAATCCGCAGCGACGACGGGCGCTGGTATCTGTTGCGCGTGCTGCCCTATCATACGCGCGACAATCGCATCGCCGGAGCGGTTGCCACGTTCATCGACATCGACGATCTCAAGGCGACACAGGCGGAGACGATCGCGGCGCGGGACTTTGCCGAAGCGATCGTCGAAACGATCCGCGATCCGCTGCTCGCACTGACCGGCGATCTGCGCGCGCGATCGGCCAACACCGCCTTCTATCAGATGTTCGGAATGTCCCCGGCGGAAACGGTCGGCCGGCCCGTTTACGAACTCGGCGACGGCCAATGGGACAATCTGCAGTTGCGCATGCTGCTCGAGGAGATGCTGCCCACGCGCCGGCAGATCGACGATTTCGAAGTGGACCTCGTCGTTCCGCAACACGGCGCGCGCAGCATGTTGCTCAATGCGCGCCGGATCGAGGGCGACGATGGCCGGGCCGAACTCATCCTGCTCGCGCTGGAGGACATCACCGAGCGCAAGAACGCGGTTCTTCACCAGGACATATTGGTCAGCGAACTCAGCCACCGCGTGAAGAACACGCTCGCGGTGGTCCAGTCGATCGCCGTCCAGACGCTGCGACACAGCGAGTCGCTCGATGGTTTCAGCACGGCCTTCCAGGGGCGGCTGCAGGCGCTCGCGAGCGCGAACGATGCGGTGATCGACGGGCGCTGGAAGGGCGTGCGGATCAGGCATATCGCCGAACGATCGTTGCGGCCGTTCGGGGCGGACGACCAGATCCATGTCGGCGCGGGTCCCGATATCGACCTGCGTCCGCAGGCGAGCCTGGCGCTGGCGATGATCCTGCATGAACTTGCGACCAATGCGGTCAAATATGGCGCGCTCTCGCGGCCGACCGGCAAGATCGCGATCGACTGGCGGATCGGCGACGAAGGCGAACAACGCGTGTTCCTCGACTGGCAGGAGAGCGGAGGCCCTGAGGTCGCTCCGCCCACGCGGCGCGGGCAAGGCATGCGCTTCATCGAACGCGGCATGAGCTATGAGCTCAAGGGACAGGCGGACGTTGCGTTCGAACCGGGCGGGCTGCGTGTCGTGCTGAGTTTTCCGCTGACGTCGGCGATCATGCCCGCCGTGACGCCGTCTGAACGATCTGGGCCTGAACGATCTGGGCCTGAACGACCGGGATCCGAGAGATCGGGGGCATCCACGTGAACAAGCCGCTGGCCTCGTCGCGACTGTCCGGGCTGCGCCTGCTCGTCGTCGAGGACGAATGGATGGTGGCCGAACATATCGTCATGCTGCTCGAAGATTTCGGTTGTGTCGTCGCCGGTCCGGTGGCGACGGTCGCCGAGGCGCTTGCGATCGTGGCGGATCAGGCGCTCGACGGGGTATTGCTCGATGCCAATCTGAACAGCGAGAGCAGTGCACCGATCGCAGCGGCACTCGATGCGCGTGCGATGCCGTTCGTGGTCGTCACCGGCTATGGGCGGCTCGGCCTGCCGACAGACGTCATGAATGCCGCGCCGCGGCTCACCAAGCCGTTCAGCACGGCGGATCTCGAGACAATATTGATCGCCGCATTTCTGGTGTGACGGCCGGAGAACGGCTAGTCATTTGCCGGGAGGAGGCGGGCATCGGCGCCAAGACAAGCAGAAATGGCGCGGAAATCCCTCCCCGGCCGCGAGCGGAATGAGGGGAATCGCGGCGATATATGGCGCCTTTAGGAGACGGGTGGCAGCCGTCATGCCACCCCCGCGGAATGGGCTTCGGCTCGCGCCTCAGGTCAGCGACGAGCGCAGGTCGCTCAATTGCGCCGACGTCTCGGCGGCGCTGCGCATGCGCGTCTGATACGCGGCATTCCGGCTCGCGACCGCGCTCTTGGCCTGGCCCTGCGGCGACGAGGTGTCGGCCTTGGGTTTGCGCACGGCGATCTTGCGCACGCCTTTCTTCGGCTTGGCGACCGGCGCGGCGGCAACCGGCGGCAGCGTGCCGTCGAAGAAGGTCGATGCCGCGAAACCGCTCTGTCCGTTCCACCGGACCTCGTACCAGCCCGGCGTGGTGCTTTGCTTGACCTCGGCGGATGCGCGGTAGGGGAGCATCGCCAGTTTGCGCCCACCGGTGTTCGGCTGGTCGCGCAGGTTCACGCCATTGCGATTCTTGACGAACAAGGTCGCCGCGGGTGCTGCAACCGGATCGCCGCCGATCACCGCGCCGCTCTCGTCGACGGTGGTGACCTGGATTGCCGGTTGGAGCGCCGGATCGGTGTAATAGGAGAAATTGGCGTCCTGCGCCTCGGTGTCCTGGGGACGGGCGCCTTCGGCCAGCCGCTGCGCACGGACATAATAAGCGACGCGTTCGGTCTGGACGCCGGCCGCGCCCGAGATCGCCTCATCGTCCTTCGTCACCCAGCTTTCGAGCTTCACCAGGCGCGCGCGGGCTTCCTTGCCGTCGATCGCCTGGGTCTCGTAATCGTGTTGCACCGTGTAGATCTGCTCGCGACGGCAATTGCCGAGGTCGACGATCTTGTCGGCGAGCGGATCATAGTTCCCGACCTCGCCGCTGAAATCGGCGGCGATCGCGCGCTGGACTTCCTCGCGGTTGCGCGATTGCTGCGCCTTGGCGGCGACATAGCCGATCACGCCGCCGGCAGCGGCGCCGGCGATCACATAGGGCAGCACCGATCCCTTGTTGTTCTTGCCCGAATTGACCGCGACCCCCGTCGCCAGCCCGGCCAGGCCGCCGATCAGCGCACCCTTCAGCGCCTGGTTCTTGCGGTAATTCTGGATCTTGCTGAACGGCTTGCGCAGGTCCTCGCAGCGATCGGCGAAGTCGGACTTCTTGGCCGCCACGGCGGGGGCGGGGGCAACGCCGACCGCCAGGGTCGCAGCCGCGGCAAGCGACAGGCAGAAGCGCGGAACGGAGCGATACGCTGACATGGCGTTTCCTATAGCATCAAATCGGGGCGGTTTCTATCTCGCCGATCCAGCGATCATGATCGGCGTTGCCGGCGCGCGCGGCCGCAACCTGGCGCTGGAGAACGGGCAGCAGCGCCCTGAGCCGGGCCAATTTGCTCTGGTCGAACCGCGTGCCGACGCCCGCAGTCGCGTCCGCGACATCGGCGGCCGGCAATTTGCCCAGGCGCTCGACCGACTGGACATAGGACCGGAACGCCGCGCGGCGCTCGGCCTCGTTCTGCTTGATCTTCGCCTCGACGTCGGCGAGCTGGCTGGCGAGTTCGGGCGTGGCGGCCTCGTTGCGCTCGCGAATGGCGTCGACCTGCCGCCGCACCGACAGGATCTTGTCGGAAATCTCGCGACTGTAGCCCGCCGTCAGCAGCGCCTCGGCGACGATGCTCTCGACATCGGCGGAGGCGGCTGCGGGTTGGCCGGATCCACCGTCTGACAGGCCGGCGATCCGGCCGAGCGGTTCCCTGAAGATCCACGCGCCGGCGCCCGCGACCAGCAATGCGAGCGGCAATGCAAGCAGCAGGACCGGCGGGCCGGCCCGTTTCGGCGGCACCTCGATCGACTCCAGCGTGACCGTGGGCGCCTCATGCGGATCGTCGCCGCGGCTGGCCAGGCTGCGATCGAGTCCCCATGACCCGGCACCGGAGGTCAGCGAGGCCGGTGACGAGGTGTCGACGATGGTCAGTTCGCGGGCGGCGCACCGCGGCGGCGAAGCGGGATCGGTGACCGGCATCGTGCGCGCGCAGGCAAAGCCATAGTCGAACGACTGGCCCTTCCGGAACAGGAAGCAATTGCTGTCGTCGCACGTATAGAGCGCCACTGTCCCCCCCGGAGTTCCTTTGCGTTCCGGTACCGCGCCTCGACGGCCAGTGCAACGCGCCGGTGGGCGATGCAGGGGCGGTAAAGGGATTGAGAGCGGCACCTGCGACCAAAACCGCCAGCGCCGGCGAAATTCCAAAAAAAAGGGCCGGCCCGTGAGGGCCAGCCCGAAAAGTTTTAGGAGAGGATGCCTGAAAGGCATGTTCGTTATGACGGATAGCGCACTATGCTGCAAGTGCGAACAGCACCGATCTGGATGCAAATATTGCATTTTAACGACATATTAAGGTCAATCGGTCGCACATCTCGCGGCGGCACACGCAGCGCGCAGCGCGAACGGTCGCTCTGGGCGGTTGATTCGACCAGCCAAAACCGAGCTGCTCCGTGGTCCGGGCCGTCCCGCCACGCGCTAATTGCGTCGCTCGTCGCGATGGCGTCCCAGCCCAAAACGTCACTGTTGTGACGAAGCGCGGTTTTTTCTGTTGCACTGCAACGCAAACAGCGATTGAATGCGACATCAACCAAAAAATTCCGTCCGCGTTCCACCCGTATCGAGCCAGCGTCGACAGTCCGTAGCTGTTGGCGTCGCGATGGCTGATGCGCGACGAACGCGGCTGTTGGGAGGGCATGCCCCGAACGGCCGCCGCCGGGAAAGCCCGCGGTGAGTGTCGACGTGCCGGCCAGGCCAAGGTCGGGCGCCAACCGGGGGTCGCCATGGTTTCGAGTAGAGTTGGGGTTTCGCGTAAAATTGGGGTTTCGCGCCGCGCTGTTCTGGGGCGCATCGGCATGGTCGGTGGACTCGGCGCGACGCTGGGCGCGATGCAGGCGCTGGGCCTGGCGGGCGTCGCGCATGCGCAGGGCATGGCGGCGCTGCCGCCGACCCTGGGGCAGAAGAAGCATGTCGTCATCCTCGGCGCCGGCATCGCCGGGCTGACATCGGCCTGGGAACTCGAACAGGCTGGCTTCCTCGTCACCTTGCTCGAGGCGCGCCAGCGCGTCGGCGGGCGCGCCTGGACGGTGCGCGACGGCGACCGGATCGAGATGGTCGGCGAGGAGACCCAGACCGCGCGTTTCTCCGACGGCATCTATTTCAACGCCGGGCCGGCGCGCATTCCGAGCTTCCATCAGGGGCTGCTCGGCTATGCCGACAAGTTCGGGGTGCCGCTCGAGGTCGAGGTCAATTCGAGCCGCTCGGCCTATCTGATGGCGGCGAATGGCGGCAAGGTCCGCATGCGCACCGCGATCAACGACATGCGTGGCCGCATCGCCGAATTGCTGGCGAAGGCGATCAGCCAGGGCTCGCTCGACAAGGAACTGAGCGCTGCCGACCGCGAGAAATTGCTGCCGTTCATGAAGGCCTATGGCGATCTCGGCGACGACTACGCCTTCACCGGCACCGAACGGTCGGGCTTTGGCACCGCCCCCGGCGCGGGACTGGCGTTCGCGTCGCCGGGGTCGGCGATGCCGCTCGACCAGTTGCTCGCCAACGAGCAGTTGCCGATGACGTTGTTCGAAGACAATCTCTACATGCAGGCGACGATGTTCCAGCCGGTCGGCGGCATGGACCGGATCCACGCAGCGTTCGACCGCAATCTGCGGCGGCCGGCGGTCCGCGGCGCCGAGGTCACCCGCATCCGCCATACGCCCAAGGGCGTCGAGGTGATCTACGTGGACAAGGCGAGCGGCGTCCATGAGACGGTCGCCGCCGACTATATGATCTGCACGATCCCGTTCCAGGTGCTGGCGAAGATCGACACCGACTTCTCGCCGGCGATGAAGAAGACGATTGGCAGCGTCGTCTATGACCATTCGAACAAGGTGGCGTTCGAGAGTCCGCGCTTCTGGGAGAAGGAGCAGATCTTTGGCGGCATCTCGTTCGTCGGCCCGCCGACTGCCCTGATCTGGTATCCGTCGGCCGGGCTGCACTCGGCGCGCGGCATGATCCTCGGCTGCTATAATTCGGGGCCAATGGCGGCGGAATTCCAGAAGCGCCCGATCGCCGAGCAGATCGCCTTTTCGCGCGGCGTGATCGACAAGCTCCATCCCGGCCATGGCGCCGACCTGGTCAACGGCATCGCGGTCAACTGGCACAAGATACCCTATAGCCTGGGTCCCTGGCCCGACTGGAACGCCGGCAGCGCGAACGGTCGTCAGGAAGGCCATATCGAGACCGAGGCGTTCAAGCAGCTCCAGCTGCCCGATGGCCGGATTTATTTCGCGGGCGCGGCGCTGAGCCAGACGCCGGGCTGGCAGGAGGGCGCGATCCAGTCGGCACAGGCGCAGGTGATGGCGCTGGCCCGGCGCGTGACCGCGCAGGCGCTGACCGAATCGTCCGGGCGCGTTCGCATCGCGGCGTGAACGTGGCCTGATCGACAGGCCCAGTGTCGTGATAAATAATCATAGGTGAAAGATAATTACACAGTATTTAAAATCAAGAAGAGGGGTCGTTGATATGACAGTATAAGATTGTCCGGTCGGTACCGCGTTTCAGGCTGCGTAAGCGGCGGCGAGCATTTGGTGGCCGATTTCCAGTGCCAGGTTAGCAGTTCGCGGAGCTATGCCTGCGGATCGACGTCGTTGCGTACGGCCGTTGTGAGCAGGTATAAATAAAGTCGACACGCTATCCATCGCGGTCGATGCCGGTAAACACCAAGGTTTTTTCGCTTGGGGGGCAAGCTGAGTGATCCGCCAGCGGAACCTGATGTCTGCGTGATGCTTTTGGAGATTTATGTCAGTTCTGTTGCAAAAACGGCACAATGGTCCAACTTCATTTCGCCATGGCGCTAAACCGATAATCTTCGCTTGCCGGACGGTTTGGCCGTGCCTAGCATCGTACCATCATCGAGGCTACCGCACGCATTGGCAGCGTTCTCGCCCAACGCCATCATGGATCGGGCAGTTCATCGAGATTCGTGCCGACGGACGATTCCGTCGGAGGGCTATTCACTGATTTTATCGGAAAGACTGCGGCGAACGATTGCAGATATGATGGAGAGGCTCCTGAAACTTGATTTCAACGGGGGAGCTCAAATGATTTCGCAGTCAATGATTTCGCGCACCGCGCTTGCCGTCGCAATGCTGGTTACCGCTACGCCTCTATTCGCCCAGCCCGCGCCTGAAAATCCGATGGAAGCGGAGCCGGCGCTCTCGGCGGATAGCACCGACATTGTCGTCCTCGGCACGCGCCGTACCGACCGCACCGTCACCGACTCGGCATCCCCCGTCGACGTGATCGGCGCCGCCGAACTGCAGTCCCAGCCCGCGGCAGACATGCTCGATATCGTCAGGAACATCGTTCCGTCGTTCTTCGTCGGCCAGAACACCATCTCGGACGCGTCGAGTTTCGTGCGCGCGCCGTCGCTGCGCGGTCTGCCAGCCGACGAGATCCTGGTCATGATCAACGGCAAGCGCTTCAACCGCTCGGCGCTGGTCCAGGTCGTCACCGGCGGCGACACCGCGCTCGGACTCGGCTCGCAAGGCTCCGACCTTTCGCTGATCCCGACGATTGCGATCGGCAACCTGCAGGTGCTGCGCGAAGGTGCAACCGCGCAATACGGCTCGGACGCGATCGCGGGCGTGCTCAACTACGGCCTCAAGACAGCGCCGGGCTTCGAGGTCACCGGCCGTTTCGGGCAGTTTTACGACAATGGCGGCGACGGCGACAGCCGTCAGGTCGCCGCCTACGCCGGCTTCGAAGTCGGTGATTCGGGCTTCATCACCTTCTCGGGCGAATATAATGACGACAAGGGCACCAGCCGCGGCGCGACCCGGCCCGGTGCCCTGCTGTTCGCGCAGGAGTTTCCGGCACTCGCCGACCAGATTCCCAACTATCCGGGCCCCGCGCAGATCTGGGGCACCTCGCCGAACGACGGTTACAAGCTGGCGCTGAATTCGGGGTTCGACCTCTCCCCCGACATACAGCTCTACTTCTTCGGCAACATCGCGCACGCGAAGGCCAACCAGAGCTTCAACTATCGCGCCGTAAAACGCTATGCGACGACGACGGTCGATGGCGATCCGGTCAATACGAGTGGCGTCAACGGAGCGTTCGCAACGCCGGTGTACCTGACGCCCTGTCCGGTCGGCAACCCGACCTGTCCCGCCGGCGGCTTCGTCAAGGATGCCAACATCTTCAACTTCACGTCGCTCTATCCGGCGGGCTTCACCCCGCGCTTCGTCGGCGTGAAGGATCAGGCCTATGGCGTGGTCGGCTTCAAGGGCACTTTGGCCGACATCAAATATGACGCTTCGGCATCGCTCAGCCGCAACTCCCTCGATCTGTCGATGTACGGGTCGCTCAACGCATCCTATGGTCCCGACAGCCAGACCGCGTTCGAGTTCGGCAAGCTGATCCAGAAGGAGTTCGACGCCAATCTCGACCTCGCCTACGATCTCGATGCCGGCCTCGCCAGCCCGATCACGATCGCCGGTGGCTTCGAGTATCGCCGCGAAACCTACACCGCGACGGCGGGCGATCTTCAGTCCTACGGCGCTGGCCCCTACGCCAATCAGAACCTCTATCTGCAGGTTGCTCCAGGCGTCTACACGTTCGATTCGAACGTCGGCAAGTCGCCCGCCGCGAGCGGCTATGGCGGCACCAGCCCCGAATCGGCCGGGTCCAGCCGGCAGGAAAGCTATGGCGTGTACCTCAGCGCCGAAGGCGACCTGACCGATAAGCTGACGCTCGGCGCGGCCGGTCGTTACGAACACTACAACACGTTCGGCAGTGCCTGGGTGGGCAAGGTCAACGCGATCTACAAGGCCACCGAAGGCTTAGCGGTGCGCGGCACGTTCGGCACCGGCTTCCACGCGCCATCGCCCGGCCAGAGCAATACCCAGATCGTGACCACCGCATTCTCGTCAGCCGGCGATCAGGTGTAGACCGGTATTTATCCGGTCGATAGCCCGATCGCGCAATATTACGGCGCGGTGGCGCTCAAGCCCGAGAAATCGACCAACTTCGGTCTCGGCATCGTGTTCGACCCGATGCCCGAACTGACGGTCACGATCGATGCCTACCAGATCAAGGTGCGCAACCGGATCAGCATCACCTCCACCTTCGACGTGACAGCCGCCGATGTTGCCGCTTTGCCGGTGCTCTCCACCGTCGGTGTGGGCGGAGCGGTGCAGTACTTCACCAACGGCTTCGACACCCGCACCCAGGGTGTCGACGTTGTCGGCACATATCGCACCGGTCCAGTGCTTGGCGAACCGGTCAGCCTCACGCTCGCCTACAATTACAACAAGAGCAAGGTCACCGATTTCGATCCGGTCGCGATCGGCGCCGACCGTATCAGCGACATCTCCAATTACGCGCCCAAGCATCGTGCCATTCTTTCGGGCATCTGGTCGATCGAAGGCTTCACGTTCACCGCGCGCGAAAGCTTCTATTCGGGCTGGTCGGACACGCAGGATTATCCGGGGCAAAAATTCGGCTCGGAGTTCACCACCGACATCGACATCAGCTACACCCTGGACGAACATTACACGCTGTCGGTCGGCGCCAACAATGTGTTCAACAACTATCCCGACAAGCTGAGCAAAGAGTTCAACACGCTCTATGCGATCACCGGGGGCACCTCGGATGGCCAGATCTATCCGCGCACCGGCGGTCCCTTCGGGATCAACGGCGGCTTCTGGTATGGCCGCGTGCGGGTGAAATTCTGATCCACCCATGAACTCCGCACCGGCCGCGGGCTGGTCAAAATCGGCAGTACGGCGCTGTCTATCCTGACTTCTCCCCATTCGGTTTCACCGGCGGGGGTTGGCATTCCAGAATCGGCGTGACGCTGTCGGGTCGGAAACGCTTGATCAGAACGATAATGATTGAAATGACGGACCGGGCGCGCGCGATGCGCGCCCGGCCGACAAGGAGAATGCCATGATTCGGACGCTCGCTCTTTCTGCCGCAGCCATGGCCGGGGTGTTCGCACCGGGTGCCGCCATGGCGAAGCAGCCGGCGAAGCCGCCCAAGCCGCTGGTCGAGCGGCATGTCAACACGCCGCCGGGGCTGATCCTGCAGGGCGTGACGGTGTCGTCAGGCGCGACGACTTTGTATCTCAGCGGCCAGCTCGCCTCGCCGATTGATCCCACCAAGAAAGTACCGCCGGCGGAGATGACGATCGCCGATTTCGGCGACACCAAGACCCAGACGATCAGCATCTTCAACAAGATCAAGACCATCCTGGCATCGCAGGGCTACGCGATGTCCGACATCATCAAGCTGACCGTGTTCGTGGCCGGCGATCCGGCGCTGGGCGGCAAGATGGACTTCGCCGGCATGAACGAGGGTTTCAAACTCTTCTTCGGCACCGCCGAGAACCCCAACACCGTCGCGCGTTCGACCATCCAGGTCGCGGCGCTGGCGGCACCGCCGTTCCTGGTCGAGATCGAGGCGACGGCGGCGAAATAGGTAATTCTCCCCCTGCCGTCATCCCGAACACGTTTCAGGATGATGAGAAGGGGTATGGCGATGCGGAGAAGCACCTCCACTTCGTTCGGGCTGAGCTTGTCGAAGCCTTTTCTTCTTCCTTCCTGGATATTCCATCGCGATGGAAGTAAGGAAGAGGGCTTCGACAAGCTCAGCCCGAACGGGATGGTTACGCCCGCAGATTCTCCGCTACCTCCTGCCACGACAGCCCGAACCGCGCGAGATATTTGCGCAACCGATCCGCATCATTGGATGACGTCCGCAGCGCGCGCGACGCGGCGAACAATGATCGGCCGGCCTCCGACAACGACCGGCTGCGTCGGCAGGTTTCGACGACATGGGACAATTGGACGCGATCGAACGGATCGATGGCATCGCGCTGCTCCGCCGACAGCAACGCCTCGAGCATATCGGGCGCCCCGGTTTCCGAAGACCAGAGCCGCCGCAGCCGGACGATCTCGGCATCCACGCAGTCGATATCGATCCGGCCTTTCGGCGCGAACGTCGCCATGCGCGTCACGCTGGCGGCGAGATCGCGGAAATTGCCGAGCCAGCGCGCATCGGGCTGGCACGCGAAGGCGAGATAGCGGTCGCGCGCTTCCTTGTTGAAGGTCGCGCGCAGACCCTCGCGCGCGGCGAAGCGATCGAGTTCGTAATCGAGATTGGGCGCGATATCCTCGCGCCGGTCAGCGAGCCCGGGCAGGGCGAAGGTCCACAGGTTGAGCCGCGCGAACAGGTCGTCGCGAAACCCGCCCTGCGCCACCGCGCGGCCGAGGTCGCGATTGGTGCCGGCGATCAGCTGGAAATCGGACGCCGCTTCCTTGTCGGCGCCCACCGGCAGAAAGCGCTTGTCCTCGATCGCGCGCAGGATCATCGCCTGCTCGTCGAGCCCGAGTTCGCCGATCTCGTCGAGGAACAACATGCCGGTATCGGCGGTGCGCAGCAGGCCGGCGCGGTCGGCCGCGGCGCCGGTGAACGCGCCCTTGCGGTGCCCGAACAGCGCCGACATCGCGCCGTCGCCCTTCAAGGTCGCGCAATTGACCTCGACGAACGGCCCCTTCACTTGGTGCTTGCTGCGCTTGAGCTCGTAGATCCGGCGCGCGAGCTGGCTCTTGCCGGCGCCGGTCGGTCCCATCAGCAGAACCGGCGCCTTCGATCGCAGCGCGACCTGCTCGATCTCGTCGATCATGCGGTTGAACGCGGCGTTCCTGGTGTCGATGCCGGACTTCAGGAATGACGTGCTTTCGGCACTGGCGGCGGCGAAGCGCGTGGCGATGCTGTCGTAGCGCGAGAGATCGAGGTCGATCGTGGTCCAGGTGCCGGCGGCATCGGGCGATCCGCGCCTCGGCTGCGTCTGCAGCAGCCGGCCCGGTAGATAGCGCGCCTCGGTCAGCAGGAACAGGCAGATCTGCGCGACGTGGGTGCCGGTGGTGATGTGGATCAGATAATCCTCGGCCTCGGGATCGAATGGATAGGCGCGCGCGAAGTCGAGCAACTTGCCATAGACCTCCTCGAAATCCCACGGATCCGCGAGATCGACGACGCGCGGGTCGACCGTCGTTTCCGGAGACACCGAGCCGATATCCTCGGCCAGATAGTCGGCGAGCCGCTGATGCGCCGATCCGTGCAGCAGCACGAAACGATCGACACGCAGATCCGCGTGCATCGTCAGGCCGACCGACGGCCGCCACTTGTTCCAGCGCGATGGTCCGAACTTGGCCGCATCGAGCGTGGAGCCGAGGAAGCCGATGACGACGAGAGGTTTCATGCTTATCCTGTAGGATAAAGAACGATCGCTGTCGATACGATTTGGCGGTAGAAGAAGCGACAGGCAAAACAGGGTCGTGATGGCCGCGATCAAATAAATCGTTTGATTTCAATATAATGATGAAAAGCCAGTCGTGGCCGGGCAAACTGGCACGTCCCCTGCAATCATGATTGCGCCATGCCGGTCGGGTTCAACCCTTGCCGGCGGGGCGGAAGGGGCGGCCGGAATGGGCCGGCCGCCCCACAGGGTTTTCGTCAGGGCCAACCGGCTCTGAATGTTTGGAGTTAGGCAGATGGCGAACAAGGGTCTCTTCGCTTCGGCGATCGCGCGGTTGCTGCCGCGGACGGACGCGATCAACGTCGCGGGCGCACCGACTTATGCCTATGAGCCCGAGGCGAAGCTCGCCCAGTTCGCGGCGACCGGCACGCTCGCCGACACTTTCTACGGCGCTGCCGAGACGCAGCTGGCCGACGTGCTGGCGGCTGCCCGCGCGGTCGATCCGCTCTTCGTCGCCCAAGCCGCCGTCTATGCGCGGAAGGCAGGGGCGATGAAGGACATGCCGGCGTTGCTGGCAGCGTATCTGACCGTTGCCGATCCGGACCTTGCGGTCCGCGTCTTCGGCTGCGTGATTGACAATGGCCGCATGCTGCGCAGCTTCGTGCAGATCATGCGGTCGGGGCAGGTGGGGCGGACGTCGCTCGGCTCGCGTCCGAAGCGGCTGGTCAAGGACTGGCTGGAGCGGGCGTCGATGCGCAGCCTGATGGCGGCCGCGACCGGCAGCGAACCGTCGCTCGCCGACGTGGTCCGGATGGTCCACCCGAAGCCGGCGGACGAGGCGCGGCGCGCCTTCTACGGCTGGCTGATCGGCCGTCCGTACGATGTCGCCGCGCTGCCGGCGGAGATCGCCGCGTTCGAGGCGTGGAAGCGCGATACGTCGCTGCCGCTGCCGCCGGTGCCGTTCGAGTGGCTGACTGCTCTTCCGCTGACCGCGGAGCAGTGGGGCGACCTGGCGGCGACGATGGGGTGGCAGGCGCTGCGGATGAACCTCAACACGCTGGCGCGCAACGGCGCGTTCAGCGTCGAGGGGGTCACCGACATGGTCGCGGCCCGGCTGGCCGATCGCGAAGCCATCGAGAAGGTCCGGCCGATGCCGTACCAGCTGATGGTGGCGCTCGGCCAGGTCGATGACGGCGTGCCGCTGCGTGTGCAGGGTTCGCTCGAAAAGGCGCTCGAACTGTCGCTCGGGAGCGTGCCCGCGGTCGCCGGCAATGTGGTCGTCTGCCCCGACGTGTCGGGGTCGATGCAGTCGCCGGTGACCGGCCACCGCAAGGGGGCCTCGTCGAAGGTGCGCTGTGTCGATGTCGCGGCTTTGGTCGCGGCGGCGATGCTGCGGGTCAACCGGCAGGGCCGGGTCCTCCCGTTCGAAGTGGGCGTCGTTCCGCTCGATCTCGACCGCCACGCGCGGGTCGCGATCAACGCGGCGCGGCTGGCCGCGATCGGCGGCGGCGGGACGAATGTCTCGGCACCGCTCGCGAAGCTGAATGCGGAAGGCGCCGCGGTCGATCTCGTCGTCATCGTCTCGGACAACCAGTCCTGGGTCGATGCGACGCGGGGATCGGCGGGCGCGACCGCGACGATCGTCGAGTGGGACAGGCTGAAGCGCCGCAACCGTCGGGCAAAGCTCGTCTGCGTGGACGTGCAGCCCTATGGCACGACGCAGGCTTCGGGCCGCATCGATATCCTCAACGTCGGGGGCTTCTCCGACGCCGTGTTCGACACGATCGCACGCTTCTCCACCGGCGAGACGCGTGACTGGGTCGAACTGGTCAAGCAAGTGGAGGTTTGAAGACAATAAGGCCGTGGCGAATGCTGGCGGGACTACATCCTTGACATGGATGACCCGAGACGGGTCATGCGTCTCGCTGTAACTCGTCGCCACGGCCTTTCACGAATATCATGGCGAATGCCGGTATGGACTACATTGCCTTCCACGCACCAGGTCGCAGGTTCGAATCCTGTCCCGGCTGCCATATGGCCGGGTAGCTCAGCGGTAGAGCGGGAAACGTCCTGCCAAAACCTCGTCGCCGTGACTCGATACAATTCCTCCCCGGAACGGGGAGGGGGACCAGCCGCAGGCTGGTGGAGGGGCAGGGGCAGTGCTCGGTGCCCTTCACCTGCCCCTCCACCGGCTTCGCCGGTCCCCCTCCCCGTCCCCTACCATGTTCACACATCTCTGTTGACCGCCGATTCTCGTTATGATTCGAGGCTCCTGTCGTGTTGCGAGGAGTGATCGGATGGTGCCGGGTATCGTACTGGGCAAATTTGGTGACGCTC
>Ga0268265_10000181_pt1 | contig 74710 bp, 60 predicted proteins | sample KBSSwiS52_FD_190355 | JGI IMG/M metagenome (GOLD analysis project Ga0268265, IMG submission 190355) | Switchgrass rhizosphere microbial communities from Kellogg Biological Station, Michigan, USA - KBS Switchgrass S5-2 (SPAdes) (version 2) | ecosystem: Host-associated > Plants > Roots >... | reverse complement strand
TTCGGGGAGCAGAACTTCATCACCCGCGCCGGGGAGGGCCGGGTCGACCACACGTTCTTCGGGACGGCGCACGAGGTCGCGCACAGTTGGTGGGGCGGGCAGGTGCGCGGCGCCCACGCGCGAGGAAACGACCTCCTGTCGGAGGCGCTCTCGAACTACAGCGCCATGATGGTGACCGAGAAGGTCCTCGGCCCGGAGCAGGCCCGCCGGGTCTACGACTTCCAGATGGACCGCTATCTCAGCAAGCGCGCGGAGTTCGAGAGCGACGTCCCGCTGCTCGAGGTCGAGGAACATCCGCACATCGCCTACGGCAAGGGTGCGGTCGCCCTGTACACGCTGCGCGAGCACCTCGGCGAGGAGGTGCTCAACGGCGTGCTGCGGCGTTTCGTCGAGAAGCACCGCGCCGGCGGGCCGCCCTACCCGACGTCGCGCGACCTGCTCGCGGAGCTGCGCGCCGTCACGCCCGGCTCGATGCAGTACCTGCTCACCGACCTGTTCGAGACGATCACGCTGTGGGACGTCGAGACCCGGCGGGCCGTCGCCGCGCGCACGGCCGGCGGCCGGTACGAGGTGACGCTCGACGTCGTGGCGAAAAAGCTCAGGGCCGACAGCGTCGGCCGCGAGACCGAGACGCCGATGAACGACTTCGTCGAGATCGGCGTCTTCGCGCCGGGCACGGGCGATGGTCTCGGCGCGCCGCTCTACCTGAAGCGGCACCGTGTCCGCAGCGGCAAGCAGACGATCCGCGTCACCGTACCGCGGGAGCCGGCCCGCGCCGGCGTCGATCCCTGGCGCAAGCTCATCGACCGTGATCGCGAGGACAACATGGCCGACGTGGAGACCGGAGCGACAGCCGCGCCCCGCTCCTGAACAGCGGTGCACGCGGGAAAAGGGGAGGAGCCCGCGGGCTCCTCCCCAGCCGGATCAGGGCCCGCTGTCCGGATCCGCCGGATCGGTCTGGGCCTGCCGCTCGTCGCCGTCCCAGGCGCCGTCCCCATCGCGATCCACGCCGATGCGCTCGCCGGAGCCGGGGGGTACGCAGGTGTACGTCACCGGGGCCAAGGACCTCAGCGCCGCGGCGGTGATGGGCGGCTGTCCTTGCCGGTCTCCCGCGAACAGGCCCGATCCCGTGTACAGGAAGCCAGTCTCTCCGGCCTTGGCTACGAGATCGCACTCTCCCGCCTCCGCTCTCTGGCGCAGCAGATCGATGCGCGCGTTCACCTCCGCGGAGCCCGCGGAGCGGAGCGTAACCTGCTGGCCCACGGCGGGCGCCAGGTTGGTGGGAAAGGCGAGGACGAACGCCTCGAGCTCATGCCGCTGGCGCTCCCCCTCCGGCCCCTCGGGAATGCTCTCGCTGTTCGGCCCATTGGCCACCTCCGAGAAGCTGATCCCGTGGACGAACCGGAACACCGTATCGACGTTGCCGTCGTGGAGGAAGCCGTAGCCGCGCACCTGATCGCCCTTGAAACCGTTGTCGCCACCCAGGAAGCCCGGGTTCTCGGCGTTGCCGAACATGCCGATCTTCTGGTAGGCGTTGCGCAGGTGAGGGGTCTTGAAGAGCTGCGGGTTGAAGTCGAATCCCGAGAGTCCGCCCGAGCCGAAGAGGCCGGGCGCGTCGGTGCCGGGATTGGCATTCGGATCGATCACATGGCAGCTCGTGCAGGTGAGGACGAGGCCGTTGAGCTCCGGCGCCGACGGGATGCCGCAGTTGGTCTTGTCGAAGAGCTTGCGCCCGGCCTCCTGGTCCGCGGTGAGCACGTTGTCGAGCGGCCGGTTCGGGTTCGGCGGATAGGTGACCTTGAGGATGAAGTCCGTGAACGCGTCCATCTCCTCCTGCGTGAGGGTCGTGTGGCGGCCGATCAGATCGGGGAACGCGCCGTTGAACTTGTTGAAGGCCGCGCGCTCGTCGAACGTGCCGCTGTCGGGCTGCGCGCTCGGCGCGTCGTTGCCGCCCGTGCGGTCGCCGCGCCAGTGCATGGGGCCGTGGCTCGCCATGCCGCGCAGGCTCTGCGTGGTCATGGGGCCCTTCATGGGATGGAAGACGGGCTCCATGGGCTGGCCCGTCACGATGTTGAGGAGCTTGGTGATGAACGGGCCGGGGTTGTCGATCGACTCGCCGTCGGGATTGCCGAGGTCCCACGCCAGGCTGTCGAAGTCGCCGAACACGTGGCAGCTCGCGCAGGCGGAGTCGCCGTGGCTCGACGTGAGCCTCGCGTCATAGAGGAACCGGCGGCCGACCACGATGCTCTGCGGCTCCGGGTTGTGCATCCGGACGTGCGCGATCTCCGCGCGCGTCTGCGTGTCCACGACCGAGATGCCGTTGTCGAAACGGGTCAGCACGTAGAGCTGCCCCTGGGTCTCGTCGAGCACGAGGCCGGTGGGGCCGCCGCCGCTCAAGGTGACGTGGTTGGCGGCGCTCGGCACGAACGTGTCGGTCTCGAGCTGCGCGGTGGAGAAGATCCCCACCTTGTCCGAGCCCAGGGCCGCGACGTAGAGGGTCGCGCCGTCGGCGGAGACCGCCATGCCCTGGGGGAAGGCGAGGGAGCGGTCGTTCTCGGCGTTCGGGAGCGGCGCGCAGCAGGTGTTGTAGTCGATGTGCTTGTTGAGATGCCGCGGCGCCACGCCGCCGCCGGGCGAGAGCACGGTGATGCGGCTCTCGTGCAGGTGGCCGCGCAGGCTCTGGCCGGCGAAGGCGCCCGGACCTTCGAAGCGCGCGGCGTTGTTCGCGTCCGTGTTGGCGACGTAAACCTTTCCATTCACGGGATTGACGGCCATCGTGTAGAGGATCGTGCCGACGCTCCGGAAGACGTTGCCCTCGCCCGGGAGCGCGCGCGGCGGGTTGGCCATCGCATTGATCACGAACACGTCCTTGTCGGGCAGCGAGAAGCGGATGTGCTGGTCGCGGGGACGGTCGAGCGCGTCAACCCAATGCGAGCCGTTCCACTTGACGATGGCGCCGACCTCGGGCGCGGGGCGGCCCTCGGCGTTGGCGGCGGGACCGGGCGCGCCGTCCGGTCCGAAGCCGTCGGGGAGCGCGGTCTCGGGGACGATGCTGGTGCGGTTGCCCGTGTGGAAGCCGGCGGCGTAGACGCGGGCGCCGTCGGGCGTCACCGCGAGCGCGCGCGGCGTGTCCGTGAAGAGGGTGACGATGGTCATCGGCGTACCGCTCAGGGAGCTGCCGAGCGCGTCCGCGTCGAACACCCAGACGTCCGCGCGGCCCACGCCGGGCGTCGAGACCTGGGGATCGAACGGGATGTTCTGGCCGCGATGGGCCGTGGTGATGAACGCGCGATTGCGTCCCGGTCCGGCGAAGACGATGTCGCGCGGCTCGTCGCCCACGAGGAGCGTGCGCTCGACCTGGCCGCTGGTGGCGTCCTCGTCGAGCTGGACCACGCTCACGCTGTCCGAGAGGTGATTGACCACCCAGACCTCGCGGTTCGTGCGCGCCGCCACGGCCACGGGCTCGAGGCCCACCGGAATGGACGCCGTGCGCAGAAGCTGGTTGCCCTGGATGCGGAAGACTTCGAGCCGGTTGTCAGGAGTGTTGACCGCGAACAGGTGCTGCCTGTCCGGAGACAGGGTGAGCGGGCGCACCTGTCCGCTCTCGAAGAGGGTGTAGGGGGAAGAGGCTTCTGCTGCAGAGAACGACAGAGAGACGAGGAACACCATCATCCAGCCACGGAAAGAGTGTTGACCCATACGATCCTCCCCTTGTTGGCTGTTCTCGCTGTTGCTAATCAACAGCTCATTGCCAAAAGGGGATACGTGAAAGCCGCTGCCGGCCCGCCATGACGGGGCCAGGACCTGCTGTAGACTCGAACGCTCTCATGACCTCGACCGATCCGCATTCCGCGGTCCGCAACGAGCAGGGGCTCGCGCGCCAGCTCTCGGCGGGCCAGCAGGCGGCGATGGCGCTCGGCGGCGCGATCGGCACGGGCCTGTTTCTCGCGAGCGGCCTGGCGGTCAACGTGGCCGGACCGGCCGTCATCCTGTCTTACGTGGTCGTGGCCGTGGTCTCGCTGCTCCTCGGCCGCGCGTTGACCGAGATGGCGGTGGCCCATCCCACGGCGGGCGCGTTCGGCGTCTACGCCGGGATGTACCTCTCGCCGTTCGCGGGCTACGCGGTGCGCGTGAGCTATTGGCTGATGCAGGTGATCGCGACCGGGGCGCAGCTCGTGGCCGCGTCGATCTACATGAGCTACTGGTTCCCGGCGGTGCCCGGGGCCGTCTGGGTGCTGGCGTTCTCCGCGGCGCTCGTCTACGTCAACTCGCGGCCGGTCGGCCGCCTGGGCACGATCGAGTCGTGGCTCGTGCTGATCAAGGTCGTGGCGCTGGCGCTCTTCGTCGCGCTCGCCGCGCTGGTCGTGCTCGGCCTGACCGGCGGGCCCGCGATCGGCCTCCGGAACCTCACCGGGCAGCGCGGCTTCCTGCCGTTCGGGCTCCAGGGGGTCTGGCTCGGCTGCTGCTTCGTGATCTATTCGTTCATCGGCGTAGAGATCGTCGGCGTTACCTCAGGGGAGGCGACCGATCCGGCGCGCACGATTCCGGCCGCCATGCGGCGCATGGTGCTCGGCCTGTCGGCGATCTACATCGTGACGATCACGCTGCTGACCGCGCTGACGCCGTGGGACCGGCTGGGCGTGGGGGAGAGCCCGTTCGTGAGCGTGCTGAGAGGGCTCGGCATTCCCGCCGCCGCGGGCGTGATGAACTTCGTGGTGCTGAGCGCCGCGCTGTCGAGCTCGAACGCGAACCTCTATCTGATCACGCGCACGCTGTTTTCGCTGGCGCGCGCCGGTTTCGTGCCGCCGGCTCTCGGCGCCGTGAACGGGCAGGGCGCGCCGGTCTACGCCCTGCTCGTGTCGAGCCTCGGTCTCGGCGGAGCCGTGCTGGTGCGGGCGCTCTGGCCCGACTCGGCGTACGTGTGGCTCTTCGGCGTGGCGCTCTTCGGCGCGCTGTTCGTCTGGCTGATGATCTTCGTGACGCACATCGCGTATCGCGCGTCCGCCGGCGGAGGGAGGATGGCAGGCTCCTGCGCGGGCGCCGTGCTGATCGCCGCGATCCTGGTCTCCACCTGGTGGGCTCCCGGGCTGCGGTCCACGCTGATCGCAGGCGGCCCGTGGCTCCTGCTGCTGGCGATCGGCTATCGTTCGTCCCGATAGACACGGGTTTCGAAGTCGGCCGGCAGCGAAACCTCCAGCAACTGCAGATCCTCGGAGCCATCCGTCAGCGCCGTCTTGAGATGCGGCGGGATCACGTAGGCGTCGCCCTCGGCAAGCGCATGGGCGCCCTGTCCCTCGCCGTGCAGCGTCACGGAGCCCGACAGCACGAACGTGAACAGGATGTCCGAGTCGTGGCTGGTCGTCTCGCCGATCGGGCCGGTTGGGCGGGCCACCTGCACGGAAGCCACGCCCGCGGTCGCCGCGCCGATCCCCGTCTCCCGAGCCTCGAATCCCGGCAGCCGCCAGGGCGTCCACACGGCGTCCTTCGCCTCGCTCCGGCAGAACCTCTGCCCGCCGAAATCCCGGTCGGGACGGAGGAACGGCGTGGGCAGCTCCATCTCGTGATCCACGGTGGTGACGTGCTCGGCCGGCACGCCGATCTCGACCACCTGGAGGTTCTCGGACGCTTCGAGCACCCGGTGGCGGATCTGCGGCGGCTGGATCACGCAATCGCCCGCCTTCAGGAGGAACGGCGGCCCTTGATCCTCATAAACCAGCCTGACCCAGCCGTGGTAGCAGAAGATCAACTGAAAACCCACGGTGTGGTAGTGCACCATGTCCGGCACGGGCCCTGCGTCGGGAACGCGAATGTGCGACGCGATGATGCTGCCGCCGAGCCGGCCGGGGATCAGATCGCGATAGTGCATGCCCGCGCGGCCGATCACCCACGGGCTGTTGTCCTTCAGGCGGCGCACGACGAAGGCATGCTGCGTCGGAGGCGTCTCCAGCCGCGGATGGGCTTCGACGATCTGAATGCGCACACCGTTGGGAGCCGTCAGCTCCCGCCTGCCCCCGGCAAAGGCGCCGGGATCGAGGCACAGCAGCCGAAGAACGCCCGGTGCGACGGCCGAGCCCCGCTCCAGCCGGAGGCGCAGGCCATGCCCGGAGAGGACGGCCACACCCGGATCGTCGGCCGGGAAGATCATGTCCAACCGGAACCCCAGCTCCCGGGTATAGAAGGCCAGATCCGCCGCGAGGTCCTGCGAAGGAAGGGCAACCTCGGCCGCCTGGATGTTTTCCATTGCTCTACCAGTGTAGGGATGATGGTCTTCCAGGTCCAGATACGCCCAACTTGCCACGTCTCCATAATCGCTCCACAATGGCGGCGCATCCTCGTTCGTGGAAAGGAGGATGTGCTCATGAACAGCACCCATCGTTGGATAGCGTTTGTCGGCGCGCTGCTGCTCGCCCTCGTGGTCGGCTTCTGGGCCTACCAGGCGGGCGTGGCGCACGGCATCGAGCAAAGCGGCAAGATCGTCGTTCCCCCCTCGGGTCCGTACCCCTACCCATATCCATATTACGGCTGGCACCGGCCCTGGGGCTTCGGGTTCCTCTTCGTGCCGCTCTTCTTCGCCTTCTGGTTCTTCGTCGTCCGCGGTCTGTTCTGGCGCCGCGCCGGGTACGGCGGCGGCTGCGGACCGCGCGGCCGCTTCGACGAGTGGCACCGGCAGGCGCACGCACGTGACGCCGGCGAGGTACCGCCGGGAGACACGGGCGAGCGGTGACGACGATCCTGGTCGTCGACGACGAGCCGCAGATCGCCGGGATCGCTCGCGATTACCTGCGGCTCGCCGGCTTCGACGTGATCGTCGCCGGCGACGGCGTCCGCGCGCTGGAAGCAGCTCGCGGGCGCCGGCCCGACCTGATCGTGCTCGACCTCGGGCTTCCCGGCCTCGACGGCCTCGACGTGGCGCGCGCCCTGCGGAAGGAGTCGGACGTGCCGATCATCATGCTCACCGCCCGGGTCACGGAGGACGACCGGCTGCAGGGGCTGGAGATCGGTGCCGACGACTACGTCACCAAGCCGTTCAGCCCGCGCGAGCTCGTCGCGCGGGTCCGCGCGGTGCTGCGGCGCAGCGAGCGGCGGCACGTCGATGGCGACTTGCTGCGCGTGGCGGATCTCGTCCTCGACGCCGCCCGCCTGAGCGTGCGCCGCGGCGACGAGCCGATCGACCTCACGCCGACGGAGTTCCAGCTCCTCGCCACCCTGGCCCGCCATCCCGGCCGGGTGTTCACCCGCGCCCAGCTGCTCGACGCCGCGCGCGGCACCGACGCCGAGGCGTACGAGCGCGCCATCGACAGCCACGTGAAGAACATCCGCCGCAAGCTCGAGCGCGATCCCCACGCGCCGCGCTATCTGGAGACGGTCTACGGCATCGGCTACAAGCTGGTGGAGGAATGAGGGAGGACTGCCCGCCACCATGGGGTTGGCGCGGTCGGCCGCGCTTTGCGGTCCGCCGGCGCGTGCCGCCCCCCTTCGTCCGCCGCATGGGCTGCGCCTTCGCGGCCCTGATCGTCCTCGCCTCCATCGGTGCCAGCACCCTCGTCTCGCTGCTCGGGCGGTCGCCGCAGCAGCGGGTGCTCCCGCTCGCGATGGTGGCCATCGCGCTCATCCTGGTGCTCGCCGCGGCGTTCCGGCGCGCTCTCCGCCCGGTCACCAGTGCGTTCGCCGAGCAGGACCGCCTGCGGCGGCAGCTGATGGCCGACGTCGCCCACGAGCTGCGGACGCCGCTCTCCATCCTGCAGGGCCGCATCGAGGGACTGCTCGACGGCGTGTATCCCCGCGACGACACCCATCTCGCGGAGCTGCTCGACGAGACGCGCCATCTCGCGCGGCTGGTCGAAGACCTCGGCACACTGGCGCACGCCGAGGCCGGCGCCCTCGAGCTGCGCAAGGAGATGGTCGATCTCGGCGACCTCGTGCGCGATATCGCGGCGACGGCGGCAACGCTGCCGCGACCGATCGTCGTCGAAGTGCCGGCGGAGCTCCCCGCTCTCGAAGCCGACCCGGTGCGCATCCGCCAGGTCCTGCTCAACCTGCTCGCCAACGCGCTGCGCCACACGCCGGAGGAGGGCGTCATCTCGGTCGAGGTGCAGGCGCAGCCGCGGCGGATGCTGATCCGCGTGCGCGACACCGGCTCCGGCATCGCGCCGGAGGATCTGCCTCACCTTTTCGAGCGCTTCCAGAAAGGAACCGACTCGCGCGGCTCCGGTCTCGGCCTCGCCATCGCCCGCAAGCTGGTGCTGGCGCACGGCGGCGACATCGGGATCGAGAGCACACCGGGGCAGGGCACCGAGGTCACGGTCTCGCTGCCGCGGTGACCGTCCTCTTCAACTGCCGCCCAAGCCGTTGAGGCTGAGCTTCGAGATCGCCACGCCGATGAAGTACTGCCGCACCTTCCCGTTGAGGGTGAGCTTCGGGATCGCCACTTTCGCAGGGCGCCGGCTCGCGGCTCACCGCGCCGACGGCACGCTTTGGCTTGGGCTAGAATCACCGGTATGAACATGGTGAGATGCCCTTGCCCACGAATCCTGCTGACGGTGCTCGTCGTGTGCTGTATCGTGGCCGGGCCCGTTGATGCGGCCGACGACGTGTTCGACTCGAACGGCGTGAAGATCCGGTATGTCACGGAAGGGAAGGGCGAACCCGTCGTCCTCATCCACGGCTGGATGGGCGATTCCAGCATGTGGGGCCAGGATCGGTCCGGCAACACCAGGCTCGACGTCACCCGAGCGGACGGGTTCCAGTTGATTGCCCTGGATTGCCGGGGGCACGGCAAGAGCGACAAGCCGCACGACCCGGAGAAGTACGGCCCCGAAATGGCGGCTGACGTGGTGCGCCTGCTCGACCACCTCAAGATCGAGAAGGCACATTTGATCGGCTACTCGATGGGGGCGTTCATCGCCGCCAAGGTGGCCGCGACCCATCCCGAGCGCGTCCTCAGCGTCGTCTACGCCGGGCAAGGACCCCTCGTCGCGGAGGTGGAATCGTCCGTTCCCTCCGGTTCCTCCGAAGTCGAGGTCTTTGCCAAGGCGGTGGACGAGGGCAAGGAGCTGGGCTCCTACATTATCGCGGTGATACCGCCCGGCCAGCCGAAGCCGATCGAGGAGTTCGCGAATGCGATTGCCAGGTCTCTGTTTGACGGCAAGGATGTGAAAGCGTTTGCGGCGGCCGGCCGCAGCCTCAAGAACCTGGAAGTGACCGCGGAGCAACTGAGGAAGTGCAAGGCTCCGATCCTGTTCATCCACGGAGGGAACGAGTCCGAGTCCGTGAAGCAACGGGTTGCGGCGGTACGAAAGCTGCTCGGCCGTGGCGAGGTCAAGATCGTCGAGGGCGCGGACCACATTACCACGCTCACCAAGCCGGAATTCGGGTCCGTGATCCTCGAGTTCCTGCGCTCCGGCAAGCCGGATTCGCGGTAGGGGTCAAAAAGACTCCCGTCAGCAAGCTGAACAGCACTAGCGGCGGCTCCGGTCCGGCATCACGAACACCCGCTTCGCCAGATCCGACGCCAGCGTCTCCTCGCGGTAGTAGCCGTCGAGCACCGAGGGCTTCCAGGTGAGGAGGTCGGGGTTGCGCGCCGCGAACTCTTCCCAGGTCTCTCCGGCCCCGGCCCGGGCCTTGCGCTCGTGGATGAGGAGGAGGTACGCCCAGGTGATGGTCTCGTGGTAGAGCCCCTCGACGCCGTTGCGGGAAGCAAAACGCTTCAAGCCTTCGGTGAAGCGCGCCAGCGCGGCGAGGAGCGGCTCTTCGTTCAGGTAGAGCCAGGCCAGGCGGACGTGGTCGCGGTGGTGGAGCTCGGACGAGGGGAGGGTCCCGTCCTCGAAGCGGCGGATCAGGTCGTCGGGCATTTTTTTATTCTCCCCATAAAAAAACCGAGGGCCGGGGAGATCCCCGGCCCTCGGTCGTTGAGGTTTGATGATAGCCCAGTCGCACGCTGGGAGTCAATCGTGCGGCTTCGTTTACTTCTTCACTGCGGCGCGGTAGGCCTTCTGGAAGTGGGAGTAGGCGCTCTTGTACTTGCCGGCGGTAAGGTCGATGTCGCCGGCGCTGAGCTCCTTCTCCGCCAACGGATTGACCGATTGGCCCGCGGCCAGGAAGTCGTCGATGGTGTCCCGCACGATGTCGCGCACCAGGTCGAGGTATCCCCAGGGCTCGGGAAGCTGGAAGCGGGCGACCTCGGCGCCCTCGGAGGCGAGGAGGTTCTGCTCGATGTTCAGACGCAGGTCGAGCTGCTGGAAGGTATCGACCTGCTCGGTGAGCTCGTCCGCTTCCTTCTTCACCAGGTTGGAAAGGGAGGTCCCCTGGTTCTGGATGAGGGTGACGAGCGAGTTGCCCTGGTTCGCAACCTGTCCCGAGAGGGAGGCGATGCTCCCGAGGATCGAGGTTTCGTTGCTGAGCGAGGTGGAGAGGGAGCTGTTCACCCCCGAGCGGAAGGCGGCGGTCTCCTGGGAGTCCCGCTCCGCGGCGGCCGCTTCCAGGCAGATCTCCAGGTACTCGACTCCGCCATAGAGGAGCTGGGCGGGGATCTTCAGCGCGAGGCTGATCTCGGTGTCCGGGATCATCCCGAGGAGCTTGTCGAAGAGCCACTTGTAGCGGGAGTACTTGGCCGCGGTCTCGCCGTCGCCCACTTCGCCGAAGAGGGGGATCTGCGTGCCGTCCTCCGGACAGGGGAGCTGGGGGACCTCGGGGAGGTCCTGCCAGAAGGAGGCGCCCAGGTTCAGCGCCTGCTGCAGCTTCGCGGGATCGGTCAGGTCGCGCAGGCTGTAGCCGCCGATCTTCAGATCGAGCAGGGCGTCGAACAGCGACCTGATCCCGCTCAGGAGAGTGTTGGGCAGATTCTGCAGGAAGGTCCAGACCTGGTTCACGACGCCGCCGATCGTGTTCACGACGGATTCGATCGAGGATGCGACGGCGTTGATGGCGTCCTCCAGGGGATCGCAGATGAAGTTGAGGTCGATGTCGACGTCGGTGACTCCGATGTCGATCTCGAACGTGCAATCGAGATCGACCGATGCGCCGGCAATGGGGATCACGGCAGCCATGGTGGCCGGGTGCGCGTCCTGCGGGAGCCGCTCGTACGAGGCCCGGATCAGTGCGAGCTGGGCAGGGGAGGCACGGCGCAGTTGCTGGAGAGCCGGCGCGAGCCGTTTGGCTTCCTCGCCCGTCGCGCGCTGCTCCAGGAACGCGAGGGTCTTCTGGCGAAAGCTCTCCAGGTCGGCGACCATGGCCGCGTCCGGAGCGGTGCCGCGCAACGCCCGGGTCTGTGCCGCCATCTCCGGAGAGGCCAGGGCTTCCATGACGACGGGGTACACCTCGCGCCAGGCCGGCGTGGCGTCGAGGCCCTGGCGGAGGACGAGGAGCTGCTCGGGCGCCAGCCCGGCGAGCCGCTTGTCGAAGCCGGCCAAGGGCGTGTCCGGGCCCGCCGTCGATCCGGCGGCGGTCAGCACCCCCCGGAGGTCCGAACGGAAGGCCTCGAGCTCCTGCCGGTCGGCTTCCGTCATGGCGGCGAACCTCTTGAGCAGCGTCACCGCGGCCAGGGCGCGCTGGACCTCCTGCTCGCCCACCTGCTCGCGGAGGATGAAGAGGGTCTCCGGAGAGGCGCCGGCGACGCGCTGGGCGAGCTCGTCGAGCTTCGCCCCTTCGAAGCGCTTGCGGGCGCCGGGCGGAAGCTCGCGGATCGCGGCCAGGAGCGCTCCGACCTGCCCCGCGAAACGCTGCAGCGACGCCTTCTCCTCTTCGGTCAGCGGACCGTGCTGCGAGAGGGTCCCCAGGCCCTCCCGCAGGGTCTCCGGCATGGAGGCGAGCACGGCCGAGCTCTTGGAATGCAGCCCGGCGCCCGCCGGGAGGCGTTCCTGCAGCATCGCGACCTGGAGCGGGTTCATGCCGGAGAAGCCCTTGCGCACGGCCTCGACGTCGGCCGGGCTCAGGCCGAGCTGCTTCAGGGTGGCCGGAGAGAGCATCCCGGCGAAGGTGGCCACGCTCGCCACCTCGTCGCGGAACGCCGTGGCGTCGCCTGCCTTGGAGGCCAGGCGCAGGCCGGCGGCGTTGAGCTGCTCGCGGGTGGCGGCCGGCAGGGAGGAGGCCAGCGCCTCGGGGGCGATCTGCCAGTTGGGGACCTGGGAGAACCCCTTGGACAGCTCTTCGAGCTCCTGGCGGCTCATGCCCGCGATCCTCTTCTGCAACGCCTCGCGAGTGTCCTGGCCGGGCTGTGACGGAGCGAGGACCGTCGGCGAGCTTTCGTGGAGGTTGGCGAAGTACCTGGCGAGCTGCCGCCGGAACTGCTCGATCCTGTCCGGCCCCGGCGGGGCAGCCTCGGCCGCGAAAGCGGCGGGCGACAGCGCGAGCGTCAGCAGCGCGGCAACCAGAAATCCTCGGGACCAAGCCTTTGTGACCATGGTTCCATCTCCTTTCTAGACCGTTACGCCAATCCTTGTAGATCAAGGAGCGTGCCGGATTGAAAGGCAGAGGCGAATCCCGGATAACTGCTTTCTTCTCAGCTAGATCGAACAGGACATCCACGGTTTGCGAAGGCCTGTGTCAGAACGTGACACAACCCGTGACACAGCCGCTGACGCGTCATGAAACCCGGAGGAGGAGAGAGCAGGGGCGCAGCTCGCTGCGCCCCTGGGTGTGACAGGAAGGCTTTTTACTCGCCCTCTTCGCCGTAGCCTTCGCACTCGAGCAGGTCGTCGTCGGTGATCACCCAGTCGTCATTGTCGCCGCAGATGTCGACGGCCCCAATGACGCACTCGTCGCCATCCTCGTCCACGAGCTTCACGTCGTACTCGTCGCAGGGGATGCTGGTGAGGGTGAACTTTCCACCATTGTTGATGGTGTCATCGCCGAGCTGATCCGGGCCCCACTGGTCGTTCTCGCTCGACGACAGGAAGAAGTGGTGGATCGAGAACTCGGACTTGTTGTGGACAGTGACGTTGGACTTCCTGCCGGCGGCGTTGGCCTCGGCAGCGAACACACACGCGAACACCAGTGCCAAGCAAATGGCTGCTCTCTTCATTCGGAACGCTCCTTGTTTGACGTTTGAGGCGGGGAGATCCTAGCATACTTTCGGGCTATCCGGACGCGCCGCGGAAACGGCGGGCCGCCAGCCAGAGGAGCCCGGTCCCCATGCCGAGCAGCGCGAGGAGCTGTTTCCAGAGCGCGTCGATGCCCGCGCCCTTGAGGAACAGGGCGCGCACGATCTCCAGGTAGTGGCGCAGCGGGTTGAGCAGGGTCAGCGCCTGGAACCCGCGCGGCATGCTGCCCACCGGGAACATGAACCCGGAGAGCAGGATCGCCGGCAGGAACACCAGGAAGGCGGCCATGAACGCCTCCTGCTGGGTGTTGGAGATCGACGAGATCAGCAGCCCGAGCCCGAGCGCCGAGAGCAGGAAGAGCACGGTCCCCAGCACCAGGAGCAGCGGGTTGCCCCGGAACGGGATGCGGAACCAGAGCAGCGCCACCGCGACCACGAGCCCCATGTCCACCAGCCCGATCATCGCGAAGGGGAGGGTCTTGCCGAGGATCAGCTCGCCGGGCCGCAGCGGGGAGACCAGGAGCTGCTCCAGCGTGCCGATCTCCCGCTCGCGCACCACGGCGAGCGAGGTGAGCAGCAGGCAGATCAGCATGAGCAGCGCCCCGATCACCGCCGGCACGTTGTAGTCCCGGCTCTCCAGGCCGGGGTTGAACCAGGCCCGCGAGCGCAGCTCCACGGCCGGAGGCGGCAGATCAGCCCGGCTCATCACGATCCGCTCGGCATAGCCGCGGGCCACGTTCGCGAGGTTGGAGTTGGTGCCGTCGAAGAGGAGCTGCACCCGGGAGCTGCCGCTCTCGAAGTCCGGGGGGATGACGATCCCGAGGACGGCGTCGCCATGGTCGAGCGCTCGCACGATGTCCGCCGGCCGGTCGGCGTAGCCCTGCACCCGGAAGTAGCCGGAGGCGGTGAACGCCTCGACCAGCTCGCGCGAGGCGCGGCTGTGGTCGTGGTCCACGACCAGCGTGGAGACGTTGCGCACATCCGTCGAGACCGCGTAGCCGAAGGCCAGGAGCTGGATCATGGGCGCGATGAAGATCACCCGCCGCAGCCGCGGATCGCGGAAGATCTGGCGCAGCTCCTTCCTCACCATCTCGAAGACGCGCCTCGGGTTCATCCCAGCTCCTTGCGAAACCGCAATACCGCGAGGCCGAGCCCGGCCACCGCGAACGCGATCATCAGGAGCCCCTGCGTGTGGAGCACCTCCAGCCCCACCCCTTTGAGGAAGATGCCGCGCGTGACCACCAGGAAGTAGCGCGCGGGCACCAGGTAGGTCAGGGCGCGCAGCGGCGGCGGCATGACCTCGATCGCGAACATGAAGCCGGAGAGCAGGAAGGACGGCAGGTAGGTGGCGACCATGGCGGCCTGGGTCGCGAGCACCTGCGACCTGGTGGCCGCCGAGATGAACATCCCCAGCCCGAGCGCGCCGGTGAGGAAGAGGAACGAGAGCACCATCAGGAGAGCGGGACTGCCCCGGAACGGCACGTCGAACAGGATCACCCCGAGCACCGAGCTGACCACCACGTCGGCGAGCCCGATGCCGAGGTAGGGGAGGAGCTTGCCCAGCACCACCTCGATGCGCGAGACCGGCGTCGCCGCGAGCTGCTCCATGGTGCCGCGCTCCCATTCGCGCGCGATGGTGAGCGAGGTGAGCATGGCCGCGATGATCATCATGATCACCGCGACCAGGCCGGGCACGATCATGTTGCGGCTGGTCAGCTCCTCGTTGTACCAGATCCGCGACTCGGCCACGATCGGGAGGGCCGTGGCGCCCTGGAGCTGCACGCGGCCCGACCAGGTGCGCACGATGGCCTCGGAGTAGGCGAGCACGAGCGTGGCCGTGTTCGCGTCGCTGCCGTCGACGATCGCCTGCACCTGCGCGGTGCGGCCCGCCGAGAGATCGGCGGCGAAGCCCGGCGGGATCACCAGCGCGAGCTGCACGCTGCCGCGGTCGAAGAGGCCGCCGATCTCTGCCGGCCGTTCGAGGCCCTCGACGAACGTGAAGTAGCCCGAGGCGCGGAAGGCGTCGATCAGCTCGCGGCTCCGCGCCGAGCGGTCGCCGTCCAGGACCGCGGTGCGGATGTTGCGCACGTCCCAGGAGATGGCATAGCCGAAGAGGATGAGCAGCAGCACCGGCAGCAGGAACGCGAGGATCAGGCTGCGCGTGTCGCGCCGGAGCTGGAGCAGCTCCTTGCGGGCGATGGCGAGGAGGCGGGTGAGGCTCATGGGGAGGAAAGGACCTCAAGGACACCAAGGACACCAAGGACTCCGGAGACCGGGCTTTTCCGTCCTTGAGGTCCTTGAGGTCCTTGAGGTCCTTGAGGTCCTTGAGGTCCTTGGGGGCAGCTCATGGCTAGTCCACCGGAGCTCCGCCCGCCTCTTCGATGCGGGCGATGAACACATCCTCCAGCGAGGGGGGAATCTCCTCGATCGAATCGACTTCGATGCCGTGCTCCGCGAGCCGGCGCCGGATCTCTTCGCGGCCGGTGCCGGGCTGGAGCGTGACGTGGATCGCGCGGCCGAAGAGGCCGGCGCCGCGGACGCCCGGGGTGCCTTCGAGCAGCTCGGCGGCCTGGGCGCCGGAGCCGGTGCGAACTTCGAGGAGTGGCTGAGCGAAGCCCTCGCGGAGCTTCGCGGGCGTGTCGAGCGCGATCAGCTTGCCGCGGTTCATCAAGGCCAGGCGGTCGCAGTACTCGGCCTCTTCCATGTAGTGGGTGGTGACGAAGACGGTGGTGCCGGCGGAGGCCAGCGCGTAGATGAGGTCCCAGAACCCGCGGCGGGAGATGGGATCGACGCCCGACGTGGGCTCGTCGAGGAAGAGCACGGGCGGCTCGTGGAGCACGGCGCAGCCGAGGGCGAGCCGCTGCTTCCAGCCCAGGGAGAGCTCGCCCGTGAGCCGCGCCCGCTGGTCGGTGAGCCCGGCCATGCGCAGCACCCAGTCGCGGCGCTCGGCCTTCTTCTCCCCGGGGACGCCGTAGAGCCCCGAGAAGAACGCGATGTTCTCCTCGACGGTGAGGTCCGCGTAGAGCGAGAAGAGCTGCGACATGTAGCCGATGTGGCGCTTGATCCGCCGCCGCTCCGTGCGGATGTCATAGCCCGCCACGTGCCCCTGGCCCGAGGTCGGCGGCACCAGGCCGGTGAGCATCTTGATGGTCGTGGTCTTGCCCGCGCCGTTCGGTCCCAGGAAGCCGAAGACCTCCGCCCTGGCGACCGTGAAGCTCACGTGATCGACGGCCACGAAGTCGCCGTAGGCCCGGGTGAGCTCCTCGACCTCGACAGCCGCGTTCATGCGGCGGCTTCCTCGATCATCCCGATGAACACGTCTTCGAGCGAGGGGACGATCGCCCGCGCGGATCTGACCTCGAAGCCGGCTTCCCGGAGCACGCGGGTGATCTCCGGGATCTGAGCCGCGCTCACGCTCAGGTGGAGGCGGTCGCCGAACACGGCCACCCGGCCCATGCCGGCCAGCCGGTCCCGCGCCTCCCGCGCGCGCTCCACCTGGACCTCCACGATCTCCTCGCCGAAGCCCTTCTGCAGCGCCTCGGGCGTATCGACGGCCAGGAGGCGTCCGTGATGGAGGAGTGCCAGCCGGTCGAAGCGCTCGGCCTCGTCCATGTAGGCGGTGCTCACGAGGGCGGTCACCCCCTCGGCCACCATCTCGTGGACGATCAGCCAGAGCTCGCGCCGCGACACCGGATCGACGCCGAACGTGGGCTCGTCGAGGAGCAGGATCTTCGGCTGGTGAATCAGCGCGCAGGAGAGGCCGAGCTTCTGCTTCATGCCGCCCGAGAGCTTGCCCGCCAGCCGGTCCTGGAAGGGGCCGAGGTTCGAGAAGCGGAACAGGCGCTCCAGCCGCTCCGGCTGCTCGGAGCGCGGCACGCGGTAGAGGTCGGCGTAGAAGTCCAGGTTTTCGAGCACGGTCAGGTCCGCGTAGAGCCCGAAGCGCTGGGACATGTAGGCGATCCGGTGCTTGACCCGCTCGGGATCGCGCGCCACGGAGATGCCGTCGAGGAGCGCATCTCCCTCTGTCGGGCGGAGCACGCCCGCAAGCATGCGCAGCGTCGTGGTCTTGCCCGCGCCGTCCGGTCCCACGAGCCCGAACAGCTCGCCCGGCTGCACCTCGAAGCTCAGCCGGTCGACGGCGGTGAGGTCGCCGAAGCGGCGGGTGAGGGAGTCGGTGCGGATCATGCCCCCACCCCGGAGGAACACGGACGGACACGGACGGACACGGACCGGCACGGACACCTCCGGACTGTCCGTGCTCGTCCGTGCAGGTCCGTGTTCGTCCGTGGTGTGCAACCGCGCCGGCTCACTTCACCTCCAGCCGCACGTCGGCCGGCAGCCCGGGCTTGAGGTCGAACTCCGCATCGCCGGTCACGCGCACCTTGACCTCGTAGACCAGGCGCACGCGCTCCTCGGTGGTCTGCACGCTCTTGGGCGTGAACTCGGCCTCCGAGGCGATGAACGAGACCTCGCCGGGATAGGTCTTGCCGGGGTAGGTGTCGGCCGTGATCGCGGCGCGGGTGCCCAGGCGCACGGCGCCCACCCGGTTCTCCGGGATGTAGATGCGCACGAAGCGGCTCCGCGGGTCCATGAGCGTGAGCACGGGCGAGCCGGCGGGCACGACCTCGCCCGGCTCGCGGTGGCGGACGGTGACCACGCCGTCGAACGGAGCGGTGAGGACCGTGTTCGAGAGCGTGGCCTCGACGCCCTGCACGGCCGCTTCGGCCTGCGAGACCTGGGCGCGCGCCGCGGCTTTCCGTTCCTGGCGCGGGCCGGCCTCCACGAGGCGGAGCTGCTCCGCGGCCTGGGTACGCTGGGCGCGGGCCACGTCGAGCCCGACCTGCGCCTTGTCCAGGGCCTCGCGGCTGACGGCGCCGCCTTCGAAGAGCCGGCGGGTGCGGCCGAGGTCGCGCTCGGCGTCCTGGCGACGCTCTTCGGCCACGGCGAGCGCGGCGCGGGCCTGGGCGATCTCTTCCCGGCGGGAACCGCTCTCCAGCTCCGCGAGCGCGGCCTGCGCCGCCTCGACCTGGGCCTCGGATTGCGCCCGCTTCGCTTCGAGCTCGGCCCTGTCGAGGCGCGCCAGCTCCTGGCCGGCGGTGACCCGGTCCCCTTCGCGGGGAGTGAGCGCGATGATCCGGCCCGGCGCCTGGAAGCCGAGCTGGGCGTCGGTGGCTTCCACCGTGCCCGAGGCGACGAGCGCGCCGTCCGTCTTTTCCGGCCTGCGCGAGGCGTAGTACCAGACGGCAGTGCCGGCCGCGGCCAGGAGCACGACGGGGATGACGATCTTCTTCGGGCTCATCGGATGTTCTCCCGCAAAGTCTCTCTCAGCCAGGCCGGGGTGAGGCGTCCCGCGGCGCGGGCCAGGTCGACCCGGGCGAGGATGGCGGCGTGCTTTGCGTCGGCCAGGCTGGCGCGGGCGGCCAGCAGGTCGGCCTCGGAATTCAGGTAGTCGGTCTGGGTGCCGGCGCCCTCGTCGAGGAGGAGCTTCTGCACGCGCACGACCTCGGCGAAGCGCTCGACCGCCTTGCCGAGGCTCGCGATGCGCGCCGCGGCCTCCTCGACCGCGGCGGCGGCGCGGTCGACCTCCTCCCGCACCTGGACCTCGGCGGCCCGCACCTGCTCCTGCGCGGCGCGATGCGCGGCCTCGGCGCGGGCGATGCGGCTCCGGGTGACGCCGAGGTCGAAAAGCGGCACCGTGAGCTGCACGCCGGCGTTCCACTCGCCCGTGAAATCCCCTTGCGACGAGGTCCACTCGTTGTAGTTGCCCACGGCCCGCACCTCGGGCCGGGCAAGGGCGCGGGCGAGCGCGATCTGCGCTTCGGCGGCCGTGACCTGGGCGCGGGCCTGGGCCACGGCCGGGCTCGCCGCGATCCCTTCCGCAGCCATTTCCTCCCGGACGGGAGCCTGCGGATCGGACAGCTCCACCGGCACCAGCCGGCCGGCCCGGGTCTCCTCGACGGGCACGTCCAGGAGGCGCGCCAGCTCGCGCTCCGCATTGTCCATGGCGGAGGAGAGGCGCACGCGCTCGGCCTCGGAGCTGGCGAGCGCGGCCTCGGCGCGGAGGATCTCCACCCGCGCCGCCCGGCCGACCTCGAACCGCTGCTGCACCCGGGACAGCTCGGCCGTGAGCGCCTGCATCCGCGAGTCGTGGGCGTCGAGCACCTGCCTCTGCCCGAGCACGGTCAGGTACGCGGCGGCCACGCGCCGGGCGAGGACCTGCTCGGAGGAGCCCACGGCCGCGCCGGCCGCGAGCGTCTGGGCGTCCGCGGTGCGGATGCGGGCGGCGTCCGCGCCGCTGTCGAACAGCGTGTAGCTGACGGTGAGCGTCGCCTGCCCGATCGTCTCGTCGAACTCGGGGAACAGGCCCGGGCCGAAGCCGTGGATCGGGGTGACCACCATGGGCTCCTGGTATTGCAGGGCCGATCCCGTGAGACGTCCCCGGGGACGCCGGCCCGCCCGGGCCTCGCCGAGCGCCTCCGCGGCCTCCTCCTGGCGCGCTCGTGCCGCCTCGACGGTGGGGAAGCGGGCGAGCGCGCGATCGACTGCGTCGGCGAGAGACAGCCTGTCCTGCGCGGTGCTCGCGCAGGGGAAGAGAAGCAAAGCCAGGACAACCCCTTTCCTCATTTCTCGTCCTCCGGCCCCAACAGCCGCCGCACCACGTAGCGCGCCAGCTCGAGCGCCTTGTCCCGGGTCAACCGCCGCTCGGGCAGCATCCGCCGTTCGAGCGCCACGGCCGCGGCCAGCCCGAGCACCGGCAGCACCGCGATGTTCGCCGGAGGGGAGCCGGGCGGCCGGCTGATCTCGCCCGCGAGCTGCTCCACGATCTTCAGATAGGTCCCGGCGATCTCGGCCATCTTCCCCCCCAGCTCCCCCCCGGAGGCCGTGGCCTCCGCCAGCAGCAGGACGGGGATGCCGTCGGTGTCCACGATCAGCCCGATGTGATGGGCGACGATGCGCTCGATCCGATCCAGGGGGGGCGCGTCCGTCTCCTCGGCGATGGCGCGGACGGGCCCGAGGAAGAGCTTGCTCAAGCGGTCGGCGACGCCGACGAGAAGCGCCTGCTTGTTGGGGAAGTGCCGGTAGATGGCCGGCTCGGTGAAGCCGACCCGGTCGGCAACCTTCTTCATGGTGAGCCCGGCCAGGCCGGCCTCGCGGATCAGCTCGACCGTCCGTTCCAGGATCTCGTCCTGTCGCGAAGTTGAAGGGTCTTGTCCAATCACGGTTAGTGAGTCCTCACTAACTAAAGTGTACGCACCCCGTAGACGATGTCAAGCCACGGATCCATCCAGCATCCGCGTGCCCGGTACATCCCGTGGACATCGCCATCCATGACGCGAAGCTCGATGTGCGGAAGACGCTGCGGGCGCCGGGCGCCCATCCTCCCTTCCAGGTCGCCGCCTCGGCGTTCCTCGGCTCCGGCCTGGACGCTCCATTCGTGACGGTCTACAAGGGGAGGGGCGGGTGGCACAAGAGCCTCCTCTACGTCTATGACGCGGAGGGAAAGCAGATCTACAAGGAGATCCTCGACGGCGACTTCCCGAGCGTCGCGGCATACAGCCAGGGTGGTTTTCTCCTCGGCGGAAGAGGGAAGGTGCTGCTGTATGAATTCGGCGAGCGCTCGCCTGATCACCGGGCAGCTCAAGCAGTTCGGCTACCGGGTCACCGCGGTGGGCAACGGGCTGGAAGCGCTGGAGGCGCTCGCGGCCAGGGAGTACGATCTCGTGCTGATGGACTGCCAGATGCCGCACCTCGACGGCTACGAAGCGACCGAGCGCATCCGCGCGCTGCGCCAGATCGACCTGATCGACGCCGAGCACGACCGCTTCCTCTCCCGGCTCGCCGAGGGCGTGAGGTGAGCGCCTCGGTCGTCCCCCTGGCGGAGCCGTTCGCGCGGGTGCGGGAGATCCTGGACGAGGCCGCCGCGACCGGCATGGAGGACCCCAACGCCATGGTGGTCTCGACCGTGGACGCGGCGGGGCAGCCGTCGTCGCGGGTGGTGCTGCTCAAGGGCTTCGACGAGCGCGGCTTCGTCTTCTACACGAACCTGGAGAGCCGCAAGGGACGGGAGATCGGGGGCAATCCGCGGGTGAGCCTCGACCTCTGGTGGCGCGAGCTGCACAAGCAGGTGATCGTGCTGGGCACGGCGGAGCGGGTGAGCGACGAGGAGGCCGACGCCTACTTCGCGAGCCGTGCCCGCGGCAGCCAGCTCGGCGCCTGGGCCTCGCGGCAGAGCCGCCCGCTCTCCGGCCGGCCGCAGCTCCTGGCCGAGGTCGCGATGCTGGAGGCGCGCTGGCTCGGCCGCCCGGTGCCGCGGCCGCCGCACTGGTCGGGGCTGCGCGTCGTCCCCTCCTGGATCGAGGTCTGGATCGCCGGCCCCTTCCGCCTCCACGACCGCACCGCCTACGAGCGCGTGCCCGAGGGCTGGCAGGCCACGAAGCTGTACCCCTGAAGGACATCAAGGACGGGCGTCTTTGTCCTTGATGTCCTTGGTGTCCTTGTCGTCCTTTCCGGCTTCTTCTAGCCCAGCACCGCCGTGGCCACGTCGTGCACCGGCGTCTCCACGCCCGCCTGCCTTCCCAGCCGGGAGACCGCGCCGCAGAGGTCGTCGATCTCCGTGGGCCGGCCCGCCTCCAGGTCGAGCAGGAAGCTCGGCTTGAGGGTGGGGCCCAGGATGTCGACGAACCCGAGGATGCGCGCCGCATCGTCCTCCCCGAGGCTCACGCCGAGCGCTCGCCCGACTGCCAGCACCTCGCGCACCGCGCGCTCCAGCACGGCCCTGCCCAGCGGCTTGTCGCGGATCGGGCCGACCGGGCCCCGGGAGAGGCCGCACCCCGCGGCCATGGTGGCGATGAAGGCGAGCTTGCGCCAGAGGTCGGCGGTGATGTCGGCCGAGGCCCGGGCCTCCACGCCCGTCTCGCGGAAGGCCGCGGCGATCCGCTCGGCCCGCGCAGAGACGCCCCCCGTCCGCTCGCCCACGACCACGCGCTGGAACGGGCTGCGGCGCTCCACGACTCCCGGGCCGACGCGGGCGGCGCTGATCTCCGCGATGCCGCCGAGCACCCGTTCGTCCGGCACGCCGCTCCGGACGAGCCGGTCTGCCGCCTCCACGCCGTTGAGCAGCGGCAGCACGTCCGCGCCCGCCTCGGCGAGGAGCCGGGCCGCGGGCGCGATCTCCTCCAGCGAGTAATTCTTGACCGCCACGACCGCGAGGTCGGCCGGGCCGAGGTCCGCCGGATCGCCGGCCGCCCGCACCGGGACGGTCCAGGTCCCTTCGGGCGTGCGCACCTCCAGGCCGCGCTCGCGCAGCGCGTCGAGGTGTTCCCCACGGGCCAGCATGGAAACGGAATGACCGGCACGGGCGAGCATGCCGCCGTAGTAGGCGCCGACCCCGCCCGCGCCGAGAATGGCGATCCTCATCATGAGGGGGTTGTACCACGAAGCGGAAGAAGATGGCGGCGCCCGGAGGGAGAAGGCCAGGCGCCGCCGCGCTGCGGGAGGTTCCGGAGGTCTAGTTGCCGGGTCCGGTGATCCGGACGACGTCGGTCAGCTCGGTCTCTGCGTCACCCGCCTTGAAGCGGATGATGACGTCGTGGGTCTCGCCGGCCGTGGGCGTGTCCAGCGTCTTGATCGCGTCCTTCTTGGCGAAGAACGCCCGGATGTGGTTGCCGGTCTTGCTCGCCCGCAGGGCCTTGAGCGGCGCGGCCGTCGTGTCGGTGCCGACCAGCACGATCGACTTGAGGTCGACGTCGCCGAGACTGCCGCCGGTACCGCCGGTGATCTTGACGCTGACCGTGCCGGCGCTGTTCGCCCAGTTCGTGTTCCAGGTGGAGGGCTGGATCTCGGCCTCGAGCTCGTCGTCCTCGCCGTCGCCGTCGTCGTCGTCGCCGCTGCCCGGGCCCACGATGCGCACGTCGACCGTGAGGCTCTTGGTCGTGGCCGCCGCACCCTCGCCCACGGAGAGCTCGACCGTCAGCTCATGGGTCTCGCCGCGCTCGGGGGAGTCGAGGAGCGCGATGGCGTCGCTCTTGGCGAAGAAGGCGCGCACCTGGGTGCGGGTGACCTGCACCCGCACCGGCTCGAGCGCCTCGGCGCCGTCGTCGGAGCCGGTCAGCTCGATCGAGTCGGTGTCGATGTCGCCGACGCTGCCGCCGCGGATCACGACCGAGACGGTGCCTTCGCTGTGCTCATAGTTCGTGTTCCAGGTGTCGGGCTGCACCGCGACGCTCAGCTCGCCGCCCTTGCCGCCATTCCCACCGTTGCCTCCGTTGCCTCCGTTGCCATTGCCACCGTTGCCGTTGCCCCCGTTCCCATTCCCGCCCCCGTTGCCGCCCTTGCCGCCGTTGCCGCCCTTGGCGTCGGCGAAGCTCAAGTGGAGGTCTTGCGCGTTGTCGGCCCGGAGCTCGGGCTGAGAAGAGGATCTGTCGCTCGCGGCAAACAGGCTGGCCGGGAGGACCAAGAGGACGAGCAGCGGGAGGTGCTGCAGGAATCGGCGTGTCTGGTGCATGTCGTACCCTCCTTGGTGCAGGGGTCATGAAGCAACCCAGGGGAAGGTTAGTCGGATCGCCGGACCGGCGCTGTCACCGGCATCACCACCCGATTGTGAAATAGTTCACAATGCATGCCATGCGCAAGACGCCTCCTCCTCCCGATCCCGAGATGGGCCTGTGGCAGGGCCGCTCCGTGGCCCGGCGGTTCGTCTCGCCCGACGGCATGACCGTGCTCGTCGGCCGCACGGCCGAGGACAACGACGTGCTGTCGCTCCGGCTCGGAGCGCCGCGGGACTTCTGGTTTCACGTGGCCGGGCAGTCGGGCTCGCACGTGGTGGTGCGCAACCCCGAGGGGCTGGACCGCCTGCCCCGGGAGACCGAGCGCTTCGCGGCTGCGCTCGCCGCGGGCTACTCCAAGGCGAGGAAGGGGGGGCGGGTGGCGGTGCACATGTGCACCTGCGCCGACGTGAGCAAGCGCCGGGGCTCGCCGGCGGGCGAGGTGATGCTGGAAAGGTTCAAGGTGGTGCAGGTGGCGCCGTCGCGGGGGGAGGAAGGCTCTCCAGCATCTTCTCCGCGCTGCTGACCTCGAACCGCCCCGGCTGATCCACGTGCAGCACCTTGAGCACGCCGTCCTCGACGAGCGCGGCATACCGGCGGGAGCGGGTGCCCAGGCCGAAGCGGGAGGAGTCCATCTCCAGGCCCATGGCGCGGGCGAAGTCGCCGTTGCCGTCCGCGAGCATGAGGATCCTGTCGCCGACCTCGCGCGCCTTGGCCCAGGCCTCCATGACGAAATGGTCGTTGACCGCCACGCAGGCGATCAGGTCGATCCCCCGGGCCTTGATCGCGTCGGCCTGCTCCACGAAGCCGGGGAGATGGTAGTCCGAGCAGGTGGGGGTGAAGGCCCCCGGGACCGCGAACAGCACGGCCCGTTTGCCGCGGAACAGCTCGTTCGTGGACACCTCCCGGTCGCGGCCCGCCGCGATGGTCCTGAGCGTCACGTCCGGGATCCGGTCACCGATCTGGATGGGCATGGGAGCGATCCTATCGCAACGGAATTCGACCCTGGCGCGTATGTTGCCTGAGAGGAAACCCATGACCCAGAAGCTGCGCGATCCCGAGCTCGACCGCCTCGTCGACCAGTTGAACCGGCAGGACCAGCCTGAAGAGCCCGTCTCTCCGGAGGAAACACCCCCCTCCATGGCCGAGGCGCTCGATGCGCCGGTCCACTCGCGGGTGCAGGAAGGCGAGGCCCTCGACACGCTGCTCGTGGAGATGGGACGGCAGGGGGCGAGCGACCTGCTGGTCCTCGCCGGGATGCCGCCGGTCTTCCGCGTGAACGGTCGGCTCGTCCGGGCGCAGGCCGAGACCCTGGACGGCGACGAGGTGGGGCAGATGTTCAAGCCGCACCTGGGAGGCCGGGCGCGGCGCGACCTCGACGAGCGCGGCTCGGCCGACTTCTCCCTGCGCCTCGCGGCGGGCCGCGAGCTGGACGAGGGGGGCGGCCCGTCGCGGCGCTTCCGCGTCAACATCCATCGTCAGCGCGGGCAGCTCGCGGCGGCGATCCGTGCGCTGCCGCTGGAGGTGCCGAACCTCGCGAGCCTGAACCTGCCGCCCGCGTTCGCGGAGCTCATCCGCCCGAGCCGCGGCCTCGTCCTCCTGTGCGGACCCACGGGCTCGGGCAAGACCACGACGCTCGCGGCCCTGGTCGCGGAGATCAACCGCAGCCGTACCGCGCACATCATCACCATCGAGGACCCGGTCGAGTACGAGCACCGCTCCATCAAGTCGGTCGTCGAGCACATCGAGGTGGGACGGGACGCCCGCTCCTTCCACGAGGCCCTGCGCGCCTCGCTGCGCCAGGACCCGGACGTGATCCTGGTGGGAGAGATGCGCGACCTCGAAACGGTCGCGACGGCGCTCACCGCGGCCGAGACCGGGCACTTGGTGCTCTCGACCCTGCACACCAACGACGCAGCCCAGGCCGTGCACCGGATCGTGGACGTCTTCCCGCCGGCCCAGCAGGCGCAGATCCGCCACCAGCTCGCGCTGTCGCTGCACGCGATCGTGGTGCAGCAGCTCGTGCCGCGCGCCGACGGCCACGGCCGCGTCCCCGCGGTCGAGCTCCTCATGGCCACCTACCCCGTGCGCTACCACATCCGGAGCGACAACCTCCAGAAGCTCTACAACGAGATCACCCTGGGCAAGCGCCACGGCATGATGACCATGGAAGAGTCGCTCGGCCAGCTCGCGCTGGGCGGCATCATCGACGCCGACGAGGCGCGGGTGCGCGCCAGCCATCCGGACGAGATCGAGAGCCAGTTGCGGTAGGCTCTCCGTGTCATGAAGCGTTCCCTGCTCTCCCTCGTGGGCCTGCTCCTGGGGCTCGCGGTCTACTATCTCGCGCCCGGGATGTTCGGGGAGCGGCAGCCGGTCGCGGTCCCCGCTTCGGATCGCGGCACCGGTCCGGCCATCAACGTGGAGCACATCTTCGAAGGGCAGATCAACCGCCGCGGTAAGCCCGTCGGTTTCCACTCGCGCCCCGGAGGCGAAGATCCCGAAGGCGCCCGAATGGTGCGGAGGGTGAGCGGTCCGAACGGTGCCGGGGTCTACATCGCCGAGGTGGAGATCCGCAACGGCTCCGGCCGGTGGCTCAAGAAGACTTCGACGTTCTATCCCGACCGCCTGAGCCGGGACCAGGTCGTCGCCGCGATCCTTCACGCCTGGGAAGATCGCCGGGAGCTCGGGGGCGGCAGGTTCCAGGGCGACTCGGGAGAGGGCTTCACGATCGAGGGCTACACCCTGGACGACGGCGGCATCAACACCGCCTATCCCGTGTACAAGAGGTGATGATGGAGGCCGGAGACCTTCTCGCCCAATATCTGGTGTCCGACGTCCAGCAGAGCCCGGAGGTCGCGCGCATGCTTCTGGACCTCGTCGACCGGGTCGCGACCGGCGACCTGGATTCCTGGGAAGGCACGGGCAACGCCTGGACGCTCACCCTCGCGCCGGAAGGGGCCACCCTCTACCCCGAATTCGCGCTGGACGCCGAGCCCCTCCAAGTCTCCCTGGCCGAGCTGCGCGAGGCCCTGAGCGGCTGGCTCGCCTCGCTGGGGTAGGAAGGGGCCTACACCAGCCCCAGCCTCTTCATCCGCTGGACGAGCGCCGGCTTCGAGATCTCCAGGTGCTCCACCATGGCCTCCAGGCTGCCGTTGCAGGCGCTCTGCGCCTCCAGGATCTCGGCGCGGCTGAGATCGCCGGCCTTGCGCAGGCCGGGCAGCTTCTCCATGAGCAGATAGAGGGACGGCCGCGCGACGCCGAGCTGCAGGGCGGTCGGCTTGATCTCCCAGCGGTTGGCGCGCAGCGCGGCCAGGAGCTCCTCGGTCGAAACCTCGGAAGGGGACCGGTACTTGATCGCGGGCGGAGTGCCGGACCGCGGAGTGTCGGGCCGGGCCTGATCGATCGGCATCGGTGTGACAGGCCTGGACACCGGCGGCGCGGTGTCCGTCACCTCGCGCAGCAGGCGCTCGATCTGCGAGCTGATCTGGGCCTTGGGGAAGCCGCGGCTGCCCACCACGAGCTCGCGCGCCACGTTGCGGAGCTGGCGCAGGTTGCCGGGCCAGGCATGCCGGGCCAGGCGGGCCACCACGGACGCGGCCAGCCAGGGCTCCTCGGCGTCTCTCGCGAGCAGCAGCTTCTCCTCTTCGTGCAGCGCCCGCAGCTCGGCGCGCAGAAAATGAAAGAGCAGGCGGCCGAAGTCGTCGCGGCGCTCGCGCAGAGGAGGCAGGAAGATCTCATAGCCCGACAGGCGGTGGAGGAGGGGCCCGCGGAAGCGGCCCTGCTCCACCGCGGCCTCCAGGTTCGAGTCGGTGGCGGCGATGAGCCGCACGTCCACCTGGAGCGCGGAGGAGGCGCCCACGCGCTGGATCTCGCCGCTCTCCAGGACCCGCAGCAGCAGGGGCTGGACCTCGACGGGCGTCTCGCCGACCTCGTCGAGGAAGAGCGAGCCGCCATGCGCGCGCTGGAAGTACCCGGGCTGGTCGCGGACCGCGCCCGTGAAGCTCCCCTTGACCGCGCCGAAGAGCTCCGAAGCCGCGAGGGAGGCCGGGACCGCGCCCATGTTGAGCGACACGAACGGGCCGCTGCGCCGCCGGCTCGCCGCGTGGATCGCGCTCGCCGCGAGCTCCTTGCCGGTGCCCGTCTCGCCCCGCAGCAGCACCGGCAGATCGAGGTCGGCCACCTGGAGGATCCTCTGGCGCACGCTGGCCACGGCATCGCTGTGGCCGACCAGGCCGAGGAGGTCGCCAGGCCGGTGGAGGGCAGGCTGGATGCGGTGGAGGAGCACCACCGAGCGGCTGGACAGCTCCAGCACGACGCCGCGGGAGAGCGCCTCCCGGGAGAGCGTCTGCACCCCCTGGACGGGGATGCCGTCGGCGAAGACCGGCGTGGGACAGTCGCGGGAATCCAGCCGCACGCCGTCGGTCTCCTGCCCCTGAGGCTGGCCCTGGGGCGGGGGCGCGATCCACAGCGGGGTGCGGCTCATCCGCCGGTCCGCGAGCGGCCGGCCCAGGGTCTCTCCGGGCTGGGCGAGCTCGGGCTGCAGGCGGGAGAGCGCGGCAGGGTGGCCGGCGGACAGCTCGCGCAGCACGGCGCGCTCCCCCACGCGGCGGATATCCGGATGGCAGAGGACGGTCAGGGCCAGCGCACCGTCGCGCTCATCGCGGCGCCTGGGTCGGCGCTCACCCAGCCCCTCCCAGACGGTCGAGAGGATCTCTTCGTGTTCAAAGCTCACGGTCCCTTGAGTTTATAGGAAGACCGAGGGCCGCCCACCCGGAGGGTGCTCCGGGCGGGCGGCGGGGGCGTCAGTTCCGCGGCGGGGGACCGACGATCATGATCGGATCGGTTTCGGGGTCGGACGTGGTGATGACGCCGCCGGAGTTCAGGTCCTCTCCGACCAGATCGAAGAGAGAGCGGAAGGGGCTGCCGGCGGGAAGAACGCTCCAGAGCGCCGCGATCAGAATCAGGGTGAGATGGATCTTTTTCATGTCCGTATCCTCCTTGGTGATGGCAAACCCAGAAGGCAATGGACGTACCCGCGCGTAAAAGTCGTAAATATTTGGGAATAAATGACTTGCAAGAAGAGCGAGGAACGCTCTCCGGAGGGTGTCAGAAGGGGCTGAAGGTGTCAGGCCCTGTCAGCCGTGTCAGCCGACAGGCGGATGGGGATCAGAGGCCGGAGGTCCAGTCGCCCTGGGCGACGAAGGCCGCCCAGAAGTAGGGATCGCGCCTGGTCCGCTGGCCCAGCATCCCGATCTGGGCGGCGCGTAGCGCGGCTGCGGGCCGCAGGCCGTCACGGAGCATGGAGCTGTAAAAGCGCTGCATGAGCTCGGCGGAGGCGCGATCGCGGACCTGCCAGAGGCTGGCTACGACCTGAGAGGCTCCGGCGTGCAGGAAACCGTGCGTCAGTCCGATCAGGCCTTCGCCGCGAAGCTCCCGGCCGAGCCCGGTGTCGCAGCCGCTGAGCACGACGAGGTCGGCCTGGAGGCGCAGCTCGTAGAGATCCTGAAGGCTGAGAAAGCCGTCGATCGGATTGCCCTTGGCATCCATCTGCGAGAGCACGAGCCCTGACTGCTCGGGATGCTCGCTGTCGAGGATGCCATGGGTGGCGAAGTGCAGGGCCCGGAAGGGCTCCAGCCGGCCCGAGGTGACCAGCTCCCGGGTGGCGTCGGGACCGATGAACAGGGTCTCCCGCCCCTGGGCCACCGCCTTGATGTCCTCGGCTTCCTGCCGGGTCCACGGGAGGTCGTTCAGGCCCGGACCGCGGGAGAGCTCCTTGAGGATGCGGCGGGGCTCTGTCCGGGTTCCGCTGTAGGCCGGGTCGGCCACGACCGCGATCGAGATCGGGCGCTGCGGGCGTCCGGCCTCGACACGCCGGATCTCCTTGAGCACCGTGGCCGAGGGCAGGAAGCCGATCTCGTGCTCTTCGACCAGGAACACGGTGGCTCCCCCCTTGGAAGGGACCGGCAAGGCGGCGAAGGGGACGTACTGGAGCGCTCCGTCGGGCACGACGATCAACCGCCGGCCGGCGATCTCGCCGAGAGCCGGGCCGAGCACCTCCTGCGAGAGGAGCTGCAGGTCGTTGCGCTGGCCCGCGACGTCCCGCTCGGCCGGATTCTTCAGGTGCTCGTGAAGGCTGCGGGCTCGATCCGCGATCGCCTGGCGGCCCGGCAGCTCGTAGGCCTTCAGCGACGCCGAGCTGACCACCCAGAGGTAGCTCCGGGGCTCGCCGAGGAGGTACTCGAGCAGGACGGTCTGCGGGTCCAGCAGCTCCCGGACCTGGCTGACCGCGAGCGACGGCTCTTTCAGGCTCTCGTAGCTGCTGCCTTTCGTCAGGAGCGCCTCCACGATCCGGTGATCGGTCGTGAGCGCTTCGATTTCCTTTTCGAGGGCTGCGCTGCGAGCCCGGGAGGCTTCGTCGTCGGCGAGGGTCAGGCGGAGCGCCGCCTTGGCATTCAGCTCCTGACGGAGGCGAAGCTCCTGCTCCAGCAACCTGGGATCGCCCTCCCGCGTGTCGACCCGGGCGTGGGCCAGCACGTCCAGGAGGCCCCGCGCCCGGGACTGCTCCGCGAATTCGAAGGCCCTGGCGTCCAGACCTGCCGTCGGGTCGGCACGATGCAGCTGCATCAAGACGTCGACGTACCTCTCGTAGGTCGCGCGGACCGTCGCAAAATGCTGGGCTCGCAAGCTGTCCCCGCCGACCTCGGAGCGGAAATCCTCCATCAGCTCGAGAGCGGCTTCCAGGCGCTTCCGGGCAACCGGAAGGTCTCCCGCCAGGTGCTCCAGCCGTCCCTGCTCCGCGAGCGTGACCGCCTGCGCACCGATGTCGCCCAGCGATTCGGACTCCTTTCGGGACGCCTCATAAGCCTGGCGGGCCTCCTCGGTCTGTCCCTGGGCCGCAAGGGCACGCGCCAGTCCCTGACGGGCGGCCGCGGCGCGGCTCCTGTGGCCGAGCGCCTCATGGATCGAGAGGGATTCCCGCAGACTCTTCTCGGCCATGACCGCGTTGCCGGTCTCCAGGAGGAGGAGCCCCTGGGCGCGAAGAGACTCCGCCTCTCCGGCCCGGTACCTGGCGCCGCGCTGGAGCTTCAAGGCTCTGTCGTTCAGCTCGGAAGCGCCCTTGAGGTCGCCCAGCTCTTCCGCGATGCGGCTGAGGCTGACCAGGGCCAGAGCTTCGTAGCGTGGATCGCGGTGCAGGGGCAAGGACTGCTCCAGCAGCTCCCGCGCCTCTTCCAGGGCGCCGAGCTGGAAGAGGAGATTCCCCAGGTTGATGAGCGCGATGGCTTCCTCCTCCGTGGCCTTCTGGGCGTGCAGAATCTCCCGGGCCTTGGCGAAGTGCTCCAGCGCATCGTGAGGCATCCCCAGAGCGCGATAGAGGGAGCCGAGGTTGGAGAGGGTCTGGGCCTCGATGCCGAGCCGTCCGGTGGAGCGGGCGAGCTCCAGGGCCAGCCTGTGATCGTCCAGGGCCTGGAGAGGCTGGCCCACCTGGAAGCGCACCTTTCCCAGGCAGTTGAGGGCCTGCGACTCCTGGGCCCGGTCTCCCGCCTCCCGGCTGAGCTGCCGGGCACGTTCGCACGCCTCCAGGGCGGCGCCGGAATTCCCGAAGCTCTGGCTCACGGACGCTATGTTCAGGGCAGCCGCGGCGGCGCTGTCGGGCCTGTGGATCTCCCGCCACAGAGTGAGCGATTCCTGCAGGGCTGCGAGCGCGCGCCGGTCGTCGCCGAGGACGCCGAGCGTCCTTCCCATCTTGTCGAGGGTTTCGGCCAGGCCCTCCCGATCGTTAAGCTCGCGCTGGAGGGGCAGTGCCTCCTCGAAGGAGGCGAGGGCGTCATCCCTCAGGCCCGAAGCTTCCAGGGTCTTCCCCAGACGGGTCAGCGCGCGGCCTTCCTGGAGACGGTCGCGCAGCGCTCGCCATTTCTCCAGGGCGCTGCGGGCCGCTTCGACGCTGTGCACTGCCTCCAGATCCGCCCGTTCCGCCTCCATCCGCAGACGGTCGTCCGGCCCCGCTTCGTGGAGTGCGGCCAGGCCAAGCCTGTAGTTACCGATGTCCTCGGGATAGGAGGTGCGGACCTCGATTTCATGATCGCCCGTCTCCTCGGCGACGAGCGAGACGCTCTCGGTGGAGAAGCGGCCGGTGGGCGTGTCCACCTCGACGATCACGGCCCCGGACGGCCCGCGCACCACGGTCTCCACGTCGAGGCCCTGCTGCACGACCTCCAGCCGGGCGTAGTCGCCCGCGTCCAGGGCCAGGTTGTAGAGGTGGGTCTCACCCGAGCTGAGGGTGCGCGTGTACGGAGCATCCGCCTGAATGCGGAGAGGCGGTTCCGCACCCGGACCAATACCGGCACCGGCAAGCCCCAGCACAAGCCAGGGCAGGCCCCATCCTCTCATCCCTGGTAACACCCCCAAACAAAGCGTTCCCCGGACAAGATTGATGCAGGATGGCCTGCAATTGCAAGCCCGCATTCCGGCCGAGGGCTACAATCCCTTCATGCGGATGCCGTTTCCTGTCCCGGCCCTCCTCGGCCTCTTCGTCGTGGCCCCGGCCGGAGCCGCCATCCCGAACCCCGAGCCGGAGGACATCGACTACATCGCCGAGCACCTGCCCGAGAGCGGCATGGACGCCCGCTTCCTGGCCCTCCCCTGGCCCGTCGGCCGCCTGGAAGCCGGCCGTTGGCAGACCGCGGTCGAAGCGGGCTATGCCGAGACCGCCGCGAGCCTCCTGAAGCTCGATGGCCCGATGCTCGCCGCGTCCGTGGCGTACCCATTCCGCGACGATCGGGCCTTCGAGGGGATGGTTTTCTACGATGCCCTGACCGTCTCCGGCGGGAGGGGGAGGGAGGTGCTCAATCCGACCTTCGCGAGGCCGCCGCTCGACCTTCCCGAGCACGCCGATTTCTCGAACCCGCGCGGGGACTATCTCTACTATGGAGCCGGGATCGGCTACCTCTGGCAGCTATCCCTCGGAGAGGACCGGTTGTGGACCTTCACTGCCGGAGCGCTCTGGACCCGCCTCGAGCTGGATGGTTTCCAGGTGGACTACGAGGTGGCGACGGGCGCGAGCGCCGGGGTGCGGGGGGTCCTCGACCACAGCAGCACGAACGACTACGCAACCCCTTTCCTGGGCCTCCAGTTGACGCGGCCGCTGGGGGAGCGGTTCTCGATCTCGCCGCGGGCCCTGGCCGTCGCGCCGCTGCCCAAGGGGGACTTCACCGGCCGGATCACCGGCCCCGGCTTCGACCTGGGAGGAGCCGACGCCGTGAGCGGCCGGGGCACGAAGATCGGCGACCCCTTCGTCGGCCTGGGCCTGGAAATCGTTCATCGCCCCACGGGCCTGGGGGTCGATCTCGGCGGCGCGCTCTACTTCGCCGGCGCCGAGGGAATCGTCCACAAAGGGGTGAGCCGGGCGCTGTCGCTTCAGGTCGCCTGGCACCGCTGAGGAGAGAGGAGGCCCAACCATGAGCCAGATCCAGCTCCAACTTCCTGAGTTGCTGTATCGCCAGCTCGAAGAACGGGCGCAGCGGGCTGGCGTGCCCCTCCAGAGCTACATCATCGATTCCCTGACGCGTGTTGTCGCTGTCCCGGGTCTGGCGGAACAGAGGGCTGACTTTGAAAAGATGCTCAGCCGCTATCCCCAGGACCAGGCCGAAGAAGCCCTGCGGGATCTCCTTTCGGCCCGCGAGTAGCGAAGAAAATCGCGCGGCGCCGCAAGCCACGTAACGAAAAGATCCGGCGAGAGCCCTCTACAATAAGTGAGGTCATCCCCACCTCAGGGGGTTGAGGAGAGACATGAGACAGCAGGAGCCTCTCATGATGCCTCCCGCACCACGGGACGAGGCGAGCGTGCCGGAACCCGCATCGGCCGCGCTGGTGCTTCTCAACCTGGTCCTGCTGATCCTCCTCGGGGTCGCGGCCTCGGGGTGGGTGCTGTTCTATACGGACTGGTTCCCGGTGGTGGGCGGCCTCCTCGGCCTCGGCGGGCTGTTCGCCTGGATCGCCTTTGTCAGCGGCCTGCTGACCGACGAGCGCAAGGAGCAGTTCCAAAATGGGTTCGAACGCCGGGTCCTGATGGAGCGGCGGACCTGGATGGCCATCGCGCTCGCGGCCGCCCTGTTCTTCCTCTGGGCCTCCGCGCACGGATCGGTCGTGCTCCAGTCGCTCGCGGACGACCGCGACCACACGGTGAAGATCGGGCGCGCCGGGAAAGGCCGGGAGCCGGACGTCGGCTTCCTGCCTCCGCGCAGCCTGCAGAAGCACCTGGTGTTCACGGGCTGGTCAGGCCGCGCTTACCGGGTGAAGATCTCGGGGCTGCCCGCGCAGACGTTCGAGGTGGCCCCGCTCCGCCGTCGGATCGTGGCCGCTCCCTCCTCCTTCCAGGCCCGGCCGGTGCTGCTGATCGTCCCGTCAGCGCGAGTCGCCAGCAACGCAGAGGCGACCCCCTTCACGCTGGTGGTGTGGCGCGGCGGCAAGAAGATCGCCGAGATCGATAGCGAGCATTACCGGGGGGAGGTGGTGTGGGTGGGCTGTGACACCGATGTCCTGGTGCCCGAGAAGGTCATCGACCGCTGGCGGCTGGAGATGCTCCGGAAAAACCTGCCCGAGGAGGTCCTGACCCGTCGGACAGCGCCGCTGGCGGTGGCTGAGGATGTGACCCTGACCGTCGGCGAATGGATCCGCGCCGAGCTCCTGAGGAAGGATGGCGGAGCCTACGCGAAGGGGAAGGCGAAGGTCCGGGTCCCCTCTCCCGGCGACTTCGTCCAGGAGCTTGCCATCGACATCCCCTCTTCACCTCTCGCCGAGAGTCCGGCCATGGATGCCGGGGAGGTAGAGCCCCATGCCGAAGATCCGCCGAGCTGAAATCGTCTGCCTGCTCCTCAGCGCGCTGGTATCGGCCGCCGGAGCGGCGGCCGTGGAGCGGCCGAAGGTCGTGGTCCGCTGCGAGATCATGGCGCCGTCTCTGAAGGCCCTGTACGGCCCGGCCACCGCGATGATCTCCGCCCGCCTCTGCCAGGACCTCAAGACACGGCTGCAGGAGCACCGGACGCTGTCGTTCTGGGAGTACGGAGCCGATCCTGGCAACCGGGCGGTGCTCGTCTTCCAAGTCGTGGATGGCCCCCTGGGGGACACCCTGGTGCAGATGGACCTCCTCCTGGGCAATGAATCGGTACGCCCGGAGGGGCCATGGGAGAGAAGATGGCGCTCCGCCGCGGATGCCGCCCTGGGCAACGATCCCACGGTCGCGGCGGCGCCCGCGGTCCTGGGCCAGGCGTTCGCTCCGCTGTTGCAGAACGCCGGCCTGGAAGAGCGCATGAGGGAGAAGGTCCCAATCGCCGCCGGCGGCCTCCTGCTCCGGACCGATGCGGGTCCGCCCCGGATCGTCTCGCCGCTGCCCTGGCAGCAGTTCCAGCGGCTGAAGAGGTCGAAGTTCCGGGTCTCCTGCTCCTGGCCGAGCCACCCCGAGAACGCCTACCTGGAATCTCTGGCGATCTCCGGCCCCGCGCCCTTCGATCCGGAGGGGGCGGATCCCGCCTACGACGCCGTGGCGATGGTCCCCAGCCAGCGCAAGTACCAGGACCAGGTCAAGTCGGTGCAGGACGTCCTGGACGAGGTCCTGCAGCTCAAGCCGAAGTGGATCTTCCTGCAGCAGTACAACCCTGACGTGGAGGTGTTCGAATGAGCTCCCTCGGGACAAGGGTCTTAACGGCGGTCGTCGCGGCCGTCCTGAGCCTGCCGGCCTCGGGTTCGGGACAGACCCGGGCGAGCACCGGGAAGTTCGACAAGGCAGACCGCTCGAAGGCCGGCGTGCAGGCTGCGGAGGTCGAGTACCGGGCGGCCCTGGAGAAGGCGTCCGCGCCGCAGCAGCGGGCCGCGAGCTCCCTGGATCTGGCCAGGTTCCTGGCTGCCAGCGCCGTGGAGCCGGACAAGAGGGCCGAGGTGGACCGGCTGTACAACGCGGCCATCCAGGAGGCGTCCGGCCCGCTGCGCCTGGAGGCCCACAACAGCTATGGCGTCTATCTTCTGCAACAAGGGAATGCGGGCAAGGCGGCGGCGGTGCTCTCCGGGGCCAAGGAGATCTCCGGCGACGTTGAGCCCGAGGCTCGGTCCCGCTTCCTCTACAACTACGCGGTCGCGCTGGAGCGCTCCGGCCGCACCCAGGAGGCCTCGGAGGCCTACCAGCAATCCTTCGACCTCGACCCCGGCTTCATGCCGGCCTGCGACGCCGTGTTCCGCACGGCCGGCCCCCAGCCGCGCGTCCACGCCGTCGAGCGGCTCCTCGAGGCCGGCGATTTCGACAGCGCCCGGCGCTACCTGCGCACCAGCTTCGAGACCGGCCCGCGGGAGTCCTACCCCGATCTGGTGGTCCTCTGGGTGCGCTACCTGACCGCCGCGAAGATCGGTCCCGGGGAGGACTTCCGGCTGCAGCCGAACTGGCTCGACGGCTTGGCGCAAGAGCGCATGAGGCTCGTGGAGCAAAGCTACCAGGGCGAGCTGCCGCTGGTCGTGGACCCGGAAGAGGGGAGGTCCGTCACCAGGACCTGGCAGGGCTCGGAGGGGTCGGCCCAGGCGTTCTCCGACCTGCTGCGGATGCTGGGCGATGGCTTCCTTCGAGATGGCCAGGCCGAGCAGGCGCTCCACAGCTACGCCCTGGCCTGGAGCAGCGCCGGGAACCTGGACGCAGCGGTGGACCTGGCCAGCCTGCTCCTTATCGCCCGGGAGAAGGTCGATCCGCAGGGCCAAGTGCTGGACCGCCTCGTCTCCATACTCTTCGAGGGCAAGGGCCAGGCGTACCTGCAGGAAGACTGGCCCACGATCCTGCGCTTCCACACGGTCCTGGGCACCATCTTCGAGCGCCAGGGGCAATGGGGATCGTCCGGCGATCCGAGGAGCGCCGTCTTCCAGTGGGAACACGCTCTCCGGGCCCAGGAGCGCGTGCAGAGCACGGAAAAGACCCTGGTGCCCGGGCTGCACGCCCACCTGGGGACCGCCTACGAAGCAGTGGGGCGCAAGGACGAGGCGCTCGAGCAGTTCCTGCTCGCGGGCGAGCAATACGTGAAGCTGGGATGGCCGCAGACGGCCGTGGCCCCGCTCAAGCAGGCCGAAGTGCTCGCTCCGGCCTCCGGAGGCTCCGAGGAGAAGGAGAGGCTACGGCTTCTTCGGAATGCTGTCATTGAGAACAATCCGATAATGGAAGCCCCCCAACCCCCGCAGGTCCCCGATAAAAAGATCCCTAAGCCGCCGCGGTAGCCCTGCAAAGCCCGGCCGGAGCCGGGCTTCAGGGTAGGTGGGAGCGGGGGGCGTCACACCCCCACCACCGTCTCTTGGTCAGCTCCAAGCGCACGCCGCGATCGGCCAGACGCCGCCGCAGGTCCTAGGTCTGCAGGTCGACGATCTTCTTGATCTCGCAGCGGCCGGAAGAGCACGATGTCATCCACCCGATTCAGTAACTCGGGCCGGAAGTGCGTGGGCAGCTCCCGCATTACCGCGCTCTGGGTGCCAAGACCGCCGCGCAGAGCCAGTCCGGTGCAGAGCTCCAGGCCGGAGCCGGGACACTTGATAGGGCTCGTCACGCAATACCTCTGCATGGCCGAACTTCTTCAGCCGCGATTTCCCAGATCTGAAACATCAGTATATGCAGAACTTATTTCGTGACACGCCATAAGCTTGCAACTGCTCCCCCTCTGGAGCTAAACTCTTAGGAGCTAACTGATCACAGTACATACGGGCCAGCTACTCGTGAGAGCGCGCCTTTGTTGCAACCCTGCTCGCTAGGCCGTCGCTCTGAGGGACATGAGCGGCGGCCAGGAGGAGTGATGCCTGTGACGGTCGTCCACGCTCAGAGGCGGTCCGGCGAAGAGAGCCGCCGTAAGGTCCATGTAGTCGTTGCCGGGGCCAGTGAATGGGGCCAGAACGCCTGTGCCCGGATCCTGCACCGGGTGTATGCCCACGGCGGACGAGTCACGCTGATCATCGCCCGCAGGTTCGAGGAGCGTTTCAGGACCGAACGGCCGGCGACTCCAGAGTGGAGAGAGTATACCTCCCTGCTGGCGTGCATCGAGGATCTGAGGGATCGGAAGAACCAGCCGATCGACTACATCTTCGACGATCAACTCCAACACCTCGCCACGGACCTGCTGAGGCATCGGTCGGAGTGCCGACGGTTGGGTTACGTGGCGACCGGTGCGGAAGAGCACTATCGCTATGCGCGAGTCTTAGTGAGTTGCTGTGACCGGGTGCTTGTAGAAAAACCCGTCTCGAAACTGGTCGAAGATGTCCGTCCTGGCGGGCGGTTCCACGCATTGATGACCTATTGCAACCGGCCGGGCTTGGACTGCCAAGTTTACAGTTGTGAACACTTCGCGTTCCGCAAAGGCTTCACGGATGCGCGAAATTTACTTTTTGACTTCGTCAAGAGACACCGAAGGTGTGGACGGCTTCGGTACGAGTTCCGGTTCTTCGAGCCAGCCGAGAAGGCGGAGCTCAGGCGACGCTCATCTGCCATGCAGGACGGCAGTATCCTAGATGTCGCAATCACCCACGGGCTAGGCCCGCTAGCCTATTTGCTGCGGAAGGTGAAGCACCCCGAAGAGTCTCGGCTCGTGCAGGACCGTAACGCCGCCTCCGGTCCAGGCCCTCTCCATGCCGCCATCACATGGAACAGCGTCCAGGCGATGCAAGCTCGCGACAAGCCCGAAGAGACAGCGGATCTTGCGGTAGCGGTCTTGGCCGAGACGGCAGTGAAGATCGAGGGTACCTATTCCTATCTGGACGAGCCGCCCATCGCTCTGTCGCTGGAGAGCGGTAAGGGGGGCTCCCAGCGCGAAAGGCACTTCCGCCTTGTGTGCGAGGCTTGCCGGGAAGAGGTCCGGCAGCAGGTCGGCCGGCATGACCACGAGGTGTTCGTGGGCGTTTCGCTCGGTCCTGCAGGGTATAGCGTCTCTGACTTTGCAGGCGGACCTGGGTCGGCGGAAATTTTTGCAGAGGAGCCTATGCTGCTTTCGAGGCCAAGCCATCCCCTTGAAATCCTCGAAGCCGACAAAGGGTGGAAGTCAGATCTCCTAGCGGGAAGTAGTGGAGAGGCGGAGAACGCCCAAGCCGCGATGCTGGAGGCGTTTATCGCTCCCGAGGCGGACGAGCGCTTTCTTTCAATCGATCAAGCCTGCCAGATCGTGCGCCTCGGGATCGAGGCGCAGGCCCTGGCCTTCTTGGGAAGCCGTGGCTCATATTCTCTCGACAAAGGAGTCGGCGCTTGGGAGGGAGAGTCGGTCCAGGACTGCTCGAAGAAGCATCAAGAGCTTAAGCGGACGATCTGGAGGGCCAGTACTGAGCAAGATGTGGCTTCGGATGGTAAGGCAGGGAGACTTGCCCGTGCCGGGACTCTCGACCAACTTACCGAGGCTCTCGGGCCGATATTAAACGGGCGGGGCGCGGCCTACTGCCGTGTGGTATCGGTCTTGGGTGCAGAAGGGCTCGGCAACACCGACCTTGCGGTCCTGCTGGAGCATCATCTGAAGACAGTGGATGAAGGTGGCCTCTCCGTCCATCTGCTTTACGTGCGCAGAGACGAGCACTGGGCTCTTGGTGAGGGGTCCGGGGAGTCCACCGTAGCCCGACTTCTGCGCGACTTGGCGAAAGCGCTGGGAATTGCCTCGGTAGCGGCCGAAGACTTGGTAGGGGACCTCCTGCGGCGAATCCGGACCTGCTGGAACGAGCTACGGAGGCAGGACCGGATTTTAATCCTCAACGGTATAGACCGCCTTGGGCTTGGAGCCTGGGAACAGTTGACGCGCCTACTCAACGAGCTACCGTCCACACACCGCCTCGTCTTCATCACCAACCGCGGCGATCGAGCCAGCGGTTTGATTTTCGGTAGTGAGGAAGTGATCGACTCGATACGTTTGCGGTATCCGGAGAAGGCAAGCTGTTTTGGTGTCGAGCAGTATAGGGAGGCCCTGCGTGTGACGATGCAGGGAATGCTCGGCGATTCCCAGAGTGATGGTAACGAGGCTACGAGAGAAGCTCTTGACTGGTGCCTGCGGCAGATCCAGCGCATCGCCTTGGGCAATGCCACCGTGGAGCGCCAGCTCTGCTCTTGGCTCCGAAACGTGGTCCTCACCGAATTTGGAAAGAAGAGATTCACGGCCGAAGAACTGAGCAAGGAGCTACGCCGGGCTTTGGTAAGTATCACAGTCCCGCCTTCGGTGACTCCCGACCCAGAACGCCTTCTCGACCGCATCAGTCAGGCCTGCCTTGCCGAGCTGGCACCTCGGGAACTTCACGCTGTGTCGGTGTTAGCCCGGCTGCCCGATGGAGTACCGAGGGGAACCCTGGACTCGGCCTTCCCAGGGATGGACGGAAGCATTAAGAGGCCTGGACCTATGGCGTCGCTTTTCGATCGGGCGCCCGGCTGGGGCGAGAGGCGCGAGCGAGATCTTGGTCCGTACGTGATCTTTCCACGGGTTAGGCGTATGGCAATGAGGAACTCAACGGGGGACCTGCAAGAGCTTTGGGAACGGCGCCGCGAGATCGCTGAACGCCGGCTCCTCTGTGCATTGCCCGAGGACGAGGAATTGGTCGATGCGCGGCTCGATCGTCTCCTCGCTCTCGGCGAGCGTGTTGATCGGGATCTCGGGACGCTCGACCTCGACGGCACGCTCCTAGAAGAGGTATGCATCGGGCTAATCGAGGAGTTGGAGATAGGGCTTCATGGCCGCACCGATGGCCGACCCTCGCGACTGCTGAGCTTATTAGCTCGGAGGCCCACGAACCTAGGGATGAGCGTAAGAGCGCGGCTCTTGAGCTTCTACTCATGGTCTGAACTGGGAAAGGCAACGAGGGCAGAGGAAATCGTCCGAGTCATGAACGACTTAGCTGAGGCCTGTGATGTGGCGGAGGGAGCGGAGGCTGTGACCGAGGCATTGAACGAAGCCATCGGACGGGTACCGGTGGAGGATCACGAGATTAGGGTATGGAAGTGGAGGCAGGAAACCGAGGCTCACCGTAGTCTTCTGGTGGCGGAGTTGTTTCGGGCCTTTACCTGGCACTGGATGTTCGGGGTGAAGGTGCCGAGCCCCTATGTCTTCGGAAGACAGGAGAGTCTGCGGCAGGCGGAACGCTCGTTACAAAAGTACCTTACCAATGATGAAAACAAAAGCCCATCTGGAGACCAGGACACCGAAACACGGCTTCTGAAGGCGCAGTCGATCGCCGCGTTGGCTCTTTTCTATTCATGGAGCGATCTGGGAAATCCGGCGGGGGTTTTGCGGCCAAAAATCGAAGATAGCTATCTCTGTACGGAGGCGAGTCTTGAGGATAAGACGTTCTCCGGACTCTTGCAGGCCAGCAGCGACTACCCAGACCAGATCCAGCGCCTGCGTCTCGGAACGTTTTTAAGCCAGTTCGCGGCCGAGCGTTGTGTAGAAGTGGCGATGGCTGAGGAGAGTAGGCAAGGCAGCGCCTTGCAGCGTCGCATCGTACGCATCTCTCGGCGCAGCGGCGGCTACAATTTCCTGAACTGCGCACTACTGTACGGTGTTCTTGCTAGGACAGCAAGGAAGGCCTGCACCCCCGCAGGAAACTTCGAATCCCAGGCCGAAGATCTAGTAATGCGAGCGAGGCAGAGTCTTGGCGATTGGCAGGCAGCAATGGAGGAGCCCTACTACCTGCTGACCTGCGCTCGCCTCATCGAGGACGGAACTTTGGATGGCGCTGAGCACGGGAAGCCGCAGGAACTGGCTGCCCGAGCGGAGGAAGGATACCGGAGGCGGAACCAGGATTACTTCGCGCGTCTGGCCAAAACGGTGAAAGAGGACCTTAGCCAGACCGATTTGCGATAAGCGGGTCGTACGAAAGAAAAAACCCGGCCGAAGCCGGGCTTGGAGAATTGGGAGCGGCCGTGCCTACGCCCCCACCGCCGCTTCTTTCTCCTGGGGCGCCTCCTTGGGCACCGGATTCTCGATCGCCACGGCCAGCCCACCGTCCTTCACGTCCACCCGCAGCAAGGCGCCGTCGTGGACCTCGCCGGCCACGAGGGCGCGGCCGATGCGGCTCTCGAGCTCGTGCTGGAGGTAGCGCTTGAGCGGCCGGGCACCGTAGACCGGGTCGAAGCCCTGCCGCGCCACCAGCTCCTTGGCGGCTTCGGTCAGCTCCAGGCGCACGCCGCGGTCGGCCAGACGGCGGCGCAGGTCCTCGGTCTGCAGGTCGACGATCTTCTTGATCTCGTCGAGCCGCAGCGGCCGGAAGAGCACGATGTCGTCCACCCGGTTCAGGAACTCGGGCCGGAAGTGCGTGCGCAGCTCCCGCATCACCGCGCTGCGCGCCCCCTCGGTGATCTCGCCGTTCGGCATCACGCCTTCCAGGAGATGCGGCGAGCCGATGTTCGAGGTCATGATGATCACGGTGTTCTTGAAGTCCACCGTGCGCCCCTGCGCGTCCGTCACCCGGCCGTCGTCGAGGATCTGGAGGAGCACGTTGAACACGTCGTGGTGCGCCTTCTCGATCTCGTCGAAGAGGAGGACCGAGTAGGGCTTCCTCCGCACCGCCTCGGTGAGCTGGCCGCCCTCCTCGTAACCCACATAGCCGGGCGGCGCGCCGATCAGGCGCGACACGTTGTGGCGCTCCATGTACTCGCTCATGTCGATGCGGACGATGTTCTCCTCGCTGTCGAAGAGCGTCTGCGCGAGCGTCTTCGCCAGCTCGGTCTTGCCCACGCCGGTCGGTCCCAGGAAGATGAACGAGCCGATCGGCCGCCGCGGGTCCTTGATGCCGGCGCGGGCGCGGATCACCGCGTCCGCCACGAGCTTCACCGCCTCGTCCTGGCCGACCACCCGGGCATGCAGGATGTCCTCCATGCGCAGCAGCTTGTCGCGCTCCCCCTCGACGAGCCGGGTCACCGGGATGCCGGTCCAGCGCGAGACGATCTCCGCCACCTCTTCCTCGGTGACCTCCTCGCGCAGGAGATGCCCGCCGCTCTTCTGCTTGTCCTCCAGCTGGGACTCCCGCTCCCGGAGCTGCGCCTCCAACTGGGGCAGACGGCCGTAGCGCAGCTCGGCGCCGCGGTTGAGGTCATAGGCCCGCTCGGCCTCCTCGATCTCGCGCAGCACCTGCTCCCTCTCGCTTCGCAGCTTCCGGATCTCCTCGATCGCCGCCTTCTCGGCTTCCCACTGGGCGCGCATGGAGTCGGCCTTGGCTTTCAGGTCCGCCAGGTCGCGCCGCAGGTCCTCCAGGCGATCCTGGCTCGCTTTGTCTTTTTCCTTTTTGAGCGCGGCCTCCTCGATCTCGAGCTGCATGACGCGCCGGGTCACCGCGTCGAGCTCCTGCGGCATGGAGTCGATCTCCGTGCGCAGCATGGCGCAGGCCTCGTCGATCAGGTCGATGGCCTTGTCCGGCAGGAAACGGTCGGTGATGTAGCGGTTCGAGAGCACGGACGCGGCCACCAGGGCGTTGTCCTGGATGCGCACGCCGTGGTGCACCTCGAAGCGCTCGCGCAGACCGCGGAGGATCGAGACCGTGTCCTCGACCGTAGGCGGATCGACCGTCACCGGCTGGAAGCGCCGCTCGAGCGCCGCGTCCTTCTCGATGTGCTTGCGGTACTCGTCGAGCGTGGTCGCTCCGATGCAGTGCAGCTCGCCGCGGGCGAGCATGGGCTTGAGCAGGTTGCCCGCGTCGGTCGAGCCCTCGGTCTTGCCGGCGCCGACGATGTTGTGCAGCTCGTCGATGAAGAGCAGGATGCGGCCCTCGCTCTGCTTGATCTCGTTGAGCACGGCCTTCAGGCGCTCCTCGAACTCGCCGCGGTACTTGGCGCCGGCGATGAGCGAGCCCATGTCGAGCGAGAACAGGGCGCGGTCCTTGAGCCACTCGGGCACGTCGCCGCGCACGATGCGCTGCGCCAGGCCCTCGACGATGGCGGTCTTGCCCACGCCGGGCTCGCCGATGAGCACCGGGTTGTTCTTGGTCTTGCGCGACAGGATGCGGATCACCCGCCGGATCTCGGCGTCGCGGCCGATCACCGGATCGAGCTTGCCGCGCCGCGCCTGGGCCACGAGATCGACCCCGTACTTCTCCAGGGCCTCGTAGGCCACCTCGGGCATGGCGCTCGTCACGCGCTGGTTGCCGCGCACGGCGGTGAGCGCCGCGAGGATGGCATCCCTGGTGACGTTGAAAGCTTTCAGGATCTTTCCGGCCGCGCCCGGCTCCTCGGCGAGCGCGATGAGCAGATGCTCGACCGAGACGTACTCGTCCTTGAGGCGCCTGGCCTCGTCCTCGGCGCGCACGAAGACCTGCTGCATCCGTTGGGTGAGGTAGATCTTGCCAGCCTCGGCACCCGGCCCCGAGACGCGGGGCCTGCGCTCCAGCTCGCGCTCGACCTCGGACCGGAGCGGCTCGACCGGCACGTCCATCCGGGCGAGCAGGCGGGGGACGAGCCCCTCGGGCTGCTCCAGAAGCGCCAGAAGCAGGTGCTCGGCATCCACCTCCTGGTGGCCGTACCGGAGCCCCTTGGTCTGGGCCGCCTGCAGCGCCTCCTGCGATTTCTGAGTCAGCTTGTTGATATCCATTGAGCCTCTCCTTGTCCTTTTTTTCTTACCGCGCCCGGAAGCTGGACGCTTCGGCGAGCTGCTCGAACAGCTCGCGCTCGCGCTCCGAAAGCGTCTCGGGAACCACGATGCGGATCTCCGCCAGGAGATCCCCCTTCTCACCCCCGGCCTGGGGGAGGCCCCGGCCGCGCAGGCGGATTTTTCTGCCTGTCGACGAGCCCGCCGGAATCTTCACCCGCACGGGACCGTCGAGCGTCTGGACGTCGGCATCGGCGCCGAGCGCGGCCTCCCACGGCGTGACCTGCACGGTCGTCTGGAGGTTCGCGCCGTCCACCTTGTAGCGCGGGTCGGGCTCGATCTCGATCTTGAGATAGAGATCGCCCGCGGCGCCGCCCATGCCGGGCTGGCCCTGGCCGGCGAGCCGGATGCGCTGGCCCGCGCGCACGCCTTCGGGGATGCGGACCGACAGCGTCTTGCGCTGGCCGGTGTTGGGGTCCGAGAGCGTGATCTCGCGCTTGCCCCCGCGCACGGCCTCCTCCAGGCTGAGCGTGATCGTGGCCTCGGTGTCGCCCCCGCCGCCGCCGCCGAAGCCTTGACCGCCGAAGCCCGAGAAGCCTGCGCCGCGGCCGCCCGGCCGTCCGCCGCCGAACAGCATCTCGAAGAACGAGCTGAAGTCGCCTCCGCCGCCGAATCCGCCGCCGCCCTGGCCGAAATCGAAGTGGACCCCTTCCCAGCCCGGTGGAGGAGCGCCGGTCTGCTGAGCGCGTTTCCAGGCGGAGCCGTACTGGTCGTACTTCTGCCGCTTGTCCGGGTCCTTGAGGACCTCGTAGGCCTCGCCGATCTCCTTGAACTTCGCCTCGGCCTCGGGGGCCTTGTTGACGTCCGGGTGGAACTTGCGCGCCAGCTTGCGATACGCCTTCTGGATGTCGTCCTCCGAAGCGTCTTTCTTGACTCCGAGGGTCGCGTAATAGTCCTTGTAGTCCAAGGGATCTCTCCTCCCGTCCGATCCGTGATGCGAGCCTCGTGCCTTCGTGCAGCTTCTTTTGAGTGCTCGGCACTCACATCATAGAACTCTCCCGGGGTTTCGTCCATTCCCCGGGACCGGGAAAAGTTTAGCGGGACAGACGCAAGGGCACGCCACCCGGGGGGGCGGGGTCAATCGGCGGGAACGAGCTTGCGATGGCGGGTGGTCTCGGTGCCGCCGATGCTGGTGCTCATGGTGGTGACGAGGCCTTCTTTGTTGAGGGTCAGGAGCGCGCGGAAGAGGGTGGCGCGGGAGGGCTCATAGCCGAGGACGCGGGCGATGTCGTGCTTGTCGAACGTCTCGGGGAGCTCAGGAAGGGCCTCGACGAGGTCGTTCAGGAGGCTGTTGCGTGCGCGCCTGCTCGGCGGAGCCGGCTCCGGCGGCGCCGAGGGTGCCGGAGGCGCAGGGGCTGCCGCGGGGAGGATGACGGGCGGGTCCGCGACAGGCGGTGCGGTCGTCTGCCAGAGGCTCAAGAGGGACCGGATCCGGGCCTCGTGGCCGGCGTTCATGAGGGCGATATCCGTCTGGTGCTGCGCCTCGAGCGCGCGCAGGCGCTCCTCGAACTCCTCTCGTGTCATCAGGGCCTCCCGTCGGAGAGCATACGAAGGCAGGTGCCCCGGCGTCGAGAGCGATCGCTGCCGTGCGGGCAGCGGTACGGACGGCAGGGGAGGCCGTACGAACCGTCCGGGGCAGGGGGCGAGCCGCTCAGGGCGCGGCCCGAGCCGTCCGTTCCGGCGTCCAGGACGTTCGGACGGTGGTCGGAGCTGCTCATACCGTCGCCCGAGCCGTTCCTACGAGCGTCTGAGCCGTTCATACAGCCGTCAGAGCCGTCCGTACTGCGACCTGAGCCGTCCGTACCTCTGCCCTAGCCGTCCGTACGACCGTCTGAGCCGTTCATACGGCTGCCCGGACGGCTCCGACGGCCACCCGAGCCGTTCATACGCCCGGACGGACGGCTCCGACTGCTGCCCGGACGGCTCCGACCGCTACCCGGACGGCTCGGGCTGCCATTCGGACGGCTCGGGCCACCGCCCGAGCGGCTCCTCCTGTCGCCCGGAACGCTTCGATCGTTCCCTGGACGGCTCCGACTGTCTCCTGAGCGGCTCCGTCTGCGACCCGAACGGCTTGAACCGCTGCCCGAGCCGGTCCTACCGCAGCCCGCACGGCATGTACCGCCGCCCGAGGAGCCCGTACGGCGGTCCAAGTCGCCCGCGCAACTTCAAGTGGGACGGGTAACCGCCACCACATCTGTCTTGGAGAAGTCATTGCCCTTGAACAAAAGGGGTTCTCCCGACCAGCGCGAGAGGGCGTAGCTGCAACAGTCCCCTAGATTGAGAGCCGCGGGATGATGCCCCTTGCCGAAGGTTTCGTAAGCTGCTCGCGCCAGTGCAGCCTGCTCAGCATCGAAGCTGACGATCGTGGCGCTCGCCGTGTGGAGCAGTAGGTCAAGCTCACGCCCGCCGGAAGGTCCCTTGCGCGCGTGAATCACGACGGCCGCTTCGAGCAGCGTAAGGGCGCTCACCAGGCGCTTGGGATCGCCGGCAATGGCTTGGGCGAAGTCGTCGGCTTCGGCCTCTTCGAGGAGGATGGCCAGGAGAGCACTGGTATCGATGACCATCAGCGGAAGGCACCGTTCTCGTCGTAGCCCAGGATCTCGTCGGCATCCCGGGTATCGAGATCGGGCAAGGCGCTGCACCTCCGGCCGATCTGGAGCAGGGCCTCTGCGAGGTCGGGAGCAGAGCGGCGTCCCTTGAGGCGTTCCAGCCGCTCCTCCAAGGAGTGGATGATGGCGTCGGTGAGACTCTCTCCTGTCTCGCTGGCCACTTGACGGGCCAACTTTTCCGCCTTGTCGTTCTTGATGCTGATGCCCATGGCGCGCCTCCGGGGAGTATAGAATCCCTGGCAAATTCTAGAATTTCCTTGCCAACCAGGCAAGGAGCGGCGTCCGAAGGATGCCTTCGGAGGGGGATCGTGTGGCGAGGAGAGCGGCGAGGGCGAAGTGAGAGAAGGCGCAGCCTGTTCGCCCTCATCGATCTTTCCCGGCCGGAATGACCGGCAGCACGATGTGGGAGGCTGACCCAGTGAAGGGTGCCAGCCTCTCCTTGAAGTCGTGCAGGCGAGCACGGTCCTTCCTCAATCTCCAAAGCCATGGTAGTTTGTGTGTATGAAACGCACGAATCTTGTGTTGGACGAGCAGCTCCTGGAAGAGGTCACGCGGGTGAGCGGCGAGAGGACCTACTCCCGGGCAGTGACCCGAGCCATCGAGGATTACCTGCGGCGCCACCGGGCGGGACGCATTCTCGAGCTCGCAGGTACAGGGCTGTGGGAAGGAGATCTCTCCGAGATGAGGGGCGATAGTCCCGCCCGCAAGGCGCCTCGTGCTCCTCGTTGACACTTCCGTCTGGATCGAGGTGTTCCGGAAGCCGAGCCGCCTTGAGTTGCAGTCCGTCGTCGAGCTGGACGAGGTGGTTACTTGTCTGCCGGTCATCCAGGAGGTTCTCCAGGGCTTCCTCGACGAGCGGGCCTTTCGTGTGGCTCGGGGGGCGATGTTCTCGTTTCCCATCATAGAATCGCCCTTGACCAGCGAGGTCTTCGAGGAGGCAGCTCAGCTCTTTCGGACGGCTCGCCGGGCCGGTGTGACCGTTCGTTCAGGAGTCGATTGTCTGATCGCCTCCTGCGCCATCCGGCATAGGCTTACGGTTCTCCATGACGATCGCGATTTTTCCCTGCTGGCCCGGGTTTCGCCGCTCGAGGAACGCCGCATCTCGCTGGTGCCGCCGGGCGGCTCCGCAGGGTGACGACCGCCGTCCTCGGGAAGCGGGCGATCACGCCGGACAGGGCCCTTCGGTTGGCGCGGTACTTCGGGACTTCGGAGCGCTTCTGGCTGGGTTTGCAGTTGGATTACGACCTCGAGGAAGCGCAGAGGGCCGTCGGCGAGACGATCTCGAAGGAAGTGCATCCGATGGCCCCAGCCGCTTGAAGCTCTTGCCCAACCTCGCTCTTGGTCCGCGTCTCTACGGTTCCGCCATGGGAAATGGTAGATTGGCGGTCGCGCCATGAAATACCTCCTCTCCTTCCTCGCCGGCTTTCTCGCCACCCTGGTCTTTCACCAGGGCCTTCTGGCCATCCTGCACCGGGCCGGGGCGTCGCCGCGGGCGGCGTACTCGATGGCGCCGGCCGGTCCGCTCCATGTGCCTCAGGTCCTGTCGCTGGCGTTCTGGGGCGGCGTGTGGGGCATCGCGCTGTGGCTCGCGGTGGGCCGGTGGGAGGGCGCCTCGTTCTGGCTGGGCTCGATCGTGTTCGGCGCGCTGCTGCCGAGCATCGTTGCGCTGTTCATCGTCTTGCCGCTCAAGGGTCAACCGATGGCCGGCGGGTGGAATCCCAAGCTCATCGTCGGGGCCCTGCTGCTCAATGGCGCGTGGGGCCTTGGCACGGCCGCCTTCCTCCGCCTCGCCGAGTATCTTCTACCCACGACTGCCCCGTAGGTGTCCATCGCACCGCTCGGGTAACGGGAGGTTTCCGTGGCGAAAAAGCAACCCGGTGCCGCTCCCGGCACGGCCCCGAAAACGACGCGGCGAACGTCTCTCACGGCGAGGATCTCTCCCAAGGATCGCGTTGCGCTGTATGCGGTCGCCCGTTCCATCCCCGCGAGCCTCGAACGTGAGACCGGATTGCAGATCCCTTTCACCACCTACATGCAGGATCCGGCGGTCGCGAAGGACAACCCGGCCCTCGCCTTCAACGAAAAACTGTGGGTCGACTGGGAGCCGGGCCTCGCCGACGGACCGACGAGCGCCCGCTTCGCCGTCGTCGACTACAACGCCGACACCGATGAGCTCACGCCTCCCGCGCAATGGGATGAGGAGCTCCAGAAGTTCGTCATCGGCAATGAGGTCGTCGAACAGAAGACGGCTCACCTCCCGCAGTTTCATCAGGTGAGCGTCTGGGCCACCCTGCAACGCGCCCTGGCGTTCTTCCAGGACGGCTCCGCTCTCGGCCGGCATATCCCCTGGGCTTTCGAAGGGAACCGTCTGATCGTCGTGCCCCGCGCCGGCTACGGCGAGAACGCCTTCTATGACCGCAGCAGCAAGTCGCTCCAGTTCTATTACTTCGGATCGGACCCCGACATCGTCTACACCTGCCTCTCGACCGACATCGTCAATCACGAGTTCGGCCATGCCGTTCTCGACGGCATTCGCCCGCTGTACAACGAGAGCAGCTTCGTCCAGACGGGAGCGTTCCACGAATTCATCGGCGACCTGACCGCCATCCTGCTCACGCTGCGCAACAACGATCTGCGCGGGCACCTGGCCAAAGCGACCACAGGGGACATCGCCAAGGCCGAGTCGATCTCGTCGATCGCCGAGGAGTTCGGCAGGAACGTCTCCGGCCGGCCCTACCTGCGGACGGCGAGCAACAAGGACAAGATGTCCGACATGCAGGGAAAGACGAGCGCGCATGACGTCTCCACGGTCCTCACGGGCGCCATGTTCGACATTCTCGTCGAGCTCGCGAAACACTATCGACGCCAACCCGAGGAGCTCTCCGCCGACGGCGAGGCTTCGCCCCCGCAGCGCAAGCAGGCCACCCCCGCGCAGGCGTTCTGGTACGCCGCAGATCGCATGCAGCGCACCGCCGTGCAGCCGCTCGATCTCCTCCCTCCCGTCGACGTGACGTTCCGGGACTACGCCCTCGCCGTCTGCCGGTCGCAGCAGCTCTCCGATCCGCTCGATCCCGAGGGCTATTACGGCATGCTGATCAAGGTCTTCCGCGACCGGGAGATCCTCTCCAAGGAGGACGAGCAGCGACTGACGGAGCCGAAGTATCTCTACGAACGCCTCGATCTCAGCGTCAACCCCGACGTCGGCGGTATTTCACGGTCGCGCGCCGCCGCGTATCGCTTCCTGGACGACAACCGCCAGGAGCTCCTCATCCCCGCCAGCCAGGATTTCTTCATCGCCGATCTCTACGACGCCAACAAGTGCGGTCGTGAGCGGGCCAGACTGCCCCGGCAGATCATCCTCGAATACGTCTGGCGGGAAGACGTCCTCCTCGAGGGCAAGCGGTTCGGCCAGTTCGACGGACGCTGGACCTCCATGCTCTGTGGCGGAACTCTCGTGTTCAACGACAACGGGAACGTCCTCGCCTGGGCGATGAAGCCCGGCTCCCTCCCTTACGGGGGCAAGCGGGTCCGGCGCGGCGCCGTCGCCGAGCGTTGGGAGTCCGCGGTCGCCGAAGGAACCGCGCGCAGGACGGAGCTGCTCGACAATCTGGCCGGCCAGATCGCCGCCGGACGGGTCGGAGCCGTGATCGGCTCCGCGAAGGGGCTTCTGGGCGCGGCGGTTCCCCCGTTGATCGCGGAAGGGGAGGACGATCAGGTCCGGTTCCGCCTGTCGCCCCACCTGCATCTGTCTCACGACGAAGAAGATCTGGGAGCACGGCCATGGGAAATCATCTCCTGATTCGGGCTTACCGCGTCGGCTGCGGCGACTGCATCTACGTCCGCATCCCGCAGGGGAAGGACGGATTCCACATCCTCATCGACTGCGGCAAGAAGGGGGACACGGAGCTGCTCGGGAAAGCCATCAGGCATCTCGAGGCCACGATGCTGCCTGCCGGAGACGGGAAGGGCAAGAAGCGTCTCGATCTGATCGTCGCCACGCACCGGCACGAAGACCACATCAAGGGATTCGACAAGGAGCTGTTCAAGAACATCCAGGTCAGGAACATCTGGCTCAGCGCGGTGATGGATCCCAAGCACCCGCAGCAGGCGCCGAAGGCGCACAGGCTCCACGCCTTCGCCAGTGAGCAGATGCGCCGGCTCACGGACAGCGGCAGGGCCTTGAGCCCGCAGGTCGAGATCCTGGCTTCCGCCTACGGCGTCAGCAACGACGCGGCCGACGACCTCCTGATGACGGCGTTGCCGAAAGCCAACAAGATCAAGCCGAAGTTCGTCCACGCCGGAATGACGCCCAAGCAGCTCGGCCTCGACCTCAAGGATGCAACGATCCGCGTTCTCGCTCCCGAACAGGACATCGACCACTTCTACCTCGGCGAAGAGATCGACACCAGCCTCAAGGGCCTTCAGGCTGTCAGCTCTTCCGCCAGGGGCTCCGCCAAGCCGCGGGAAGAAGGATCGCCAGGCCCCGCTCCGAAGAACATCAGCGCCGGCGACTTTCGGCTGTTGCAATCCGGCATGCTTTCCAACGGCCTCGCGTTCGCCGCCAAGGACACCACCATCCAGAACAACATGAGCGTCGTGCTCCTGATCGAATGGAAGAAACGGCGGCTGCTGTTCGTCGGCGACGCCGAGTGGGAGCGCGAGTTCAAGGAGGGCAAGGACAACGGCAGTTGGAACGTGATGTGGGAGAGGCACCGCAAGACCCACCTCAAGGATCCGGTCGACTTCCTGAAGATCGGCCACCACGGAAGCATCAATGCCACGCCGCCGGCCGCCGAGCTCCAGCCGAAGAGCTCGGCAGGCCTTGGCGCCGCGAGCATCTACCGGATGCTCGATACGCTCCTGCCGGTTCCCAAGCCCGGCAAGAAGCCGACGGCGCAGGCCATCGTCTCCACCGAACGGGAGTTCTACAACCCGATTCCCGAATGCGCGGTGCTAGTCGATCTCGCCCGCCGGGTGAGCAACACGAGAAACTACGGCGCTGAATTCAAGAAGAAGAAGAAGGACCCGAAAGGCATCTGGATCTCGACCAAGGCGAAAAGGAACAAGTTCTTCGAAACCTACGAGAAAGAGTTCCTGGACAAGCCCCAGCCGCTGCGCACCGACCTGGAGTTCGAGCTCAGCGGCGCCGAATTCATCGACGTCGAGATTCCGCCGGGCACGTAGCTTTATGCCATTGCCCCATCGGGGCGCAGCGCGTATCCTTTCTTCATGGCGTTCGCGAAGTGCATTTTCCCGAGGCTCTTGCCTCTTCTGGGCCTCTTTGCCGTCCTGCCGTCCTGCGTTCCGGCCAAGGCTCCCAGGTCCGCCGCCGGCGCTCCCGCGCAGGTAGCGGAGGAGGCCGGCATCGTCGTCGAGGTCGCGGCCTCGTATGTGCCGGGAGCAGCGGCGGGCTTGCAGCCCGGGGATGTCCTGCTTTCGTGGTCCTCCAAGGAGGACGAGGGGAGGATCCGCTCTCCCTATGACCTGGTGCCGCTCGAGATGGAGGTGGCCCCGCGGCAGGGGGTCACGCTGCACGGGAGGCGGGGGAGCGAGGCGCGGACGTGGATCTTGCGCGAGGGGGATTGGGGGATCTGGGTGCGGCCGGCGGATGCGGCACGGCGCTTGGACGACGGCCGGCTCGCCGCCTGGTTCTTCCATCAGCGGGCCCGGACTCTCTCCGAGGCCGAGCAGTGGCCCGAGGCCGACGCCGCCTGGCAGGAGGCGGTCGACACCCTGGAGCGGGCGCCCGATCCCGCGGCGGCGGCGTACGTCCTCCGCGCCTGGGCAGAGACGTTCAACGTCCGCGGCGCGCGGGACGCGGCGCTCGACCGTTTCCAGAAGGCCCTGGCGATCGAACAGAAACTCGCGCCGAAGAGTCTGGCCATCGCGAACACGGTCGCCAGGCTCGGACACACGATGGCCAAGAGAGGGGATCTGGCGGCCGGCGAGGAGCTCGTGAAGCAGGCGTTCGCGATCCAGGAGGAGCTGGCGCCCGGGACCATCGAGATTGCGACCGGCCTCAACAGGCTGGGCGTCCTGGCCCGCTGGCGCGGCGATCTCATCGCCGCGGAGGAGTATTTCACGCGCGCCGAGGAGCTCCAGCGCCGGCTGGCCCCGGAGGGCATCGGCCATGCCAAGATCTTCCTCAATCTCGGCAACGTCGCCGAGCAACGCGGCGACCTGGAGGCCGCGGAGCTCTGGCAACGCCGGGCGCTCGCCATCTTCGAAAGGATCGAACCGGAAGGCGGCTTCATGGCAGGCTGCCTGCACAACCTCTGGATCGTCGCGATTCAGCGCGGCGACCTGGCTACCGCCGACGACCTGCTCCACCGCATCCTGGACTTCCAGGAACGCAGGGGAGGGAGCCCGTGGGAGACCTGGTCGACCCTGGACAGCCTGGGCGCGGTCGCCCTGCAGCGCGGCGACCTGGAGGCGGCCGAGGCCCACTACCGCCGCGCCCTGGCGATCCAGGAGAGCAAGCCCTCTCCCGACCCCGGGGAGCTGGCCACCAGCCTGAGGGGCCTGGGAGGGCTGGCCCTGCGCAAGGGCGATTTCACCGCCGCCCGGGAGCACCTGCGGCGCGCCCAGGAGATCGAGGAGAGGCGCGATCCGGCCAGCGCCTCTGCCGCCGAGGGGCTGGAGGACCTCGCCCGTCTCGAGCTGGAGAGCGGCGGCGACCTCGCCGCCGCGGAGGACCTGTTGCGCCGGGCCCTGGCCTACTACGAGAGGGAGGCGCCGGAGGCCGTGCGGCTCTCCGTCGTGCTGCGCGGCCTGGGCCAGATCGCCGGCCGGCGCGGGCGCATGGAGGAGGCCCTCGGCCTCTACCGCCGGGCTCTCGATCTCCAGAGCCGGCTCGTCCCGGGGAGCACCGAGGAGGCCGCCACCCTCCATGCCCTCGGCCTCGCCGAGCGCCGGGCCAACCGGATCGGGGAGGGGACGCGCGACCTCTGCCGCGCCATCGACGTCCTCGACGGCCAGCGCACCCGGATCGGCGGCACTCCGGAAGCGAAGGCGTCTTTCGAGGCGACCCTCGGCGAGTACTACAACGCCTGCCTGGAGGGGCTGATCGAGGCCGGCCGTTCCGACGAGGCGTTCCATGTCCTGGAGCGGGGCCGGGCACGCTCCTTCCTCGCCCTGCTCGCGGAGCGCGACATCCGCCCGCTCGACCTGCCGCCGGAGCTCGCCGCCCAACGCAGGCGGGTCAACGCCGAGTACGACCGCGTCCAGGCGCAGCTCGATCCTCTGCGGCCGGGCCGGGACGACGCCGAGATCGAGCGCCTCGCCGGCGAGCTGCGCGACCTGCGGGACCGTCAGGAGGAGATCCTCGAGCGGATCCGCCGCGAGTCGCCGCGCTCCGCCGCGCTCCAGGACCCCGAGCCGCTCGACCTGGCCGGCGTCCGGGCCGCCCTCGATCCCGGGACCGTGCTCCTCGAATACGCGGTGGGGGAGGAGAGAAGCTGGCTCTTCGCGGTCGACGGCTCGGGCCTCTCGGTCTTCCCGGTGGCGCTCGGCGCCAGGGGCCTGCGCGACGAGGTGGAGAGCTTCCGGCTGCTGCTCAAGGACCCGGGCTCCGACCTCGCGGAGCTGGAGGCGCGGGCGGGGCGGCTCTACGACCTCCTGGTCCGCCCCGCCGAGGCGCGGATCGCCGGCGCCCGGCGCCTCCTCGTCTCCCCGGACGGCTCCCTCCACACCCTGGCCTTCGCGGCTCTCCGGCGCGGCGACCGGTATCTCATCGAGTGGAAGCCGATCCACAACGTGCTCTCCGCCACCGTGTACGCCGAGCTGGCGCGGTCGCGGCGGCCTTCAGGCCCTGCCGGCGACACGGGGCAGGAGCGCCTGGCCGCGTTCGGCGATCCCGTCTACCGGCCTCTGTCCGGCGACGCTCCCGCGGATCCCGAGGTCCGGGAGGCGGTCCGTCGCGGGCTGGAGCTCGTTCCTCTCCCTTCGAGCGGCCAGGAGATCAAGGCCATCGCCGACCTGTACCCGGGGGCCGAGGTGTACCTGGGCTCCGACGCGACCGAGGAGAGGGCCAAGTCGCTCGGGCCGGAGGCGCGCCTCGTCCACTTCGCCTGCCACGGCCTGCTCGACGAGCGCTTCCCGCTCAATTCTGCCCTGGCCCTGACGCTGCCCGAGCCGAAGGCCGAGGGCCGGGACAACGGACTGCTCCAGGCGTGGGAGATCTTCGAGAGCGTGCGCCTCGACGCCGACCTGGTGACGCTCTCGGCGTGCGACACGGCGCTGGGGCGGGAGATGGGAGGCGAGGGCCTCGTGGGGCTCACCCGCGCGTTCCAGTACGCGGGCGCGCGCTCGGTGCTGGCGTCGCTCTGGAGCGTCGCGGACGTGTCGACCGCCCGCTTCATGAAGAGCTTCTACGGGCACCTGCGCGGCGGCATGACCAAGGACGAGGCGCTGCGGGCGGCGCAGATCGAGCAGGTGCGGGAGTCCCACCCGTTCCACTGGGCGGCGTTCCAGCTCACCGGCGATTGGCGCTGAAACGACAAAGGCGCGGCAGAGCCGCGCCTTTGGGGCCGAAGAAGGGACGCGCCGTCAGCTCACGGAGGGGTGAGGCCGAAGTGCTCGTAGTTCTTGGCGATGTACGCCTTCCACTTGTCCGGGGTCTCTTCGAGCGGGTAGATCGCTTCCACGGGGCAGGCGTCGATGCACAGGCCGCAGTCGATGCACTCCTCGGGGTGGATGTACAGCATCTCCCAGTCCTCATCCTTGCCGTAGATGCAATCCACCGGGCACACGTCGACGCAGGCCGTATCCTTCACGCCGACGCAGGGTTCGCAGATGATGTGGGTCATACCGGGGCCCCTCCTATGGCCTCTGGTCAATTGGCAGCGGCATTATACCCAAGCCGCGCCAGGGCTCAAGCGGATTCCTGGGCGAGCGCCCTGTCGAACGCTTCGACCGTGGCATCGATCTCGGCGTCGCCGTGGGCGGTCGAGAGGAACAGCGCCTCGTAGGCCGACGGAGGGAGATGGACTCCCTGCCCGAGGAGCCGGTGGAACACCCGCGTGAAACGCTGACGGTCCGTGCGGTTGACGTCCTCCAGGTTCGTCACGGGACGGTCCGTGAAGAAGAGCCCGAGCATGGAGCCCTGGCGCTGGACGCGCACCGGGATGCCATGCCGGCGGGCCGCCTCTTCGATGCCGGACTGCAGCCGCGCGCCGATCCGATCCAGCAGCTCATAAGGGCAGTCCACGTCCACCGACAGCTCGGCGAGCGCGGCCTGGCCGGCGGCCACGGCCAGCGGATTGCCGGAGAGCGTCCCGGCCTGGTAGACGGGTCCGGCGGGCGCGATCATCTTCATCAGGTCCCGCCTGCCGGCATAGGCGGCGAGAGGAAGCCCGCCGCCGATGACCTTGCCCAGGGTGGTGAGGTCCGGCGTCATGTCGAACAGGTTCTGGGCGCCTCCCCAGGCCACGCGGAAGCCGGTCATGACCTCGTCGAAGATGAGGATCGAGCCGTGGCGGTCGCAGAGGCTCCGCAGCCCCTGCAGGAACCCGGGCGCGGGCGGCACCAGGCTCATGTTGCCCGCGATCGGCTCGACGATGATGGCTGCAATCCCCGGGCTTTCGGCAAAGAGCTTCTCGACCGCGGCGAGGTCGTTGTAGGGGGCGATCAGGGTGTCGGAGGTGACGGCCGCGGGCACTCCCGGAGAGGAGGGGACGCCGATCGTGGCCGCGCCCGAGCCGGCGGCGACCAGGAACGGGTCGGCGTGGCCGTGATAGCACCCCTCGAACTTGACGAACGGGCTGCGTCCCGTGGCCGCGCGCGCCAGGCGCAGGGCCGACATGGTGGCCTCGGTGCCGGAGCTCACCAGCCGGACCATTTCGACCGAGGGGAGGGCGGAGGCGATCGTCTCGGCCAGCTCCACCTCCGGCAGGGTCGGAGCCCCGAACGCGGTGCCGCGGCCCAGGGCCTTCTGGATGGCGGCGATGACCGACGGGTGCCGGTGCCCGAGGATGTGCGGACCGTAGCCGCCGATGTAGTCGATGTAGCGCCGGCCGTCCTCGCCCTCCAGGTACGCGCCCTGGGCGGAGCGCACGAACACCGGGTCGCCCCCGACGCCGCGGAAGGCCCGCACCGGGGAATTCACCCCGCCGGGGAGGATGCGCTCGGCGCGCTCGAGGAGGCTCATGACCCCTCACCCCCTATCCCCCTCTCCCATCGCACACCCAGCCCCCGGGAGAGGGGGGACGTGGCTGGGGCGGAAGTGGCTGGATCAAGCCAGAGAGCTATGCATGCGTTCCCCCTCTCCCGGAGGAAGGGAGGGGATGGGAGAGGGGGCCAGGGGGTGAGGGGCTTCACTCCACCCACCCCTCGGCGAGCAGCCGGGCGGCGTCGCGGGCGCCGTAGGTGAGGATCAGGTCGGCCCCGGCCCGGCGGATGGCCACGAGCGACTCCATCAGGACCCGGTTGTAGTCGATCCAGCCGCGCTCGGCCGCGGCCTTGATCATCGAGTACTCGCCGCTCACGTGGTAGGCGGCGAGCGGCAGGTCGAAGCGGTAGCGGAGCTGCACGAGGATGTCGAGGTAGGGGAGGGCCGGCTTGACCATCAGCATGTCGGCCCCCTCCTCGACGTCGAGCTCGGCTTCCCGCATCGCCTCGCGGCCGTTCGCGGGGTCCATCTGGTAGGACCGCCGGTCGCCGAACGACGGCGCGGACTCGGCGGCCTCGCGGAACGGGCCGTAGAAGCCGCTCGCGAACTTGACCGCGTAGGAGAGGATCGGCGTGTCGGCGAAGCCGGCGCCGTCGAGCGCCTGGCGGATGGCTCCGACGCGGCCGTCCATCATGTCCGACGGCGCGATGACGTCGGCGCCCGCCTCGGCGAGCGAGACCGACTGCTTCGCCAGGTTCTCCAGCGTGGCGTCGTTGTCGACCGTCTCGCCCTTGAGCACGCCGCAATGGCCGTGGCTGGTGTACTCGCAGAAGCAGACGTCGGCGATCTTGACCAGGCCGGGCACGTCCGCCGAGAGCGCGCGCAGGGCGCGCTGCACGATGCCGTCGGAGGACCAGGCGGAGCTGCCGACCGCGTCCTTGTGCTCGGGGATGCCGAACAGGAGGACCGTGCGGATCCCCTCGGCGAACGCCTGGCGGCAGGTCTCCACGATGCGGTCCACCGACTGCTGGGCCACGCCCGGCATGGAGCCCACGGGCTTTTCGACCCCTTCGCCGGGGCAGACGAAGAGCGGGAGGACGAGGTTGTCCGGAGAGAGCCGCGTCTCCCGCACCAGGCGGCGCAGGGTCGGCGTGCGGCGGAAACGGCGGAGTCGGGTTTCTGGGAAGGACATGGTAGGTGCGGTTGTATCAGAAGGACCGCAAGGACACCAAGGACCACAAGGACCCGGAAGAGGATTCTTCGTCCTTGAGGTCCTTGAGGTCCTTGGTGTCCTGGGAGGGAGGTGGTATAGACTTAGCCGCACCGCGGCACCAACCCTGGAACCCACACCATGAGCATCCTCAATAACCTCGCGCGCCGGCAGCTCGTCGTGGTCACGGGCAAGGGGGGCGTGGGCAAGACCACGGTCTCGGCCACCCTGGGCCGGGCGCTCGCCGCGGCCGGCCGCCGCACTCTCATCGTGGAGGTCGATCCGCGCGAGAACCTCCACCAGATGTTCGCGCTGCCGCCGTCCGGCGGCGCCATCGTGGAGGCCGGGCCGCGGGTCTGGGTGCAAAATCTAAAACCGCGCCAGGTGCTGGACGAGATCGTCCGCGAGCGCCTGCCGCTGGAGATGCTCACCCGCCGGGTCCTCGACAGCTCGATCTACCAGCACTTCACGGCCACGGCCCCGGGCTTGAAGGAGGTCGCGATCCTCGGCCACGCCTGGCGCCTTCTGAACGGCCTGGGCGCGATGGGCGCGCCTGCGCTCGACACGATCGTGCTCGACGCTCCCGCGACCGGGCACGGGGTGAGCCTGCTCGCCGCGCCACTCCTGGTGGCCGAGGTCATCCGCCGCGGACCGTTCGCCGAGATGGGCGGCGAGCTGGCTCGGTTCGTCTCCGATCCGGAGCGCTGCGGCATCGTGGTGGTCACCCAGGCCGAGGAGATGCCGGTGCAGGAGGCGATCGAGCTGCGCGAGGCGCTGCGCGAGCGCATCCGGCGCGATCCCGAGGCCCTGGTCGTCAATGGCCTGTATCCGCCGGCTCCTTCCGATCAGGGACAAGATGATGCGCTGGTCTCGCTCTGGCGCCGGCGCCGGAAGCTCAACGAGGACGAGATGGCGCGCCTGATCGAGCACTGGGAGGGGCCGCGGGTCGAGCTCCCCCTGCTCGCCATGGACCGCGGGCCGCACCTGATCAGGGCGCTCCAGAGCTGCCTGGAACCGGGGAGGGGCGCATGGAGCTGATCTCGGACCGCCATCCGCTCGTGGTGGTGGTGGGCTCGGGCGGCGTGGGCAAGACCACGCTGGCCGCGTCCATGGGCGTGCTCTCGGCGCGCGCCGGGCGCGACACCCTGGTCATGACGTTCGACCCGTCGCTGCGCCTCAAGGACGCCCTGGGAGTCGGGGAGGAGGCGAAGCTGCACGAGGTGCCGGTGCCGCTCGATGCGCCGGGCAGGCTCCACGCGAGCCTGCTCGACGCGCGCCAGACGTTCGACCGCCTGATCGAGCGCTATGCCCAGGAGCCGGAGGCTTCGCGCCGCATCCTGGAGAACCGCTTCTACCAGCAGCTCTCGGGCACGCTCTCGGGCATCCTGGAGTACATGGCGGTCGAGCGCCTGTTCGAGGTGGAGGCCGAGGGCCGGTACTCGCAGGTGATCCTGGACACGCCGCCCACGCGGCAGGCGCTCGACTTCCTGGAGGCGCCGTCGCGGATCATCGGGTTCCTGGAGAGCGGCGCGATCCGGGTGGCGCTCAAGCCCTGGTTCGACGAGGAGGGGAGGCTCAAGGCCGCGAGCCGCTTCGGACCGCTGGGCCGGCAGGCCGAGCGCTTCCTCGACGACGTGGTCGGGCTCGACCTGCTGCGCGACATGGCGGAGTTCTTCCAGGCGTTCGCGCCGCTCTACGAGGGGTTCCGCGAGCGCGCGCAGGCGGTCGAGCAGCTCCTGCGGTCGCCCAAGACCCGCTTTGTCCTGGTCTCGGGTCCGGGCGAGGAGCGCATCCCGGACACGCTGTTCTTCGCCCGGCGACTGGAGCAGGCGGGCTTCCACCTCGGCCCGATCCTGGTCAACCGGGTGCACCCGCACTACCTCGCGGAAAATGTTCCGTCCGGAAGCGGAGACCCGTGCCGGCCCACGGGTTGGGAGCTGCTGTCCTGGCTGGGGGAGCGCGACCGGAAGGGGCTCGTGGAGCTGACGAAGCTGCTCGGCCGCGAGCAGCCGCTGATCGAAATTCCGCTGCTGCCGGAGGAGCCCACCGACCTGGCGTCCCTGGAGAGCCTGGGGAAGACCGTCCAGGAACGCCTCGCCGGCTGGGAGCGCTACGTCAGCCGGACGTGAGCTGGGAACGGAGCTGATACCGGAGCTGCTCCAGCCCCTCGACTTTCTTGGGCGGCTTGGGGCCGGGCTTCGGCTTGGGGGGAGCCTGGCCCGGGTTCTGGCTCCCCTTGCCGCAGGCCGGCGCGTTGGCCGTCTGGGTGCAGCCGCATCCCGGGGGAACGGGGCCCGCCATGCACTCGACGCCCACATCCGTCATGAGATCTCGGAATCGAAGACCCATCCTCATCCCCTCCTGATTGTGGTCCTGTAGCGCTGGCCGGAGCCTATCACTCCAGGTCCAGCATCATGATCTTTCCCTCGGGTTGCTGGCGCACGAGGTAGAGCAGCCCGCGCGCGGCGTCGAGGTCCATGTCGATGTAGGCGGAGGCCGGAGGAGGCGCCAGGACCTCCCGCCTCTCGCGCGTGGCGAGGTCGAGGGCGAACACCTTCCACCCGCGATCGAGGAAGAGGATCTGCGATCCGTCCTGGCTCCAGACCGGGCGCCAGCCCGAATCCGTCAGCCTCTCGTAACGCCGGGTTGCCAGCGAGTAGAGGAAGATCCCCGGCCTGCCGTTCAGGACGCCGGCGAGGCTCCGGCTGTCGGGCGACCAGGACGAGGCGACGAAGGGCGTGCCTTCCACGAGTGGGAGGAGCGCGGGGGTGCGGTCGCTCCCGACGAGCGCCATGATCGCCGCCTGGGCCAGGCCGGAGGCGCAGGCCAGCCAGCGCCCGTCCGGCGACGGCAGGGGGCTGAAGAGCGGCTCGCCGTGGCTCACGTCCAGGGGCCGCGGCGTGCCGCCGGGTCTGACCGTCCACAACGCATAGCGCCCGCCGCGGTTCGACGAGAACACGATACTGCCGTCGGGCAGCCAGCTGGGCGAGCGGTCCCGGTGCTCGTCATGAGTGAGCGGGACGAGATCCCCGGTGCCGTCCAGGCGCGACAGGAAGAGGTCCTCCTGCTTGCCGTCGATCGCGCTGGCGAGCACGATGCGGTCGCCCCGGGGGGCCACCCGGACGTTGAGCAGGCCAGTGGCCACCCCGGTGACGGGCCGCGGAGGAGCGGGCACGCCGTCCGCGTCGAGCTGCGACCGCTCGACCGAGGAGATCTCCTCCGAGGTCGAGTAGACCAGCCGCCGGCCGTCGCGCGAGAGGCTCAGGAACCCGCTCCAGCTCGAGGGAGCCAGGATGGGCTCCGGCTCGCCGAGAGCCAGCCCGGTCTCCTCGTCGATCGCGATCCGCCAGGGGCCCATGGCGCCGCCCCGGTCGCTCACGAAATAGAGATAGCCGTCGGACGACCAGACCGGATTCCAGTCGACGGAGCGGCTCAGGGCCACCGAGACCGGAGCCCCGCCGTCGGCGCTCACGGTCCAGATCACCCGCTGCCCGTTCTTGGCCAGGACGCTCCAGTACGCGATCCGCTTGCCATGGAGTGACCAGCTCGGCTGCACGCCGTCGCGGTCCAGGAGAAGCCGCTTCCGGCCCGTTTCGACGTCGATCCTCCAGATCCGGCTGCCGCGCTCCCGCTGGGTCGGGTCGGTGACGGCCACGGTCGAGACGAGGATCTCCCGGCCGTTGGGCGACCACGCCGGGTGGTAGCCGAAGTCGGTGAGCCGGCGCGCCGGCCTGCCGGCATCGGCGTCCATCACGAAGATGCCGCCGCCGTTGCGCTCGGACCGGAAGGCGATCTGCGAGCCGTCCGGCGAAAAGGCGGGATGGGTGTCGTCGTCCGGCGAGCCCGCGGTCAGGTTCACGGGCTCGCCGCGGTCCACGGCCTGGAGGAAGAGGTCGTAGTCCGAGCCGTCCCACCGGGCATAGACGAAGCGCTCGCCGTCCGGAGAGAGGCTCGGGTACCACTCGCCACCGTTCTGGGAGGTCAGCGTCCGGGGGCTGAACCGGACGATCCCCTCGGACGAGCCGTCGCCCGGCTCGACCAGCGCGTTCACGAACAGGCCGATCCCGGCGGCTGCCGCGAGGCCCGCCGCGAGCCAGAGCCTGCGTGAGCGGCGGCCGGACGCGGCGGTCTCGCCGTCGAGCTCCGCGAGCACGCTCTCCGCGTCGGGGAAGCGGGCCTTCGGGTTCTTCATCAGCAGCCGGGCCACGACCTTCTCCAGCCGGGCCGGGACCCCGGGCCGGAGCTGCGAGAGCGGCTCGGGCACGCCGTACTGGATCGCCTGCAGGACCGCGACCGGGTTCGCTCCCGCGAACGGCCGGCGGCCGGTGATCATCTCGTAGAGCACGACCCCGAGCGCCCAGAGGTCGGCGCGGGAGTCCACCGTGCTTTTCCGCGACTGCTCGGGCGCCATGTAGGACGGCGTGCCGATCCGGTGCTCGGTGCCGGTCAGGTCCGACGCGCCCGACAGCTTGGCGATGCCGAAGTCGAGGATCTTCACCACGCCGTCGGTCGTGATCATCAGGTTCTCGGGCTTGATGTCCCGGTGCACGATGCCCTGGCGGTGCGCCTTGGCGAGGCCGCGGGCCACCTGCTTGGCGATTCCGAGGGCCTCGTCCACAGGGAGCGGGCCGCGCGCCAGGCGCGAGCGCAGCGTCTCGCCCTGGTAGCAGGGCATGGCGAGGAAAAGCCGGCCATCCTCGGACTCGCCGACGTCGTAGATCGCGCAGAGGTTCTGATGGTCGAGGGCCGAGGCCGTCCGCGCCTCGCGCAGGAAGCGCTCCTTGGCCACGGGATCGTTGGTGAAGCGGAGGGGGAGGACTTTCAGCGCGACCGTGCGGCCCAGCCGGGTGTCCTCGGCCTTGTAGAGCACGCCCATGCCGCCGTTGCCGAGCGCCTCCAGGACGACGTAGTGCGGCGGCGGCCGGAAGCTCGCGCTCTCCGCCGGCCAGTCCGGCGGCAGGGCCGGCTCGCGCTCCGTCGGCACTTGGCTGAGGCTGTAAGCCTCGGGCGGCGTGCTCTTCTCAGGGAGTCCCATTCGTCTTTTCCGAAAGTGGCGCTACTCCCGATTATGACACGGACGATCACGGACTGACACGGACCATCACGGACAGGGCAGGATGGCTGCATCCATCGTCCGTGGTCGTCCGTGCAAGTCCGTGATCGTCCGTGTGTCCGCGGCCTTGCCGCAGTGCGTCAAACTCCCTCTTGACGTCTATGCCGCAGTGCGGTATATTCACTGTCGGAACGCGGCAGTCGTTTTGCAGTCGCGTTCCCTGAGGAGGCACACACCCATGATCCGGCTGATCAAACGCTATGAAAGCCGCAAGCTCTACGACACGGAGGAGAGCCGCTACGTCTCCCTCGACGAGATCTCCGGCTGGATCCGGCAGGGGCAGGAGGTCAAGGTGATCGACAACGCCTCCGGCGCCGACGTCACCTCGCAGACCCTGGCCCAGATCATCCTCGACGAGGGACGGCGCGGCACGTCGTTCCTGCCGAGCGAGCTGCTCCACGACCTCGTCCGCATGGGCGAGCGCGCCGTGAGCTCCGGCTTCGAGCAGGTCTCGAACGGCGTGGACCGGCTGGTCCAGGCATCCATCGACCGGCTGGGGCCGGTGCGCCGGGTGCGCGAGGAGATGTCGAGCCTGCGGGCCCGCCTCGAGCAGCTCGAGTCGTCCCTGGCCGAGCTCGAGAGGGAGCAGACCGCCGCCCCCTCGGCAAGCAGTATGGGAACCACGAACGCCGCCCCCCTGGGGCGGGAGGAGAAAGTCCGATGAGCGAAGCTCAAACCACCACCACCGGCATCGGGCGCGAGCTGCTCAACGCGGGCCGCAACCTGCTGCTCGCCGGCATCGGTGCCGTGGCCGAGGCGGACAAGGCCAGCCAGAAGCTGTTCGACCGGCTGGTCGAGCGTGGGCGTCCGCTCGACGAGCGCCAGCGCAAGGCCGTCGACGCCTTCACCGACCGCGCCAACGGCGCCCTGCGCGAAGCGGGCAAGCTGTTCCAGGACACGGTCGAGTACGAGAGCCGGCAGGTCCTCAAGAAGATGGGCGTCCTCACGCGGGACGACCTCAAGGTCCTGTCCGCGCGCCTGGACATCCTGGCCCGGCAGATCGACGAGTACGCGGCGGCCCGCGAGGTCGCCCAGATGACGGTCATCACCCCGGAAACCGCAGCGGCGGACGATGCTTCCGCGCCGACGCGCAAGCCCCGCCAACGCAAGACCACCACGAGGTAAGAGGTAACAGCCATGAACGAATCACCGAAGAACCTGCAGGACGAGCTGAAAGAGTCCGCCCACCGCATCTGGCTCGCCGGCCTGGGAGCCCTCGCGGCCGCCGGGGAGGAGGGCACCAAGATGTTCGACCGCCTCGTCGACCGGGGCCGCGATTACGAGGCCAAGGGCCGGGACGAGGCCAGGAAGCAGTACGCGGAGGCGAAGAGCTCCGCCGACGAGCTCTGGGAGACCTGGAGCGGCAAGCTCGACGACGCCGTGACCAAGGCGCTCCACCGGATGGGCGTGCCCAGCCGCGACGAGATCCACAACCTCACCCAGCGCGTCGAGGAGCTCAACACCAAGGTCGAGATGCTCAAGCCGCGCGTCACCCCGGCGGCCGGCTCGATCGTTTCCCCAGCCGGTGAGCCCGTCGCCGATACGACCAAGGTCATTGCCTGAGGAGCAGCGGTCAGGCCAAGGAGCGTCCATGTCCATGAACGTCAGCCCGGCTTCTGCCGACAACCCGACTCCCAGGATCGGGCTGGCTCTGGCCGGCGGGGCCCCGGAGGGCGCCATCTACGAGATCGGCGTCCTCCGCGCCCTCGACGAAGCTCTCGAAGGCGTCGACTTCACCAATCTCCACGTCTACGTGGGGGTGAGCTCCGGCGCCTTCATCAACGCCAACCTCGCCAACAACATCACGACGGCGCAGATGTGCCGCGCCATCGTCTCCCAGGAGCCGGGCGAGCACCCGTTCGTCCCGGAGACCTTCCTGACTCCCGCCGTGGGAGAGCTGCGCAAGCGCGGCCGCATGATCCCGAAGCTGCTCGCCGAGGGCCTGCGTGACTACGTGGCCAACTTCCGCCGGCGGACCCTCTTCGACACGCTGTTCCGCCTGTCGCAGGCCCTGCCCGTGGCGGTGTTCGACAACGAGCCGATCCGCGAGTACCTGGAGAAGATCTACAACATGAAGGGGAGGACGGACGACTTCCGCCGCCTGGGCAAGCACCTGGTGGTGGTGGCGGCCGATCTCGACTCGGGCCAGGCGGTGCGCTTCGGCGAGCCGGGGCTCGACCATGTCCCGATCTCCCAGGCCGCCCAGGCCAGCGGCGCCCTCCCCGGGCTCTACCCGCCGGTGGAGATCGACGGCCGCTACTACGTGGATGGCATCCTGCTCAAGACCCTGCACGCCTCCGTCGCCCTGGAGGCCGGGGCCAACCTGGTGATCTGCATCAACCCGATCGTTCCGGTGGACACGATGCGCGCGGTGCAGGCCGGGATCATGAAGCGGGGCAACCTCCTCGACCGCGGCCTGCCCACCGTGCTGTCCCAGACCTTCCGCACCGTGATCCACTCGCGCCTCGAGCTCGGCATGGCCGCCTACGAGCAGAAGTTCAAAGGCTCGGACGTGGTCCTCATCCAGCCGGAGCGGGACGACTACCTGATGTTCTTCACCAACATCTTCAGCTTCGCCGACCGCCGCACCGTGTGCGAGCACGCCTACGACTCCACTCGCCGCTATCTGCTCGCGAACTACGACCAGCTCGCGACGGTCTTTTCCCGCCACGGCCTGACGCTGAGACGCGACGTGCTGGAGCAGGAGCGCAACCTGTGGACCGGAGCCTGGGAGGGGCGGCGCCGGGCCGCGGAGCAGAGGTCCGGACACGAGACCGTCCGCAAACTCGACGACGTGCTCGCCCGGCTGGAGAGGCTGGTGGACGACCGGATGGCGGGCGACGCAGTGGTCAATTGATGCGGAAGACGATCTTCGCCGCCATCCTGCTGCTGGCCGGCCCGGCGCTCGCGGCTCCGCCCGAGGTCAAGCCTTCGTTCGACCTGCGCCTGCGCTGGGAGGGGTTCGACACCCCGGCGCGAAACGTCGGGGTCGATCCCGAGTACGACCTCGGCCTCGCCCGTTTCCGCGCCGGGCTCGACCTGGTCTGGCCGCGCTGGAAGCTGCACGGCCTCGTACAGGCCGGGGGCGTCTTCAACATCCCCGAGAACGGCGCCTTTGCCGCCGGCCCCACCTACTTCGCGGCCAACGACCGCAGCACGGACCTCGCGGTGATCGCGCTCGCCGAGCTCTACGCCGCCTACGAGGCCGAGGGGCTGAAGCTCGTGCTCGGCCGCCAGCCCTACGCCGACGGCATGGAGGTGCCCACCGGCGTCGCCCATCTCGACGGGGTCAAGCGCCGCCGCCTGAGCGATCGCCTGGTGGGCACGTTCGAGTGGCCGAACACGGCCCGCCGCTTCGACGGCGCGAGCGTGGGCTACGGTCCCGGAAGCACGCACGTGGCCGCCTTCGCCTTCCGGCCGCTCGTGGGAGCCTTCGACACCTCCGGCGACGCCTTCGACGAGATCGGCGACGTCACCGTCTACGGCGCCACGGTCACGGGCAGGCACGGCAAGTGGATCCCGGGCACCGAGGTGCGGCTCTTCACCGTTCAATATGAAGATGATCGCCGTGTCGCGCCCGGTGCAGATGTGAGCGTCAACACCTCCGGAGCCTCGTTCCTCATGGGCAATGCCGCCAGCGACCTGCTGCTCTGGGGGGCTCTCCAGACCGGCGACTGGGGGAGCGTCGATCAGGAGGCCTGGGCATTCCTGATCGATCTCGGCCGCCGTTTCGACAACCTGCCGGGCAAGCCGGCGTTCCACCTCGCCTGGGAGCAGTCATCGGGCGATCCGCGCCCGGGCGCGGCTCCGGGCGCGGGAAACCACGAGACCTTCTTCAACGTCCTGCCCACGAACCACAAGTTCTACGGTTCCATGGACTACCTGGCGTTCCAGAACCTGCGCGACGCGTACGTGGAGTCGCTCTTCGGGATCGGCCCCAAGGTCAAGGTGCGTGCGATGCTCCACGACTTCGCCCTGACCGAGCAGGGGGACGTCTGGTACGGCGGCTCCGGAGCGTTCGAGGAGGAGAGCTTCGGCTACGCGGCCCGCGCGGCCGCCTACCGGTCGAAGGACCTGGCGCGGGAGCTGGACGTGGAGGTCACCTGGCCGCTCCAATCCGGCTTCGAGCTCGGGATCGGGGGAGGCCACTGGTGGGGAGGCGACGCGGCCGAGGCCTTCTTCCCGGTGGAGCAGGACGGCAACTGGCTGTATTTGCAGCTCGGGTGGAAGAAGTAGAAAGGACCTCAAGGACACCAGGGACCACAAGGACCTCAAGGACGGGCTTGGTTTGTCCTTGGTGTCCTTGAGGTCCTTTCCGGGTCTTTTACCCGGGCAGGCGCTTCGCCAGCGCCCCCGAGGCATACAGCACCAGCGCGCAGCCCAGCGGGAACATCACCTCGTTGATCGCGCGGGAGACCACGCCGACCAGGGGGCGCGAGCCCCAGGCCGATGGACAGCCAGGCCACGCGCAGGACCGTGGGGAAGAGGGTGGTGCCGGCGGGGGCAGGCGGATCCAGGACGACCGACTGCGTCTGCTCCAACTGGGTCATGTGTCCCCTCCTCAGCGTGTGTTCTATTGTATCGCACCATGACGACCCCGATCCGCGGTTGGACCCTGCCCCTTCTGGTGGCGCTGGCCCTCGCTGCCACCGGCATCAGCCTGATGCTCACGAGCTATCACCTGACCCAGGGCAAGGACCCCTGGGCGCTGTTCCGCCTGGCCTGCAACGCGGACGAGGGGGGCTGCGCCGACGTGCTCGCGAGCCCCTGGGCGATCGGCCCCGGAGGGATTCCGACCGCCGCCTATGGCGCCGTCTATTTCGGCGCCCTTGCGCTCTGGTACCTGGCGGTGGGAAGGCCCCGCGGACGGAATCGCCGCTGGCAGGCAGTCCCTCTCGGGCTCAATCTGGCGGGCGCGCTCTTCTCGGCGTTCCTGCTCAGCGTCATGCTGGGCGGGCTCCACGAGATCTGCTGGTGGTGCACGCTCACCCACCTGATCAACTTCGTGCTGCTCTTCCTCGCCTGGAGGATGTGGCGCGAGGCTGGGGGAGAGGAGGACTGGCCGCCCGGCCGCCTGGGCTTCGCCGGTATCCTGCTGATGATCGCCTGGGCTGCTCTCTGCATGCAGTGGCTGATGGTTTCCGCGGCGCAGAAGACAGCCCGCGAGGCGAGCGATTACGCCCGCACGTTCTACGAGGACACGGACCTCCAGCGCTACCTCCAGCAGCGCCAGGCCGCGAGCGCCGTCCCCATCCGGCCGGACGACCCGGTGCGAGGCAACCCGTCCGCGCCGCACACGGCAGTCGTGTTCAGCGACTTCCAGTGCCCCGCCTGCCGCGGCTTCGCCGAGCTCTTCGAGAAGCAGGTCCTGCCCGCGATGGGGGACCGGCTCCGGATCGTCTACAAGCACTTCCCGCTGGAGCCGGAGTGCAATCCCGTCGTGCAGCGGACCGTCCACGAGCAGGCCTGCGAAGCCGCGGACGCGGCCGAGGCCGCCCGCGCGATCGGCGGCAGCGACGCGTTCTGGAGGATGCACGACCGGCTCTTCGCGAACCAGGACGGTCTCGGCCAGGCCCCCTGGCCGAAGCTCGCGCAGGAGGCCGGTCTGGATCCCGCGCGGTTCTCCGGGCTGATGGCGAGCCGCGCCTTCCGCGACCGCATCCGGGAGGACGCCGACCTCGGCCGGCAGCTCCGGATCGACCACACGCCGACCATCTTCCTGGATGGCAGGAAGATGGAGGAGTGGCAGCGGCTGGATGTGTGGCAGGCGTTGACGAAGTAGGGACCTCACCCCCTGTCCCCCTCTCCCATCTCCCGCCCAGCCAACCCCGGGAGAGGGGGAACGTATCTGGGGCGGTTTTGCCCGGCCGCAAGGCACGGTTGGCTCAGTTACGTTCCCCCTCTCCCGGGGTTGGCTGGGCGGGAGATGGGAGAGGGGGACAGGGGGCCCCCGGCCCCTCTCCCGGGGGTCCGGGTGTGCGGTGGGAGAGGGGCCGGGGGTGAGGGGCCGGAGTAGAATACCCGGCATGACCACCGCCACCCCGCCCTCCGTCTCCGCCGGGCCTGCCGGCCCTCGCACGGTCCGCGCTCCTCGCGGCACGCAGCTCTCCTGCCGCGGATGGCAGCAGGAGGCCGCGCTGCGCATGCTCATGAACAACCTCGATCCCGAGGTCGCCGAGCGGCCGGACGAGCTGGTGGTCTATGGCGGCTCGGGCAAGGCGGCGCGCAACTGGGAGTGCTTCGATGCGATCGTGGCCACGCTCAAACGCCTGGGCGACGACGAGACGCTGCTCGTGCAATCGGGCAAGCCGGTGGCGGTCTTCAAGTCGCACACGGAAGCTCCGCGGGTCCTGATCGCCAACTCGATGCTCGTGCCCCACTGGGCCACCGCGGACGAGTTCCGGCGGCTCGAAGGGCTCGGGCTCACCATGTACGGCCAGATGACCGCGGGCTCGTGGATCTACATCGGGACGCAGGGCATCCTGCAGGGCACTTACGAAACCCTGGCGGAATGCGCGCGCCAGCACTTCGGCGGCTCGCTCGCGGGACGCCTCACGGTCACCGCCGGCCTGGGCGGCATGGGCGGCGCGCAGCCGCTCGCGGTCACCATGAACGAGGGCGTCTGCCTCGTGGCCGAGGTGGACCGCACCCGCATCGAGCGCCGGCTCCAGACGCGCTACCTGGACACCGTGGCCGCCAGCATCCCCGAGGGGATCGAACAGGCGCTCGCCGCGCGCGACCGGCGCGAGGCGATCTCGATCGCGGTCGAGGCCAACGCCGTGGACCTCCTCGAGCGGCTCGCCGCGGCCGGCATCGTTCCGGACGCGCTGACCGATCAGACGTCGGCGCACGACGCGCTCCAGGGCTACGTGCCGCACGGCATCCCGTACGAGCAGGCCATGCGCCTGCGCCGCGACGATCCCGCGGCCTACATCGAGCGCTCCATGGCCTCGATGGCGGCGCACATCCGCGCCATGCTCGTGCTCCAGGAGCGCGGCTCGGTCACGTTCGACTACGGCAACAACCTGCGCGGCCAGGCGCTGGCGGCCGGGGTCGAGCGCGCGTTCGAGATCGGCGGGTTCGTGCCCATGTTCATCCGGCCGCTGTTCTGCGAGGGCAAGGGGCCGTTCCGCTGGGCCGTGCTCTCGGGCGACCCGGAGGACCTCGCGGTCACGGATCAGGCGATCCTGGAGACCTTCCCGGAAGACAAGGCGCTGGAGCGCTGGATCCGCCTGGCGCGCGAGCGCGTGGCGTTCCAGGGGCTGCCCGCGCGCATCTGCTGGCTCGGCTACGGCGAGCGTGCGCGGGCGGGGAAGGTGTTCAACGACCTCGTGGCCTCGGGGCGCGTCAAGGCGCCCATCGTCATCGGCCGCGATCACCTGGACTGCGGCTCCGTGGCTTCGCCCAACCGCGAGACCGAGGCGATGCGCGACGGCTCCGACGCGATCGGCGACTGGCCGATCTTGAACGCCCTGATCAACGCGGTCAACGGCGCCACCTGGATCTCGGTCCACCACGGCGGCGGCGTGGGCATCGGCTACTCGCTCCATGCCGGCATGGTCATCGTGGCCGACGGCAGCGAGGCCGCGGCGCGCCGCCTGGAGCGGGTCCTCACCAGCGATCCGGGCATGGGCATCGCCCGGCACGCCGACGCCGGCTATCCCGAGGCCGTGGAGTTCGGCCGCCGGCACGGCGTAGACCTGCCCATGGGGTGAAGCCCTGACGTCTCCACACCTGCGGCTCGCGCTGCTCGCCCTCACCCTGGGGGCGCTCTTCCTGCCGCCGCTCTGGGCCGGCCTGATCCTCGCGGCGGCGTTCCTCGCCTGGACGGCGATGGCTCCGCCGCGCCGCGAGAAGGTGGTGGGCGGGCTCGCCTGCGCCCTGGCGCTCGGAGCGCTCGCCCTGGAGTGGAGCGGCGGGCGCATGGCGCGCACGCTGCCCCGCGAGTGGGCGGCCGGCGCGGCGGACGAGTACGCCGAGCTCTGGGACGGCCTGCGCGGCGAGGCGCGGGCGGCGGCCGAGGCCCTGGGGAGCCCGCCCGAGGGCCAGAACGCCAGCATGAACGCGTTCCGCCGCCTGGCCGAGCTGGTGCCCGACCGCGCCGACCAGGGCCGCGGCCGGCGGGCGCTGCTGCTCCTCGATCCCGACGGCGCCGCGGTCGCCTGGTCCGGGGAGGGGCTCCTGCACGAGCCGTCGGCCGACGAGGTGCCGCGCGCCGGACGCGCGTTCCAGGCCAGCTTCACGGCCGTCACCCTGCTCGCGGTGGAGCCGCTGCCGTCCGACCGGCAGGCCCGCCGGCCCTGGAGAGTCGTGGCGGGCGCCAGCTTCCCGTCCGACCGGCTGCCCTTCCCGAGCGGACGGATGCTGCGCTGGTCCGTGGTCGGAAGCCCGGACCAGGCGCTCGCCGGCATGCTGCTCGTGCCATCGAAATCGCCGCCGTACCTGGTCGTCGAGCCGGCGTTCGAGAGGGTGCCGCCCGCCTTTCCCTGGGCGCGCCGGGTCGTCTGGGGCGCGGTCGCGTTCGCCCTTCTGGCTCTCGCCGTGATGCGCAGCCCGGGCCTGTCGCTGCCGGGTGAGCCGATGCCGCCGATACCGCCGGCCCGCAGCGAGAGCCCGATCCGGCTCTCCATCCTGACCTTCGCGGGCGTGGCCGCTGCCGGCATGGCCGCCGGGCTCTCCTGGTCCTCGCTGGCCGTGCTCGCTGCCGGGCTGGCGCTCGCCGGCTGGTGCGTGACGCGCCCGCTGCCGGAGCGGAGCTCCTCCGTGGCCCGCATCGGGCTCCTGGGCGCCTCGGCCGCAGTCTTCCTCTTCGCCGTGGCCTGGCTGCTGCAGCTCGGGCGCGAGCCGATCGACCTTGGCTCGGCGATTCTGGCCGAACCGGAAGCCTTCAGCCTGCGCCTGGCGTTCGCCGCCGCGGCGTTCGGGCTCCTCTACGCGGCGGGCCGGCGCCGGGCGGACGCTCCGCCGCCGCGCGAGCTCTGGGGCTGGGCCGCGGCCGGCCTGCTGCTTCTCGGCGCGATCGCCTGCGACTACACCTTCGTGGGCCTGCCGCTCCTGGCCGCCGGCGCCGGGGCCGCCGCGGTCTACGCGGACCCGCGGCGGATGGGGGTGGGGCTCGCCATGGCGGCGGTGGCGCTGATGGCGATCCTGGCGGCGTCGGCGCTCTGGGAGGCGGCGTACCGCCTGTCGCTGCGGCGCTGGGCCGAGACCGAGCTGCTGCACAAGGTCACGCCGCCGACGCGGGAGGAGCTGGACGCTCTGGGCGGGGAGGTCAACGCCCACTTCACCCGCCGCGACCTGGCGAGCCTGGTGCCGCGCACGCCGGCCGGGCTGGAGCGCCAGGACCTCGCCTACGCGCTCTGGCGCGGCTCGCCGCTCGCCCGTCCCTACTCGCTGTCGGCGCTGGTGGTGATGCCGCGGGAGGGACCGGTGTCGTCCTTCGCGTTCGGCATGCCGCTCACCCAGGGAAACCGGGTGGACTGGAGCCCGGAGCGCTGGCGCGGCCTGAGCCTGCCGCTGTGGGAGGAGAGCCCGGTCTACGGCGAGGCGCAGCTCAAGCTGGCGGGCAGGCCCTGGGGCGTGGTGCGCTTCTGGCTCATGCCGCGGCCCGGGTTCGAGCTGCGCGACCGCCGCCGCCTGGGCGAGGTCGAGGCCGGGCTCTTGAAGGGCGGTCCCGCCGCGGACCCGGTGCAGGAGCTGCTGGAGCCCGCGGTGTACGCGCTCTACACCGAGAACGGCACGCCGTCGCTCTCGCCCTGGGACGAGACGCCGCGCCTCTCCGACCGTCTGCGTCCGCGCACCGGCGAGGGCTCGGCGATCGTGGACACGCCGGTCGGCCGGGCCCGCGCCTACAGCCACATGACGCTCGGCGTCTGGGAGGTGATCTACCTGCCGTTCCTGGCGCCGTTCCAGGCGCTGGAGCGGACCGCGAACCCCGGCGTGAGCCTGCTGATGCTGATGGCGCTGGCGGCGCCGCCGGTGCTCCTGCTGTCGCTGCCGCGCGCCTCGTTCCGCGCCCTGCTGGGCCGGGTGGTGCGCTCCTACTCGAAGCGGCTGATCATCGTGTACACAGTGCTGATCCTGGTGCCGCTGCTGCTTCTGAACGTCGTCCTGGTCGGCTCCATGGAGGACCGGCTGGAGCGCCAGCAGCGGGTGTCGGGCGAGGCGGCTCTCGCGTCGGCGCAGCAGGTGCTGGGCGAGCGGCTGCTGCGCCTGGAGCCCGGTTTCGGAGTGGACACGGCGCTCGGCGACCGGCTGCTGATGGACCTCTCCGAGATCGTCCATCACGAGGTGAACCTCTACTGGGGGAGCAGCATCTACGCCTCCAGCCGGCACGAGCTGTTCACGGCCGGCCTCCTGCCGAACCGCATCCCGGGCGAGATCTACTCCCGCCTGGCGCTCCTCGGCTTCGGGCTCTCGGCGCGCACGAACCGGGTGGGGGCGACGGACTACCTGGAGATCTACGCGCCGCTGCGGCTGCCCGGCGCGCCGGCCGAGGAGGAGCGCCTGTTTCTCTCCATGCCGCTCCTGGCGCAGCAGGAGGAGACGGCGCGCGAGCTCGCGCACCTGCGGCAGAACGGCATCCTGGTGACGGTGGGACTCTTTCTCCTCCTGGTCGCGGTGGGCACGCGCCTGGCGCGCAACTTCACCCGTCCGCTCATGGAGCTGATCGAGGGCACGCGCCGCATCGCCGCGGGCGCGACGTCGCTCAACCTGGCGCCGACCGAGCTCGAGCTCGCGGCGCTGGTGCGGGCGGTCGACGACATGGCGCTGCGCATCGCCGAGGCGCGGGAGCGGCTGGTGCGCGAGAAGCAGGTGGTGGAGCGGATGGTCGAGAACATCACGTCGGGGGTGGTGTCGCTCGACCGCGAGCGCCGGGTGCTGATGCACAACCGCGTGGCGGCCGAGCTGCTCGGCGTGTCCGTGGGCGAGAGCCTGGACCGCGGCGTCGAGGAGGAGGCGCGGCTCGCGCCCGTGGCTGCCTTCCTGCGCGCCGCGGTGCAGCGTCCGGGCGAGATGCACCGGGAGACCGTGAGGCTCCCGGATCCCGGCGGGGAAGAGGAGCGCGAGTGGTCGCTCGTCTGGGTGCCGGTGCCGGGCACGGGCGAGCCCTCGGCGCTCCTGGTCGTCGAGGACGCGACCGAGGTGCTGCGCGGCCAGCGGCTGCTCGCCTGGGCGGAGATGGCGCGCATCATCGCGCACGAGATCAAGAACCCTCTGACCCCGATCCGCCTCTCGACCGAGCACCTGCGGGAGGTCTACCAGCGCGCTCCCGAGCAGCTCGACCGGGTGTTCGAGCGCTGCACGGTGAACATCCTGACCCAGGTGGAGGAGCTGCGCACGATCGCTTCGGAGTTCTCGACCTACAGCGCCATCCTGCACATCGATCCCAAGCCCGGGGACCTGACCTCGGCGATCGCCGAGCTGGTGGAGGGCTACCGGGCGGCGCCGCCCGAGGGGGTGAGCGTGGAGCTGGAGACGAAC
>Ga0268265_10000180_pt1 | contig 74801 bp, 66 predicted proteins | sample KBSSwiS52_FD_190355 | JGI IMG/M metagenome (GOLD analysis project Ga0268265, IMG submission 190355) | Switchgrass rhizosphere microbial communities from Kellogg Biological Station, Michigan, USA - KBS Switchgrass S5-2 (SPAdes) (version 2) | ecosystem: Host-associated > Plants > Roots >... | reverse complement strand
TGCGTGAACCGCAGGTACATGCCCACACCAAACCACGCAGACCCAGCTAGAGCAACCACAAGCAGGCTAGTCGTGTTACCACACTTCAGACGTCGCGAGCCCAATTTCCATGGTCGACAACCCTGCGACCTGCACCTTCACGTCAGCGATCTCCGCCGTGTGCCCACGAACTGCGGAACCCGGGTTTCTCAATAGCGGGCAGAGCGTGTACCTGCTCGGCATATCCGTCTCAACGGCTCGCGTGGTACCGGAAAATCGTCATTAGGTGGCGATCGACGGGTGGGTATCGCTCCTAGCGTTGATCATCTCTCGCGGAAGAGGTCCAGTACACGCTCGACCACGGCAACTGTTGGTCCGCGTACCAGGACACCAAGCTCCAAGTTGGGGCCACCGAGACCGGCTCCGGTCACGTTGGCGCTGCCGATATAAGCGGCGCGGGCGTCGGACGTGCAGGCTTTGAGATGCGCCCAAGGGGCATCTTGCCGCAAAGCGGTGATCGATAAATTGGTAATGTCACCGTCACCAATGATCTTCGATCGAAGTTCGTTGAGAGCTCCGCCTGCGTGGGTGGATCGGGTGGGAAGCATGATCTCCAGGTGGACACCACGCGAGGTCGCTGCCGCGAGCGCATCGGCGAGATAAAAGACGCCGTGGCGGTCGATGAAGGGAGCAGCAAGTCGGATGGTCCTAGTGGCTTCGTTGATGAGTTGAACCAAGGTCTCGCCGGTGGTGCGCCGCAGTCCGAGGGGGAGGGACGATGTTCCGGGCAGTGAGGCGACGAGGTCCCAAGGTTCGACGGCGGCGACCGATCGGCGTCCCGCCACCCAGGCGGCTCCGAGATCACAGGCTATGCCAATCCGGGTCGGGTCATCTCCCAGCCGAGACCGGAGGACGTCGACGAGATCGGGCTCAAAGCCTGCGTGGCTAGCTCGTTGGCGGTCGGTGCGGGGGTTGGAAAGGACGTCTGCGAGGCTGCGTGCGGCTTTCCACGGGTCGGCGGCTGCGTAAAGCACGCCGCCAACGAGTTCTGCATCGTGCATGGTCAGATCGCACTCCGAATGAAGCCGGACTCGCCGAAGAGTTCGGACCGGTCGAGGAAGCGATTGAACCACCGGCACGAGGGTTCACCGAGGTGAAGGCATGCCATGCATGCCCCGCCGCCGCTTCGACAGCCCGGATCGAGTGCGCAGCGTGATTCGCCCGAAACGAAGTCATTCAGAAAGCGATGCAGCGATGTTTCGAATACGGCTTGGAGGCCGCCGAGCACGAAGTCGCCGCGGGACGCGGCGTAGATGATAAATGAGAAGTGGTGCGGCAGGAGGTACTCGGCTAGACCGTCGCGCTCGATGCCAGCGAAGGCGGCAAGCCTTCGGATCGCTCTGTGTGCGTATGAATGTAGTAGCGAGAGGACGCTACCGCCGAGTGGCTGGAACTGCTCCTGGGTTGGCCACGGTATGTCGAGGTTTTGCAGGATGGCCAATCGTGCTGTTCGGTCATCCGCCGCCGGTTGTAGATTGTGTCCGGTCGCCGTGAGATGTCGATGTATCGCGAGCGGGTCGAGTCGAAACAGAAGCGCTTCAGTGCGGCTCAAGGAACCGTAGGCGCGGATGTTACCCCGTTCGCGAAAGGAAACCAGTCTGGCGGCACCAGGGCTCACGTCGCCCCTACTGTAGCCAAAAGCGAGAGTAACGACGGGAAAGTTCGCTAGCAAGTCGACGCTCTCAAGGTGCGCGTTGCGCATTGCGTCCTGGTAAGCCCCCTCGTAAAGGGTCCGAAGCGGGGGCGTGGTACCAGCGACCATGTCAGCAACTCGGGTTCTGCCGCCGGCAACGGCGGAAGCGAGACTGAGCGCCTCCTCTTGCGCCTTCTCGCGGACATTCCCGGGCAGTGCGATCGGGTTCGCAGTCCCAGTGTCGACCTCTCCACTGGCGGCTGCCTGCCGCGCGAGGTCTTGGGCGGTGGCCTCCGAGAGACCGGCTTGGCGGAAGGTCTCGACCAAGCCCGCGAGGGTCTGGCGTCCGGCGGTCGGGTCTTCGGTGATCATGCCATCGACTACCCACTCGAGTGCCCGGGCACCACCTCCGCCGGAACGGAGGCGGGCGGCGACCGTCGGATCAGGCGGGTTGACGAGCACTGCGTAGTGAGGACTGAAAACAACGGCAGCGCGATGAACCGTCACTTTCATTCCGCCGTCTCCGCAGTCGCATGCCTGGAAAGGAAAGCCCTCGTGAAGAGTCTTCTTGCAATGTGGACAGAAGAACCGGAGTTCGCGGGCCGTGGCGGTGCCAGGGAGGCGAACAGCAACGGCATTGTGAGTGCGGCATCGCGGGAGGTACGGCTCCCGTGCTGCACCGCAGGTGTGGTAGGCCACGAACTGCATTTGGGCCCGGACCCGCCCTCCACATGCGCAGTGATCGTCGCGTGACCGGGTGATCGAGCCGCACGACTTACAGCGCCACTGTTGCGGGAACGACTCAACGAGAGCCCCGCGGTTCATGTTGAGCTGGACGACGCCGACGGCCGCCCTCGCACGCAATTCGGCAGTGAGCCCATCGTCCTTCTGATTCATGTGCCAAGGAGCGGCGGCAGCGATCAGTGCAGACCGGACGCTGTCCTGGTCGAGGGGCATCTGGACCGGATCGACCCAGCTGGCGACACGCCAGATCCTTCCCTCAAGGTCAGCCGTCTGGCCTGGAAGCAGGCCGAAGAGGATCTGCGACGCACCACGCTCAACTCTCACGACCGACCACCTCTCGAATAGACCGGCGCCTGTTCTTCTACGTCGCGCAACGACTGCATCGGCTTGCCGGTCGAGAAGAGGTCGTCGACCCACTCCGCGTTGCTGGCTGGATCGTTGAGGGCTCGGAAAAACTCGCGAAGATAACTCCGCAAGTCCTGCCGCAGGTTCTCGTCGAGCGGGCCGGTAAAGGAGAGCATTGCCACCAGCGCCGCCAACTCAGACTGCTCAAGCACGGGCAAGCGGCTGAAAGCTCGCTTAACGGCTCCCGGTTTTGTAAGCTGCTTTAGATTGGATGCGAGCGCTGCCGGCTCATGAATGCCATAGAGCCGGGCCTGGACGAGGCCGGCGAAAGTTATTTCTAGGACCCGGCGACTCTTGGCGGTGACAGGAACCGGGTCGATGAGCCGATCGGCATGGGCGACGAACGAGGGGAAGGTCCGATAGACGGCGGCATCACGCTCGCGACCGATCTTGTGGAGGACGATGACGAGGCCGGGGTGCGTGCGGCCGACCCGGGAAGTTGTCTGGATGAATTCGGCCGTGGCGAGTGGCAGACCAAGCATGACCATGACGTTGAGGCGGTTGATATCGACGCCGTGAGACAGCATCGAAGAAGCGGCGACCAGGTGAAGCCTTTTGTAGAAGTCGGGCTCGGGATCGGTGAGGCGTGCGAGGGTGGCACGGACCTCTTCGAGAGGGGTACGTCCCGTGAGCGTCGCGGCATTCACCGTGCGCTGGAGTTGAATCTGGGTATCGAAGGATCTAGTGACCGCCTCGACGTCCTTGAGGGTCGATCCATAAACGACGTCAACACCGTAGATCGAGACGAGCTGCGGAAGGACCTCGATCGAGATCCTCGTTTCAGCGGCAACCGCGGTCGGATCGTCGACGGCGCGGCGCGTCACACGTTGAAGCGCTTCAGTTAGCTGGTCCGTAGCATACTCAAGTGTCACGCCGCGCGGAGCCACTCCAGCGAATTTTCGTGCGAGGCTGTCGGTGTCGCGTGACCAAAGTGAGTGCCCGGCCCGGGGGCCCGGACGTGGGAAGGTGCGCCCCTCACGGCGGTAGAGGGAGGCCACCTGCTCGTTGTGTCCTGCGATGGTGGCGGACGAGGCGATGATCTTCGGGTTGGAGCTGTAGTGGGTCTGGAGACCGTCGAGCAGCGCCTCGTAATGCGCATCCACAGCTCCGAGGCTGTCTCGTAGTAGGTGCAGTTCGTCCTGCATCCGGATCGTTGGGGCATAAATCCCAGCGTCTTGGCCTAGGGGATTAGGCTGAGCCGAGCAGCCGGGGAAGAGGCAACCGGTCGGGGTCTTGCTCCTGGGGGCGTACGTATAACCGTGCTGCGGCTGAGGACATTGTCCCGCCGGCGGTCCGTAGAAGCCCCGCATAGCTGCTTGCATTGAGATACTTGCTGCTTTGTCGAGCGTACCAAGCACGACTGTTGGTAGCGACCGATAGATCTCCTCGTCGACCACGCGTATCGGTATCGGCTGTCCGCCCCAGGCACAGCCTGCGGCGGTGCAAATGTGATCGAGGGCCCAACGTCGCTGGTCGAAGCGCATCTGGAGCGACGAGGAGGTGCAGAAAGGGCAGCGGAGTAGCACCTGGTACCGGTCTGGCATCTCGGTGTCATTTGGGTCTGGCTGTCCTGGTCGATGGTCACGGGCGGTGGGTATCCGATTAGGAGTGCCGTTGTTGCCGACGAAGAATCCGAGGGAGAATGGACGACCCTTAATCTGCTCCTGGCGACGTACCAGCTCTGCCGCGGCGAGGACGTCGGCGAAGCGTTGTGTCTGCTGGAGAGAGAGCATCCGCAGGGGAAATCGACCCCATGATGTGATGCCTTCGTGCTTGCCCCGCAGCCGATCGTAGAAGGCCGCGGTCACGACGTAGAGCAGGTATGTCTCTGTCTTGCCTCCACCGGTGGCGAACCAGAGCGTGTCTACCACGCTTCGCGGGCCTCTGGCTGACTCGTCGATGATCGAGGCGAGGTTCGCGAGCACGAACCCGAGTTGGAATGCGCGCCAGCCCTTGTGTCTGACTGCAGGTGAGGTCGCGAAGGCATGGTTGGCAAGCTGGAACGAGCGTCGCAAGCGATCGTTGCTGTTCAAGTGGGACAGCCCCTGTTGGAGCCGCTCCAACTCGTCGAAGAAGGCGGCGGCCTCGTCAGCAGCCTGTTGGCGCATGCCAGGATCCCACCTCTCCCGTGCTGCTCGATCGTCTAGCACCTGGCTGGCCCAGTGGTTGTCACCCCATCTCGCGGCCATGGTGACGAGCTGGCGCAGGCTCGGCATCGGATCGTCGGCGAGACTGTCGAAGGTGAGATCGGGGACCCTGCCGACGTCGTCATCCCAATAGGTAGGGCGGGGCTGGTTATAGATGGCGACGTCGGTCGTTGCGAAAGTGGTTCGAGACAGGCGCTTTACGCCGCCGTTGACACCGTATGCCGGCACTCCACGGTCGTAGCGGAAGGAATCGGGGAGGTTGTCGAGCGCGAAAGGTTCTGTCGCGCCGACGTCGACGGTCATGGACGCTTCGTAGAGGTTGGTGTCCCAGCCGGCGAGTTCCTCTGGGGAGAGGTTGACAAGCGTCACTACGAGTTCGGGACCATTCTTCCCGTTCTCGAGTTCGGCGTGGAACTCACAGCTCATGCCCGACGCGCCTACGGCGGCGAGCTCCCGTTCAAAGTCGGCTTGCCCGGCGTTGGTCACCTGCGTGACCGCATTGGGAGTGGGCAGGTTGGCGCTGACCGTGATCGGTTCGCTTTTTCTCCACTTGTCCGCGTCTGGCTGGTCGCCTCCGTCGAACTCGCTCCACACGACGAAACGGGCGGAGCAAATGACCGCACGCTGGTCGACTTCGGAGGGCCTGACCCGGACGCCGAGCTCGCACGGTTCGAGCCGCTCGCTGCGCTCCCCGAGGCGACTGTTCTGGACAACAACCTCGGGTGCGAGGCGGCCGAGCCAGAACCGACCCCTCGGGGCCACGGGGAGGAGCTGCATGTGGTCGCCGCGGGCCTCGGCGACGACGCCGTCGAGCACCCAGCCAACAAAGGCGGTGCAGTCGGCGGTCGTAGGCTGGTCGATCACGGGTCCTCCAGTCGTCCGAGCAGGGTGAGTGGTACTGGCTTGTCGCAGGGGCGGACGTCAAGCACCACGGCCTCGATGACGGTGTCGCGCAGGTCGGCTATGGAAAGCCCGGTCTCCGGGTCGATCCGATCTTGATCGTCGACGATGGTAGAGGTGCGTGCTGCTTCTGCAAGGGCACGGCCGGCGGCACGGCGAAAGACTCGTCTGCGCTGGACGCAGGCGAACAGCTCAAGGATTTGAACGTTTGATAGATCGACAGTGAGGGTGTCACACAGCAGTCGGAGGTCGTCGAGGTCGCGGGGCGCCATGATGTTGCTCTCGCTGACCCAGCTGCGGACCGCGAGTGGTGTCTTGTTGCATCCCCGTTCCTTGAGGGCTCTCTGGAGGCCGGCGAAGGTGAGGCCGGACTCGGTGAATCTTGACCGCACCAGCCGGTGATAGCGGTCGATGAGCATGCGGCCTGCGAGCAGATCGGGCCGATCCCGGAGGCGTTCCTCGAGCGCTTCTAGCAGACCCACACGACCCTGCCGGCGGCCGATGAGGAGCACGTCGCCAGGCTTGAGTTGTCGTGGGTGACGGTCGTCGATCCGAACACCGACCCGTACCTCGACCGACCTGGCGGCCTCGAGCAGCAGTAGGCCTCGGTCGGTCTCGACGACGACGGCCGGGACCGCGGCTGACCAGTCACCGTCATCGACTTGGCGGGCGATCTGAGACGTCGGGCCCTCCTCTCCGATATCAAGTGGATCGAGGTCGAAGAGGGAATCGAACGGCTCGAACGGATCAGGCTCGGGCACGAACTCCTTTCCCTCAACCAGAACCACGGAGGAGGCGATCATGATGGGAGGCGGGGACGGTGGAGGGTCAGTTCCGACGAGCGCCCGCCAGGTTCTGCCTCGGACTTCGGGACTGCCCCAGCGTTCGCGGGCGACGCGGACTGCGCCCACCGCCGTGGCGCAAGCCTGGGCTGAAGTCTGGCCGAGTGTCAGGATGGTGAGGTCCGTCGACACGCCCGAGAGCAGCCGGTGCCAGTCCCACGGTGGTGGCTCGCCAAGCATGAAGGCTCGCGACCATGTGCCTTGACGGTGGAGCTTCCCGATGGCGCAAACTTCCAATGACCCTACGGCGTTGCCATCGGGATCGCCGCCGAGCCGGTCGAGCAACGCGCGCGACGCGGTCTTGGTGCGGGTGATGACCAGGGCCTCGGCATGCTCCTCAGCTAACTCTTGGAGCGCGGCGCCGATCGGATTGCCTGCGTCGAGGGCGGCGCGGAGATCTCCTATGTCGCTAGCGAGGATCGTCGCCACCTCGGCTCGATCACCGTCAAGCGTTTGCGCCCAGGCCCTGAGCTCGGGCTCGAAGCTCCTCGTCGCCCGCGCCGCCCACGGCGGGAGACCGGCGAAGCGATCAAAGCGACCCGGCTCGCATGGCAAGGCCGTGAGCGTCGAGAGATGGTGCCAGGCAGCCGAGAGCCCGCGTTCGATGTGCCGGCTTGAGCGATCAGGAGCGAGGGCTCGAAGCAGCCGCAGATCTTCGCGGACCCGGGCGAGCGCCGCCTCCGCGTCGGGATGACGTGCCACCGAGATGGTCACATCGACCCCGTGAGCGATGGCATCGAGCCGCTCGGTCGCTACCGAGAACGGGATGGTGTGGTCGTGTCGCAATTCGAGGTCGGCGTTCCAACGGGCGATCTCAGAGTCCGACCAGCCCCACAACAGGCGGCCCTCGCGTTCCGCCTGGTTCAGTGCAGGATCGAGAGGGTTTGCGAAGATCTGCACTGTGGCGTGCCGGCTGCCCACGTCGACCCGACCAGCGAGGTGGTCAATGACAAGGTGGTCGACCGGCCAGCCGGCACACGCCTGTCCGATGATGATGCCGGTGAAGCGACGACCACCGACGGGACTCTCGCCCTCCGGCCCGGCACGGAGACATGGGAGAACCTCGTCGATTGGGGCCCGATCCCCTGGGGTGGCGATCCGCAGTTTCCTCCAGATGCGCTCTGCCATTGTGGGGTCGCCGGTCACAAGCCCGAGCGCCGGCGGCGTTACTCCCCCCGCCGTGCGAGCTGCCAGGAACTGAGCCAGCAGGAGTTGGGCGGCGAGGAGGACGGCCACGTCGCCGGCAGGCGCGGGATAGACGAGGTCGATGCCCTGCCGTCGACGGGTGGCGAGGTCTACGAGGGTCAGCGCGGCTTCGTCGACCCAGCAGAGGCTGACCCACTGCGGTCCGCGCCCGTCCTCAAGTACAAGGCGTCGCCCGCGGGCGATTGACACCAGACTGACGGTGCGCTCCTGGCCGAGCAGGAGCGCATCCCACGATGCCCCCGGTACCCCATCGCTACCCCCCACACTGGGCATTCTTGCAAACCAGGCGTGACCGCGACGCGTTGCTCGGAGTAAGCCCTAGCGGGAGGGCTGAAGTGTCATCACTCTCTGTGGTCGGTGGTCGCTTCCCCTCTAACGACTGTGACGATCTTGGCGGCTGATTCGGTCGGATCGTCGTGCTCCCAGAATCGCAGTACGGTCCACCCCGCCTCGATCAGGCGTGCATCAGTGTCAAGATCACGAACACGGTTGGTATCGAATTTCTCCTTCCACCACTGCGCGTTGTTCTTTGGGAGGGTGCCGTGGACCGGGCAGCTGTGCCAGTAGCAGCCGTCGACGAACACGGCAACCCTAGGACCCGGGAAGACGATGTCGGCCCGTCGCCGGGTGCCGTCGACAGAATGATCGACGAGGTAGCGCAGGCCTAGACGGTCCAACTCCGAGCGCAGCCGCAGCTCGGGCTTGGTGTCACGCTGCTTGGTAGTGCGCATCCGTTGCCGGATGACGTCGTTTGACGCCTCGGGCACACCAAGATGTCTGCTTGACCTGTTGGCGGAATGGGCGGCCTCGGAGGCGTCGTGGCGCTGTACCTGCCCTGGCGGAAACAGGGCGGACAGCAGCGGCACCCCGATGTGGACGCCGAGTAGCGGCGGGACTGCGTTGCCTATGATATGTGCCCATGTCCCGCGAGACTTCTCGCCAAGGTTAAAGAAGTCTGGCAATGTCTGGAGCCGGGCTGCCTCGTGAGGTGTCAGCGTCCTGGGCTTAGAGGGGTGCACGTAGCGTCCTTGGCCCATCGATCCGTATCCGGTCGTGATCGTCTGGGCTGGGACTTCCCACCGAAGGCGACCATACATCGACAGATAGCTATGATTATTGTGATGACACTTTGGTCGGCGTGAATTCGGGAGGTCATAAGCGTCGTTGTCCAGTAGCCACTGCATCCGACGACGGTTTTCGGCGCTCGCAACGCTTGAGACGTCGATCCCCTTTGCGCTGCTTTTTTCCTCCAGATCGCGGATCGCCCACTCCACTGTGCGGGGATCATGCGCGCTACACGCGATAGTGGCCGCTAGGATCTGGGCGGGGTCGGACCGCGGGTCGCGCAGTGCGAGCATCACGTGTCGTCGTCGCCGCTGGGGAACTCCGAGGTCGGTCAAATCGAGCACGGCGGTCGAAACCGTGTAGCCGGCGTTCTCCAGTGCCTTCTGGGCCGTTGGTACGGAACGACGTACATCGTGTCGTATCGTCGGGACATTTTCGATCAAGACGGCGCGAGGCTTGAGGATCTCTGTAGCCCGAGCTGCGCGCAGGTAGAGGTCGTTTCGGGCGTCGTCGCGACGAGTGTGATTGTTGAGGTCGGAGTGACCTTGGCACGGTGGACCCGCCAAGAGCACATCGAGTGGCATGACCTCAGCCGCAAGGGCAGTCTCGATCTCGGTCGCAGGATCGCCTAGATCACCATCGAAGAGTTGGGCGACGTCCCCTCGCCGCACCTTCGCGGAGGGAAAGTTGAGTTCGTATACCTCTGCCGCAGGACCGTTCGTCTCGATGGCTAGCACAACGTCGGTACCACGGCCGCTCCGCCACGCTGCCTCGGCGAGGCCGAGGCTCAATCCCCCGCCACTGCAGAACAGGTCGGCGATCCGCATACGAGGATCCAACGCCTCGTAGTCAGGCCGCTGTGCTCGCTTCATGAACTCGGCATCTGCGATGCAGACCGGGCATCCCTCCACGATCGACGATCGTACGAGGGCGTCGCCATCGTCCGCATCTGGATCGTTCTCGTTGGGTGACGGCAGGTGGTTCGCGTCGCTGGCCGGCGCTCCTGACCGGCAACCTGCCCATCGGATCAGCCGAGTGCGCGACCGTCCGAAGCCGTGGTCGCTCGTTCATCCGACGCAGCGACGTCCGCGCCTTGCGAACCATGAAAGTCTGACGTGCTGGATGCGAACGGACCGTCCAGGTGCCCGCGATGGCTACCAGCGGTGACGGAGATGGTCCCGCAATCCGACCCGCGCGACCTCGGTCCGCGTGGCACTGCAGCAGGTAACGAGCGCTGATCGGGGCTCTGAAGGGCGACGCGGGGGTGGCCGAGTAAGCCAGTCTCGCTGTACCTATTGATCACCGCCCACTGCGGCCCGCTGCTCCGCCGGGGGACACCGACGGCGACGACTTAGCCGGCGGACCCGCCGTCCAGATAGGCCAGTAGATCCCGCAGGTAGACCACGTACGTCCGTGTCGGCTGGTGTACCGGCGCCGGGAATAGCGACCGGCCTGCCGCGACAAGCTTGACCGTGGACGCCCCCGCGCGGACGTCAGGCCTGCCACGATCGCGGCCTCGACGTCCGCCGCCACCGCCTCGTAGGCCGCGTCGCGGCCCCGCCGATGACCTGGGCCGCCGTTTGCAGGCCGGTCCGTACGCCCCCTCGACATCGGCGCGGGTCCACTGCCGGCCCCCGCCCAGCAGATGCACCGGCACCCCCATGGATCCCTGCCGGCATGTCACACGCCGTTCCAACAACTCGAGTGGTGCGGGCGTCCAACAGCATCGTCGGGTCGTGGTCCTTTGGCTGCGCCGTCGCTGCCGGTTCGTCATCGCCTCCCCACGTTGGTCTTGGTCGTCACAAGCCGGGACCTTTGAGCGGGTTGCGAAGGCCACGTCGGTCCATCGCCGCAAGTCCGAGGACGGCAGCGCGCGTCCAGGGCCCGCAGCAGCGACGCGGGCCTGGACCTCGGGCGTACGCCCGAGGTCCAGGCCGCTCGCGCTCAGGCCGGCCAACACCAGGTCGCCAGAGACGCGGCCCGGTGCGCCGGGACGACCACAACGGCCGGCCAGTGCTCAGACCCCGTCGTCCTGTCGCCGCGCCGCCTCAAGGAAACCGGCGATCGTGCGAGGCAGCCACTCGGTCGCGTCGTCGTCATCCGGCGCGACCCGGGCGAGTTCCTCGATGGCGATTGCGCCAAGACTGGCGAGCATCGCGACAACGTCCATGAGCCGCCGGCGGCCTTGGCCGAGTCCTGCTCACAGTCGCCTACCGCATCGTTCAGGACCACCAACACGGACCGGTCGAGCCTGTCGGGGTCATAAAGCGCCGTCGAGATGAGTTCAGATGCTCGCAACGTCGCCACGACGCTTCTGCCTGTGATCTTGCGGGGCGCGCTCAAGCGTCACGCTCCGAGTCGTCGCCCGAGACCACTCCGGCGCGCCGGAGTAGTTCTCGGCCTTCCTCGCTCTCCATCAGTGCCGCCTGGCGCTTGATGCCGGCAGCGACGCTGTCGATCAGCGAGATGGCCCCCTCAAGGCCGTCGTCGGCGGTGCGGATCGACGACAGTCGGGAAACCGAAGCGGCGAGCGAGGCCACTGCGGAGGCCAGGTCACGCGCTGCGGCGGGCGTGACCCGGTCGAGCCTGGTTGCCACGGCCGTGCCGTCCTTGGCCGGGTGGACGGAGATGTACGGCCCGTCCAAGCGTCGCAGGAGCTTCCCAATCTGGTGCTGCAGTTCCGCGACCAGTTCGGCACGGTGGGCTTCGGCATCGACCACCCGGGCGCTGGTCGCGGCCCTGGTCGCCGACCGGTCGAACGACAGGCCGAGCTGCTTGGCGATCGTTGACACGGTCGACGTGGAGCGGCCGATCTCCTTGGCGATGGCGTTGCGGGACAGGCCGCGAGCGTGCAACTCACGCACGACGCCTCCGACCGAATCGATCGCCCGCAGGTCTGGCGGCGTCATGTGGCCCACGCCTCAAGCGAGACCGGTCGCAGGTGGTCGCGACCTGGTCGGGCGCTACTGTCGGTCATCATTGTTCTGGTCTCCTTCTCGGCGGACCGCCATTGCGGTCGCCATTGGTGCTGGTAGAGCGGTGCCGGCGCCGCGATCGCCGAGCACTTTTGGTGACCGACCTCGCGCGCGCCCGCGCGCGACCGACCGGGTGCCCGACCGTGGGGAGCGTTGCCTGGCCACTCGGTGGACGTAGACCAGGCCGGTGCGGGTGACCGGCACGGACTGGGCGCAGCAAGGGCAGGCGCCCACCGTCGAGGCGGTCATGACGCGACCTGGACGACGGGCCGAAGCGACGACACCGGCGCTGTGATGTCGGGGCGCTGCGCCGCTTGGGCGTACTTCGGGTGGCACTCGCAGCGACGGACCTTGCCGGTGTCCACACCGTGGGCGTTCCTGACGATGCGCATCCGACTTACCGGGTCGCAGTCGGGGTGACCGCACGGCGCGGGCAGAGGCGCCCGCTCAGGCTCGCGGGCGGCCGACTGCTGGGCGTGCCACATCGCGACGTGCTCGGCGAGGTCACCGTTGGCTGCGAGGGTCCGCCACCAGCCGGCGCTTCGGTTGGGGTACTTCGTCTGCATCCATCCGAGAAAGTCGCTGATCTCTCGCTCGTCGGTGAGGTTGCCGTGCTCGGCAGCGAGCCGTTCCCGAGCAGAGAGAGAAGAGGGGTTCTTGGGGAGAAAGAAAGGTGCATCGTCGATTGGTCCGCCGGTTGGCGGCCCTATACGCGCTGGTTGGCGGCCCATACCAGCCGTTTGGGCCGCTGACTGGCGGCCCTTTGTGGAGCCAAAGGGCCGCTGGTTGGCGGTCCTTCGTTCCACCGGCGCAGCGAACGGCGGCACTGCGAAGGTCAACGCGTGCCCGCGGCCTGCGTACACCATCCGGCCGTTGCCGCCCTTGCTAATCGGCACCCGGAACTCCCAGCCGGCTGCGGCGAGCTTCGTCAGCGCGTCGCGGACTGACCCCTCGTTGCCTGCACCCGTCCAGCGGGCGAGATCGGCCAGGCTCACCCGGTCGGGCACCTGCCGCGTGTCGTCGAACGCGCAGTCCGCGATCTCCAGCGCGACCAGGCGCGGCAGGCCTCGGATCTCCGGCCCGAGAACTTCGCGCAACTGGCGCCGGAGGATGTGACCCACGTCAGGCCAGCTCTCCAGCCGTGCTGGCGCCGCCGACGCTCAGGAGCCCGAGGAGCGGCCGGGTCGGCACGACATACCGGCTCCCGAAGATGAGTACCGGCACCGGGTAGGTGCCCGCGCGGCGCATCTCGCGGCCCTTGTCCTCCGCGACGCCGATCACACTGTCGGCAACGTCGACGCCGACGGTGGCGGGCAGTTCGAGCAGCTCACCGATGGCCCACCGGCCGCGGCGGTCTCGCAGCTCGGTGGCAGTGAAGCGGGCGCGGTGGATCTGCGATGAGGCCATCATTCGCCCAGCTGCGCGACCGGCGCCTGGCCGTCGGCGTCGTCGATCGGCTCCGGGTCGAACAGGTCGGAGATGCGCGCGCCGAGTCGGCGCGCGATCTTCACGCGTGTCATCGCCGGGGCGACTGCATGCCCGCGCTCCAGCTCGCTGAGGTACGCCACCGACATGCCGGTGAGATCCGCGCACTCTCGAAGGCGCAGGCCCTTGGCCCGACGCCACCGCCGGAGGGGTGCCTCAATGGCCCCGGCCTCCTGGTCTCGCGTGACCATCACTCTCCACTTCATCTGCCCCGTAACTGGGTCACCTGACATGTCGAGCGTAGGACATACCGGACGGGTGGTCTACCAAGTGGGGCAGATGACATGCGAACATGGGGGCATGACAGACGGCGAAGACCGGATGGGCGAAGTCGCGGCCCCTTCGGGCGCCCAGCCGGTCCGACGCTCGATCGGGCCCAGGTGGCGTCACCCGGTAGGGCGCACCGGAGCCTCCCAAGGTGCGGTGGTCGGCGAGAACCTGAAGCGCATCCGGGATGCGCACAGCCTGACGCAGCACGAAGCCGCTCGACGCTGTCAGGCCGTGGGGCTCCGGTGGGCGAGGAGCCGGATCGCCGATGTCGAGAGCGGCGCACGCGACACGATCGACGTCGGTACTCTTCGGTTGCTCGCCGAGGCGTTTGGTGTGGAGATGGCCGACTTCTTCGCGGGCGATGGCGACGTGCAGCTATCCGCGAGGGCCTGCCAGCCGCGCGCCGGTCTGCGGGCGGCACTCAGGGGCGCAGCCCAGAGCCCGGACGCTTTCATCCTCCAGAATGAGATCCAGGTCGACGCACAGGACACGACTACCGCGGTGGCCGCCTTGGAATCATTCAAGCGGCGCGACCGCTCGATCCCCATCGAGGCGGACGAGGCGTTGGCTGGCCGCTTGGGCGTTCGCGTGGGCGACGTCCTCCGTGCGGCCGAGGCGCTGTGGGGACGAAGCCTCACCGAGGAACGCGATCGGCGTACCGCGACGCTCGGCGACCTGGACGCAGCTGGTCGGGCCGCGCACCGTGGCCACATCACGCGTGAGCTGGCACAGCAGGTCGAACAGCGGCTTGACGGTGAAACGCTGGCCGGCGCGATCAGGACGGCGACTCGCCGCGCCAGCGTGCTTGGCCTCGCGGGCGAGCCGGGAACCGTGACCGAGCACGACGTCCGCCAGTGGATCATGGCTGTCGGCGAGGCGGAGGAGACTGCCGGCCGCCAGCTCGGCGAGGCTCCCGCGGTCGTCCTCGTCTTGGCTGAATCCCTCTGGGGTCACTCGCTGGGGTCGGAGCGGGGTCGCCAGCTAAATGAGAAGTTTGGCGTCGGACCTAGGTCGGGTTCGCAAGAGGAACGGCTTGAGGCCTCGGGCGCCATCACGGAACAGCTCACCAGTCAGATCGCAGCTGAGATCGCGCGGCGGGAGCCGACCCAATGAAGCCGACTATCAAGGTCCGATGCGGTTGCGACGATCCCGCGACTGGCCGGACGTATGCGCGTGGTAAGTGCCCGAAGCTCGGCACCCGGGGCCACGGGTCGTGGGAGTGGCGGCTCACGGTGCCGAGCGAGCTACAGCCCTTGGTCGGCAAGCGGGAACTGTCCGGCTCGGGCTTCCGCACCCGCAAGGAAGCCGAGAACGCGGCCGGCGAGGGGATCGCGAAGGTGCAGGCCGGCGAGCAGCACATCGGCACGCTCACGGTCGGGGCCTACCTGGACCGGTGGATGGCCGGCAAGCGGCGCCTGCGGCCGTCCACGCGTCGCAACTACGAGACGGCCATCCGGCTCTACCTGCGCCCGCTGATCGGGGCGGTGCCGCTCGCGGGCCTGCGTAAGCATCACGTCGACGCCATGATCGTGCGGGTCGAGGAAGGCAACGCGACTCGGCGTCGCAAGGTCGGCCCCAAATCGATCGCCGAGATCTACGGAACCCTGCGGACCGCGCTCAACGATGCCGTCGACCACCGGCTCATCAGCCACAACCCCTGTTCCGGTGTCGACTTGCCCGAGCGGGACACAGCCGAGATTGAGCCGTGGGACGCCCGCGACGTCGGCCGCTTTCTCGACGAGGCGGCCGGCGACCCGCACGCCGCGATGTACGAGTTGGCGGCGCTGTGCGGCCTGCGTCGTGGCGAGGTTGCCGGCCTCGCGTGGGATGACCTGGAAGTGGATCCGCGGACCGTCGACGACGAGGACGGCCCGGCCGGCGTGCTCACGGTGCGCCGCCAGATCACCGACTCGGGCGGCACCATCGGTGTATGGGCGCCGAAGACGCGGGCCGGGTGGCGCCGGGTGGACCTGGACCCGACCACGCTCGGATCACTCATGGCGCACCGGCTCCGCCAGGACGCCGAGCGCGAACTCGTCGGCCCGGCCTGGGACAACGGCACGCTGCCCGATCAGAACGGCCAGCCGGTGGTGCTGTCGGGCCTGATGTTCACCCGGCCGGACGGCCGATACCTGGCGCCCGAATACGTCACGTCCCACATGTGGCACATCGCGAAGCGGGTCGGCTTGTGCTGCCATCTGGTGCGGACCGCCGAAGCGGGCGACGCGACGCTGACGGTCGGGAACCGCCTCGCTGATCCGGTGGGAACGTGGACGCTCTACGTTGACCGTGAGCCGGTCGGCGAGGTCACCGTGACCGCGTGCCAGAAGCGCCGGGGCGCCGGGGCGGTGCTCACGCTCGCCGAGCCGCTGGCGGCCGGCCTGGCACGCGGCGCCGAACTCGGCCGCGACGTGCTGCCTCGGCGGCGCCTCCACGATCTTCGGCACTCGTCGGCGTCGATCCAGCTCGCGGAGGGGATCGAGCTGGCGCTGGTGTCCAAGCGGCTCGGGCATTCGTCACCCAGCATCACCGGCACCCTGTACGCGCACCTGCTCCGGCCGGCCGGGCAGGCGGCAGCGAAGAAGGTCCGTGACGCGGTGCCGCGCGCGAATTCCGGGCAGGCTGCGGGCAGGCAGGCGGTTCCGGGCAGTTCGGCGGCCATGCCGAACATCGTCAACGAGATAAAGGCCCAGGTCACGGACCTGGGCGAGGGTGGGCCGTCAGGGACTCGAACCCTGAACTCGCCGGTTAAAAGCCGGCTGCTCTGCCAATTGAGCTAACGGCCCGCTGGCTGATCGTACCCGGACCACCTGTCGTGCTGGTGGCTTCCCGGCCGCTCGGGCCCTGCCGGCTGGGTTGGGATGACCCGATGGTCGGAGTGTTACCCTCTCCTCGCCGAACGTGAGCAGGCGCCGGCGGCTCCGTGTCACGCTGAGCGCGCCGGCGGAGGGCGTGATCGGCGCTCGGCGGTGACGAGGCCAGGGCACTCTCCGTGGATGCCCTGGGTGCGCTTCGTGCCCGGGTAGCTACTTGTTCGGGCGGATCCGGTTAGTAGACGGGATTCCGGGCACCGGACGGGCGAACTCATGTGGAGGGAGCCGATCCATGACCCTCACCGGAGATACCGGATTCAACCGCGCCCGAGGTAGCTGGCGGATCCCGCGCAGCCGCGGTGCGGTCACTGGACTGTTGCTGATGCTCTTGGGCGCGTGGGGCACGCTGATCCCGTTCATCGGGCCCGCGTTCAACTTCGGGTTCGGCGGGGCTCAGACCTGGGACTGGACCGCCGCGCGGTTCTGGCTGGAAGTGCTGCCCGGTATCGCCGCCTTCGTCGGCGGACTGATGCTGACGGTCAGCGCGAACCGCGGAACGACCATGCTCGGTGCCTGGCTGGCCATCGCGGCCGGTACCTGGTTCATCATCGGGCCGACGCTGGCCACGCCGTGGAACCTGGGTGACATCGGTGTCCCGATGGGCACCACCGACTGGCGTCACGCGCTGACCTGGCTGCTGTTCTTCTACGGTCTCGGCGCCGCCATCCTGTTCCTGGCTTCGACCGCGCAGGGGCGGCTCAGCGTGCGCAGCCTCCGCGACATCGAGCACGCCCAGATGCGAGCGCAAAGCAAGATGCTCGCGCGCCGCGCGCACGGAGGCGGCCTGCTCGGCCGGCTTCACGGCGGCCGGGAGCGGCGGCCGGAACCGGTCGGGGCTGGGCGTGCTGGGCGCGATGACCGTGACTGGACGGATCGCAGCGACCAGGCCGGCGTGACGGAACGCGAGCGGGCCGGGACCGCGCCGGCCGGGCGTTCCAGCCAGGCTCGGCGAGACGAGCGCGTCGACCACACCGCCGCCCGGGACGTCTACCCGAGCGATGCCGCCCGCGCCAGCCGGACCGAACAGGTCGACGACCGAGCGCCGCGCGACAGCCGGCACAACGGTGAAGTCTCGTCTCGTGGCCGGAGCGCGACCACGACGACCACCGAGCCCAGCGCCTACCCGAGCGGCGACCGCGCCCAGACCGACGAATCGGCCGGTGGCCGCCATGAGGCTCCGCACGAGGGGCTCGGCGACAAGATCGGCCGGACCCTGGCCCGACACGGGATCGGCGGCCGACACTAGCCACCGACACCGGGCGCGCTAGCCACCGGCGTTGGCCGTCCGGCTAGGAGACCAGAGATCGGCCCAGCTACTAGCGCCGGAGATCGGCGGTCGGCACCAACTGGCGTAAGCGGCGTCAGCAGGCGGAAAGGCTCCCTTCTCGCTCGTTCGCCGCTGCGGGATGCTGTGGCCGGCTGGCCAGCGGCCACAGCACCCCGGCCGACTGGCCGGCCGCCATCCCGGCTCTCTCGGCTCGATTGCCCGACAACCTCCGTCGATCTGTCTGACGGCCTCGGACCTGAACCCGCGGGACCCATACGCGGTCGGTTCGAGGCCGTCGGCCTTTCTGCTCGCTGGTCTGTCTGTCCGCCCTGCCTGCCGGTCTGCCGGTCCGCGTGCCGGTCCGCCTGTCGGCCAGCCAGTCGCCTGCCGCGACCCGGACCCGATCCCAGACCCAGACCCGATCCCAGGCCGGGGCTCGGTCCCAGGCCCGGACCCTGTACCGGGCCCATCGATTCGTGCGGATTCAGGCACCAAAGGTCCCAAGCGCCCCTAACGTTGCCCGCGAAGCCTTGGCCGGCGGGCCTGGCCGCGAGGGGACGAGGGACTGGGGGCGAGCGTGACGACACCGGAGAAGGTGCGCGTCGGTCGGGGGAGCTGGCCGTCGGACGGCCGCGGCGGAACGATCAACGCCGCGGGCGACGGATTTGGGCCCTACTACGGCATCGGTGCCGGAGAGCGATCTCCAGAAGGCAGCACCGCGGACGACATCGCGGCGGTCAAGGCCGGGGTGAAAGCGATCCAGCGGGCGTTGAACTGGCACCAGGCGACCAAGACGGCCATCCCGACCGATGGCAAGTTCACCCAGACGACCCGGAACGCGCTGATCGCGTTCCAGCAGCAGAAACAGCCGACCATCAACCGGGACATGTACATTCCGGCCAACGAGCGCAGCCCACTCGGCCTCGTCCACAAGGAGACGTCGTACGCCCTGTTCATGCCGATCGCGGACCGGTACGCACTGAAGTACACCGTTCCCCGCGGGCTGCTCCGAGGCATCACGACAATTGAGAGCAACTGGGACCCGGCAGCGGTCGGCTATTACACGAACTCCGACTTCGGCCTCTGCCAGTGGAACACCACGCTGCCCGGCATCACGAAGGAAAACGCGCTGGACCCCTACTGGGCGCTCGACTCCACCGCGCACGCGATGCGCGACCGGATGGATTCCGACCGGTGGGCCAAAAACTGGATCTACGTGATCGCCGCGCACAACGTGCCAACCTGGGCGGCCGACTGGGCCCAGGGCAAGATCACAGCGAACAACCCCGACGACAAGCCCAAGCTCGACCGGATGACCGGCTACGTCACCAACGTCCTCGCCCGCACCTGGTAAGGCGCGATTGGACTGCCGATCCGTAGGTCGTGCTCGCCGGCCCGGCCACGATGTGCGTGATCGTCCGGTCTGAACCGGACGATCACGCGGGTCAGGTGCGGGTCAGGTGCGGGTCAGGTGCGGGCCGGGCGCGGGTCAGGCGCGGGTGGCGAGGTTGTCGAGGACGGCGGTCCAGAGCTTGCGGACGCCGATCGGCGCGAAGATCCCCTCGAAGAATCCGCCGACGCCGCTTGCGCCCGTCCAGGTGGTCGTCACGGTGACGCGGCTGCCGGTGCCTTCGGGCAGCACCCGCCAGACCGTCCGCAAAGTGGAGTTCTGGTCAGCCTCGACGATGGTCTGCTCGTCCGGCACCGTCACCTCGGCGGTGACATTGCGGATCCGCTTCTTGGTCGCGTGCAGCCGGTAGGAGATCCGGGTGCCCGCTCCCTTGCCGCCGGCCAGGACCTGATAGTCGGTGATGTTCGCCGGCCACAGGTGTGGACGCGTCTGCGCATAGTCCGACGCGAGCTCGAGCACGCGGCCGGGCGCCGCGTTCAGGGAGCGTTCCACTGCGACGTTGATCTGGCCCATCTGCCCCGTCCTCCGTCCACATCTGGCGCCCCGCGGCGCGGGTGGCGCCGCTGCCGCCAGCCACCGGCTGCGCGCGTGCGCGGGTGCGCACCGCGGCAGACCTTGCCCTTCCGGCATGACCTTGCCCTCGCACAGACGTTAACGAGAGCCGCCGAGTGTCGCGCCGCCGCCGGCCGCTCCCTCCTCATCCACTACCTCCTCGTGGATGATTGAATGCGGAGAGTGATGGTGCCGGCTATGGTGCCGGCATGGACTCCGGCGGCGAACGGCTGCACGGTGGTGACCTCGTCGACGACTCCGATGAGCGTTACGAGGTAAGGAACTCGGCTTTTGACCTGGGTTCGGACCCATATCCGGATCTGGATTCGGACGAGACGCCCGGGTCCGATGATGACGGTGATGCGCCGCGTCGTCGCGAGGCATTTGTCGAAAGCGATGACAAATACGTCGACGAATACGAGGAAGAACACGAAGGCCGGCGCGGTCGCGACACCGGTCTCGGTCGCGACGAGGACGACTACGCCGGCCACGCCGACTACGCCGACTACGCCGACTACGCCGGCCACGAAGGCCACGAAGGCGGAGAAAGTGCCGAGAGCGGCGATGAGGGCCGCCGCCTCGATGGGAGCCCGCGACGTCCGCGGCCTGTGGTCCGCCGGGTGGTCGCCAATCTGCTGATCAGCTGCACCGGTGCCGATCATCGGATGGTCGCCGAGCGGGACCGGTCTCGATTCGTGAGCGCCGGGGCGCTGATGTTGTTGACCGCGGCGCTCGCGGCCTACGCGGGTGCCTCGGTGGCGGCGTTCGGATTTGGCAGCTCGACGCTGGCGGCGCTGCCGTATGGACTGTTCTACGCGGCGTTCATCTTCTTCATCGACCGTTCGGTGCTGCTCACCGTCCGTCCCCTGCAGGCCAAGGGTAAGGGTGACAAGGAGGACGTGCGGCCCCGCCGTTGGCAGTGGACCGGCGCAATCCGGATCTTCATCGCGGTCTGCGGGGCAATCCTGATCGGCGAGTCGCTGCTGCTGCGGTTCTTCGACTCGTCGATCGAGCCGCGGGTCGCCGAGCTGCGCCAGGAGGAGCTGTCCGGCGTGCTCGCCGCCTGGGACCAGAACCAGCACACCGTCGAGGCGCGGCTGGCCGCGGACCTCGCCGACCGGCGCGCGCAGCTGACCGCGGCCGAGAACCTGGTGACGACCAAGACCGGCGAGGTCAACTGCCAGCTCACCGGCGGCGACGGCTGTCTCGGCGGCCGTGGGCCGGTGTACCAGGTGAAGCTCGGCGAGCTCGAGGCCGCGACGGCGCAGGTGCCGAAGCTGCGGGCCGACCGTGACACCGCCCAGGCCCGGTTGGACACGTTCCGGGCGACCCGCGACGAGCGCCGTGCGCGGTACGCCGCCGCCCAGTGGACTCAGATCCAGGGCTCGAACGACCTGCTGATGCGGGAGAAGGGCTTCTGGCGGCTGACAGCCGACGACAACTCGGTCAAAGCGTGGCGTGTCCTGCTGAGTCTGCTGATTCTCGGCATTGACCTCGCTCCGCTGCTCTTCAAGCGCAGTCTGGACCGGACGTCCTATGCCCGGGCGGAACGGGCCGCCCTTTGGGAAGGCGAGACCAACGAGTCCGTGGACGCGTTCCAGCTGCACCGCAATGCCAAAGCCCGTCGAAGCCGGGCCGACGAGGTCGCCGATCGCATGGCCGCCCGCTATGCGGAATACGCGCTCGCGCGCGAGGAGCTGCGGCTGGCCTCGTCGCTGGACGACGACTCCGCCGCCTCCTCGCTGCGGCGCGACGAACGGTGGCTCGGACACGACCACCAGGCCGCCGACCTGCGCCGAGCGCATCGGCTCCCAGCCGCGGTTCCGCCCCCCGGAGCGCCGCCCGAATCGACGTGACGGCTTCGAGCTGCTCGGCGCTCCAGCCTGACTGTTGCCCGAGCAGCTCGAACGCCGTCGGGCCGGGCGGCCGCACGGCGATCTGCGCCCCAGTCTGCTGCTATGCGCCCGGCGAGGCTTAACTCCGCGTCTTCCGGGCATCGACCACGCGCCCGTCTCCTGGAGCTACGCAGACGTGGGGAGGCCGCATGACGAGGTCGCAACGGTCGAAGCCGACCGAGCCGATGCCTCCGGATCTCGAAGAGCACCCGTTCAGCGAGGACAGGAATTTCGGCACCTACACGCCGGAGAACGCCGGCAGGCCAGGGTCCACCGGAAATCTTGATCCTGCCGGCCCGCCGAGCGGGAGCAGTCCGATGGATCTGTCCGGCCGGGCAGCCGCCGCGCCGCGCGGTTCCACCGGACCCATCACATCAGCGGGAGAACCGCCGTACCCGGAGGAATCAAGGCAGACGCGCCATGGCACGAGCCCGGCCCGGCTCCCCGCGACTGCCGCCGGTTCGGCGACGCGGCCCATCTCCCGGACGTCCGCCCTGACCGACTCCAGCAGCGGCGCCAGCACCGCCAGCTCCACCGGAACCGCCCTGCCAGCCAACGAGCCGATCATCACTCCGGTGGGCCAGATGCCGGAGAGCGTCCGCGCCTCCGCCAGGAGCCCCGCCGGCACGACGGCCGTCACCGTTCCCATGGGCCCTCCCACGACGGCCCCGCCGCCCGCACCCTCGTCCGCGCCGCCGTCCGCGGCAACGCCCAGGACGGGTCGCCCGTCCGCCGGCGAGCTGGTCTCCGCGGTCGCGGCTGACATGTCGACGTTGTTCCGCAAGGAGGTGGCGCTCGCCAAGGCCGAGGTCCGGCAGTCGGCGAGCCGGGCCGGCAAGAGCGCGGGGATGTCCGTCGGCGCCGCCGGCGCCGCTGTCTTCGCGGTGCTGTTCCTGCTGCTGGCGGCGATGTTTGGCCTGGCGGAGGTAATGGCGCTCGGCTGGGCGGCGCTGATCGTCGCCGCGATCCTGGCACTCTCGGCCGCCGCGCTCGGCCTCGTCGCCAAGCAAACAGTCAAGAAGGTGCATCCCGCGCCGACCCAGACCGTCGAGACGCTGAAGGAGGACGTGCGGTGGGCGAGCGGCCTGAGGAAATAAGGTCCGAGATCGAGGACACCCGGGACCGGATCAGCGCCGAGATCGACGAACTGACCGAGCGATACAGCCCGGGCCGGGTCGCCGGTCGCAAGGTCCACGGCGCGAAGGACGCCGCGGTGTCCATGCGGGCAAAGGTGGGCTCCAAGGTAGGTTCTGGCACTTCCGGGGTGAGGCAGCGTCTGACCTTGCGTGGCAGCGGCCACCTCGGCGAGGGCCACACCGGCAACGGCGAGGCGGGGGCGGCCGGCGCCCGGCTGGCTGACTCCGACAGCCGTGCCCGGAGGGAAATCCGCGAGACCACCGAGGCCCGCGCTTCGCACGGGACTCGGGACCATCGAGGAAGCGATCGCGACAGCCATCGAGAAGGGCACCGAGACGCCGGCAAGCACGAGCGCCGGAGTCGATTCGGCCGCCGCCGTCGCGGCACCGGCGCTGCCAGCGAGTCCGAGCAGTTCCCGGGCGTGCATGACTCCTGGACGGAAGAGTCGCGAACCTACGAGCCGTACCCGACCGAATCATCCAACTACGACGCGTACCTCGCCGACTCAGCCGAGCGGTCGTACGCATCGTCAGGCCGGGCTCCCGGCGTCGTTGGCGGCGAAGGCGTCCCATCTGGGGCAATCCGTCCAGAGGAAGGCCGAGTGGGCTCGGCTCGACCCGACAGGTATGGAACAGAGAAGACCGAGAGCTATCGGGGAGGGAACGCCCAGCCGGGCGGCGGAGCCCAGCCGGGCGGCGGAGCCCGTCCGACGGCTCGTTCGACGGTCGGCGAAGGCTTCGCGCACCGGCCGGGCGAACGGGTCGACGCCAGCCGCGGCGCCGCCCATGGGGCAGGCGTGTCCGTCCTGCACGGCCACGGCCGGGAGATCGGCCTGGCCGGCGCCTCCCTGGCGATCGGTGCCGTCGGCGTCCGGCTGATGCGGCACACCGGCCGGCGCGAGACGGCCCTACTCCCGTCCGGAACGCCCACGAGGTTCTGCCCGGAAAGCCGGGTCACGCGGCCGGGACGCCGGCCGCGGTGGTCACGGCGGCGAGCGGTGATCGGGACGATGGGGAAGCGGCCCTGAGGGTCACCCCGGTCTCGGCGTCGAACAGGTGCAGGCGCTCGGCGGCCGCATAGAACGTCAGCCGGCCGCCGGAGGTGACCGGGGTTCGCGGGTCGAGCGCCGCGGTGAAGCGGTGCTTGTCCGGGTCGGTGGGCAGCTCGTCGTCGGCGGTGAGTAGCGCGTGCGCGGCTTGGGCTGCGGCGCCGCTGACCGAGCCGGTGACCATCTCCCCGTGGGCGAGCGTCTCGGTACCGAGCCGTTCGACGAGATCGACGGCGACCTCGAGGGCCAGCGCCGCGCCGTCCGGTGGTTTGACCTCGACGTCGTGTGGCCGCACCCCGACCAGGACGTCCGGGGTGCTGGCGGCGGTGACGGCGGCGGCGATGCCTGCTGGCAGGACCAGCGTCTGGCCGCCGACCCGCAGCGCGGTCTCGCCGTCGGATGTCGTCAACGTGCCGGGGACGAGGTTGGTCGGCGGGCTGCCGATGAACGCGGCGACGAACACGTTGGCGGGGCGGGAGAACAGGTCGTCGGGGGTGCCGAGCTGCTGGAGCCGGCCGTCGTGCAGGACCGCGATGCGGTCGGCCATGGTCATGGCCTCGATCTGGTCATGCGTGACGTAAAGCGTAGTGACCTGGAGGGTGCGCTGGATGCGGGCGATCTGGGCGCGGACCTGGGTGCGCAGCTTCGCGTCCAGGTTCGACAGCGGCTCGTCCATCAGGAACGCCTGCGGCTCGCGGACGATCGCGCGCCCCATCGCGACGCGTTGGCGCTGACCGCCGGACAGCGCCTTCGGTCGCCGGTCCAGCAGGTCGGTGATGCCGAGGATCTCGGCGGCGCGTTCCACCCGCTCGTTGCGTTCCCGGCGGTGTACGCCGGCGAGCCGCAGCCCGAACCCCATGTTGTTGCGCACCGTCATGTGCGGGTACAGCGCGTAGCTTTGGAAGACCATCGCGAGGTCGCGGTCGGCCGGCGGGACCTTCGTGACGTCCCGGCCGCCGACGAGCACCTGGCCAGAGGTCGGCCGCAGCAGCCCGGCGACGATGCGCAGCGCGGTCGTCTTGCCGCTGCCGGACGGCCCGACGAGGACGAGGAACTCGCCGTCCTCGACGACGAGGCTGACGTGGTCGAGAACCGGCCGGACGTCGTAGGTCAGCGTGACGTCGCGAAGCTCGATCGTGGACATGGGCTCCCTCTTCCCTTCCACCATGGCGGTGCGGGGTGTGTTCGGGTGCGTTCGTTGGGGGTGGCTCACCCGCGACCGTTATCGGCAGCACCCGAGCGCTGCCGAGCGGCCAGCCCGCCGAAGCGGCAGGCAGGCAGGCGAGCGGGCGGGCAGGTGAGCGGGCGGGCGGGCAGGCGACTATCGACCGACGCCTCGGCCGGTTGGACGCGCGGGGGAGGGAGTCCCCGGACTTCCGCGGCGGGGCGTCGTGGCGCTCAGGGTGGCATGGTGCGCCCGGTCACGTCCAGCCCTCGACGGGTGCACGGCGGCAACTGCCGCCGTGCACCCCTCGCCGGCTGCGCTGATTGCCGAGAGTAGTTAGGTAAACCCGTTTAGTATTCGAAACTCAAAAGCGACTGGCCCTTGACAGCTTCGCAACCCCCGTTCACAGTTTCGAAGCCATGAGAGCGCTCACACGCGATCAGTGCGGTGGGCGTGGAAGCCAGAGGGAGGGCTTCATGAGGGCACATCGTGGCCGTTTCGCGGCCGTGGCCGGGGTGGTCGCCCTGGCCACCGCCTTAGTCGCGGCAGCGTGCGGGGGCAGTGACGACAAGGGAGGCGGCAGCGGCACGACCACGCTCCACATCAACACGTTCGGCGTCTTCGGCTACAAGGAGGCCGGCCTCTACGCCGCGTTCGAGGCCAGCCACCCCGGAATCAAGATCGTCGAATCCGTCTCGGAGTACAACGACCACCACAACGCCCTGGTCAACCACCTCGCGGCTGGCTCGGGCGCGGCCGACATCGAAGGCGTCGACGAGGGCTTCGTCGCCCAGTTCAAAGCCGAACCCGAGCTATTCGCGGACCTGCTCGGCCTGGGAGCCAGCAGCCGCAAGGCCGACTACCCGGAAGCCAAGTGGAACGCCTTCCTGTCCCCTGATGGCAGCAAGCAGCTCGGCCTCGGCACCGATGTCGGCGGCCTCGCGATGTGCTACCGCACCGACCTGTTCCAGAAGGCCGGCCTCCCGACCGACCCGGCCGCGGTGAGCGCCCTCTGGCCGACCTGGGACCAGTTCTTCACAACCGGCGCGAAGTTCCGCGACGCGAACACCGGCGCCGCCTTCTTCGACGCCGGCCAGGAGATCTACAACGGGCAGATGTTCCAGCAGAGCACGGCCTACTACAAGCCCGGCACGGAAGACGTCATCGTCGGCACCAACCCGGCCGTCAAGACCGCCTGGGACAACGTCATGAAGGCCATCGGCGACGGCCTGTCCGCCAAGCTGGTCCCGTTCGCGGACGACTGGACGACGGCCATGAAGCAGGGCAAGTTCGCCACCCTGACCTGCCCCGCCTGGATGGCCGGCTACATCAAGACCAACGCTCCCGAGACCAAGGGCCTGTGGAACGTCGCCACCGTGCCCGGTGGCAGCGGTAACTGGGGCGGATCCTGGCTGACGATCCCGGCACAGAGCAAGAACCAGAAGCTGGCCTACGAGCTGGTGGACTTCCTGACCAGGCCCGAGAACCAGGTGAAGGTCTTCAAGGCGGTCGGCAACATGCCGTCCACCATCGGCGCCGTCAACGACCCGACGGTGCAGAGCTTCACCGACCCGTTCTTCAACGACGCGCCCACCGGCAAGTTCTTCGGTGAGTCGGCCCTCAAGCTGGTCCCCCAGTACCAGGGGCCGAAGCACGGCGCGATCCGGCAGGCGATCGAGGAGCACGGCATCCAGCTCGTCGAGCAGGGCAAGGAAGATCCGGACACGGCCTTCAAGGACGCCATCGCGGAGGCCGAGCGAGCGGCGCGCTGACCTGAGCTCGGCGCCAGCCCACTCCGACCCGGAGCAGCTCTTCTGCCTCGACCTCCCGCGGGGTCCCCGGGGTTCCTGCCGGGAGCTTGCGGAGTCCGGGGTCCCTGCTCGATCGGCGGCAGGGTCCCTGCCGGATCGACGGAGTCGATCTGGGAGGTAAGCGATCGGGGAGGTCTGCTGGGAGGTCTGCGATTGGCTCCCAATTGGGACAGGTCGGGCGTGCCAGCTGGCGCCGAGCTCCTACCTAGCCGATCGGTGGGGAAGGTGGTCGCGACCCGGCACCCAGGACGGTCTTCCGCAGATCCGCCGATCCGCCGATCCGCCGATCCGCCGATCCGCCGAACCGCAGATCCGCAGATCCGCAGATCCGCCGAACCGCAGAACCGCAGAACCGCCACCGACCCAGGCCGTGACCACGAGCCAGCCGTGCGATCGGGCGGGAGGAGACCCGGTGACCACCACAGCACCCGCGGCGTCCGGGCTGGACGCCCCGCCACCACGGCCGGCTCGCCGCCCGAGCACGGCCCGGGCTCGGGCCCGGTCCGCGATCCGGCGGGTGACCGGCGTGACGGCGCCCTACGGTTTCGTCGCGCCGTTCTTCCTGATCTTCTTCGTCTTCGGGCTCTTCCCGATGGCCTACACGTTCTGGGTGTCGCTGACCGACCGTGACCTGCTGCGGCCCCACGACGCGAAGATGGTCGGGCTGCGCAACTACACCGACCTGCTGCACGACGAGTTCTTCTGGAACGCAGTCAAGAACACGTTCGAGCTGATGCTGCTGTGTTCCATTCCGCAGCTGGCGCTCGCGCTGATCCTGGCGCACATCCTCAATGCCCGGCTACGCGGCCGGACACTGTTCCGGATGGGCGTCCTGCTGCCCAACATCACCTCGATCGTCGCCGTGACGATCGTGTTCGGCCAGCTCTTCAGCCGCGACTTCGGCCTGTTCAACTGGCTGCTCGGCCTCGTCGGCGTCGACAACGTCAACTGGCAGGCCGGCGAATGGTCCTCGAAGTTCGCCATCGCGATGATGGTCATCTGGCGCTGGACCGGTTACAACGCGCTGATCTACCTGGCCGCCATGCAGGCGATCCCCAGGGAACAGTTCGAGGCCGCGGCGATCGACGGCGCCGGCACCTGGCGGCAGCTCTGGCACGTGACACTGCCGGCGCTGCGCCCGACGATCGCATTCACGGCGCTCGTCTCGCTCATCGGGCAGATCCAGCTGTTCACCGAGCCGCTGCTGTTCGACATCTCGCCGGGCAGCGTCAGCGGCGGCACCGACCGCCAGTTCCAGACGCTCGCCCTGTTCCTCTACGAAGAGGGCTTCCGGCTGCGGCACTTCGGCTACGGCTCGGCCGTCGCCTGGCTGATGTTCCTCATGACGGTGCTCCTCGCCGCTTTCGCGTACCTCATCACCCGCGGCGGCGCCCGGATACGGGGAGGATCCCGATGACTGTGACGACCGACAAGGGCGTCGACGCCGCCGACGCCGCTGGCGCGCGCACGTCTCGTGTCGGTGGCTGGCGTCGCCTGGGCCGTCCGTCCGCCGCCCCGGCCGCCCCGGCCGCCCCCGCCGGCGAGGGCGAACGCCGCGGGCCGTGGCGTTACCCATTCCTCATCGTCGTCGTCCTGCTGTCGGCGTTCCCGGTCTACTGGACCTTCATGATCCCGTCCCGGACGAACGACGTCGTCGGCCAGACGCCGCCGCCGCTGCTTCCGGGCGGCCACTTCTTCGAGAACGCCCGCCGGGTCTTCGACACCGTCCAGTTCGAGAAGGCGCTGGTCAACTCGCTGATCGTCGCCGGTTCGATCACGCTGTGCACGTTGCTCTTCTGCTCGCTCGCCGGGTTCGCGTTCGCGAAGCTGCGCTTCCGTGGCCGCGGCGCGCTGCTGGCCATCGTGATCGCCACGATGATGGTGCCAGTCCAGCTCGGGATCATCCCGCTCTACATCGAGATGCAGAAGTTCGGCTGGGCGAACCATCTCATCGCGGTGATCGCACCGACGGCGGTGACCGCGTTCGGCGTCGTCTTCATGCGGCAGTACACGGAGCAGGCCATCCCGGACGAACTGCTCGAGGCCGGCCGGATGGACGGCTGCTCCACCTTCGGCCTGTACTGGCACGTGGTCCTGCCCGGGCTGCGCCCGGCGATGGCGGTGCTCGGCCTGCTGACCTTCATGCAGGCCTGGAACGACTTCATGTGGCCGCTCATCGTGCTCTCGCCGCAGAACCCGACCGTGCAGGTCGCGCTCAGCACGCTGTCGGCCGGCTACTACCGCGACAACACCCTCGTCCTGGCCGGCACGGCGCTCGGCACCCTGCCCGTTCTGCTGCTCTTCGCAGTGTTCGGCCGTCAGATCATCAGCGGAATCATGGAAGGCGCGGTCAAGGGATGACTATCAGCACCGCCTCGGCCGCCGGTACTCCCGGTACCGTCTCGGCCACCGGCACGCCCGAGACCGGCGAGCTGGCTGCGCACCTCGCCCGCGGCCTGCCCAGGGACTTCGTCTGGGGCGCGGCCACCTCCTCGTACCAGATCGAAGGCGCCACGACCGAGGACGGCCGCGGCCCGTGCATCTGGGACACGTTCGCCCGTACCCGCGGCAAGACCCGCGGCGGCGAGAGCGGCGACGTCGCCGTCGACCATTACCACCGCTACCGCGAGGACGTGGCGCTGATGGCCGACCTGAGCCTCGCGGCCTACCGATTCTCGGTCGCCTGGCCGCGTGTCGTCCCGACCGGGTCCGGCACGGTCAATCGGGCCGGCCTCGCGTTCTACGACCGGCTCGTCGACGAGCTGCTCAGCGCCGGGATCGACCCCTGGATCACTCTTTACCACTGGGACCTGCCGCAGCCGCTGCAAGACCTGGGAGGCTGGGCCAACCGGGACACGGCCGCCCGTTTCGCCGAGTACGCCGACCATGTCGCCGCCGCCCTCGGAGATCGGGTCAAGCACTGGTCGACGCTCAACGAGCCGTGGTGCTCCGCCTTCGAGGGCCACCTCACCGGCCGGCACGCTCCCGGCATGCAGAGCGCCCATGCGACCGTCCGTTCCGTGCACCACCTGCTACTCGCCCACGCGCTTGGGACGGAGGTACTGCGCGCCCGTGGCGTGTCCGACGTCGGCATCACGCTCAACCTGATCCCCGCCGAGTCCCCGGAGGATTCGCCGGCGGCGCGCGACGCCGTCCGCCTCGTCGACGGCCAGACGATCCGGCTCTGGCTCGACCCGCTGCTGCGCGGCTCCTACCCGGACGACGTCGTCGCCGACTTCGCCAAGGTCGGCGCCGAGCTGCCGATCGTCGACGGCGACCTGGCCCGGATCTCCGCGCCCGTCGACTGGGTCGGCATCAACTACTACGCCCCGCACATCGTCGTCTCCGGCCCCGACCCCGACCCGACGCCGATGCCCTTCGTAGCCGCCGACAACCTGACCCGGGTGAAGTCGACCGAGGACGTGACCGCGTTGGACTGGCCGATCCGGCCGCGCAGCTTCGCCGCACTACTGCGCCGCCTCGCCGCCGACTATCCGGGCACCGCCTGGTATGTGCACGAGAACGGCGCCGCCTACCTGGACGAGCCGGTTGCCGACGGCAGGGTGCCCGACCCGGAGCGGCTCCGTTATGTCGTGCTGCACCTGGACGTGGTGCGTGAGGTCATCCAGGACGGCGTCGACATACGGGGATACTTCGTGTGGTCACTGTTGGACAACTACGAGTGGGCCGAGGGGTACAAGATGAGGTTCGGTGTGGTCCACGTCGACTTCGACACCCTCGTCCGCACCCCGAAGTCCAGCGCACTCTGGTACTCACACCTGATCCGAGAGCACCGTGCCGCGAACGGAACCCTGTGACTGCTGCCGACGCCCAACACCGGACCGCCCGGAGTTCCGCCCGCCTCGACGGCTCCGACCTGGCAGGGACCTCCGACCCGGAAGGAGACACCGGCGCGGGAGGAACCCCGGATCCGGGAGAAGTCCCGGATCCGGCAGGAAGCCTGAACCCGGGAGAAGCCCTGGGTCCAGGCACCCTGGGCGAGGTCGCCATGGCGGCGGCGCAGCGGCGCCCGCCCACTCTCGAAGAGGTCGCCGAGCTGGCCGGGGTCTCCCGGGCGACCGTCTCCCGGGTGGTGAACGGATCGTCGAGGGTGTCACCGGAGGCGCAGGCGGCGGTCACTGAGGCGATCGCCGAGCTGGGCTACGTGCCCAACCGGGCGGCCCGCAGCCTGGTGACCCGCCGGACCGACACGCTCGTGCTGATCGTGCACGAGCGCCCGGACACGGTGTTCGCCGACCCGTTCTTCGCCAGTGTGCTGCGCGGCGTGAACCACGCCCTCAGCCCCACCGAGTTCCAGCTCGTCCTGCTGCAGGCGCAGGGCGAGGCGCAGCGCGACCGGGCGCTGCGCTACGTCGGCAACGGCCACGTCGACGGCGTGCTGTTGATCTCGTTGCACGGCGACGACATCATGCCGAACGCGATCACCGCCGCAGGGGTGCCGCTGGTGATGGCCGGCAGGCTGCTCGCCGGCAAACCGGTCGACTACGTCGACGCCGACAACGTCGGCGGTGCCCGCGACGCGGCGCGTTATCTTCTCGGCGTCGGGCGGCGCAGGCTCGCGACGATCGCCGGGCCGGCGGACATGAGCGTGGGCATCGACCGGCTGCACGGCTACGCCGAGGCGGTCCGCGAGGCCGGCGACGAGGCGTCCGCGAAGCGGGTCGTGGTCGGTGACTTCACTGAGGCGAGTGGGCAGCGGGCGGCCGCGGAGCTGCTCGCCGACCATCCGGACCTAGACGCGATGTTCGTGGCCTCGGACCTGATGGCCATGGGCGCCTTGCGCGCGCTGCGGGCGGCGGGCCGGCGTGTGCCCGAGGACGTCGCGGTGGTCGGCTTCGATGACGCGGCGTTCGCCGCCTACGCCGACCCGCCGCTGACCACCGTCCGGCAGCCGGTCGAGCTGATGGGCCAGGAGATGGTCCGGCTGCTGCTGGCCCGCGTCGCGGACCCGTACGCCCAGCCGACCGAGGTCATCCTCCCCACCGACCTGGTCACCCGCGACTCCGCCTGACCGCAGATCCGGATTCGCGGTCGATGGTGGTGCTTATGGACATCACCATCGGCCGCACTCCATCCGGCGATCGCCGAAGCGTGGTCGATGGCGCGCTTCGTCCTTCGGCTGGTTTGGGTGGCGTGGTGGCGGTGTGCCGGACCCTTGTCGTGATATCGGGAAGGTCCGGTTCGAGCCTAAGCGGCCCGTACAGCCGTGTGCGAATAACTACAGAGGGTGCCTGCGGGTGTGGTGGGGAGGATGGCGCGCTGGTCGCGTCGTTCGCCGTCGATGCCACTGCCCGAGCCATCGCCGCCGGCCGGCGGCTCGATGACCGGACTGCGATCTGACGCCGCTGCTGGCCCCCGCCCTGCGGTCCTCGGCGGCCGAGACCCTGCTCTGACCGCCTGTGTGTCCGGGTCTCCGGGTGTCCGGGTGTCGGGATTCCCGGGTGTCTGTGCGGTCTGGTGCCGGGCTAGTCGGTGCGTTCCTGGGGGGAGGAGTGCTCCCAGTCGGCGAGGATCGTGCGGATGCCGGTGACCAGGAGCAGCGGTTGATCGAGCATGACGTGGTGCCCGGCGAGCGGGATCTCGATCACCGGGGCGACCCGGCCAAGCAGGTTGTACATCTCGCCGCCGATGTCGGGTGTGACCAGGCCGTTCTCGGCGCGGAACAGGGCCACCCGGCAGTGCACCTTGTGCAGCACCTCGGGCGACGGCGTCCGGTTGCCGAACACGTTGGGGTCGAACTTCCAGGTCCAGCCGCCCTCGACCGAGCCGATCGAGTTCCGGGCGATGTGCTCGATCACGTAGGGCAGCGTGTGGGTCTGCTGCGGGACGGTGCGGAACCGGGCGAGTGCCTCGGACACGGTCGCGTAGACGCGCAGCGGGCCGAACGCGGTCCGGTCGCGGGCGGCCCGCTCCTCCGGCGTGTACTCGCTGACGGGGGAGTCGATCACCACGATGCCGGCGATCCGGTCGGGGTGCTCGGCGGCGGTGGTGATCGTGACCCAGCCGCCCATGCTGTGCCCGATGACGATCGGCGGCGAGGCGACACCGGCGTCGTCGATCACGCCGATCACCTCGGCGGCCCAGGTGGACAGGGTGTAGTCGTCGCGGCGGTCGCTGTCGCCGTGACCGGAGAGATCCAGGGCGATGACCCGGTACTCGTCCGGGATCATCGGGGCGATGTGGTCCCACCAACCGGCGTGCGCGGCGCCGCCGTGCACGAGCACGATCGCTGGTAGGTCCGGCGCGCCCCAGCACCGGTAGCTGATCCGTGCGCCCTCGACCTCGACTTCGAAGTGCTCCGGTCGGTCGTCTAGCGCATGGTCAAACCAGAACGGTGCTTCCTCGTCCATCTCCCGCTGTCCGCCATTCGGCTCGTCGGCTGTCCGCGTGATGTGGTGGTCCACGCGCGGATGATCGGTACTCCAGGCGCCCCGCGGATCGTCACCATCTCACGGCCGCGCGATCATGCCTAGGTCTCGCGCGGTCGCGGGACGAGTGGCCGATGTCGCCCGCGGTTCCGTGGGCTGTGGGCCCGTGGTCCTGGTGTGGTCGGACCGACCTATCCTGCCTGGTCAGCGTAACGCCGACAAGGCATGATCAACCTGGCTGGCATCCCAGTCAGGCCGCTGCTCCCGTTTGCTCCCGTTTCCGACGTCCTGGGTCCGAGGGCTCAGGTCAGACGCGGGGGTCCGGAGCTGGACATCCGCCTTGCTATGCCCTGGCCGCAGTCTCCTGAACTCACCGAAGCCCGCGAAGCGTCGGTCCTCACCCATGACCCGGACCATAACGCTACTCAGGGCGCCAAAACGGAGGTTCGGCCGACGATGCCAACAAGGCCGACGGGACCGACGAGACCGACGAGAGTCGCTAGACCGACGAGACAGCGTCGCGCTGCGCCAGCAGCCGACGGTAGAGATCCACATGGGCGGCAGCGGCCTGGTCCCAGCTGTGCTGGGCGGCGAGCGCCGCGCCGGCGGCTCGGCGAGCGGGGTCCGGCCCGGCGAGAGCGGCGGCGAGCTCGGCAGCCAGGTCGGCCGGGGTCGCGGCGAAGCGAACGGCACCCGCGAATACCTCGCGCAGCACCGGAAGGTCCCTGGTGACGACGGGGACCTGCGCGGCGAGTGCCTCCATGGCCGCGAGACCGAAGCCTTCCTTGACCGACGGGAAAGCGAACGCGTCGGCGGCGGCTACCAGTGAGGGCAGCTCGGCATGCGGTACCGGGCCGAGCAGCACCGGTTCCACGCCCAGCTCCGCCGCCCGGGCCACTACTGCGGCGCGGTAGTCGCGGTAGTCGAACAGCGTCTCCCCGCCGGCGATCACCAGCGACGGCTTCGGCCCATCGGCGTCTGTCGGTACTTCGGGCTCTGCCGGCTCGTCGGCCTGTACCGGCCCGTCGGCGCAGGCCGACGAGCCGTCGGCCTGCGCCGGTCCGTCGGCCGGGGCCGGACGCACGCGCAGGCGGGCCATCGCCTCGACGAGGTCGAGGGTGCCCTTGCGCGGCTCGATGCCGCCGACAGCCAGCACATACCGGCCGAGCCGGTCGCGCCACGCCGCCCGGGCCGCGCGCGCGGTCGGGCCGTCGCCCGCCGCGGCGGCGAACCGGCCGGCCTCGACGCCGTTCGGGATCACCGTCGCGGTGATGCCCCAGCCCGCGGCGAGCTCCGCCGCTACGGCGGCCGAGACACAGACATGTGCGTACGGCCGGCGCAGCGCCCGCTCGTGACAGGCGATGAGCTCAGGAGTGGTGAAGGTGTCCAGATGGTGGACGGTGCGTACGCAATCAGGGACGGCGTTCGCGCTGATGCAGTCTTGGGCATGCGTGATGTCGTATCCGTTGGTGGTGACCGGGGTAGCCGGGGTGACCGGGGTAGCCGGGCCGTCCGGGCCGGCGCTCCCGTGGACATCGGTGTGGGTTCGAAAGGCGGCGCCGAGCGTGTCGATCGAGCGCAGCACCCGCTCACCGACCGTCTCGCCCTCCCGGTCCGGGAACGCCACCGCTCGAACCCGGACTGCGGGATCCACGGGCCGGAAGAATCCCAGGTCACCGCCGCGAGCGAGCGTCCATACGTCTACGCGGTGACCGGCTCGGGCGAGGGCTTCGGCGAGGCATAGCGTCGCGACTACGCCGCCCCGCGCCTTGGTCGAGTACGTCAACAGCGCGATGCGCAGCGGACGCGCCGAAGGCAACGGCTGCGGTGCGCGCGGCGGCTGCGGCTGCGGTGGTGGCAACGGCTGCGGAGGTGGCAACGGCTGCGGAGGTGGCAACGGCTGCGGTGCGCGCGGCGGCTGCGGCTGCCGCCTCGGTTGCGGCGGGCTCGGCGGTCGCGACGATCGCTGTGAGTCACCATCGGTCACGGCGTCGGTCCAGCGGGCACGCTCGCCAAGCCCGGGTCGTCGCTACCCAGAGCGCCGATCAGCGCCGCGCGGGCGGTCGCCACCAGCTCGTCGCGGCTCGGCCCGGTCACCGGCGCCGGGCGCCAGCCGGATGCCTGGACGGCGCGCACCCGGGCGACGAAGGCCGGGTTCGCGAGCACCTCCGCCGGCAGCGCGAGCATGTTCTGTAGCCGGGTGAACGCCTGCCGGACGACGGGATCGCGTCCGGCGGCGAGAAACGCCTCGCCGTTGGTCACGGCCACTGGCCCGTCCGGTTCGGACCTGCCGGCGGGGATTCGTCGGTCCCACCGAGATTCCGGCGGCGGCGTCGGCAGCATCGTCCGGGTGGCCGGCTCCGCTGCCAGCGTGGCCGGTTCCGTTGGCGGTATGGCTGGTGCCGGCGGCGATGCCGGTGCGGTCGAACGCCAGCGGGCCAGCCGGGCGGCGTCCTGCTCGCATGAGTCGTGCAACCAGGGCAGGCCCTCCGCGCGCAGCGCCGCGTCCAGCCGCAGCGCGCGCTCGCCCGGGTCGTTGGTCGCGGTCACGGCGTCGACCAGCCAGGCGGCGGTAAGCGCGGCGAGCGTCGTCCCGCGGGTGTGCGCGGGATTCGTGATCAGCGCGGCGTCGCCGATCGGTAGCACGCCGAGTGCTATCGGTCGCCCGTCGTCGACCCATGGCCGGAACCGGTTGCGAAGGCCCGACATCGCGGCGACCGGGCCGAGGGGCACAGCACCGCCCGCTCGCCCCGCACTGCCCGCTCGCGCCGAACCGTCGGGCGCCCCCGTCGGACCCGTCGAACCGGTCGGGCCTGCCGTGCCGATCGCCGCCGCGACCTCCAGCCAGGGCGCGACCATCCTGATCGCCCGGACCGCCGCGTCGAAGGCGTCGTCATGTCGCAGTACCCGCATCTCGGTGTCCTCGGGCAACACGCCGAAGGTCACCGAGAACGTGTCGTTGTCGGCGGGGAAGACCAGGCAGGAATAGCGGTCGAAGGACGCGCCGACGGTGTGGCCCCGGTTGAGCGCGGTGGCGAGCGAGCGGTCGCCACGGCGCGCGTAGAAGCGGGAATAGTAGGCGATCCCGCAGGGCACGTCGAGCTCGGGGGTCGCCGGCGCGCCAGCCGCGGCGAGCAGCTCGCGCACCGGCGAGAGCCGCCCGCCCGCGTCGACGACCAGATCGGCCTCGACGGCGCTGCCGTCCTCGAGCCGAACCCCGCGGACCCAGGGCACGTCGCCGCTGCGGCCCGGCGCGCCCGGACGGCCCGGCGAGGTCACCAGCCCGGTGACCCGGTGGCCGGCCCGGATCGTCACCCCCGGCTCGGCCACCGCGGCGGCACGCAGCGTCGCGTCGAGCAGGGCCCGCCGACAGCCGAGGACGACCAGGTCGGCCGGGTCGCCGCAGGGAAGGCCAGCGACGTCGTCGGCTGTCGAGGTCATGCTGCCGTCGCCGTCGCCGTCGCCGTCGCCGTCGCCGTCGCCGTCGCCGTCGCCGTCGCCGTCGACGCCCCCGGCCCCCGGCGTGCCGGTCGCACCGGCCAGACCGGTCACGCCGGTCACGCCGGTTAGCTCGGCGACCCGGATCTCGCGGGCGCCGACGGCCAGCAGCGCGTCGAGCAGATCGGGCGCCCGCGTCGCCAGCAGGAGGCGGAATCGGGCGAGGAAGGCGTGTGAATGCCGCGCCTGCGTGAGGCCTGACCGCGTGAGCGCGGCCGGCCGGTTGGCTCGGCCATCGCCGGCTCGGCCATCGCCGGCTCGGCCATCGCCGGCCGCGTCGGGGTCGCGGTCGACGACCAGGACCTCGCGCCCGGCGCGGGCGAGCAGGATGGCGGCGAACAGGCCGGCCACGCCGGCACCGACGATGACGACGCGTTCGGTGGCCGCTTGGGGCATGGCGGTCATCGCTCCTTGGTAGCGGCGCGGGCCGCGGTCAGCCGGTGCGCGCCGGTGGGACGCGGACGAAAGGCTGGCGCATCGCCGGCTCGCCGGCGAGCAGGCACTGCGCGTCGTAGGCGTCCGGGCGCCGGTCGCGGATGTGGTTCATGCTGCGTCGGGCGACGTGCAGCGCTTCCTCGACGTCCACGAGCGCCACGGCCATGTCCGGGTCGTTGTCGGTGGCCGCGAGCACTTTGCCGCTCGCATTCACGATCTTCGAGTTGCCGACGAAGGTCAACGATCCGAACTGTCCGACCTGGTTCGCCGACACCCAGACGACCTGGTTCTCCAGGGCGCGGACCTCGTCGTAGAGGTCGAAACGGTAGCGCCAGCGGTCCGTGGCCAGCTCGTCGGACGGGTGGGTGCGCGACATCGGCCAGGCCGACAGGCAGACGATGACCTCCGCTCCGGTGATCGCGAGGCTGCGCGCTGACTCGGGGAAGGCCTTGTCATAGCAGATGAGCATGCCGATCCGGCCGATCGGTGTCTCGAAGGTGCGGAACTGATCGCCCGCGTCGTAGGACGCCACCTCGGCCATCGGCAGGTGCACCTTGCGGTGTCGCCCGAGCACCTCGCCGCCGCCGACGCAGACCGCGCTGTTGTAGCGATGGCCGGCGTCGCGCTCGGAGTAGCCGACGCAGACGACCATGTCACCGGCCAGCTCGACGAGGCGGGCGATCTCCGGTCCGTCCTGGTCGAGCAGCGGCGGATCGCCGATGGGCTCCGCGTCGTCCTCCTGGCAGAGCGCCTGCAGGTAGCCGCCGAGCGTCGCCTCGGGCAACGCCAACAGCTGGACGCCGCGGGCCCGCGCCGCCTCGATATGCCAGGCGACCTTGCGCATGCATTCGTCGAGGTCCCGGCCGAACGTGTCCGACACGGCTGAGATGGTGACGGCGGTCATGGTGATCCCCCAGTATTCAGTTGGGTCATGCCTGGCCCATCCCGGTCACGTGGCCGGACAGGACGGGTGTGCGCAGCCCATCCGGCCACAGCAGACAGACGCCGTTGCCGACCGTCAGCCGGCCGCAGCGAGCCGAGGCCGCCGGTGAGCTGGTGGGCATCGGCCGGTCGTCGACGTCGGCCGTGACCATTCCGAACCCCGGGAAGCAGGTCAGCCAGTCGCCGGTGGTCGCCCCGGCCGGCCGGGGCACCGCGGCCACCTCCAGCTCGGCCGCGCAGCCGCTGGACTCGGCGAGCATGCCCAGCGTCCCGACGATGCCGGCCATGCTGACGTCCTTGGCTGCCACCGGTCGGTGACGTCCCGTGAGGGAAAGCATCGCCTGCAGCTCGGCGGTGCGTCGGGTCGACGACGAGTCCCACTGGCGACCGGCGTAGCCCGGCCGCCATCGCCCGGTCAGGTCGGCGGTCACCGAGACGGCGTGCCCGGGCAGGCCGGCGCCGGCGCGGACCGGCGCGTCGGCGTGCCCGACGGCGGTGACGGCGAGCGCCGACGGCACCCCGAGCTGGGTGTGGCCGCCGAGGATCGGCACGCCGAACCGGTCGGCGGCGGCCCGCAGGCCGGCGAGCACGCGGCTGACCCGCGACGCCGTCGGCCCGGCCACCGCGTCGAGGACGCCGAGCGGCTTGGCGCCCATCGCCGCGAGGTCGTTGAGGTTGACCAGCACCCCACACCAGCCGGCCCAGTACGGGTCCCGATCGACCATCGACGGCAGGATCGCGTCGCAGGCCGCGACCATGCGGCTGCCGGGCACGGGTGCGCCGTCGTCGCCGACGAATCCGTCGCCGCCGGGGCGAATCCCGCGTAGCAGTGAGCCCAGGGGGGCCTTGGTGGTGGCGGCGAGCATCGCGACGCGGTCGATCGGCCATCGCATCAGCACATGGGGCGCGCCGCGTACGGAAGCCGGGCCGACCGTCATCCAGCCGAGCCGGCCGAAGAAACGCTCCCGAGCCGGTTGGACCGTCGCGTCGAAGCGCAGCGCGCCGGCCGCCTCGGCATGCGCGCACGCGGCCCGGACCAGCGCCCCCCCGACGCCGGCGTAGCGTTCCCTCGCCCACGCGGCCACCACCAGCCGGCCGCCGTGCCACCAGCCGATGTCGTCGCCACGCCAGGCGGGCGTCGGACCGAGCCGTACCCCGCCGATCATCTCGCCGGCACCCGGCCCGTCGAAGAGGCGGGCCACCAGCACGACGGTGCGCGGGTCGTCGTCGGCCTCGTCGAGATCCCCCGTCGGCCCGTCGTCGAACATGCCCTGCTCGTCGACGAAGACCGCCCGGCGCAGCCGGCGGTAGGCGGCGATCGTCGCCGCGTCCCGCGCCTGTTCGATCCGGTACTCGGGGCGGCGCAGCAGCGTGCCGGGGTCACCCCAGACCGCGAGCGTGTCCACGGCGCGCGGCGCGCGGACGGGGGACGGATCGGCGGTGAGCAGCGCGGGCCCGGCCCCGCCTGGGGCCACCGCCGGATGGGCGAGGTCCGACGTCTCTGCCGGATCGGCGACGAGGTCGGCGATCCGGGCGGCCTGAGGCGTCTGGGACGCCTGGGAGATCTGGGATGCCTGCTGGGTCTGCCGCTCGGATTCCGGCCGGGCGGACCCGGCGCCGGGATGCCTGAGACTCGCCGACGCCACCGCCCCGGGATGGCGGCCCCGCCCCCCGTCCAGCATGCCGATCGTCAGCATCTGGGGTTCCCGCCGAACCGCCCCGGCCGCCCCAGAAGTCCGTTCGCGTCGCCCAGCCATGGTGGCCGTGAACGCCTCACACTCGCAGCCGCAGCCGGTGACGGGGTCACGAGCCATAGCTCAGCCTCCTGCCTCGGGCAGCGCCGAGCAGGCGCCGCAGGCGGCGCAGCCGGCGCCCTGGTCGGCGCCGCGCATCCCGGCTGCGTGTAGCGCCGCGGCGACGCGGCGCGTCACGTCGGCGACTACCGCCGGATCCGGCGCGCGGGCGCCGTCCTGGGCGGCGAGTGTCCCAGCCAGCGGCCGGAACGGGACGAGGAACGGGTAGACGCCTAGGTCGATCAGCCGCTGCGCGCCGGCGACCAGGTCGTTCGGATCTTCGCCCAGGCCGATGAGCAGGTACGTCGAGACCCGGTTGCGCCCGAAGATGCGGACGGCTTCGGACCACGCCGCCTCGTAGTCGGCGAGCGGGACGGTCGCCTTGCCCGGTGTCCAGCGGGCCCGGACCGCGTCGTCGAGCGACTCGATGTGGATCCCGATCGCGGTCGCGCCGGCCGACCGCAGCTCGGCGAGCACGGCAAGGTCCGCCGGCGGCTCGCACTGGATCTGGATCGGCAGGCCTGGGACGGCGGCGAGTACGGCCTTCGTCGCCTCGACGAGCAGGCGTGCGCCCCGGTCGGGCGCGGCGGTGCTGCCCGTCGTCATCACCAGCTGGCGCACGCCGTCGAGCCGGACCGCGGCCTCGGCGACCTCGGCCAGCTGCTCGGGAGTCTTGAGCCGGGTCGTCGCCCCGGCCCGCAGTGACTCCTCGATGGCGCAGAACCGGCAGCGGTCTGGCTCCCGATAGCGCACGCAGGTCTGCAGCACCGTCGTCGCGAGCACGTCGGCGCCGTGCAGCCGGGCGATCTGCTCGTACGGGACGCCGTCGGCGGTGGCCAGATCGTAGAACCGCGGCCGGCGCACCGGCTCGACGGGCACGCCCAGGTCCGTGCCGTCGTACAGCAGCCGGCCGGCGTTCACCTCGTACCGGCTGGTCGCGACGATCGGCAGCGCCACGCCCCGGCCGGCCAGCAGGACGTGGCCGTCGTCGCTCGGTCCGGCGCCGGCGGTGCGGCGCACGGGGGCGGTGAGCCGGACGCCGTGGACGGCCAGGCCAATCCTCGTGTCCAGGCTGGAACCGGCGCCGGCAGGGGTTCCGGCGGCGGTTCCGCTTCTGGCCGCCTCGGTGGGGGTGGGCGGCGGCGTCATCAGAACATGTAGGTGGAGTTGATGATCGCGCCCTTGCGCGCGTAGTGGATCACGCAGTCTTGAATGTCCAAAGGGTGTGCGGGAATGGCGCCCTCGATCAGGTCCTCTTCGCGCAGGCCGTGCAGCGAGAGGCCGAACCGGCAGACGTAGACCTTCCCGCCCTCCTTGATGAAGGTCTCCAGCTGGTTGTTGATGTTGTGCTCGCCAGCGAAGGCCGAGTCGCCGGTGTGGGGGAATCCGCGGGTGGCCATGGCGTTCATCGCGCCGGGGCCGTAGAAGTAGATGACCGACTCAAAGCCCTTGCGCAGCGCGCGGGTGGCCTGCAGGATCGCCACGAAGCTGACCGATGACTCATGCGCGATACCGTGGATCAGCGTGAGGTAGCTTTCGCCGTTCTCCGCCTGGTAGTCGGGGAAGATCTTCGTCGAGCCGTAGAGGTTGCTGCCTGGCGGCAGCGACGGGTGCGGAACCTCGGTCAGGCTCTGCTGCTCGAGCTCGGTCAGCTCCATCTGGCGGCGACCCTTTCTGCCTCTGCGCGTCCGCGCGTCGTCTGACGTGCGTCTGGTTTTTCCGGTCGATCGGTTGATCGTTTGGTCGTTCGTTCGTCGCTGGTTGTTCGTCCGCTCGTTCCGGTGCTGGCTCGTTCCGGTGCTGGTCAGGGGCTCGTGATGGTGGCCGGTCCGGGCGGTCGTGGTGGTGGGCGGTCGTGGTGGCGGGGTCGGGTTCCCGGCGGTCTGGGCTGGTCTGGTGTGACTGGCACGGTTCCACTCTGAGCGGGCGGTGCCCGACCGTCTGTGGTCCCGCTGTCGGCCTGGCTGTCCGGATCGCCGGCGCCGCTGGGCGGCTGGAAGACCGGTGCGCCGGCGGGCGGGGAGCCTGGTCGGGGTGAGCCGGGCGTGGCTTGATCACGCGACGGCCGCGGCCCGGGATCAGGTCACGCCCGATCCGTAGAGGGCCTGGAAGTTCTCGGCGAAGACCAGGCGGGCGAGCTCGCCGTCGCCGACGGCCGCCGACAGCCGGGCGAACTCGCCCGGCTGGTCACCCCACGGCTCGTCGCTGGCGAACAGGAGCCGGTCGTGGCCGATGCCGCGGCGTTCGATCTCGGCGGCCAGCCAGCGGGGGGCAAAGCCGACGGCCCAGCTCGTGTCGGTGTAGACGCGCTTGCCGGCGGCGATCCAGTCGAAGAACCGGCCACCGATCAGCTTGATGTGCCCGCTTACTCCGCCGCCGAGGTGGACGAGGTGGATACGAACGTCGTCGCCGTAACGGTCGACCAGAAGCCCGACGAGGTCGATGTCGGATGCCGCGCCCGGTGAGGTGTGGACGTGGACGACCAGGTCGTGGGCGGCGGCCGCTGCGAAGATGGCGTCGAGCTGGGGCGCACACTCCGCGGCGTCGGCGCGCCCGCCGAGCAGGAAGCTCAGCTTCAGGGCGACGACCCCCGGCTCGCCCGCGAGCGACAGCGCCTCCTCGGTCAGCGCGGCGTCCGCGGGCCGCGGCGAGACCCACAGGCCCGCCCGGATCCGGTCGTCGGCCTGGGCGGCCTCGAGGCACAGCTCGTTGAAGCCGAACGTGACGCCCACGTCGGGGACGCCGTAGTTCGGGATCACGATGGTCCGGGCGGTACTCTCCCGGTCCAGGTCCGCCTTGAGCTCGGCGATCGTCGCCCGGGCTCCGAGGTCCGGCGTCACTGGCGGTCCACCGTAGAACCCGAAGGGCGGCAGGACGCCGAGATGGCGGTGCGCGTCGTGTACTTCTCGCAGCGGCACGGCCACAGTGAAGCACCCAGTGGTTTCCGTTGTGCAACTTTGTCAACGCTATCGGGTGGTCTTACCCGAACGTGGTGTCGGGAGCGACGTCACGCGGTGTGATTCCGGGTGTTGGGTCACGCTTCTGAAGCACTGATGCTGAGAGTTACATTAGTTGTTCGGAGCGTAGACGGCGCGAGTCGGACTAGGGCTCAAAGCTGGGACTTTGGTCCCCTCCCGGGGGACAAGCGGGGGACGTAGGCTGATGTCACACCCCGACGGGTTGAGTCTCCTGCGTTCCCCCCGTACGCAAGGAGTCGCAAACGTCGGGGTGCCCACGTTTCTTGGGGCTACCCGGCTCGTCATCCTTTTTGCGTTCGATCCGCGATTTCGGGGTATCCGTACCCCCGATGTGTGGCTGATGAGCTAGTCGGTCCGCACCGCGGCCGGCCGTCTGCCACCGCCCAGCGGCCACTCGCGCCGCCTTCGCTGCTCCGCATCCCTGACCGCGGTCGCCGGTGGCCCGCCGCCGCATCTCCGCCCAGCCGAGAGCGGTAGAGCCTGCGCTCGTTTCGTCGTCGTCGTCATCATCATCATCATGACGACGACGTTTCCCGTGCCCACCGGGTGGCCGCGGCTGTGACCGCACTTTCTCGCGAGCCTGTGGTCGGTTCTCCGGAGCTCTCCGCGGGGACCGTCCCAGACCCTGGCGGCCAACCGGGCAAACAGCCGCCGTCTGGCTTTTCGGCGGGTGGCCGAGATGACGGCAATCGGGATGTGCGCGCCGCTGGTGAGGTGAAGTGGGTGGGATGAGGGCTGGTCGCGAGGGCGAAGGCAGGAGTGCTCCGTGACGATGGGCGGCGATGCGGGAGGGTATTCGGATCTCGTTCTCCGAGATACGGCAGGCCGGATTGGCCGAGAGCGGTTAACGTCTGTTGACAGCGGTGGTGTCGACGACATCGGGGACGACGACATCGGAGGTGCGAACGACGGCTGTCTTGGGTCGGGCTGTTCGGTGCTTCCGGTCATCGGCGTCCGCCGCCACGCCCTCCGGGCGATTTCGGCGGAGGGTGTGCCGACGCTTGGTCCTCGGTTGGTCGTCCTTTCGGCCGAGGAGTTTGCCAGCTGAGGGGGACCGTCGGCATCGCGCCAGGACAGTGCCGTGTCCGGCCACGGGCCGGGGCCTGGAAAGACCTGGAAGACCCGGAGCATCCGAACTTCGGGTGATGCCGTCGGGAAGACAGGGGGAACGAGTGCGGGTGCCAGCGGCGAGAATCGTCTTTTCTGAGGCTGACCGGGCACAGATCACCGCGGCGGCGACGGAGATCCTGTCGAGCGGGCAGCTCACGCTCGGGGCATACACCCGCGACTTCGAGGACGCCTTCGCGCATGCGCACGGTGCCCCCTTCGCGGTCGCGGTGAACTGTGGGACCGCGGCACTCGAGATCATTCTCCGGGCCATCGGGGTGACCGGTGCGGACGTCGTGCTGCCGACCAACACCTTCGCGGCGACCGCGTTCGCCGTGCTGCGCGCCGGCGGGCGCCCGGTGTTCGCGGACGTGAGCCCGCGCACGCTCGCGCTGTCGGCGGCCACCGTCGAGGCCGCGCTGACGGCGGACACCAAGGCCGTCGTCATCGTGCACATCGGTGGTCTCATCCCGGACGACATCGGTGAGGTCCAGGCGTTGTGCGCCGCTCGCGGACTGATGCTCGTGGAGGACGCCGCGCATGCCCACGGGTCGACCCGGGCCGGCCGGCACGCCGGGTCGTTCGGCGCGGCCGCCGCGTTCTCGTTCTATCCGACGAAGGTCATCACGAGCGGTGAAGGCGGAATGATCCTGACCGCCGACGAGCGGATACGGGACGAGGCGCTGCTCTTCCGCGACCAGGGGAAAGCCGGTTTTCTCGGCAACGTGCACATCCGGGAAGGCTATGCCTGGCGGATGAGCGAGCTGCACGCCGTCACCGGTCTGGTACACCTGCGCCGGCTGCCGGAGTTCCTGGCGAATCGTGCCCGGATCGCCGCTCTCTATGACGCCGCCATCGACGAGATCGCCGGTGTGGAACGCATCCTGGTGCCGCCCGGAGACGTCAACAACTATTACAAGTACGTCGTACTTCCCCGGCCCGGTGTCGACCGTTCTTCCCTGCGCAAGGAGCTCAAGGAGAGACACGGGGTCGGGCTGGCGGGCGAGGTATACGAGGCGCCGTTGCACCAGCAGCCGGTCTTCGAACAGCACGCCGGGGGAGCGCTGCCCGTCGCCGAGGACCTCTGTGCCCGGCACATCTGTCTGCCTGTTCATTCGGACATGACCGACCAGGAGGCGGACCACGTTTTGACGGCGCTGTCCGCGGCGCTGCGGACTCTTACCCTGGCCGGCTGACGAGTCGCCCAATGTGCCGCACGCCGGGTGCCGCCGGACGAATCGGCGTCGCCGTGCGGCGGTTCCGGGGATCTGGCCTGACTGGCTGGCCGCCTCATCCGGCTTATCCGGCCGGTCCGGCCCGTTCGTCCAATCCGTCCAATCCGTCCTATCCGTCTTCATCGCCCGCTGGAGCCCGAACGGGCCGGCGGCGGACGAGTTCTGGTCGTTGTCCTCGTCGCGTCGGCGGCAGCACTCCTCTTTGGAGCACAGACATGCGAGTTGCGGTTACTGGTGGTTCCGGATTCATCGGCGCTCATGTCGTCGACCGCCTGCTCGACGCGGGCCATGAGGTTCGTGCGCTGGACCTGGACGTGCGCGGCTGCGACCCACGAGCCGACGGCCGGGTGGCCGACGTCCTGGACCTCGACTCGATGGCTGCCGCGCTCGACGGATGCGAGGCGGTGTTCCACATCGCCGGTATGTCGAACGTTGACATCGCCTTCGCCGACCCTGTGGGCACCGTGCGGCTCAATGTCGAGGGCACCGGCAACGTCTGCGAGGCGGCCCGCCGGTGCGGCTTGCGCCGGGTACTGTTCGCCAGCACGGTCTGGGTCTACGGAGCCGTTCCCGAGACGCCCGGCGCGCAGCCGGAAATCCGTACCGGTGCGGGCTCTGCCCGTTCCCATGGGCGTATCGATGGCCATCCCGATGGCCATCCCGATGGCCACCCTGATGGCCGCGAGCACGGGCGCGGGCACACGCACGGCCATGGACTGACGGAGGACTCGTTCATCGAGCTTGACCGGGCCGGACACGTCTACACGTCCACCAAGCTCGCGGCGGAACTGCTCCTGCACAGCTATCGGGAGACCTACGGTCTGCCGTTCACGATCCTGCGCTACGGCATCCCGTATGGGCCGGGAATGCGTGATGAGCTGGTACTCGCCCGGTTCGTCGCTCGGGCGCTCGCTGGTGAACCGCTGACGGTCGCTGGCGACGGCCGACAGTTTCGTCGCTATGTCTATGTACGAGACCTCGCCGACGCCCACGTCCGCGCATTGACGACGTCGGCGGCCGAAAACGCGACGATCGCGCTCGAGGGAGCCGAACGGATCAGCGTGCTTGACATGGCCGAGGCGGTCCGCGCTCATTTCCCGGGCATCGAGATCGAGCACGTTCCCGCGAGACCCGGCGACTATCGCGGCAGGGAAGTGTCGGCCGACCTGGCCGCGGACCTGCTCGGCTGGCGGCCGACCACCTCGTTCCAGGACGGCGTGCGCCAGTACATCGAGTGGTACCGAGCCAGAGCCGGCTCCCGGGCCGGCGCGGGCGCGGGCGGGGATTCGCCCGAGGCCGGCGCGGAGCGAACGGCTGTCGGCAGGTCCTCGGCGACCCGACCGCGGACCCCGGCGGTCGTCCCGGCCGCGGCCGGCGTCCCCGCCACCTCGGGAGAGCGGTGATGACCGCGCAGCCCGGCCGAGGGCCGGGCGCGACGCGCGCCTTCGGCGACCCGGCCCAGATCCCGACCGTTCCGTTCCGGCCCCAGGACGTCCCCACGGCGCCTGACTCCGGAGTGTCCGGCGGATCGGCCAGGCAGCCTCGGAGGGCCCGTGGCGCGCGCGACAGCGCCCCCCTGGCCGGCGCAAGCGGGCTTCCCGTCCCGACCGCTCGGCCGCGGCCGAGCGGCGGTGCGCTGCTGCTCACCGGCTCGCTCGGCATGGGGCACCACGTCATGGCCCAGGCGTGCGCCACGTCGCTCGAGGCACGGCAGATGCGAGTGCGGACATTGGACAGCCTGCGGATGCTCGGCGGTCCCGGCGGTCGGCTAGGTGAAGCCGTGTTTCGGGGGATGGTTGGCGTTCCCGGCTTTTACGACGCGTTCCACTTCAACCAGTTGCGCACCGGCGGGCGGGTCGCCACAGCCATCGACGCGGTCTCCAGCCGATTTCTGGTGCCGCGGATGCGTGACGAGTTGACCACCGAGCCGGTAAGCATCGTCATCTCGATCTTTGCCACCGGCGCCGCGGCGGCGAGCCGGGTGAAGTCGGACTTTCCTGGACTGATCACCGCGGTGTTCTGCACCGACGTCTGTCCACATCGGCTGTGGGTGCACCAGAATACTGATCTTTACCTGGTCACCTCCGAGACGGCGGTGCGCTACGTGCACCGCTTTCATCCGGACGCCGCGGTCGCCGTCGTGCCCGCGCCGGTGCGTGCGCCCTTCTACGAGGCGCCGACCCAGCGCGAGGCCCGGCTGGCCTTCGGTATCCCGCTGGAAAGTCCCTGTGTGCTGTTGATGTCCGGTTCGTGGGGGCTGGGCCCACTGGTCGAGGCGGCGGAGGTGCTGGCCAGCGCCGGCGTGTGGGTGTTCGCGGTCGCCGGTCACAACGCGAAGCTGGCCCGCAGGCTCGCGTCGCTGGCCGAGCGTGAGCACAGGGTCATCCCGTTCGGCTTCACCGACCGGATTCCCGAGCTCATGGCCGCCGCCGATCTGGTGGTCACCTCGTCGGGCGACACCTGCAGCGAAGCTCGGGTGATCGGCCGCGATCTGTTGCTGCTCGACGTCGTCCCAGGCCATGGCCGCGACAATCTTCAGGGTGAGCTGGAGAAGGGCGGTGCCGAGGTCGCTGGCGGTGACCCCCGGTCGCTAGCCCGTTCGGCGCTCGCCGCCCTCGATCGGGTGAAGCCACCGACCCGGCGGCTCGCGCGCGGCCCCGAGGACTGGGAACGAGCCTTCGGCGTCGCGTTGGCCCAGGTCGGCCTTACCCCCGGCCGGTGAGGCCGGGCGCGGGGGCGTCCGGCAGAGCGGCGCCGCGGGCCCATCTGGGGCTGGTCCGGGGCGGATGCCGAGGCACCGGGCTGATGCCGGTCGGATTCGGCAGCGTGGTCCGGTTCCGCTGGCACGCGGACGGGAGCCGTCGGTGAGCGACGCTCTCACCTATGGGCTGCCGGCGGCCGTAGGGTCGGCGGCCCTATATGGGGTGGCGCCGCTGGCGCAGGCGGTCGCGGCGCGTCGTGAGCAGGCGGGCACCGGGTTGGGGCTGGGTCTGCTGGCCCGGCTCACCCGCCGTCCGCTGTGGCTGCTCGGCCTGGCTATCGAGGCGGTGGCCTTCGTCCTCGAGGTGTACTCCCTGTCGGTGGCGCCGGTCGCCATGGTCGGTCCGGTGATGGCGCTCGACATGATCGTGTTCACGCTGCTCGCCGGCCGGGCGCTGCGCGAGCACGTCAGCCGGCTGGGCGCGGCGGCGATCTGCGTCATGGTCCTCGGTGTCGGCCTGCTCGCCTACGCGTTCGAGGAGCACGGCGACGTCGGCTCGCTGGCGAGCACGCGGGTGCTGTTGCTGTTCCTGTCCGCCGGGCTGGTGTTCTCCCTGCTCGCCGCCGTCGGCGCGAACCGGGCGGCGGCCCGGCGCCGGGTCGCCGCCGCCGCGCTTGGGTTCGGGGTGGCCGCCGGAACGGCGTATGCGATCGCCACGCTTGCCACCCGGCAGTTCGGGCTCACACTCGACGAGAGGCGCTCCGGCGACTTTCTGGGCGGCTACCTGGTCGGGCTGTTGCGGACTCCGGCGCCCTACCTGCTGATTGTCTTCTCCGTGCTCGCGGTCAGCCTCGAGCAGCGTGGCTTGCAGGGACAGGCCGCCGTGGTTGCCTTCCCGGTGACGAGCGGCGTCTCGGCGTTCCTGCCCGTGGTGCTGGGCCTGACGATGTTCGATGAGCCGGCGCCCGACGGCTGGCATTTCGTCGCGTTCGTCGGCGCACTGCTGCTGATCGCCGCCGGTATCGCGGGGCTCGCCCGCGACCGCGCGGCCGCCGTGAGCGCGAGCGAGGCGTCCGCCGCCGACTGGGCGGAGGATCCGGCGAAGGCGACCGAGCCGGCCGGGGATCTGGCCGAGCCCGCCGAGGATCTGGCCGCGCCGGCCGGGGACCTGATCGGGAAGCCGGCCGAGGCACGGCCGGCTGGCGTGCCGCTGCCGGGGATCACGTCGCGAGCCTGGTCACAGCCGATTCCGGGGCGCACGGCGCCGGGCTCGCCCGAGCAGGAGCGAACTCGGCGTGAAGGCTCTGGGAACCGCGAGGGCCCGGCGAACAGCGTCCAGCGGTACCCCGGCCAGCCGGGAGGCGGCTAGTGCAGGGACATTCCGCGCGTTTGTCGTATCCGGTGGGTGCCGGTTGCGCAGGTGGCAAGCCAGCCAGCAAAGCGTGACCGTTCGTGCGCTGACTGTTATTAGTAGAACAGGCCGGCCGCCCGGGTTCACCCCCCGATCGCCCGGGCGCCCGGCCGTCCACCCGTCGCTCGTCTGAGCACCCCCCGATCCGCCTTCCCCACCGATCGGCGGGTCGGGGGGTGCTCAGGTCCGCCGCCCGTCCAGGCGGGCCCGGCTGTCCCGGGCCCCACCTCGGTCCTGTCGAAGGCCGTGAGGTCGAGGGCCGGCGGCCCCCGACCTCACGGCCAGGCGGAGCCGCCGGCGACGCGGACGGTCAGGCCGTTGCGAGGCCGCCGGGCGGGGCTGGTCAGGGCTGATCGGGGTTGCAGGGATCGTGGTGTGGTCAGCTGTGAAAGCGCTCGATGGCCTTGCGGACGCGGGAGTTGGCCTGGGCGAATGTGATCTTTCCATCGACGTAGGCCGACAGCGCGGCGCGTCGGACGCGTTCGACCCTTGGGTCCTCGAGCGGGGTGTTGAGCAGGTTTGTCGTGGCAGTGGCCACGGCGATCACCTCCCGGTGCCGGGGACAGATGAGAAACGAAGGAACCGTGTTGCGGAATGAGGAGCCGGTGAGTGATGCCGCGACGCTGCGGCGGTGATGGCGGCGGCGCTGCCGCCACGTGAGGGGGATGGTGCGGTTGCCGTGCCGGTACTGAGGTCCGTGGGCGCCGCTACGAGGGGGGCGCGGCCAGCGGACCGATGATCGGTGCGGCATACCGCGCCTGGCCGGGCGCCACGGCCGTGTGGGCGCGGGCGGGCCGCTGGCGGCCTGCCATCGCGGCCAGGGCCGGGCGGGTCGCGGAGGCCGGGGAGACGCGTAGGCGGTGACCGCGTGGCGGAGCCGGCTGCAGCGCGTGCGCCGCGCGGGTCCAGCTCTTCGCGATCACGGTCGTGCTCCCTCTCGTGTCTACAGGCGGTGTGCCCGCACACCTGCATCGGGCCGGCAGGTCACCTGGATAGGATGCGAACGGGTGGTGCAAGCGATGTCTGCAAGTACCACGTCTGCGAGCACATCGTCTGCGAGCGCGATGTCTGCAAACACAGGTGCCGCCGAGATATCGCACCGTTCGACCTAGCGGGGCGAACGTTCCATCAACGCAGCCCGACCGGACCTCTACAAGAGTGCGCGACAGTAGGCGTGTGCGCAAGAGCCAAAAGGGCCGTGTCGGGACGTTCGGCGCTGCGGCTTCGTTCCCGCGCCTGCAACGCCGTTCCGACAACGCGCGGTCGCTGCCGGTGGCCGGCCACCCCGCCGCCTTGTGCGCGCCTCCTCGTGGAGCACGCCGGAAGTGCGCCGGTGCTCACCGCGGGCGGTTCAGGCAACGCCGACACTGGGGATCCCGGTGCCCGGCAGCGGGCGTGCGGCGTGCATCTGTCCGTCCGCCGGATGGGTGCATTCGGCATACATCCTCGGCCCGGCGGCCAGGTCGCCGCCCGGCGAGTCCCGGGTGGTGTCCCGGATGGCACGAGTGACCTGGGAGAGGGCGCTCGGCGGTGGGCCCGGAACGGGGCGTCGAAGGTGGATCCGTGGCGGGCTACCGGAGGGCGGATCCGTGGCACGTCGAAGGCGGATCCGTGGCGGCGCCGAAAGACAGGCGGCACCGGGCCGGCGCCGTCCGGGCTCGGGCGGCGCCGGCCCGGCGGGCGATCCGGCGAAAGGAGAACCAGGTCAGCCCGGTCAGCTGGGGCGGGTACACCCGAGGCCGACCGGATCGATGGAGCATGGCTGGCCAGCCGGGGACACGGCAATCTCTGTCCCCATGGCTGCCGGACCCTTGCCGAGGAACTCGGCCGGGTAGGGCGACGAGGCCTCAGTGGGCCGACGAACGCAGGTTGAACTCGCCCTCGCGGGCGCCCGACAGAAATGCGTCCCACTCGGCGGCCGAGAACGCCAGCACCGGGCCGGCCGGGCTCTTCGAGTCCCGCACGACCATGCCGCCGCCCAGTGGCGCCACCTCGACGCACATCCCGCCGGCGCCGTTGCTGTAGCTGCTGGTACGCCAGTCAAGCTGGGCCACGTCGACGTCGGCCAGCGACGGCTTCGCGTATTTGTTCACTTCATTTCCTCCGCTATGGATGAAATCATCTGTATTGACTCTTCTGGGCTCAGCGCCGAGGCCATCAGGTAGTCGAGCTTCACTCTATAGCGTCGAATTTCCGAAGGTCGTTCGAGGTAGAGGCTTCCGGCCGCTTCTTCTATATAGACCACTTCGTGGTCGCCCGAGTCGGGAAATCCCAAGATAGAGAATGTACTACCTAGTCCGGCATGTGCGCCGACGGAGAACGGAAGCGCCTGGATCGTGACATTGGGCAGTTCTGACTGTTTGCGCAGCCACTCCAGCTGGCGGCGCATCACCGCCGGCCCGCCGATCGTTCGGCGCAGCACGGCCTCGTCGAGGATGACCCATAGCCGCGGCGGGTTCTCACCGGTCAGCCGGCTCTGCCGATCCAGGCGGAGCGAGACCATGCGGTTGACCTCTTCGTCCGGGCTCTGGGGCGCCTCGGCGCGGATGACGTGCCTGGCGTAGTCGGCCGTCTGGAGCAGGCCGTGCACCAGCTGTGACTCGTAGACGCTGATCGAGGCGGCGTCGCCCTCCAGCCCGATGTAGATCTCGAACCAGGCGGGCACCACGTCGTGGTAGTCGTGCCACCAGCCGTGCCGGCGAGACTCCCTGGCGAGCGCCAGCAGCGCCTCACGATGCTCGTCGTCGTGTACTCCGTAAAGGCTCAGCAGGTCCTGCACGTCGCGGGTGCGCACCGGAACCCGGCCGTTCTCCAGCCGGCTGACCTTCGAGACCGAGCAGCGCAGTAGGTCGCAGACCTCCTCGACGGAAACGCCGGCCGCTTCGCGCAGCCGCCGTAGCTCGGCGCCCAGGCGCCTGCGCCGCACCGTCGGGCCTCCGCTCGTCGCCATCGTGCCTGTCCTCCCGGTTACGTCCGTTGCGCGCGCGCCCGCAGGCTCGGCCGTCACCGGGTAGGGCGCCGTCGGCAGTGCGTCTGCTCCGGAGGATTGCGGCGTCTCGGCGACCGTTTCCGGCGTCCGGGGCGTGAGCGTCTCCGGTGTGGTCGACCACGGCCGTGGCTCCGCTGTGGTGGGCGGCGGCCCGGCCGCGCGCGGCCGGCCCGGTTTCGCCGGCTGTTTCGGCTTTGACGGCATCGTGGCTGCCTGTACTCCTTCCGCGGTTGCCGGCTCGCCGGTCGTGCCGGGTCCACTGGTGGTCTCTGACGTGGCCGCGGCCGCCGTGCCCCCGCATGCGTCTGGCAACGCGGACCGGTCCGCCGGTGTCCCTCGGTGGGGGTTCACCGCGTCCGGCTGGTGCTCCTGTGCAGGTCCCAGGTTCATCCGTACTGGGTTGATCGGCTCCGACTTGTCGTTGCGTCTGGCCACCGGTCCGCCACCGTCCTTGCATGCCACCGAGCATCCCGTAGCGAAACCCTTACAGAAGCTCTTGCATATGCGTCCGGCGGGCGCCATGCTTCCGATCTGTCCTCACCTTGAGTGGCAGGAATACGCCTCAGTGTGAGAAGTTGACGGCGGATGCATGCGTGGGGGGAGCGTGGCGGTGATCGCTACCGCGAGCCGGCAAGCCGGCCAGGTGAGCAGTCACGCGTGCCACGCCGGGCCACACCACCCGTTCGTCCATCACGGAGATCAACCGTGGACTCGGCGCCGGCGTCGACGTGTGCGGGGTGTCACTCCCGCCGCCAGTGCGACGCGGACTGACCGTGACCCGGACGCGACCGATGAGCCGCGGCTGCGTCACAGGCTGTCCGGTCGGGCCCGCGGGCCGAGCAGACTGTCGGGGCCCGGGTCGGCGGGTGCACCGTATTCGACGCCACCAGCGTGTTCCTTCCGCGTTGGCCCCCTATTTTCCCAGTCCACCACCGCGACGGCCCGGACGTGCACCAGTTCGGTGATCCGGGCCGTGGCGGCCGATATTTCCTGGAGTTCCGATGACCTCGCGGCTTCGTGTCCGGACCTGTGGCGCCATCACCCCGCGGGTCCGGCCCAGACCGGTCGAATGGCCGGCTGCGTCGAACGAGTCGACGCCCCCCGCCCGGGACGTAGCCAGCGAGGACTCGTCCGAAAGCTTCGGAGTGATCGTCTTCGAGAGCGGGTCGCGACAGGCCCGCCGCGTCGTCCTCGCCTTCGAAACCCCGCTGGCAGCCGCGGCCTACGCCGTCGAGCACCAGCTGCCGGACTATCTGGTCGCCCCACTGTCCTTCCTCGCCCCGGCGGGCGTGCCACGGTCCTGACGCTCGCGGCAACCAAGGCGCGCTCGACGCGCTCGACGCGCGACCGGCGAGCACCGCCGGCCGCTTCCGTTTCCGGTGCGGGTCTGCTCGTCCGGGTGCCGACCGCGGCGTGGCGGTCGGTGGGTCGTTCGTCTTTCAGAGCGCCTGGGTTTCCCTGTTGTCCGTGGGGCCTATCCGCTCTGGCGACGGCGGTCGCTCCCGGTCTGCGGATGACCCGGCACCGCTGTCCTGAAAGGCGTGACGACGATGACCCGCCCATACCTGGTGTTTGACGGAGATGGCGAGCTGGTCGGCAGCTTCCCGGACTGGGAGGCCGCGCACCTCTGGGCCCACCGGCGCTCGGCCGAGCCGCTGACCCCTCAGCCGGTGCAGATCGAGGACCGCGCCGGCCGGCGCACCTGGACGGTCGAGGGAGGCGGCTGCCGCCTCACGGTCTGGCGTCGTCGCGTCGAGTACGGCTACTGCGTCGAGGAACGCCGCCCCCAGGTGGTTCCCTTTCGTACCCACGCCTGGGCCTCCTGACCTCGCTGGGACGCGCGACGCGCCCCAGCCGCCGTGAGGTGCGGTCGCCTCACCAGACCTGCGTGCCCATGCCCAGTGGGTCGGCACGCTGATGTTCCCGCGCCGCGCTCGCCATCGCGTCTGCTACGTCCGCGTTCCCCGACAGCGCCTCGTGATCAGTACTTCGGCGATGGCCACTGACGTGGACGGCTGGGCGAACTCTGAGCGTCGCATCCGATGAGAGCCTGCGCCGCGCGCCTGTGCGCCCGCGCGCCTGTGCGCCCGCGCGCCCGCGCGCCCGCGCGCCCGCGCGCCCGCGCGCCCGCGCGCCCGCACGCCCGCACGCCCGCACGCCCGCACGCCTGTGCGGCGTTGGCGTCGGCGTTGGCGAGGGCGGCGCCTCCAGCTCGTAATCTTCCAACCGCCGGTGTGCAGGGCGGCTACCGTAACGTGGGCGGACCTGGACAAGACACCGCGCGAACATTGCCGAATCATGGTCGTTACCGGGCCGACACGATCTGCCACGACACAGAGTCGATCAAAGACCTGGCCGTCCGTGGTCGCGGAATCAAGCAGGGGTCAACCCGAAGACGCCTACGTGCCAAGTCAGTTTAAAGACAGGCTTAGGCGCGGACCTCGCCTTATGTCCTCGTTGCTACGGTTCGGGGGCGCTGCTACGATGTATGCATTTAGCGTCGGAAATGCATGCGGGGGAGCATTGCTGTGGCCAGGGCCAAGCCTGACTGACGTTCTCGCGGGGAATTTGACGCGGACGAACGGCGGTCGTCATCGATAAGACGGCCAGCCGTGCGGCCATGTCTGGCCGTCTGTGAGTGGCGCTGTGGTCGAGGGCGGAGTCTCCGCTCGATGAGTCCCTGTAAGCAGACGATCGTGGCCTCGGTGCGCCGTCACGGTTGGCTGGTCGGCGGTGAACGAGTGTTCCCGGCGGTGTCTGCCACACGGGAATGGCGACGCGAAGAGACTCTTTGACACCCAGGAAGTGGTCGATGATTTCGGTTACCGGTGAGGGTCTCACGCTGGAGCAGGTCCGCCGCGTCGCGGTCGGTCGCGAGAGCATTGAGATCTCGGAAGTCCAGTTGAAGGCGGTGGCCGCGGCCCACCGGCGCGTGCAGGAGTGGGGTGTGCAGGAGCGGCCGGTGTACGGCGTGAACACCGGCTTCGGCGAGAACGCCCGCGTCCGAGTGCCGGCCCAGTACCGCACGCAGCTGCAGGAGAACCTGCTGCGTGGCCATGCCGCCGGTGCCGGCAACCCACTTCCCCAGCGGGTCGTGCGGGCGATCGCCCTTGCCCGTATCAACTCGCTGGCGAAGGGCTACTCCGGGGTCAGCACGGAGACCCTTCAGCTCATGGTGGATCTACTCAACTCCGGCGTGCACCCCGTCGTGTACGAGCAGGGCTCGCTCGGCGCGAGCGGTGACCTGTCGCCGCTCAGCCACCTCGCCCTGCCGATCATCGGCGCGGGGCAGGTCGAGTACAAGGGCGAGATCGAGGACAGCGCCGTCGTCCTCGACCAGCTTGGCCTCAGCCCCATCGAGCTTGGTTTCAAAGAGGGGCTTGCGCTCATCAACGGCACGTCGGCGATGACCGGCATGCTCTCGGTCCTCGTTGACGAGGCCTACGCGCTCGTCGAGTCCGCCGTCCAGCTGTCCGGCGTCCTCGCACAGGTGCTGCGGGGATCCGACCGGGCGTATGACGCCATCGGCCACGAGCTCAAGGGGCATCCGGGGCAGATCAGGGTCGCCGAGGTGATGCGGCGGCTCATCGCCGACAGCGACCTCATCATGCACCACACCGAGCTCATGTCGGCCATTGAGGAAGGCGCTGCGGGTGGTGGCAGGGTCGCCTCCACGGGTGTGCTCATCCAGTCGGCCTATTCGGTGCGGTGCGTTCCACAGATCCTGGGGCCCGTGCTGGACTCTCTCGACTACTGCCGTGTGGTGGTAGAACGTGAACTGAACTCGTGCAACGACAACCCGCTGATCATGGACTCGGCGGACGCGTCGTTCCATGGTGGGAACTTCCACGGCCAGTATGTGTCGATGGCTGCCGACCACCTGGCGATCGCGATGGTCGAGATCGGCGTGCTGGCCGAGCGTCAGGTCAACCGGCTCGTCGATCCACATCTCAACGGTGAGCTGCCCGACTTCCTCGCGCTGAAGGACTCCGGTCTGTCGATGGGTCTCATGGGTGCGCAGTACCTGGCGACCAGCGTCGCGTCCGAGAATCTTGATCTTGCGACGCCGTCGTCGGTGAAGAGCATCCCCTCGAACGGGCAGAACCAGGATGTCGTGAGCATGGGCCTCAACGGTGCCCGGCGCTGTGCGCGGGTCCTGGAGAACGTGCGGACGATTCTCGGGGTGCTCGCCCTCGCCTGCTACCAGTCGGCGCATGTCCTCGGCCCGGACCGGCTCAGCCCCGCCGGGCAGGAGTGGTATGAGGGCATCTCGGCCGCGCTGCCGCTGCAGGACGAGACCCGTCCCGTCCACGAGCTACTCCGGGACGCACGCAACTTCGGCGTCACCGGCGACGGCCCCCGCCTCGCGCAGAAATGGGTCCAGCTCGCCGCAGCGCAGTGACCACGACCGGCGCGCCGTCGCCGGGCTGCCGGAACAGGCCATGGACTCCATGGCCCACTGGCAACCCAGCGACCGCGCGCCGGCTGGACCAGGGTCCCAGTCTCAGTGCCAGTCCCAGGACCGGACTCAGCACCTGAGCGGGAACCGGTTCGGGCTCGGCACGGACTGGCACCCATGAACTGCCAGGGGACAGGATTCCGTCCCGACCTGAAAGGTCGTCCCGATGACGGAACGGCCGGTCGCCGGCGAAACAACCAGCAGGTCAGCGGGCAGAGCAGTCTAGAAGAAGGTCGGCAGGTTCTTCGCCTGCAGGACGTTCGCGTCCAGGAAGATCTCCCGCCGGGCGACGAGCAGGCCGGCCTCGGTCCGGCGCAGCACATCGGAGCGCTGCCCGGCGAAAATGTTCTCCTCGCGCTCGAGGCGGTTTCGGTAGACGAGGAAGTTCGACTTCACCACCAGGTCGTCGGTGCTGAAGCCCGCGAGGAGCGTGGGGTCCGCGTGGCTGACTCGGACGTTGCTGACGAGGTGGCGGGTCCGCGAGGGCGGATTCTCGGACCAGGCCGTCGGCAGGCTGAATCGGCGGATCCGCCAGGCCAGCGATTCCTTCGTCTCGTCGTAGTAGGCGGCCTCACCGCGGGCCGCGACTTCCAGCGCCTGTTGGCGGCGCAGCCGGTTGGTGCGGGTCGGCATCCAGTAGTCCAGGTCGTCGGCGAGCAGCTCCAGCCATTCGGCGTAGCGGCGCTCGTCGAGCAGCTCCGCCTCGAGGTAGTAGAGCTGCTCCACGTCGAAGTGGATGTCCCGGCTGGCGGGCCGACCCGCCAGGGAAGCTGTCATGACCGCCGGCTCGTGCGGCGCGGACGTCGTCACGGTGACTCGTTCGCCTCGGATCCGCAGCCCTCGGCCGAGGACTCGTTCTCATGCCAGGCTGGCGTGTTCATCAAGCGGCCCCAGTGGGCGTAGAAGCTGAGCGCACCTGCGTCGGAGTACAGCTCGGCCGTCAGTCCCGGGTGGCGACCGTCATGTGTCTCCGAGCCCAGGCCCATCTGGTAATTCAGCGGCAGGGTGCTCGTGACGAATCCGCGGCCGATCGCCTGCATGTCGTTCCAGTTCTCCGGGTCGTCCTGCTCGAAGATGCCGGTCGGGCCGAAGGTGCGCAGGCTCTGGAGGTGCTGTGCCTCCTTGACGTCGTCCGGCCAGGAACGGTCGACGATCGTCCAGGACCACACCTCCATCCGATCCGGCCCCTTCGGGTGCCAGACCCGTATGGCGCCGTTGGCCGGAAGGTAGGAGAAGTTCGGGAAGACGGTGCCGGCGCCATAGGTCAACGGCCCCTCGACCCGGGCGTCGCCGAGCCGGGCGCGCAACGCCTCGTAGTCGACATGCTGGTGGACGGGCTTCGCCTCGAACCGGTTCTTCGGGTGCACCGTGAAGTTGGCACCGTGGCCTGCTTCGCTCAGGTACTGGCGGCCCGAGCGGTTCCCGACCGGGGTTCTGCTCCCCTGCCCGGACCGGTTCATCAGCATGAACACCGACGAATGGGTCATGTCGAGGTGGTACCAGTCGCTGGCGAAGCCCTCGGCGGGAATCTTCCAGTTACTGTCGATGATCCACTTGTGTACCCCGCCGACGACCTCGGTGCCCTCGTCGTCGTGGTCGAGCATCGCGTCCATGTACCAGGCCATGTCACCGAGCGCTTCGCGCAGTGACAGCGGCTCCGGGTTCCAGGTGCCGAAGATCAGGCCCTTGTATGCGGAGACATGCGGTACCTCGACGAGGCCCCAGTTCTCGAGGGAGAACGACGCCGGATAGGTCTCCCGTTTTGGCGCCGAGACGAGCCGGCCCGTCAGGTCATAGGACCAGCCGTGATAAGCGCAGGTGAAAGTGCGGGTCTGGCCGAGATCGGCCCGGCACACTCGCGTTCCACGGTGGCGGCAGGCATTCAGGAAGGCGCGGACCTGACCGTTCTCGTCGAGCGTGACAATGATCGGGTCCTCGCCCATGTAGGCGGTCACGAAGTCACCGGGCTGGGAGAGCTGGGAGGTGTGCGCGAGGTACAGCCAGCTCGGCGCGAAGACCCGGCGCAGCTCCTGCTGGTAGAGCGCCGGATCAGAGTAGATCGCGCGGTCGACGAAACCCCCGTCGGCGTCGATCAGACCGCTCACGTCCATCGGTGAGAACAGTGCTGCCGGCCGGCGCAGCGCACCACTCGACGCCGCGGTCGCGCGACCGCCTGGGATCTTGCTGGGTGTGCCAGGCTCTTCCGGCGGTTTGCCGGGCTCACCAGCAAGAATCGCTTCCGCGGTCATGGGCGGATCATCGTCCCGCGTCCTGGGCGGGTCAATAGCGCGTTCCCCATACCCGCAGGCTCTTGCCGCGCGGCCATCCGGCTCCGGACGACGAAGGCCGGCGTGGGTCCTGGCCACTGAAGTACGTCTCCGGGGGGCACGGAGCCGACGGCGGACGGCATGTGCCCAGGTAGCCGGAGGATCGAGCCGCGGGCTGTCGGACCAGTCACCACACACGTCGGCTGGCGCCCCGGTGACGCACGGCGCCCTGGAAACGCGGTTGGAGTGGACTGATCGCGTGGACAGTCGGGTTGAAGACAGATCCGGACAGCCGCCAGCCGCGACGCAAACATCGTGGTCGGCCGGACGGTCCCGTCGGGAGGTGCGAGCGCGGGCCCGCCCACGGCTTGGTCGGATCCAGGAATATGCGCGCCATGGTCGACCGGCACCTCGGGCTGAAGCGAGATATCAGCCGGTCGCCGGCGTTGGTCCGACGGCGTTTCCCGGGATGGCGAGGCCGGATTCGTAGGCGGCTATGACGAGCTGGATGCGGTCTCGGGCGGCCAGCTTCGTCAGTAGATGACCGACGTGCGTCTTGATGGTCGAAACGCTGACGTGGAGCGTTTTGGCGATTTCCGCGTTGGAGTACCCGGCCGCGATGAGGATGAGCACCGTGCGTTCTCGTTCGGTGAGCGTCGCCAGCACGCCGTTGAGGTCGGGGTCGGCGGTTGTCGGCCGCCGCTGGCGTGGTCGCCGCACGAACTCGGCGATCAGTCGCCGGGTGATCGCCGGAGCGAGCAGCGAATCCCCGGCAGCGACCGTCCGGACAGCGGCCAGCAGGTTCTCGGGTTGCGTGTCTTTCAGTATGAATCCGGCGGCGCCGGCCTGCAGCGCCTCGAAGACGTACTCATCGTCATCGAAGGTCGTGACCACAAGAATTCGAGGTTTCGCCGCGTCGGGGGCGATGAGTCGGGTTGCCTCGAGACCATCCATGACCGGCATCCGGATGTCCATCAGCACGACGTCTGGCCGAACCTGGCGGCAGGTGCGGACCGCGGCAACGCCGTCGCTCGCCTCCGCGACGACGGCCAGGTCGGCTGCCGCGTCGATGAGCAGGCGAAAGCCGGCCCGGACCAGCGCCTCATCGTCCACGATCAGGACTCGGATCGGCTGGCCGGCGCCCGCCGCGAGGTCACTGCTCATCGCGAGCCACCGGGAACCGGGCGACGACGGCGAAACCGCCATCAGGGCGCGGGCCGGCGTCGAGAACGCCGCCGAAGAGTTCGAGCCGTTCGCGCATCCCGGCCAGACCGATACCAGGCTCCGTCGTGGGGGCTGGTCCACGACCATCGTCCAGGACCGTGACGACCAGCTCGTCGTGACGATGGTCGATCGCGACCCAGGCATGTTCTGCCGCCGCATGCCGTGTCACGTTGGTCATCGCTGGTCTCGACCCGAACTTCACGATCAATGCCTGGGGTGGTCCGACCTACCTCGGCGCCATGGCCTGCCACTACCTCGACGGCGCCCTCATCGTGGCCGCCGCGGCACTCCTGGTCTCCCGCATCCTTCTGCCGGATCCGGAACGCCCGCAGCACATCGGGCGCGCTCGCCGCCGGGGACGGAGCTGACCACGGCATACATCGAGACCGTGCAGGCCGTGTTGTTTGACGGGATCTTCAGGGGACGTCTGCCTTTATCCTTACTTCCGCCCCGCCGTCCTACGGGACTGGCGGGGCTTTTTACGCGCGTCAGCGGAATGTGACCCGTCCTCACGGGATGAGGAAGCGCAGCGTGTCGCCCTCGGTGTGGTGGTGGCGGAAGCCGGCCTTGGCCAGGACGCGGATCGAGGCGGGGTTCGGTCGTTCGACGTCGGCGAATACCGCCCGTACGGCGGGGTGGGCGAGCGCGAACTCCGTCAGCGCTATGACCGCCTCGGTGGCGTAGCCGCGGCCCTGGCGGGATGGCACGATCCCATAGCCGATCTCGACCCGGTCGTCGGCCGGGGGCCAGAAGAGGCCGACTCCACCGATGACCAGGCCGCTTTCCCGCTCGACGATCTGGCGGTGGCCGTAGGGACCCATCCATCCGGGAAATCGCCCGAGGCCGTCCGCGATGACCCGGTCGCCCTCGTCGGGAAAGTCGGCGGCCCAGTGCGCCGGCCGGGCCGCCGTGACGTTGGCGTCGCAGCCGGGTTTGCTGGTGTTGTCGCAGCCGCGGCCGTTGCCGGCGGCGGTGTCCGCGAGTACCGCCGCCTCTTCCTCGGCGCTCCACTGCCGTAAAACCAGACGTTCGGTGATGAGGTCTGAAGCCGCCGTCATGTGTCGGATCGTCCCAGAGCCCGCCGGACGGCGATCTCCGTCGGGGAGTAGTTCCCGTCGGAGCGGTCGAGTGCGAGGGGGCGGCCGTGCGCCTCGGACCGGAGGGACCAGGGCCATGCCGCCGTCCATCCAGGCAAACCTCACTCCGCGCGAGGCATTCGCGCGGTTTCAGGAGCTGCTGCTCGGCGAGGCTCCCGACGCCGCCACTGCCACCGCCACCGCCGATCTCTACGCCGACGACGTCGTCATCGAGCTTCCCTTTGCTCGCCCAGGCATGCCGAGTCGTTTCGACGGGCGGGCGTCGTTCGCCGCGTTCGCCGCGACGCAGCGGGCATCGCTGCCCGCCCGTTTCGAGGAATTTCGAAACGTCGTCATCCACGACACCGCCGACCCCGAGGTGATCATCGCGGAGTATGACCTGGCCGGGACCGTGACCACGACCACGACCGTCCGGCAGGCGTCGCAGCCTTTCGTCCTCGTGCTCAGGGTCCGTGCCGGCCGGATCGTGCACCTGCGCGAATACCAGAACGTCCTCGGCATCGCGGCGGAGCTGGGCCAGCTCCCGGAACTGCTCGCCAGCCTCGGTCGCGACCGAGGCCTCGGCCTCGGCCTCGGCCGCGAGCCAGCCGACGTCTCGACCGATATCTGATCTGACGCCGTCTCGGCCAACAGCGCCGTACTTCAGCGTGCGGCGGCGTCTCGCGGCGACGCGGCGGTGGCGCTACGCCGACTCGTCGCAGACGACGACCAGCTTTCCGCGGGTGTGCTCGCGCAGGAGATCAACACACGCCCGCGAGCTGGGAGCGCGTCAGGCCGCGTCTCGGCTAGCCAGTCGGACAGCTTCCAGTGCCACCCGCGCCGCGTCGACCGGCGTCCCCGGCGCCGTGTACCCGAACACCTCCGGTGTGACGAGACCGCGGTAACCGATGGTTCCCAGCGCCGTGAAGAAGCCGTCGAGGTCGACCACCCCACGGCCCGGGAGAAGGCGTTCGTCGTCGCGGACGTCTTCGGGATCGAGGTCCGCCGCGTCCGCCACCTCGACGTGCAGAATGTCGCCGCCCGCCGCCAGGATGTCCGCCGTGCCGGCGCCGGCGTGATGCCAGTGCCAGGAGTCGAGCAGCAGTCCGACGTTCTCGCCGCAGGAACGGGCGAAGGACAGCGTCTCGTCCATTCGCCACAGCACCTCGTGGGGCCGGGCGCGCCGCAGGTGCAACGGGCTGTGAAACTCCAGGCCGAGCTTCATCCCGACCGCGTCGAGAACACTCGCGCACAGACCGAGCCGGCGCCGGATGGTCGGCAGTACCTCCTGCCTGGGAAGGTGCGCGGACGGTGGAACGGACCGGCACATGACCCGGGCACCGACGCCGGCCGCGAACCCGGCCAGCGCCGGAAGTGCGGCGAGACCTTCCTCGAAGGTGCGCTCGTCGGCTCGGAACTCGACCGGCAACCGGACGCCACCCACCTCGACACCCGCCTCCGCGAGCAGGTCGCGGGTGCGCCGCACACCGTCGCGGTGAACCTCCGGCAATGGAAGATCGACGGCGGCGAATCCCGCGGCCCCGGCCACCCGGACCATCTCCGTCCAGGAGCGGAGCTGGCCGCCAGCGAGCGACGGATGAAACGAGATCAGCATCGAATCAGACTCTACGGTCCACCCGCGCGGGTGGACTCACGCCGTCGCCGGGGCACCGTCTCGGCGCCGCCACGGAACGGGACCGCAACCTCGCGCGCCATTGCTTTCTCGACCCGCGGAGCCAGCAGCGGTTCGCCGACTGGCTCGACGTCTGTCGCGCCACCGTGGGGGACGTCGCCCTGCGCACGCATGGCACCAAGCGTTTCGTGCATCCGGTCGTCGGTGCGCTGACGCCGCAGGTCGAGCATTTCGACGTGTCCGGGGAGGGCGAGCAGCGCATGGTGGTCTTCAGCCCCGAGCCCGGCAGCCCCTCGCAGGCCGCGTTTCAGCTGCTCACGATGTGGACGGCGCCCGACGCGCGCGCCCCGTGCCCAGCTGACGCCAAGCCTCAGATATCGGTCGAGACATCGGCTGGCTCGCAGCCGCGGCTGCGGGCGTCGATGCCGGCAGGCGGAGTTCAGGGCCGCTACGGCCGGCTCAGCCGCACACGCCCGGCTACTGTCCGTTCGCACGCTTGGCGCTGCCCGGCCGACCACCTGCCCGGCCGCGGGCCGGCCCGATCCCCTCCGGCGCCGTACTCAGCGAGACTCGGCGAGTGGGGACTCGGGAACGGACCGCAATGACCACTGATGTGCCGGTTGCCTGGCCGGCGGGCCGCCATGGACGTCACCTGAACCACACCGCCAGCCAGATCACGGTGACGGACCGATCTTTCCGCAACCTGGTCGAGGCCCGTGGTTCTGGCCCGGCCTTACCAGGCGACCGGGCCGTTGGCGTCGATGAACGTGCCGGACTCGGCGTGCGCGGGCAGGGTCGCCGCGGTGAGCACGACCTGCGCGGCCTGGTCAGCGGTCAGTGGTGCCTGCTGCCTGTTGATCGGGGTCAGTTCCGTCTGGACGAAGCCCGGGCACACCGCCGTGACCTTGATCGAGGTTTCTCTGAGCGTCTTCGCCAGCTCGACGGTGAGGCTGTTCAGGGCGGCCTTCGAGCTTCTGTACGCCGGCACGAGCATGGCGTAGTACGGGGACGACGGATCGTTCTGGTCGGTGAGCGACCCCATCGTGGAGGACACGTTGACGATCCGGCCCGCGTCGCTCTCGCGCAGCAGTGGCAGAAAAGCCTCGGTTACCGTGACCGGGCCGAGGACGTTCGTCTCGAACGTGTGCCGGAAGATGTCCGGATCGGCGAACTCGCGCCTTTCCGTGTCCGTCGCCTCGGGCAGAACACCCGCGTTGTTGACCAGGACGTCGAGCCGGCCGTAGCGCTCCCGGACTGCGGCCGCGGCGGCCTGCACGGTCGTCGGCAGGGTGACGTCGAGCTCCACCCAGTCCGCGGTGCCACCTTCCGCGCGCAACGCGGCGACGGCCTCGCGGCCAGCCGTTTCTCCGCGTGCGCCGATGACGACGGCGGCTCCCGTCCGGGCCAGCGCCCGGGCGGCCGCGAATCCCAGGCCCCGGTTGCCGCCGGTGATGAGAACGATGGTCGACATTGTTTTCTCCCGCCCTCCTGGTCGTATTCGAAAAACTAGCGCCGCCGCGCCTTCGAATACTGGCGGGAATCCGACGTCGCGTTCGCCTCGTCCGGCGGGCACGCGGATGTCACAGGTTCGCGCCGCCGGTGGCGTCGATGACCTGGCCGGTGATCCAGCGGGCCCCGTCGGAGGCGATGAACGGCACCACGTCGGCGATGTCGGCGGCCCGCCCGAGCCGGTTGAAGGCGGAGAAGCGGAGCCGGCCGCCCACTGACGCGCGAGCCGGGAGCTGTGGCTGCTCGCGGGCGGCGTGGTCGCACGGCCCCAGCCCGCCACGGCCACGGTTGGACCCGTCCGGTTCGCCAGGCTGAGCGCGTTGATGCGCGGTCAGCCTCGGCCGCGTCCCTGGAGCACCAGGGCCCAGGTGAGGCAGCCGAAGGCCGCCACGGAGCCCGCCGTCCGGACCAGGTTCCAGCGGACCCAGGTCGTCTCGAAGTGCGCCCGCACCGCCGCGAGGTCGGGGATCTGGCTCGGATCGCCGGCGGCCTTGAGCTTGTCGTTGAGCGGCACGTTGACCGCCCCGGTGGTGACGATCGTCAGGCCGTACAGCACGAACGCGGCGATGATCCACGGGAGTGCCGGGTGCCGGCCGGCACCGAACTGCGCCGCGCCGGCGAGTCCCGTCAGCAGCAGGGCGCCGATGAAGACCAGGAAGAACCAGCCGTTGAGGATCGCGTCGTTGATGGACTGCATGGTCGAGATGAACGTCCGGTCGTCGGTCGCGCGCAGGCCCGGCATCACCGAGCAGGCGTAGGCGTAGTAGATGCCGGCCATCAGGCCCACGGTCGCAGTGGCCGCGATCAGCGAGCCGTTGCGGAGCAGCTCCATCGGTGTCCTCGGTGTCCTCGATCTGTCTCGTGGCTGGTACCTGTCAGGCATCCAGGTCTGCTGATGCCCCGGCGTGGTCATGGCGTTTCCTCTTCTCCCCGTGCTCCCCGCGAGGTGCGTTGGCTGGTGTCCGTTCGGCGTCCAGGTGCGCTGGCGTACCGGTGCGGTCATGACGCTTCCCTCATCTCGGTGCTGATGTCGCCGCTGCCAGCGCGCGACCGCGAGTGATGGTTGATCATGTGTTCGGCCGTGCGAGGTCCCAGGCGCCGGCGGCGGTGGCGATCTCGGCCGCGGCGTCGGCGAACGTCAGCAGCCGCGGGCCGGTCAGCTCGTAGGTCGCCCCGGCGTGCCCGTCGCCGGTGAGGGCGGCGACGACGACGTCCGCGATGTCGTCGGCGTCGAGCGTCTCGGCGCCGGTGTGGTTTCCGGTGGTGTGTGTGGTGTTTGGCATGGTGCCAGTCAATGGCCATGCGCCAACCGGAACCATCGCCGAAAAACTCAGCTACATGTTCCTGCGTCCAGCACGGGGCCGCGATCGCTCGTGCGGCCTTGGCGAAGGTTCACTCGGTCCAGATCACCTGTCGCGCGGCGCGACGGCAGTCCTTCGATGATCGCTACCGCAGTCGCACCACGCGCGTAAGACGGCCCTCCTGGCGTATCGGCCGCGACTCAGTTGGCGATCAGCCGCCGCTGGGGCGGGCGGCTGGGCTTACGTTGCCGGCTGCGGCACTGGTCGCGCTCGCCGCGCGCTTCGACCATGCGGGCGACCTCACGTGTCGTGGCCGACGGGTCAGCGCGGTGTGCGTTCCTCTGTCATCGGCCGACGGATGGCGCCGTCGAGCGCCTGCCGTAGGAGCCGGGTCAGGGCGTCGCGTTCGTCGGAGCTGAGACCGGCGAGGATCTCGTCCTCGATCGTCTCCTGGGCCTGCTCGGCCCGCTCGAGGGCGAGGCGGCCGGCCTCGGTCATCGTCACGAGATGGCGGCGGCGGTCGGCCGGGTCGCGGCGGCGTTCGGCCAGGCCGGCCGCCTCCAGCTCGTTCAGGAGCAGGACGCAGTAGTTGGCGTCGATGCACAGGCCCTCGGTCAGGTCCCGCTGCGTCATCCGGGCGTGGTCGCGCATGAATGCCAAGGCAGCCAGGTCCTTGAGGCTGATCCCCAGCAGCTCCGGCGTGCTGGCCCGGTGGACGAGCCGCGACAGGCGTGTGAGCAGCACGATCGGCCCCGAGGTGGTGGTCGCGTCCGGCATCGGTCTATAGTAGCGACTGCAAGACCATCACGATCCCGTGATAATTACTGTTACGTGACCATCGATGCGAAGCCGCAATCGTGGCCCGACCCGGCCGGAGGAGATCCTCAGATGGCCCGCTCAGTCGATGTCTGACCCCACGACGGCCCCCGCCCGCGACGGGGCCGACCGCCGCCGCTGGATCGCGCTGGTGGTCGTGTGCATGGCCATGGTGATGAATGCGCTCGACTCGTCGATCGTCAACGTGGCGTTGCCATCGATCCAGCACGATCTTGACTTCACCGCGTCCGACCTCACCTGGGTCGTTGACGCCTACCTGATCGCCTTTGGCAGCTTTCTGCTGCTGGCCGGGCGCCTTGGCGACCTCGTCGGCCGCAAGAAGGTGTTCCTGACCGGTGTCGCCCTCTTCACCGCCGCGTCCGTGGTGTGCGCCGTCGCTCCCAACCAGGCGACGCTGATCGTCGGGCGCTTCGCCCAGGGACTCGGCGGCGCCGTCTCGACGTCGGTCATCATCGCGATCATCGTTACCGAGTTCCCGAAGCCGGCCGAACGAGCCAAGGCGATGAGCGCCTACATGATGGTCTCCGTGTCCGGCGGGTCGCTGGGCCTGCTCGCTGGCGGAGCACTCACCCAGGCCGTGAACTGGCACTGGATCTTCCTGATCAACGTTCCGATCGGGATCGCGACGCTCGGCCTGGGGATCGTCCTCATCGAGGAGAACCCCGGCCTGGGCCTCGGCCGAGGCGTGGACGTCACCGGCTCGCTGCTCATCACGGGCTCGCTGCTCGTCGGGATCTACGCCATCGTCACGGCGGCCACCCACGGCTGGGCCTCCGCCCACACCGCCGGCTACGGCGCGGCCGCGGTGGTCCTGATGGTGATGTTCCTCGTCGTCCAGGCCAGGCGGAGCAATCCGATCATGCCGCTGCGTATCCTGCGGATCCGCAGCCTGATCGGCTCCAGCGTCGTGCGCGGCTGCCTGTTCGTCGGGATGCAGCTGCTGTTCTTCTTCGGGGCGCTCTTCCTGCAGCAGGTCCGTGGCTACAGCCCGCTGCGCACGGGCCTCGCCTTCCTGCCAACCACGATCGTCGTCGCGGCGCTGTCGATGGGCCTCGTCAGCCGCCTGTTCATGCGGTTCGGACCGCTGCCGCTGCTTGTCCCCGCCCTGGCCGCGGTCCTGACCGGGATGTTGCTACTTGCCCGGGTTGACGAGCAGAGCGGCTACTTCACCGAGATACTGCCGGCGCTGGTCATTCTCGCGGTCGGCATGGGCTGTGCCATGGTGCCGCTGTTGTCGCTGGCGATGGCCGACGTCCCTGCGGCCGACGCCGGACTCGCCTCCGGGATCGTCAACGTCTCGATCTGGCTCAGCTCGTCGGTAGGCCTGGCCGCCGTCTCCTCCCTGGCCGCGAGTCGGACGAAGACGCTGGTCCAGGACGGGCACTCCGCCGTGAACGCCGTGGTCGGCGGTTACCAGCTGGGATACCTCATCGGTGCCGGCTGCGTCGCGGTCGGACTGCTTACCGTCGTGACCGTCCTGATCGGGCCGGCTCGGGCGGTCGCGGCGGCCAACCGGCAGGCGTCGGCGCCTGCGCCGGCATCGGCATCGGCATCGGGGTCGGCGTCGGTTTCGCCGGCGGCCGGAGCCGCTAGGCCGCCCGCGCCCCGCGCCGAGGCCGAGCCCCGCGTCGAGGCGACCGTCAAGGAGGGCTGAGCCCGCGGCTCGCCGATGACGGAGCGGGGGACCACGCCGGTGACGGAGCAGGGGACGCGAAGTAGATGACGCGAAGTAGGTGGAAGTAGATGACGGAGAAACGGCCGCGCGGGCGACATGCTTCGGCCGCGCGGCCGCCTCGGTGAGTGGCTGCCTCGGTCAGTCGTCCGGGCTCCACTCCCACAGTTGTCGGCCGGGCGATCGCGGTCCTCCCGATCGCGAAGGTGACGCCGGTGAGCCGTGGACACGCTCCGCTCAGAAGCAGGCGCCCTTACTTGGTGATTCCGACCTTGTCGAACGCGTCCGCGATCGCGGCCAGCTTCGCGGCCCGCACGGCACGCGGGTCGCCGCGGAAGAGCGTGCGGGCGGACAGCTCGACGCCTCGACGACTGTCGCGGAAACCGGAGGTGCGCGACAGCCGCTGGGTCAGGGCGAGGTAGAAGAGCGCGGCCAGCTCGGTCGGATTGAAGATCTCCTGCCCCGAGGAACTGGCCGTGGCGACATTGAATGCCGCCTTGTTGTGGATGCCGCTGTTCCGGTGTACGTAGCCAAGATCGTTAAGGTTCTGGTCGGGCTCCTCGCCCGGCGCCAGTCGCTTGAAATCGTCCATGTGGTCGGGCTGCCCGCGCCGCTTCGGGTCGCTCAGGTCCCTGATCGGCACGCCGGTCTCGGAGAGATCCTCGCCGATCTCCCAGTTCCACTCGCTCACCGGCCTGCCGAAGTTGGAGATGATGACACCGAAGATGTCCGAGTAGGACTCGTTGAGGGCGCCGCTCTCCTCCCGGTACTCCAGCCGGGCGGTCCGGTCGGTCAGCCCGTGGGTTATCTCGTGCGCGACGACGTCGCCCGACACGGCGTATGACTGCAGTTTCCCGTTCACCGGGCGCTGGCCGTAGATCATCTGACTTCCGATCCAGGCGGCGTTCCGCCAGATCCGGTTCGTGGGATCCGGATTCCGGTACGTGCAGTTGATAGTGGAGATGAACGGTCCACCCATGCCGTCCAGGCCGCGGCGCTGCAGAACGGTGGCCAGGAACTCGGCCACCAGCTCGGCGTTGGCGTGGGCGCTGATGGCGTCCGGGCTCCACGGCGCCGGTGGGTTGGTGACGGGCGCACCTGGCAGGAGGCCGGGCTGCGCCTTCACATCACGGAAGCCGAAGTCGAAGGTCTGCGCGTTCGACGCGGCGTCGCGCAGCCGTTTCCCGCCGTTGCCGTCCTGCTCGAAGTGGATGTGCCGGGGCCTGCCCAGGCCGTCGGTCTCGTCGGACTCGGCCGGAGTCCAGACAACCGACTGGGTGCGAGGCAGTCTCGTGACGAGCTCGCCGGTATGCGCGTCGACCACGTAGTCGACGAGCTCGGGGAGCGGGGGCGCCGCGGGAGCTGCCGTCGCCTGGTCTGGGTCATAGTCCTCCCGCGACCTCGGCACGTTCTTGGTGATGTAAACCAGTCGCCAGGCGCCGGATTCCTTGCGACTGTCGTAGTAATAGTAGAGCCGCGGAACGGCGGCGGGCTCCTGGGCGGTGATCCCGCCGTCGTCACCGATGGTTCTCAGCACCTCGGCAGGCGATATTTGGGCGACTGGGTCGACGTCTTCCGGATCACCCAGGGCGGAGCTGATCGAAAGTAGTGAGTTGTCCTTCTCGAGTTCGACCGAGATCAGTGAGCCGTAGACGGGAATCGTGTTCCGGTACTGGGCGAACTTGACAACCGTCGTGTCGGTCAGGGGAATGGACTCCGTACCGATCGTACGGTATTCGGTGCCGGCGTCGCCCGGGGCGGGCGGCTCGAACTCGGGCAGGTCCGGGCTGGCGATCGCCTGGACGAGATAGCGGCGGGCGACGGTCTCGGGGTCGGTGTTCTCCGGTTCGAACGTGAAGGACTGCCCGGCGTCGATCGTCTCCAGTTCCTCGCGCAGCGCGGTGGCGGTGGCGGGAGTGGACGTGTCGTCGCTGTGAAAGGAAAACGTGGTGAGACCGTTAATGCTCATGGCAGGGCAACCTCTGCTCGGTCCGGTTCGCATGTCCGCACGCCGGGTTAGCGTAGCAGCGCGACTTCCTGCTCGCCGCACGTTTTCCGGCCGGCCACACTGCGGATTGCCCCAGTTGAAGAGCCTATGGGTCGCCATGGTCAGCCGGCCAGCCCGGCATGAATCGCGCCCCAGCGAACCTGCCGGTCGCGATCAGGTGCACTCGGGGTCTGGGAAGATCTTGGCGTTGGTCGAGGGGAGATAGGCAGGCGCTGTCGCCGAGCAGACACCGGTCCCGATCGCCGTTGTCGCGACCGGATGATATCCGACATGAGACGTCTTCCCTACCGCCTCGGCGGAGTCGTCATCTGCGCGGCGCTCGCGCTGAGCCTCGCCGGCTGCGGCGACGACGACAAGAAGGGAATGGGTGACGCACCCGTGTTAAACCGGCACGGCGACGACACCCCAGCCGAGGTCTTCAACTTCCCCGACCACTTCGGCAACCTGGCGACCAAATGCGTCGGCCACGGCTACCGCGCCTATGTGACGACGAACTTCGGGGCTCCGTCGAATATCGAGGTGGTACCCGATCCTGCCTGCGTCACCGCGGATCCGAGCGCGTCGCCGACGCCCGGCGCACAGCAGTCTCCCTCCTCGGCTCCCAGCACGACGGCATCCGTCGCTCCGGACGTCGCCGCCTCGAGCACACCCGCGGCCGCGGGTGTGCCCACGACCACGCTCACCGGGCTGGCCGCGGGCAGCCGCTGATGCTTACCCGTTCCGCCGCGGCCGCCGGCCGTCGCCGAGTCCGCGGAATGAGCCGCCGTGTCCGCAGGATGCTTGGCTGTGGTGTCCTCGGCCTGGTCGTCCTCGGCGCGGCGCTGGCCGGTTGCCGCCTCGACGACGATTCCAAGGGAATGGGCGACGCGCCCGTGCTGAACCAGCGCGGCGACGACACCCCCACCGAGGTCTTCAACTTCCCCGACCACTTCGGCAACCTGGCGACCAAATGCGTCGGCCACGGTCTGCGCGGCTACACCACGACGCACTTCGCGGACGAGGACGGCTACCTCCCCTCGGCCAACACCAAGATCGTCCCAGACCCCGAGTGCGCCTGACCCCAGCCATGGATCACCGAGTCGCGGTTACCTGACGGCACGTCACAGCAAGGCTGGGGCCAGGGCGCGTCGGGCGTGTTCCAGGCGAAGGACGGGGACCAGATACCCACCCGCCCGAGGGACATCGACATGACAGCTCTCCTTCGCAGGTTCGCGTCACCGGCACACGCCAGTGTTCGATCTGAATCGAACAATCGAGACTGTACGATAGCCATCGAACAGAGCGGATGTCGAGGAGGGCGGCGCAGCCGGCGATGACCACGAGGCCACGACGCGCTGAAAGCCTGCGCCACACCGATCCGGAAGACGTGGGCCTGCAGGAGGCGCTGGAGGCGCTCGCCGACCCGGTCCGCCGGTCGATCCTGCGGACGCTGGCTGGCGCGGCGGATTTCACCCTCGCCTGCGGCAGCTTCGACCTGCCCGTTTCGAAGGCGACGGCCAGCCACCACTTCGCCGTTCTGCGGGCCGCCGGACTGCTCGAACAAGCTGATCAGGGGCCGCGCCGGCTCAACCGGCTGCGCCGCGCCGAGTTCAACGCCCGTTTCCCGGGACTGCTCGCGCTGGTTCTCGCCGAGGACGAGCCGGCAGAGCCGGTCTGACGGAGACAAGCGGAGACAAGCTGACAGCGACGAACTGACAGCGACGAACTGAGCCGGCCCGTTCTGGCCCCCGCCACCGGCACGCCGCCGGCACGCCGCCGGCCGGACCGGCTCCCGATGCCACTACACAAGGTTGTCGCCATGTACGGTGATCTTCGCGAGAAGCTCGCGCGGGCTGTGCCCGAGCTGACGGTCCGCTCCTTCAGCTACCTGGGCGAGGGCGAGGACAACGTGGCCTTCGAGGTCAACGGCGGTCTGATCGTCAGGTTCACGAAACGCGACGAGGAAGCGGTCGAACGAGAGGCCGCCATTCTGGATTTCGTGCGAGCCGTTTCGCCGCTGCCGACGCCCGTGCTGAGGTACAGCCGGCCAGACAGCGGATTTCTCGCCTACGAGAAGCTCCCAGGGCTACCGATGATAAAGAGCGCTCGGCGGGTCGACCTGGCGCAGTGGCCCGATCTCGCGGCCCAGCTCGGCGGCTTCCTGAGCATCGTCAACAACGCCGACATCGAACCCATCAGGAGCCACCTGCTGACGGACGCCGACAGTCTCGAGTCTTGGCGCGCGGACACCAGGGCGGACTTCACGCAGGTAGAGCACCTGATCCCGCGCCCGTACCGCGCCTCGGTCGAGAGCTTCCTGGACCTGCCCGCTCCCGACGGCCAGTTCGAGCCGACGTTCACCCACAACGACCTGGGAATCGAGCACATACTGATAGATCCCGCCGCACGGCAGATCACCGGCATCATCGACTGGGGCGACACGGCCCTGGCCGACCCCGCCTACGACTTCGGAAAGATCTACCGGGACCTGGGGCCCGATGTCTTCCAGGCCGCGCTGCGCGCATATTCGGCCCGGCCGGACGCCGGCCTGACGGCGCGGGCCGTCTTCTACGCGCGGTGCGGCGTCGTCGAGGACCTCGTGTACGGCGTGGAACGAGAAAGCGGCGAGTACGTCGAGAAGTGCCTCGCCGCCCTGCCGTGGCTCTTCGACGCCATCGAAGGCTGAGCGGCCGGCCGGCCGGCTCCCCCCACGAGCGGGCTTGATCCCGCGCTGCCGTGTTGTGTGGATATCGGTCGGAGACGCAATTCGCCGCGAATCCCGGGCTGGTTGGTCCAAGCCGGCGGGAAGACTGGCGCCGGGCGTCGTGGTGATGCGGCGAAAGGGCAAGCAGGTGGCGCCACCGCTCCGTTTCCTGCCTGACATGTCTTGTTTGGACATGTCATGTTAACTCGGTGTGTCGGTAGTCGTACACGCTGTTCTGTCCCTCTTTTTGGGGACAGCCCCAAAGCGTGGGCCTGCGGTACGTTCGACCGCTGAGCAACTGGATCCACATTCTTTGGGGGCAAGGCAGTGAAATTGCTTGTCGTGGGTCGCCGGATATTGAGACCCGGCTGGCTCAGACGGGGGGCGGCGCTGGCGGCCGTCGCGAGCGTCGCCGCGTTGGCGGCGGCTGGCACGGCTGGCACCGCCAACGCGGCGACGACGGCCCGGCCCGGGGCACTCGTGCTCCTCACGAAGACGGCCGCGACGGGGACCCAGGGCGCCACGTTCGCCTGGGGATATGTCGCACCGCTCGTGGGCGCGGTTCCCGGCACGATCAACATCAACGTGCCGGCGGGATTCTCGACGCCACAGACCACCGCACCCGCGGGTCCTGGCTACATGAGCGCCGCCGTCACCACCTGCGCGAAGTTCCAGATCACCGGAACCGCGGCCCAGCCTGACGGCTCTACCACCGTCACCATCGCGTCGAACTGCGGCGCGCTGCGCGGCGCTCTGCTCACCTACAAGAACGTGACCGCGCCGAGCGTGCCGGGTGACTACACATTCGCCGCCACCTTCATGCCGACCGGCGGGACGCCCATTCCGTTCGCCACCGCCGACACGATCAAAATCAAGGTCGGCCCGCTGGCCAGCCTGACGATCAGCCCGGCGTCGGCGACGATCGCGCCCGGTGGCAGCCAGGCGTACACCGTCGTGGGCTACGACGCGTTCGGCAACGCGCTCCCGTCGCCGCTCGCGAACACCACCCTCAAGATCTCGCCGGACGGGTCGTGCACCAAGGCGGTCTGCACCGCCACCAAACCGGGCGCGCACACCGTCACGGCGACCGCCAAGGGGATCAGTACGACCGCGTCGCTGACCGTCAGCGGGTCCACCTCGCCGGCGAGCGCCGACGTGGCCTTGACGCAGACCGTCTCCACCGCGACGCCGACGTACTACTCGACCGTGTCCTTCACGACCACGGTGACGAACACCAGTACCACCACCGCTGCGACGGGCGTCGTCGTGACGGCCTCGGTACCGGCCGGTCTGGTGTCGCCCGCCGTGACCCCGTCGGGCTCCACCACCTATGCCCAGTCGAGCGGCACGTGGACGGTCGGCAGCCTGGCCGCCGGCGCCAGCGCCACCCTGACGATCAGCGGCCTCGCGGGTGACGTCGCCCTCGGCGCCCAGACCGTCAGCGCCACCGCCACCTCGACCTCCACCGACCCGAACTCGGCGAACAACACGGCCTCGGCGAGCGAGACGCCGGGGCCGGCGCCGATCGCGGTGACCATCACCCCGAACCCGGCCAACCCCAACCCGATCGACGTCGGCGTTCCGGGCACGGTCAGCTGGACCGCGTCGGCTGCCAACGCGGCCAACGTCAGCGCGCCGGCGCCGGCTGGAACGTTCCCCCGAGTTCCGCAGTTGGTGGTCACACGAATGCGCTGATCATGGTGCTGACCTGGGGAAACGCGTGTAGGGCCGGAAGAGGGCGTGTGTCCACGCCCTGGCCGGTCTTGCTGGGGGCTGTTCTGGGT
>Ga0268265_10000179_pt1 | contig 75114 bp, 111 predicted proteins | sample KBSSwiS52_FD_190355 | JGI IMG/M metagenome (GOLD analysis project Ga0268265, IMG submission 190355) | Switchgrass rhizosphere microbial communities from Kellogg Biological Station, Michigan, USA - KBS Switchgrass S5-2 (SPAdes) (version 2) | ecosystem: Host-associated > Plants > Roots >... | reverse complement strand
TCAAGTTGCGCCCGCGCCCGCCGGCCGTCGAGACGTAAGCCAGCATCCCTTCTGGCCCGCTGGCGATTTCAGTTCCGGACCCTTCGGGCATTACAAACCATGGCTCTTTCGTATGCGTCATATGTATCTCCGCTTTCTTTCTGGCAGGCATTCATTTTCAATTTGTTTCCAAACCATCTCCGTCAGCTCCACTACTTTTTGCTCCAGCCCCTCTTCCTCGATATGAGCGATAACTGCACCACGCGAACCGGTAAACAGAATATCCTTTGCGTCAATCTCCTTGTTTTCGTTCTTTTTCCAGTGCTTCTCAGCCACCAGAAAATCGACGCACGAACCCACATCGTCAATCCCTAGACCGTAGTAAATCGGTATCTGCACCGCACGGTCTTTGCCCACTTTACCCGTCACCCTATTCTTCTTTACCTCGGCCAGGCAACGAGCCCCCACCGTGCGCGGCTTTCCTCTCACCGTTCGCAAAATCTTCCCGACTACGCTCGTCCATATTTCCAAGTTAGCGTAGAAGCGCAACGCCCGGCCGCCGGCTCTGGTTCGCGTCTCGAACCCGAACTTGAGATTGTCGCGGGTCTGCCCGATAACCAGGAGGATGGATTTGGTCCGCCGCAGCCCCGCGAGGACGTGGCGCAAGTTCTCGCTATGGTATTTGGCTTTGCTGTCTCCATACGAACCCTTGGAATCCTCTCCCTCTTCAGCGGCTTTCTTCTGGATGGCAAACTTCTTAGCCGCCGCCTTAGACGTCAGCGCATCTTGAGAATCGAGGACGTAGATAAACGGCCGGCGAGCTTTAATCAAGTCAGCCATGCGGTAGTAGAAAGATTCAATCGTGCTGGACTGGACCCACTTCATCCGCTTGGCCATATCCTTCCCAAAGTAGTGCGCGACATCCATCAAAGCTCCGCCCTCCACGTCGTCGTAAATCAGCTCGTAATTCTTGAAAGCTGGCGAGCGACACGCTTCCGCGAAGCAGGACAAGCTTAGCCACGTCTTGCCGGAGACGCTATCCCCGACCAGATAGTAGTAGGCTCCTTTGAGATACCCGCAATCCGCACGGTCCGTACAAGCTAAATTGAGGAGGGTGCTCCCCGTCGAGAGAGCACCCTCCTTGGACAATACCGACTTCTCACGCGGCGCCAGCAATGCTTTCTTGTCCGCCGCAGTATTCATTACTTCTTCTTTTTCTTCGGCGCGGGCTCTTCGTCCCAATCGTCTTCGTCGTCTTCTTCTTCCTCATCTTCGTCTTTAGCCGGCTTCTTTTTCTTGGGCGTAAGCTCTTCGTCTTCTTCGTCGTCTACTGCTGCCGGTTTCTTTTTCTTAGGAGCCGCTTCTTCTTCTTCATCTTCCTCGTCATCCTCGTTAGCGTCCCAGCCCTTGTCATCTTTTTGGGAAGCAAAGCGATTTTTCTTTTTAGGTCTGGATTCATCTTCGTCTTCGTCGTCGGTATCTTCTTCCTCTTCGTCCTCGTCCTCGTCGTCCTCTATCGGCTTCTTCTTTTTCTTGGGAGCTTCGTCTTCTTCGTCGTCGTCTACCGGTTTCTTTTTCTTAGGCGTAGGCTCTTCGTCTTCTTCCCAATCGTCCTCGTCCTCTTCCTCTTCCTCGTCTTCCGGCTCAGCAGCCTTGCGCTTTTTCTTAGGCAGAGTTTCCGTAGTATCTTCTTCCTCGTCTTCTTCTTCGTCCTCTTCATCTTCAGCCGTCTGGAGAAGGACTTTCTTCAAGTCGTCGTAGGGTTCTTGAACCAGCAACTTGTCCAGGCAGTGAGTCTCTTCCAGAATCTCGTCATCGTATTGCTCCTTGCGCGGCTTGAAATCGATGGTCTCTGCTTCGACAAACGAATTGCCGGCAAAAGACTTCTCAGTAAAACCGACCTTCAACGTGAACCCATCCTCCAGGAAAAAGAACTTCTCCCAGCCATCGTCTTCGTCTGAGTCGCGTATCCGCAAGTCCAGCAACCTTCCGAACAAGTGGTAAGAGATATCCCACAACTGAACTCCCTTGTCCGGCTCTTTGAGATTGATGACGTTGAAGAGCTGGCGCTGCTTCGGAGACAGGTCCTTCGCTGCCGCTTCTTTGTCTTCGTCGCCGTCGGCCGACTTGAGCAAGCTCAGCCGGTGCTCACAGACGGGGCAGCGCCCCTTGCTGGACATCCGCGCGCACAAGTAGGAATCTTCATTCGCTCCGATGCCGCGATGGGAGTAATACGTCCGCTCATAATGGAGGTTGCCGGGTTCCGCCCACGGGTTGCCTTTGCCGACGATATACGGGATAATATCCAGCAACATCACTCCAGCTTTCGCTTTGAATAGCGTGACCTTATCTGGCAACTTCAGGTAAGGAGCGGAGTAACCCGTCGACTGCTTGTCAGCTCGCTCTCGGGCCGACGTGTATCTGCGTTCTGATTTATTTGACCTACTCATTGTTTCTCTCTTTCATTTTTTTGGTTTTGCTCATCGCGCCTCTTGGCCCGAAAATATCCAGATGCTCCGAACTTGACTACCATATAAGCTAGAACCGGCAACACGATGCAAGCCAGACCGCCGTAGAGCAGGATGGTAAGCAAGCTCATCAGTCAGTATGGCGGCGCACTTTGCGTTGCGTCATCTGCTCGACTGCTTCCCGGCCGCGCTCGGAAACTTTGGGGCTGGAGAAGTAGCCCATTCCGTGCAGCTCGACCAGCAGAGTCAAAGTCCGCTTCTTCGTCTCCAGCGCCCAGACCACTGCCTGACTCAAGTCAGATTGATAGCGAGCTTCGCGGACCTTCTTAGAAGCAGCCTTGAAAGTTTCCCGAGTCTCGATGGCCGCCTTGACTGCCGCTTCGGTAATCTTTTCGATACCGTAGACTTCCGGGTTGACCCGAATCTTCTTAGCCAGCTCGGCTTCGACTACATCCAGCTCTGCTTCCGCTTCCGCCACGTCCCGCTTAGCGTCGGCTGCCTGGTGGGCATACTTGAGATACTGAGACGGCAGCCGAATACATTCCCGGTCCAGATTATGCTCGTCAATCTGGACCACTGACTCCGTATTGTTTTCGCTCATAGTTGTATTATCTACTTCATACAGACTACTTCGTAACAAGCCGCCGCCAGTCCAGCCTGTTTCGAGTCGTAAAAGTTCTTGGAAAAGATATCAATAATCTTGAAAGCTCGCGGAGCCAGTTGCTGGTTCGCCAGCAACACTGAGCGAGCGTAGCCCAATACAAGGTAGCGAAGTCCTTCGGGGTCTTCGTCCTTCAAGTCTTTGAGCAGCGTTGCCACCGGAGCCCATTGCGCCCGGGGGTTGATTAGTCCACGAGCCAAGTCTATCGCCGCCGACTTGTTGACAGAGCTCGCTTGCACTCCGCGCATCTGCTCAGCGTCTCCTTCCAGACCAGCTACCTGCCCCAATACCACCAGCGCTTTGCGAGCGGAGCCCTCCGCGCACTCGACAATCCCCTGAATTACGTCTTCCGATACCGCAAGCTTCTCCGCGGCTACCACGTCTTCCAGAAGCCCTTTCAGTAATTTGTCCGCTAGAGCAACCAGGCGGACTTCCGTGCAGCGCGTATGGATAGCTTTGATAAGCTTGGACGAGTCCGTCGTCAGCAGCATGAAGTAGACGTGGCTCGGAGTATCTTCCAGCATCTTGAGCACCGCGTTCTGCGCGTCGTTCGTCAGCTTGTGCGCTTCGTCGAGCACCCAAATCCGGCAAGCGCCTTCCAGTGGGCAGAGATTCATTCGCTGGCGGATAAGGCGGATTGAATCTACTCCGCGGTCATCGCTAGAATTCACTTCGGTAAAGTCAGTTCCGCTGCAGTCCAGAGCTCGCCGCAAGATTCGAGCGATGGTTGTCTTGCCGCAGCCAGAAGGTCCAGACAGCAAGAGAGCATGCGGAAGTCCCTTGTCCAGTTGCTTCTGGAGCGAAGCGATAGCTACTTCCTGCCCGATTACTTTGTCCAGCGTACGCGGACGATAGCGTTTATACAACTCGACGGCCATAATTTCCTTTCTATTATCTAAGTCTTTTTCCTGGCTTAGTATATCCTCTTGCAATTCCTTTTTCAGCAGCCCCATCGTTATCTTTGGGACCAATACCCTCTTCTTTTTGATACCAGTTGCCGCCCGGCGGAGCTACTGCATATTCGATTTGCGGCGGCACAACGAGGAACGGGTAGTGCTTTGGCAGTCCGACTGATACTACGTGGTCGACAATCTTCATATACTTTTTCAACTCGGTTGTCTTTACGTCGCCGACCAAGCTATCGTGGATTTGCCCTACAATCATACTTTCCATCCCGCGCTTCCGCAAGATTCGATTTACTTTAATCAACGTCCACAATAGACAGTGGAACGCCGAGCCCTGAATCGGGTAGTTGCAGACCTGCTTCCGGTTGAATACTCCCGGCACACGGAAGCCAGTTAGCAAGTCGAAGTAGCCGTTTTCCAAATACTTTTTATACCAGACCCGGCGCCACTCTCCATACTTTTGAAAGCGTCGATTCCAAAAGTCATTCTCCACGTCCCGGACGTGCTTCTCAAACGTACCTTCTATCGGGTCAATTTCGGGGTCGCACTCGCCGAGCGTTACAATCCCCTTGCGCTTGAGATGCGCGTAAAGCGACTCCCCTTCGGGCGTCGTCAACTTCCCGCGCCCAATCCACTCCCAAAGCGAGCGAGCGCAGCTTACGTAGAAGTCTCCGTAGAACTGCGGGAACACAAACATATTCTTGGCTCCGTAGCGAGCTTCTTTACTAACTTCCGCCGGCTTGAGCTTGTAGAGTTGAGCTGCCATATCCCGATGCATATCTTTTCCCGGCGTGGAAATATACTCGATGAACACGGGGTCTTTGTGGTAAGCAGCAGACAGCGCTACTTCAATCCCTTTGAAGTCATTCTCAACTATCTGATGGCCCTCCGACGCAATAAACAGCGAGCGGATGATTTTGCTAATCTCTTCATCGCGGACGGGGAAGTTCTGGAAGTTGGGAGAGTCGGAGCTGGAGCGGAACGAGCGAGCGAGATGGAGATTGTAGCTCGGGTGGATACGGTCTCCGACAATCTCCCGCTCGATGCCTTTGATAAACGTGCCGAGCGCCTTCTCATACTTGAGGAACTTCGCCATCTTTTTCACAAAGGGGTGGTCGACTTTCTGAAGAGCTTCCGCGTCGGTCGACGGCGCTCCGCTCTCCGTCTCCGTGTGGACTTTGAAGCCCATAATTTCAAAGAGCACGGTCCCCAACTGGCTATGCGAAGTAAAGTTTGCCTTAGCGCCGAATCGCTTGCGCCACATCGCCCACACTTTGTCTTGCTCCATCTCCGTTTTAAGCGTGCGGATTCTTTCGGCCAGCTTCGCTTTCGTGCGCTCCAGCCGAGCCAAGTCAATCCGAATTCCATTCGCTTCGACGCGAGCGAGCTCAATCAGCCCGTCGTGGAACAGCTGGTAGCCTTGCTGGCGGATAGCGTGAATCTTTTTCATTTTTACTTCTGTTGATAGAGCGCAATACCTGCATCCTTCCTGCGCTGGTCGTATTCTTTGCCGATTCCAGCTATCAGCGCATCGTAGCACTCCGACGAACAAACACATGGTTCAGTTGGTTGCCCTTGGCAGCCGCAATCAAATCCGCTACAACAGTATTTTGGGTCATAATCTACAACAGGTTTTCCGCAGATAAGGCAAGGTTCGTCTTTCATAATCCCATATCTTTCATTTGCACCATCGCCAGCTCGTATTCCAGCCGCGCGTCCATGCCGTTGTAGAGCAGCAACGCCGGCGGATATATTTCGTCAATCCGATTGTAAGGACTACCCTTATTAGCGCTCGCTAAGTAGGGCTCCGTTGTCTCGTTGAAAGACGAGACGCCGAGCCGGACTAGCGCCTGGAACTTGAGCGAGCAGATACCCGGGCGGTTATCCAAGCAATGCGCAGCCAGCATCGTATCCCAGCCCCAGTTTCTAACTCCGTGCCCGAACGTCTTCAACGTCCAGCGCTCTTCCATTTTCAAGTTGCTCGATATCTTCTGGCTCCGCTTCGACTGGAGCAGCAGCCCCGTAACCAGCGAAGTTTTCTGCGTCCACAAGTAAGCAATCGTCCTCCGTCCGTTAGATAGAGCGCAAGAAATTATCTGGCCGTCCGGCCACTCTGGTTTGAGGCAAGTCGTTTCATAGTCGACGGCTATCCAACCGCCCACTTCTTCCATCTCTCTTATCGCGCGGCAAGCCGCTTCGTCCTCGAGCAAGCATTCAATCCCCTCTTCCCACTTCGGCTGCCGCGGCGGAAGCTCGTCCAGCTCAAACGCGGCTTGCAGATGGTTGAGGAATAAACAATCCAGCAAAGCGTCTTTCATCCGTAGCAGGTAAGCCGGATGGTAAGTCGGGCAAATCCAGTGGCGCTCAACCGGCATCCGCCAGCCGGTCCAACGGTCGAGCGCTCCGATATCTCTCCAGTATCCCTCGAGCACGCTGACCAGCGCCGAGCGCCCGAGCGTCAGGACAACTTGCGGCTCATACTTCCGGATAGCGTTGAGCAAGTTCGGCCGGCAGTAAGAGATTTGCTTGGCGTCTGGCGTGGCGTTTTTCGGAGGGCGGCAAATCAAAGCGTTAGTCGTCCAAGCGTCTCTATCCAAGTCCACTCCGATTCGCTTCAACGAAGAGCGAAGGAACAAACCAGACTTACCGACGAAGGGACGCCCTTGCTCGTCTTCTTCCACGCCCGGAGCTTCGCCGACAACCAAGACTCTCTTTGCGCCCTGGCCATACGGCTTAATCTTCGGACTCTCGCAAGTCTTGTAGAGTCCGCAAGCGCCACACTTCGGGACAAACCCGAATTCCGGCTTGTCTTTCTGGACTTTAGATGATTCGAAAAACCCGCGCATTGCGCTATAGTATCTCTGGCCAGCGCTCCTATTCCGTCAGGATTGCACGATAGGACCGGTTTTTATTTGATTTGAGTGTCAACATAGCGGCAACTTAGGGTCATTCGCTAGGAACGAAACCTAGTCTTTTGCGACTACCTGCAAAAGCCTTTGACCGTGAGCAACGACGCAACCGACTTTGTGGCGAATCTCGGGCGAAATAGCAGCAAAAGCGTCGCAGTAGACGCAACGAAAACCCCGGCCCATCAACTCTCCGCTACGAGCCGGCTTGAGCGCCAAGTCTACGAACTGCCCGACCAGCTGAACCATTTCCTTTTGAATTGCTTCAGTCATTGTCTTTCTCTTCTCCCCTCTCCGGCTCTTCTTCCTCTTCCTGCTTCTTGCCCAAGACCGTGATGTATTCCCAATGCCCGCCGACCACTTTCAATTTCGTCTCTCCGATTACCGCGTCATCATAGTTCTCGGAAATATACTTGAGCAAGTCCGGAGCGATGCAGAAGTCCAGCGCTGGTCCCTTGTAGTTGACCTTCTTCGATTCCTTATACCAGCCGGACAGCCCTTCTCCCCGAACGCGAATCACTCCAGTCGTCAACGATACCGATACCAGCGGGTCTCCAGACTTGTCAGCGGCGAAGATAGCCGCCCGGTCGGTCGCTTCCATCAGCCCTTTCGGGATGACGATATCGTGGCCGTCAACCTCGATGACTTTGTCCAGCGCGGGGTAGTCTTCGGTATAGCGACGGCAGGAGAAGATTAGCCCCGCTTGACTCTTGAAATGAATCCAGCACTTAGTCATCGCCACTTCGTCCATCCCGAGCGATACGATATGGCGCAACGAAGTCCCGCGCACCAAGACCGAAGACTTGATACCGGTCTTTACTTTTACCCGCATGATTTGCATGTTGTCGCACGCTTCCACATGCTCCGGATGAATGTGGATACAAGTCAGAAGAAAGCGCGACTCGTCTGTGCTGACGCAATGCTGGACTCGACTCACGGCTTCAGTAAACTCCTTGACGAGCGGGTGCCAATGCTTCGGAGTCTCGACCCTATCAATCGGGAGAAATATCTCCGCGTCTTTCGTCACGCCGAACCGCTTTTTCTTGCCGCGAAACTCCAGCTCTCCTTTCTCGTTTTCTTCCACCAGCAACTCGGGGTCAGTCAGCTTCCCCAAAATCGCCAGCAACGAAGCCGCCTGCACGGCGCCAGTCACTTTGATTCCGACTTTCATCCGGCAAGCCACTTCGTCGTTGAAAGTCATCACCATCCCGTCCTGGAAAGCGAAGCAACTCGATTGCTCGAGGAATTCTCGCGGAGACAAGCCAGCCTTGACCAGCTCCAAAACATTCAGAAACTCTTCTCGGTTGATTTTCATTCAATCGTATTATCTCAAAGCAAATGAAGAAAGCGTGCAGAGTATTGCACGCTTTCTTCCGAACTGGCGAGTCTTTACTTTTACTCTTTGGCCGCTTTGGCCAAGCGATACTCGTTCTTGCCATTCTCTTTGCGGACTTCCAGCAAACCGCTCTTGACCTGGTCGGCCAAGTTGCCGTTGATTTTGCCGGGAGGGACGCCAGACTCTTCTTCAATCTGAGCGATGGTTTTCCACGCTCGGGAAAAGGCCGTATTCGTCTGGGCGCGAATCGTCCCGAGCCGGCAGCCGTATTTGTCTTTCTCGACCGTCGACTTGCCGCCAGCTTTCTTTGCCTTGGCCGGCTTGCTCTTTTTGACTTTCCGCGCCGGAGTCTTCGCCAGAAGCTTCTTCAACTTCTCTTTGACGCTAGCAATGGAATCTTTCGCCCGAATCTTGATGTCCAGCTTGCGCTCTTCGATGAAAGCGCGAATAGCCGCCTTGTCCATCGAGTCGACATCAATCACTTCGTCAACTTCTTCCTCTTCGGCCGGAGCTTCGTCCGCCAGCTGGATATCGCCGTCGGCCGCAATCAACTCGTTCAACAGGGGGACGAATTGCGCTTTCACGTCGCTCTCGCTGACCTTCGTCGGCACCAGCTGGATTTTCTTGAGCAGCTTGGCGTCGTCCCAATCGGCGGCGCTCGGAAAGCCCAAATCGACCAACATAGCAACCGCGTCATTTCTCTTGATTTTCATACTGTTTTCCTTCTTTTGTTTTGAAGCCGTTATGGCCTCGATTGTTTTTATTATCTCCTTAGAGCGGAAAGATTCCCCATTTATTTTTGGGAATCTTTTCCACTAGCCAATCTATCGACCGCTTGTGGAAATACTTTAGGGGAAATTTACCACGTGGAAATCATTGCGGGGTTGACGAGCGCCAGAGAGCCGGCGACAGTGACGCACTTCGTCTCGTAATAAACTCCTTCGCGAAGGAGAATCCAGTTCAAGCGAAATATCCCCAGCTGCTTTTCCTTCTCCGTTTGATTCAACCCCACCATTCCAGTAACGTGAGAAAGCTTGCGCTTGTCTTCGCTGAAATTGCTCCGGCGCAAAAGGACGCCGTCGTATGACGCCGCGTCCGATTGAGTAGCCGTCAGAACCAAGCAGTGGTAATCTTGCGACAAGCGACGCAAAGCTTTCCACGTCTCGTTTGTCTGGTGCCGGAAGTCTTGCCCCTTCAATCCAGCTTCCGGCGCTAAGATATCCGCGTAGTCAACCACCACGACGTCCGGATACCAACCCTCGTGGATTTTCGCATCCATACTAACGCGGATATCCGCGACGGTCGTAGTCGAATTCGAAGAGCACTCCAACTCCAGTAGGGAAGAATTTGACGCGGTCAGTTTTAAGATTGTCTCTTGAGCGAGCTTTGCCTCATTCTCTGACAGTCGAGAGTCGTAACTGGAAGAGCGCCGCTTCACTTTTATTTTCCCATCCGACCCTAGTTGGATTTTAACGGGGCGCGATACGTCGCCAGCTTCCAGCGGACGGCGCGCAGCGCGGGCGATAAACCGCCGCATCATTTGGTTCTTGGACATATCCCCTACCGAAAAGAACATCGTCCGGCGCTTAGACTTCGCCGCGGCTCTCCACGCCACGTCAATCAACCAAAAAGATTTGCCGCGCTTCTCCGGCGCGAGGAAAGCGATAAACCCATCCCGGCAGAGATGCTGGCCGAAGAATTCTCCGATATCCCCAGGGTAAAGAACCAGGGACTGGTCTTCATTTATCGTCAGCGCTTCTCTCCACGCTTCAAAGTTAGTAAAGACAGAAACTCCAGCGCGGGCGTCAAACGATACGGGATTGAATTGCGCCATCTTCTCTTTGACCGTATCCAAATCTTTCCGCAACAAACTTTCCTCCAGAGAGTCTTTCAAGCGAGTATAACGAATCTCGGAGAAATAGCGGGACGCGGAATCAACCAAATACTCCTCGTTGAGCTCCTTCGCCAAAGCTTTGTAATCGTCGCTCAGAGAGCCCAAGTATTTTTCAATCAAATCCACTTCCGGAGAGTCTCCGTGCTTGTCCGCGAAGCCGCTAAACAGAAGTCGGATATTTTCCCGAGGCGCTTTTCCGTATTCGTTGTAGAAGTCCCGGCACCAAACGTAGATTTGATTAGACCACTTCGACCGAAACGGCTTCGCTTCCTGCTTGAGCCCAGAAACTACTTTGCCCAATACCCTCGAGTTGACAATTAGCGCAGTCAAGATAGACCGCTCTTCGTCGCTCTGGTATTTCTGGACTTTCACTTATACGTCCTTTCTCTGACTATCTCTTCAGCATATTGCGGCGCTCGATAATCCGATTCGGGTTGAGACTCCAGCCACTTTTCAATCTTGAGGAACTTATTGCGGAACGAGCGAGCGCACTCAACATCCGGTTTCCACTTGTCCGCAGAGATAGAAATATACCCTTGCAAGACTCGCTTCAGTCGGGGTTTGTCCCCCTGGATGTCTTGCAGCAATAGCCGCATGTCTTCATACCAAGTTTTACGATTGAAGCGCTTGTCTAGTTTCCTTTCGCGTCGCACATAGTCCTCTAGTTTGTCGCACGCATGCTTTATGAAAGGACTTGTATCTCCATTCAATCCAAAAAAACTCTCTCCAGCGCATCGGAATGCGCTGGAATATGTCTTCTTATCTTTACGTAGTAAAGACACACGCCACTTTTGGGACTCTCCGTTTTTTGTGGAGTGTCGTGAAAATGGCGTGTGGGTGCGCTGCTGAGGACTTTCGAAGATTAAATACCGACTTCCGAGCCATTTCCCATCCGACGATTGCAACGGTTGACGAATAGCATACCCGAGTCGTCTCAACTCTCCGAAGACTCTCCCCGCAACTCTTTTGCTTTTACTAAATCGCTTGCACAAGTGCTCGATTCTAACTTCCCAATCATCGGGAAAAGACAAGATAAATGCGAGGAAGCCAGTAGCTCGGTCTGATAGTCGGACGTCGCGCAGAGCTTCGTTCGATATTAGGGCAAAATCTCTTTTACGTTTAGCAACTTTACAAATCATAATTTGACAAAAGAAAAGCCGCCGTTCCAGGGAGGTAAGAATTGGCGGCAGTAGGTCTCTTTCCTCAACTACGAGTGCGCCTGCTCCCCTAAACGACGGCTAAATTCTATTTCAACCCTACTGCTCCTTAGGCTTCTTACGGCCTCTTGCAAACTTGTCGCACAGTTTATTATCTCGCTCGAACGAGACAAGTCAAAACTTGCTCTTTTTCTTCTCTCATATACGGGGCCGAATTGGTCTTTCTTTCGCGTGCAATACGCTCTAGGACCGTTTGGACTCGCCAGCGAGCGTCAATATAGCGGTTTCAAAGCAAAAGAGCGGGGCCGCGTATCAGGAGAACAAATCTGGCGCCTGACAAAAAGCGCCAAACAAACCCGATACGGGCCCCGCAAAATCAAATCAACAAGCGAGCCGAGCCGCTTTCTGTTCTTCCACTACTTTCGCGTGGAGCACGAAGTCTTCGTATTGAGCGACGCAACGACACAGCGGGCATCCATACCAAGGTCCCTTATCGTTGCTTGTTACCATTACTGGCTGCTTAAAGCGAACGGCAATTCCCGGACAAGGGACGTCGCCGCCGGCCATCTTTGAAGTCTTGTTGCAAGCCATAGATAGCGGATAAGCTTCGTCTCCGATTCTTCCTTTTGGATTCATATTATTTTGATTCAACTATTCATTGCGCGGCTAGCGATGGGCCTAGCACTTACACGCTTGGCCGCGCAATGAAAGTTGAAAAGCTTAGTTGAGCAAGAGTTCATACGCCCGCGTGCGGAGCGTATCGTTGCGGCTCAAGACTGACTCAAACCGATTGATTTCCGGAGCAGTCAAGTCCGTGTGGCGATGCACGCGGTGGTGCGTCACGTGCTCCGTAACCGCGTTGAGCGCATCCCAGCGGCTGCGCCCTTGATTGCCATCGCCGAATATGAAGAGCTCCAGCATATTCTCGCGCTGGTTCTCGGTGCGCGTCGAGTCTCCAGGCATCAGCTTGCCGAGAAACTCCCTGCACTCCGGCAACGACATCCGCGCTTGAGCGAGCTTGACGAATTGGCTCTGGACGATATCAATCTGCTCCTTCGCCGACGCCAGAAAGAGAGTCTTCGCAATCGCGTAGCGGATATGCTGCTTCTCGGTATGCGATACCCACAAGTCGCTCGACAACTCCCTAGTGGTCATCCCGTTCTTGCAAGTCAAGCGCTCCATGAAGAGCTGCGACTTGCGCGGAGTACCGCCGTCCCACCCGTCGACCGAGTGAATAAAGACGTTCGTAATGTCGCCCTTCTCCCGGATGTTCTTGGGGAAAGAGATATCTTGCTTGAGCTTGATGAACGCGAAAGCCCTCGAGCGCTCCGGCAGGAAGCCAGCGCGAACCACCGTCCCGTCTATCGACTCTGCAAACTCGTATTGAGATTGCAGGAATTGCCGGGGGTCGCTTGGCGGGTAATCTTCCCCGACAATCCCCAGCGGCGCTTTCGTATCGCTCCGGTAGAGGAGCTTCTTCCGGAGCGCCTGGATTCCAGTAGCGGTCCCCGAGATGGTGTCCGCTTCCGGTTGCCAGTCCAAGTCCGCCAGTTTAAGCGTCTCTTCAAAGCTCGACGCCGCCGCTACACCGACCGATTCAATAACTGATGTTTTCATATTCTTATTATCTCGTTTAGGTTAAAGTTTTGCTCTCAAGAATACATCCCTGGATACTCGACGCCATCCGCTTCGTCGGCCGCGTTGGTAACGTCTTCGGCCAGCTGGCGAATCTCGTCCTTCTTGTCGTCATCCAAGACCAGACCCTCGGGCAGCGTCGCTCCTTCTTCCAGCAACTCTTCCAGGCGCTCGGCCGCTTGACGCAACGCATACGCCGCTTGGCTTCCGCGATGCGCCCGGCTCGTCTCGTCGCTCGGCGCAACGAATACTCTGACCGGCTCCAGATACTCTGGCACGTCGAGCGTATTCGCTACGTTATCCAAAGCCGAAATCGCTTCTTGCAACTGGTCTCCCTTATCTCCGTTCTGGAACCCTTCCGGCAAGTTGTCATACCAGTCCTGGAGCTCGTCCCGTAGCGTCTCAAACTCGGAGATGGCGTCAGGAATTACCGACGTCACCGACGTGGTATACATAGCCGTCAACATAGCTTTGAATTCTTCCACCGTCGGCAAGTCGATGACTATTTGATACCAGCCCTTACGAGATAACTTGAGTCGCGCTTGCAATACCCTAAGGGCGTGCGGCCCGTAGGTCTTGTTCAATTTGATTCTACTGATTTCGTTCATACTGTTTTTGTTTGTTTTTTGTTTGCCCTGCGAAATTACTTGGCTGCCGGAATGCGGACGAATTGAGCCGGAGTGAACCGGACGTGCTGAGAATCTTTCTTGCCGAACAAGCCGTTGCCGTCGAGGAGCGTATCCAGAGCGTCTTGTTGAGCGAGCGCCCGATTGTAGGGCAAGCTCGTATAACCGATTGTGCCGCTCGCGGTATGCTTGAGAAAGTAGCGAGTCATCCAGACGCCGCCCTTATACTGGACTTCGATAGCCGCGCCCACTTTCAAGTCAAACAGGCCGTTCTCGCTGGCGATATTCTGCCGCGCTTGCTTGCGGGCAAATTCGCTTGAGCGACGCTTTTCCTTCAAGTCCATTGCTTCGACTTGCGCCGCGTGGACCGTTGCGCTTGCGACGTTCCCCAGCACGGTCAACATGCGGAAAGGAACGCTCCAGAGACCCTTCGATTCTCCTTCCGGCATTACTTCAGCGACTTGATGCTGGATGGAGGGGAGCCCGAACTTGGCGAATTTGCGTCCGCGTTCAATCGTCTTGAGCCGAACCACGACTCCAGTAACTTGACCGCGACGCCCGTTAAACCGCACTCTTGCACCGACTTTGATTTCGTTTTTTGTCATACTAAGTTATCGACGCCCTGTGGAAATACTTTAGTCCAATTGAAACATATCTTTGATTGCTTCGAGGATATCGCAATCCCGTATCGGCGGCAGGTCGCCGGCGATGTAATGGTCGAAAGCGCCCTTGCGATACCAATTGTCAAATTTCTGGCTTTTGAGCGTATCCAGTATCTTCTGAGCCACTTTGTCTTGATTCGATTTGTTTTTATTCATACCAGTATTATCGACGCCCTGTGAAAATACTTTAGCTTATTCGCCCATCCATTGTAAGAGCCCCGATTGATAGCGCTTTACAAACCCTTGGTCCACCAGGATTCCGATCATTTTCTCGAAACCGGCCAAGTCCATTTTGTCCGCCAGTTGAGCGTAGAGATGCCCAGCCGGAACTGTCCCGAGCTCTCGAATCAACCCGGCGACTACCGTCAAGATTTCCAGCGCCGCTTTTACTTCTTCTTTTGTTACGTTTTTTGTCATACCAGTATTATCGTCAGCCCTTAGGGATACTTTAGCTTTTCTTTTTGCACTCCGGCCCGATACCGGACTCGATTGATTCCGGAACCGTGAGCTTGCGGCCGCAGCGGCAACATTTGCCGGCGTGCTGGATTTCAACTTTCCCGGCGAGCTCGTTCAAGTGGGACCAGATATAAGCGAAAGCTACCGCGCTAGGAGCGCTTGGAGTAATCGAAGAGCGAGTCCCATGGCGGTAATTCTCTCCGTCGAAAATAGTCCCGAGGAACGTGTAGCTCGATTCGTTGTCTGGGCCCGTAAGGACTTTGACGAAGTGGGGCGACTCCGGCTTGGGCTGACGAATCTTGTAAGTAAAGCGAGTCCCGGTCTTGAGCGACGTAGCGGTGAACGTAGCGTTCCCCGCCAGCGCGAATTCTTTAATATTTATCATACAAGTATATCGTCAGCCCTTAGGGATACTTTAGCTGACTAACTTCATTTCAGAAGGCTTGGTCCCCGGTGCGAATCGGACTTCACTTGCGAAGCTGGCTTTTAGCGCTTTCATCGCTTCAGCTTGCTCTTCGCGCAATACGATAACTTTGCTCCATTGGCTAACGGTAAACGTCTCGCCCTTGTAGGTGAGCTTGCCGTTCTCTTCGACGCGAAACCCCTCTGGCGTCGAGTATTCCGACAACCAGCTCTGCTGAGTGAGTTGCTTGACGAATTCCTTGCTAATAGGGGCGGCGATAAACGTCCGATAGCGAGCTTCCGTTGCCGCTTTGACTTGCTCGACCGAGCGCTGAGCTTGAGCAACGCCGACGATTTCCCGAATCTTCTCCAGCGCTTTCGCTTTCTGCTTTGCGTCGAGCCCGAGCTCCCGGCCGTTGCCGATTTTCAGCCACTTAGTATCGCCGTAATCGCCGATAACGAGCTTCCAACCAGTGCAATGCCCACTGGACCACTTGCTTGAGCCCGTATACATATTCTCAATTCGAACGCGAACACCGAGCGCTCTTTTCCCGTCCGTAGCCGGGTCGAGTTGCCGCAAGACCGCGAGCTCGGCCGCAGCTTGCTCGATTTGCGCTTGAGCGCGGGAAGCCAGTTCTTGCTCGTGCTTGACGATACGCTCGGAGGGTTCGATACCGTTCATCATTCCCGCTTCAATCGCGTCTTTGTTGATATCGTTGAATTCGGTGCAGAACTGCGTGGACTTTTCGACTTTGATATTTTGATTCGTTGTCATATTTTGATTTTGTTTTTTGCCCTTGTAAGAGAGTTATCGTCAGAGTAGGGAAATACTTTAGCTCAAACTTTAGAAACTCGAACGAACGCCAGCCCGTAAGAGCTAGAGTCTTGAGCGATATCGTTGTGCTTCGCCCAAGCTCGCAAAGCTTCCAGCGTAAATAGCGAGCCCGCGTATTGCTTCGACGTTGCTTCGACTACCAGCTCAGTCGTCTCGTATCCAACCGCCGTTACCGTTACTTTGAATTTTGATTTGTTCATATTAGTATTATCGTCAGCCCTTAGGGATACTTTAGCTCAATTAACGAAGGGGTGATTTGTGAGCGTAGCTTTTGCCCCGAAGCGGCGAGCTTGCAATTCTTCCCGGATAACTCCGGCGCGAAGCTCTAGCTTTGCAAGTTCAGTTTCTAGTTCTCGAAAGCTTAGCGCGTCGAGTTCAGCCCTTGTTAATACTCCGATTTTTTCGAACTTTGTCATTTTGTTTTTCATACTCCCCTAATAGCAAGCTCGATACCACTATTGGATTATCTCTAAAGCGTTGAGTTTAGGACAAACCTTTAATCGACTACTTTCCATAGTGTCTCAAATCTGGATAGACACTGTCTCAAATTTGGACTGGAGCTTCTTTCTCGTAGCGTCTCGCTTCGAAAAGACGTCTTAATCCGTCAGGATTGCACGCTAGGACCGTTTGGATTTGCTTTTGAGTATCAACGTAGCGATTTGCTATGGGCAACGTCCTATAACTTAAAGCTCAAAGCGTAGCGAGTCGCTACTTCGTTCGGCTCGTAGAAGTGTCCCTCGGCTGCGGCTTGCGAGACGTCCTGCCAGAGGAAGTCCGGCGGCTTAGGGGCGAGCCATTCCATCCCGAGCGTCGAGACGAAAGCCGGGAACGTCCCGGTAGAGAAGTCTACTATCTCGTTCGTATCCGGCAACGCAATCCAGACATGCATCTCAGGGATTCCTCCAGACGCCATAGCGAGTATTGAGTTGAAGTCCGTCGGGCTCCACTTGAAAGCGAAGTGCGTCCCGCGTACGCCGTCGTCGAGTTGCTTGGGGACAATCTCCCATTGCATCGTCCCCGCTTGCAAGACGGGGCGATAGAAGCGCGGGTAACGGCTCAAGACTTCCATCCCAATCTTCGCCAGGTAAGCGCAAGCGCGGTGCGGTTCGATATCCGCGTGGCGCTCTTTGAAGAGCCGCTGGACCGTCTCGAATACGTGTTGACGAGCAGAGTTCATTGGCACCTCCGGATTGCGTGGTCGCGGCAATAAGAGTTCATCCGGATACGCTCAACCCAACGAGAATAACTTTCTTGCGATTGCGGTTCTCTAAGCGTCTCTTGAGTCCAGAGAATCTTGTTGCGGAATTCGCCCCGGCAATCTTGACACTCGCATTCTTTGAGAATGTGCGCCGGCACTCTCTGGTAACCATACTCGCTTAGTAATCGTTGGCTTGAGTTCATCGCCCGCCCTCTTTTGCTGCCCATAGAACCGCTTCTTTTTCTTTGCGTCGTCGCTCGTTGTATTGCTCGACCAACTTTGCGTTTACCAAAGCCCGAGTCGACGAGCGCTTGACTCGATAAATAAAACTCCCCGCTTCCAGTTTCTTTTTCATATCCCTGCCTTTAGCTTGAGCTTTTCCAGCGCAGCTCTCGCTTTAACTTTGATTTGCCCTTCCCATTCGGTATCCTGCCGCCCGAGCGTCAAGCCGTGGTAAGCGTCGAGCAAGTCTTTCAGCGCTTGCCAATCTTCGCTCGCTCGCTCGTCTCTCTTGCTTCGTCGCTTGTCGCAATCGCAAGCAACTACGTGCCCGTGTTTGTCGCACCAGTGCGTCGGTCGTTTTGGATGGCAGTCCAGACTTCCGTTAATCCGATAGTCTTGCGGCAAGTAATCTTCGGTCTCAATCCACTGGCGAATCGCTTTCTGCTTTTCTTCGTCGAAGTAGACTAGCGCCGGCCCTCGGCGGAATAGTAGAGCGTTCCTTCGCTCGTCCGTAATTAGATGCGCGTGGACTAGCAACCGACCGGCTTCATTTGCGGTAAGGTCTCGCACTAGCTTGTCTCTCGTATTGATACTCATTGTCCAATCCTCCCATTCGCTTTGCCGCTGCCGACTTGATTGAGGCGAATCTGCTGTCCCTTAGCTCGTCCGAAAGCGTAAGCCGAGTTGCTGACTTGTTGCGCCCGAGCTTTGCGATAAATCAATACTGGAAATTCTTTCTCCACGCGCTTCTCTATCAGAGCATCTTTGTTGACGACAATCAACGCCCAGCAACTGGCTTCCTTCGGAGTCAGCTTGGCTTCTTCGCGCTTGTTCACTTCGATGATTCCGTCGCAGAGCCCGCGAAAGACCCCATTCTTGTTTGCGGCGCAACTGACCATCCCGTTTTTCTCGGCGTGGTAGTAAGTCGAGGGAAAGACTTTCTCCAGATAGGGGAAGAGCTCCCGGCAGATGGCGACGTCCGTCGCTTCTCCGATAAAGATAGCTTCCGTGCCGCTGATAATAACTTGAACGCCGAAGCACTGGCGCAGCACGCGATAAATCCACGTATGATAGGGCTTTTGAGCGCTCGTCTTTATCTGGACGTCGGCGCGGTCGATTTCAATCGACGAGCCAGCAGAGCGCCCGGCCGCCATATCAATCGACGCCAGTTCAATCCCGTGCTTCATGGCGAGCTCTTTCGCTTTGCCCATCGCCGCTTCCATCTCGCCTTGCGAAGCGTTGCTGTGAGACAGCGCGAGGCACTTGCGAATCTTTTCAACTACCGCCGAGTTCATTTGATTTGTCATAACTTGTTTTTTGTTCGCCCTGTTGAAAGTATATCGTCAGCCCTTAGGGGATACTTTAGCTCTGTTTCGATAGTCGCTTTGCTGCTCGCTCTAGCTGCCGGATATCTGTTGAGAAAGCGACAAGAGATTCACACGGCTGTCCGAGTCTCGGTTCGCAGTTTTGAGTCACTACTAGCTTGAACGCGCGGACGAGCGCTCTAGCTTCTTCTTCGCTCAGTTTGAATTTGTTTTTCATATTTTTGTAATCGTTTGACCGCTGTGGACTCGCATCGCGACGCTCGCCTCTTCGATACCCTTAAGCGTCGTCTTTTGGTCCCAACTGCAAATCGTCCGGAGCTTGCGCCCGCAGATTATAATACTTACCCAAGCATTAGAACTGCTGAGCGGAGAGTTGTATTGACGAATTCCAGGCAGACTCTCGTCATAAGCCCAACCGAGAGCTTTTAGTCTATCTTCGAACCGGAGCAAGTCCCGCGAGTTTGTTTGACGTATTTTATTCATACCAGTATTATCGTCAGCCCTTAGGAATACTTTAATCGTTGAATACCACGAGCTCGATACAGCCGTTGCCTTGGCGGTAGATTGAACGAAACTCGCCCTTGTCAATCAACCGGAAGTCCATCTTGTTGCCGAGCGACGTTGCGATTGCTTCGGGCCATTGACCCGGCTTCAGACCGATATCGCTTGCGTCAGTCGAGAACTTTCCAGCTTCGTATTCTATCGTATTCGCTTCAGTAGCCCTGGGGCCCAAAGTCGCCATCATCTCTTCCGCTTGCTCTCTTATTGTCATATTGTTTTTCATACTCTCCTATAAGCAAGCTCAATGCCACTACTGTATTATCTATAACTCGTTGAGATTAAGCTAAACCCTAAATTGAAGATTCCCCTAGTGTCTCGCTACTGGATGGACAGTGTCTCATTTCGAGACGCTTTCAGAACCCGCGTATCTCTTGCGTCGCCCACTTGCTGATGAATTCCAGGTCCAGGAGGACTTGCTTCGTTATCGGGCTCACCGCGGGTTCTGCAGGAACGCTAGCCAGGGCGCGTGAACGCACGCTCGCTTGACGTTGCTCGACGAGCGCCGGGATTGACGCTAGGTTGGTCGAGACGTAGAGCAGACAAGCGAGAGCCAGCCAGAACGTCTTGAGACTCGCTACCGCTGGCGTCGGTCCAACTAGCACGTCGAATTCGAAAGCGTCATTGTTCATAGCCGGTGCTTAGCGACTTTAGCGTAGACTTCGAGAACCCCGTCAAATTTACCGCCGATAGTTTCTTGCCGGTCGCCGTCTTTGAAGAAGACTCGACAGCCACGACTAGACATCCAAGACCAGACTGGAAAGTTGTAGCGAGCGTCTTCCACGCCGTTGAAAATCAAGTTCCGCGTAACCGGGTTGCATTCAATATCGACTATTATTATTTCATTCATACTAGAGTTATCGTCAGCCCTTAGGGATACTTTAGGGGAATTATTTCGAAGTTGCAAAAGCCAGAGCTTCAGCCCTTAAGCGAGCTGCGCAAGGGGCGCAATAGCCATGAGAAACGAACGAGCCAAGCGCAATCGACTTGTCCTTAGTATCGCAAGCGCAACAGAGCCAGAGCATAATCTCTTTGCCCCGACAAGCGGCCTCGCGGACGAGCGCCAGCGCAACGAGCGAGCTAATCGGACCGTTGTGCTCTCCGGTAATATTGAACCGGCAAGAGTTAAACGACTGGGGACGAATCTCAGTCTTCGTCCCGTCGATATCCCAAATATTGTAGCCGACGCCAGGAGCGGTCGATTCCAGAGACTTTACCGCCGCCGCAAGTTTGATTGTCATATTCTTCATACCCGAGTTATCGACGCCCTTAGAGAATACTTTAGGGGCGATTGATATATCCGCTGGGGTTGCGCTTAGCGTCTTCCAGCAAGAGAGCCAGGAGGAACAAAGTATCAGTCTCGCTTTGCGCCATACCGAGCGACTCCGCGCGCTTCCGGTCAGCGATTAGCGAGTCGATTATTTCATCAAAAGTTCTCATATCATTCTAGTGTTTGTTCTCGTCGCCCGGAAACAAATCTTCATTGTTGTCGATTGCTTCCTGCGCCGGCGTGGGTCGATACTCGTATTGCACTACTCCGCCAAATTGAGTTACTTTTTCGCTTGCCATAATATCGGCAATTTCTTTTACGAGCTTTTGTTTCTCTTGTCTGGTCATACTTTTTTGAGTTGATTTGTTTATAGCTTTGTTAGGTAAGCGTTGACTTTGTAGCAAGACTCGGGCTTGACGTTGAGCTTTTTGGGCATCATGGCGAGCGCTCGTTCCATCGGAGTTTGCTTTACGTCGAAGTGAATCAAGACCGGCTGGTAAACGAAGACTCCCCGACTACCGGCGTAGGCGCGCACGTCTTCGATACTTTCGAAGCGAGTTGCCTTCTCGTGGTTGCGCACAGACTTGAATCCAGTCGGCGGAACGTCCACTAAATACACGTTTTTCTTCTTAAACCAAATTACCCATTTGCTATCAATTTTCATACTGGTATATCGACGCCCTGTGGAAATACTTTAGCTCAAAGTTTTAGTATCGTCTTTGCAATCGTTGAAGATTTGCTTTGCGAGCTCTCGACCGTTGAGAGTAAGGACGATTCCGCGGATTGCGTATACCGTTCCGGTGGCGATTGCCAGCTCCATCGCGACTAAGCTCCGCATCGTCCGAGCGAACCCTTGCCCGCAGGGAGCGTAACCGTAGTTCCCGCCGTCGTTATCCAGCGCCCGTATCAGCATTCTTTTTTGTTGAAAACTTAATTTGTTTTTCATACCAGTATTATCGTCAGCCATTAGGGATACTTTAGCTCAAGCTTTGAAATACTTTGCGATATCGGGAAAGTCTCGCTTGAGCGACGCTACAGCGAGCCGAGCAATCTCATTATCAACTTTGCGAATCTCCGCGCTCATCGTCTTGCAAGTTGCGTCAGCCATAAGCTTAATCGCTATGGGCGTGCAACCGTCGTATTTCCCGAAAGACGCTTGCTTGCTCAAAGCGTCTCGAATCGCGCCCGTAGTCCAGCCGGCATTTAGAAGCTCGCCGATTGCTTTTTGCAGTCTCGCTACCACCGTTTCATTTATCTCGTTCATACTAGAGTTATCGTCAGCCCTTAGGGATACTTTAGCTCAAATCGGGAGCTTCGTATTTCTCTGGCTCGATTCGCTTGCCGCACGTCTTGCAAACACAAGCTCCTTCGTCAGTTACGTCCATAAACTCGCCGCAACATTCCGGCGGCTCAGCGGGGTCTTCGGGTGGGTGATTCCAGTATTCGTTCATATTTTTGTTGTCTTGAGTTGATACGCATACAAGTCGCGCAACGTATAAAACCATTCATTCGGCGCTGCGACCCGAGCGTAATTGACCATCGGAGTGCATCCGACTTGCAACCGGCCGTTTTCGCCGATACAATCCCGGCTCTCGCGCTTAATCAACGTCCCGTCGCTATTCACAAACTGGTCCCAGGGAGTGCCGTTCTCGTCAATCACTCGATTTTGTTTTGTCCACGTATTTCGTTTCATACCAGTATTATCGTCAGCCCTTAGGGATACTTTAGCTCAAGTTCAAAGGCACCGTATACCAACGCCTTCCGTGTTTGAATTGAGTCCGATATTCCCCGCCTTGCGTTGACGTAAAGTGAGCGACTAGCTCCCGCGCTTGATTGTCAGTTTGGATAAAGATATCTCGCAATTCTAACGTGAACCATTCGCCGTCTTCTTTGCGTTGCACTCTTCGATATTTGTTCTCGTTCATACTCCCCTAATAGCAAGCTCAATGCCACTACTGAATTATCTCTAACTCGTTGCTCTTAAACTAAACCCTAAATCGACTCTTTTCCACTACTGTCTCAAAAGAGAAAGACAGTGTCTCATTTCTTTACAGTCCAGCAACTTTCCGAATCAAGCGAAGCTCTTTCTTCGAAGACTCCGCCGGGTCTTTCGCGTCAATTACGATATTCTCCGTTACTCCGGAGAAGCAAGCGAGCAAGTCCGCCAGCTCCCGCGCCCGCGCTTGAGCGTCGCTCGACGAGTCCAGGCAGATGTAGCGTCTCGGGAAGCTGGCGAGCGTCTTAACTTGCTCGCTCGTCCAGGCGAGCCCAAAGAGCGCTCCAGCGCCGGGACCGATAGCCCAAGCGTCTATCGGGCCCTCGACGATTACGACGGCGTGGCGGCACCAATCCGCTCCATAAATGACGTGTTTGAGATTGATACTCGCTTCCGTCTGTGGCGCAGACAAGTATCGTCTCGTCGCTCGCTCCCCGATTGCGCGAGTTGTCCAGCTGACGCGGACTCGCTTGCTCAATATCGGAATATAGATTCGCCAAGCGAGTCGAGCGTCTATCCCGATTCCCTCGACTTGCCAGAGGCGCTGAATCTCTTCGGGGTCAAATCCACGACGCTTGAGATAGTCCCGGTGGCAGCGTTGCAACGGGCCGCGCCCTCCCGGTTCTTTCAATCGCCCAGACCACTCCGCTTTCTCCGGCTCTTTCCCTAGCTCGTAGTCGTGGAGAAACTCTCGGATAGTTGCTGACGAGACTCCGAGCTTGAGCAACGTCTCCCAGACCGGGTGCCAGCGACATTTCCAGCAAGCAAAAAACTTGTCGGAGAGATTGAACCCGAGATGGTAATTTTGCGAACCGCAGAAGGGACAAACTCTGACTTGCAGCCAGCCGGCCCGGCAATGGTTGTGTCCGGATTCTAAGTATTCAATCCCCGCGCCAGACAATAGCTCCTGGATGGTCATTTCCTAAGGACGTATTGCTTCATCAGCTTGACGATAGCCTCTTGCATCGTCTGCCCCTTGCGAGCGCAAGCCGCTTTGAATTGGTTCTTGGTATCTATCGGGATACCCTTGAAAAACAAAACACCTTTGTGGTGCTGCAGTTCAGATTTCATAATTTCTCCGTTCGTATTATCTCCAGCAAGTCTTCGAAGATATTGAAGCTCTGAGCGTCTTCTTCTCCGTTCAATACTGCGTCCAAGATATCCGACTTCTTCCGCAGAATTCGCACCAGCTTCTCTTCGATAGTCCCTAACGCCGTCAAGTAATGAATGACGACTTTCTTCTTTTGCCCAATCCGGTGGATGCGGTCTTCGCCCTGTAGCAAGTCGCCGGGACTCCAAGGGAAGTCCAGAGCTGCCGCGTTGCTGGCCGCATGCAAAGTAATTCCGACTCCAGCCGCTTTCCAATTTCCCAACAGCAGATTGACGCGACGATTGGATTGGAACTTCCGTACAGTCTCGTCCCGCTTGCGCCCGACTACGCGGCCATCGATAACGACGCTGGACGGGAATCTCTCTTTCAATTGGTCGATGACAAAAGTATGCATGGTCAACGCCACAAGTTTCTCCCCGGGGTGCGCGATAAAGAATTCCTCAATCCATTGCTTGGTCCATTCCATTTTCAACTTGGCTACGAGCCGCAACAGATATCCGACTTTGACGAGCGCCAGACTCTTCTTCGCCCGCATCGCTCGGGATGGGCTGGTCTCTTTGAGCCAGACCAGAAACTCGTTATCAGCCCTACGATATTCCTTGTAAGACGCCAGCCGGAACGGAACGATACGCCGAGTCTTGGCCGGCAGCTCCAGCAGCACGTCTTTCTTGAGCCGGCGAATCATGCACTCCGAGCGGAGAATCCGGTTCAGTTGTTTCAAGTTCGTTGCGCCATCGTATCTCCAGCCCCACGGAGTATATCGCGGCTTGCAATACGCCCAAGCATACTCTTCCCGGGATGGAAACAAATCGGGGCGGATGATTCGCAAGATGGACCAGAGCTCAATCGGCCGGTTCGTCAACGGAGTCCCGCTCAGCCCGATAACCGAAGAAGCTTTCTTGACCAGCCTCCGGCTGGCTCTGGTTCGTCTCGCTCTCGGCGTCTTCAGGTAATGCGCTTCGTCAAAGATTACCGTTTGCGGTTTAGCTTTCAATAGAACCGGCAACCACGATTCCAGGATATCGTAATTGATAATAACTACGGAGCCGGGAAGCGGCTGGCGTCGCTTCATCTGGCCTTCCAAGACTTCCGTCCGCATATTGAAGTGGATGGCCGCTTCCGACTGCCAAGTATATTTGACCGAAGCGGGGACTACGATAACGACTGGCCGTCGGCGTGGCGTCTTGAGAATCCAATAGAGCGATTGAATAGTCTTGCCCAATCCCATTTCATCAGCCAGCAAAGCTCGCCCTTTGAACGCTCGGATTTGACGAGCGCCAGCCAACTGAAATGGTTTAAGCTTGGTCATTTCGCATAATAAGCCGAGTCTAATTTTCCTTCGCGTTCTAATTCTTCAAGGTCTTTTTTGTCGTTGAAAAACTCGAAGCCCGTAATGTTTTGAGACATTGTATGCATGTGACGAAACCGCTTATATTCGCCCGGCTTCCACGATTGATGCCGATACCACGATACGTCGGGGATGGTTTTCGTAAAAGGAACTTCGGTCAAGTTCTCTACTTGCGGAGGAGTATCTTTGTTTGTTTTCATAAATTTAATGAGCCCACACTTCCCAAAACCGCAATTCAATCTCTCGTTGCGCTCGCTCGATGCGTCGCTTGTCCAGGCCTTTGCTCTGGAGATATTCTTTGACTCTCGCCAGCAGTTGCTTCGGCGTCATCTTGCTCCCCAAGTCCAGACTTTCTCCGCGACGCGGGCCAGCAGCAATCCGCCCCACTTCCAGAATCTCCGCCGGGGTCTCCAGCAGGAGACTGATTATCTCTTGAGCGTCTTCCGACAAGCCACCAATCATATCCATAATCTCGCTACGTTGCTCCGGCGCGAATCCAGTCAACTCGTCGTTCATCTCCGTGCAGATTAGCGGGTCTCTCGTCCGCTTCGTTATCCAGCTACGCAAGCTCGTCCAGACCTTAAAGTAGCACCAGGAAGAGAACTTAGAACCGCGGCGGCTATCGTAAGTTTGACAAGCGAGCATGAAGGCCAGATAAGCCTCGCTCCGCGACTCTTCGAAAGTTACTGGACAAGCTTGCGCGACTTTCCACGCCAGACTGCAGAGCATTTTTTCCACTTTGGGAAATTCAATTTGCGGGTCGATTTTATTTGTCATTTGTCGTTGGTTAGAAAGTATATCTTTCTTATATAGACGTCCAGTTTTATTTTGCCCAAGTTTTGAGACGTAGAGATAATACGCACGTGAAACTAGAGTCGATTAAACTAAACAATTTCCAAGTGCACAAAGACTTGGAAGTAAAGTTTTCTCCGTCCATCACTACAATTAAGGGCAAGACTGACGCCGGCAAGAGTGCAGTCCTGCGGGCGTTGCGTTGGGTCTGCTTAAATGACACGGCAGGGGTGGACTTCATTAAGGAGGGGACCAAACGGGCTATCGTTACGCTGACTGTCGTTCACGAGCCGGCTCCGTTAGTCCGGTTGGAAGAAGTGATAGTCCGCAGCAAGAACGTCGACGGAGCGACTAATACGTATGCACTAGACGGGAAGGAATTCAAAGCGTTCGGGCAAGGCGTCCCTCCGGACATCGCCAAAACCCTAGCTCTAAACGAAATCAATTTCCAGGGGCAGCACGACGCTCCGTTCTGGTTTGCTGAGACCGCTGGAGAAGTATCGCGCAAGCTGAACGCGGTAATTGACTTGTCGATTATCGATACGACGCTGGCTAATATCGGAGCTGAAGTCCGGCGGTCGCAAGAGCGGAAGTCTTTGTGCGAAGAGCGATTGAAAGAAGCGAAGACGCAACTGGAAGAGCTCGCCCCGCAGAGAGAACGGATTGAGGAATTTCGCAATGTTAAAGTCAAACAAACTACGCTTAAAGCCGTTGCTGAAGATTACGATAAACTGGCAGACGTCCTGGAGCGGGTCCGTGCCAATCCAGCGAGGGCCCTCGCTGCACAAGCAGCGGACGGCAGTACGCTATTGTCAGCGATGCTTTCCGCCCTTCGAGCGGAAAGCGCTGTTGAGGTGCTGGAGGAGATTGTAGAGGCGATAAGCAAGTGGCAAAGCAAAGCAAAGCCGCCGCCGGACTTCTTGCCCGTGCAGCGAGCGTGGAGTGAATGGCTCGGAGTAACAGACCACGCTGCGGAGCTTACCGAGCTAGTTGAGTCAGTAGAGAAAAAGCAGTCGGACTTTGCGCTCAGCGATATTGCTACTATACAAGCCGAAGCAAAGTTTCACGCTCAAGTGCGCGGCAAAGTTTGTCCGCTATGCAAGCAGATAATTGAACTTGATGAAAGATAAGCTTTATCCAATAGCCGTTGCTGTTGCTGACTTGCATCTCTCTTTGCTCCAGCCGGCTTGCCGAGCCGATAAGAGCTGGACGGACGTGCAAGCGGGATACCTCGAGCAACTAAAAGAGATTGCTGAAATTCGAATGACAGACGGTTCGCTTAGAACTTTGCCTATCCTCTGCGCGGGAGATATTTTTGATAGATGGAACGCCAGCCCCGAGTTGATTAACTTTGCATTGCACTGGTTACCCGATGGTATGCTGTGCGTCCCTGGCCAGCACGACTTGCCGCTCCACCGGAGCGACTTGATGCACCGCTCCGGATACGGAGTATTGAAAAAAGTAGGGAAGATTAGAGACTTGTCCGAAGATGTGGTAACGATAGCAGCGGAGAGATTGATGGTGTATGGATACGGATGGGAGCAAGAAATTGAACCGCTGGAAAGTAAATCCCGAGACCGCTTTCTCTACGTCGCCCTCATTCACCGCTACGTGTGGACGGTCGAAGCTGGCTATCCGGGAGCGCCACAGTCTTCGCACCTGAGCTCGCTAATGAAACCATTGAAGGGCTACGACGTGGCAATTATCGGCGACAACCACAAGCCGTTTCTAAAAGAGCTCAAGAACGGCTGCACGGCCTACGGCTGCGGAACCTTTATCCGCCGCAAGACCGACGAGATTGACTACGCTCCCAGCGTCGGGATAATTTACAGCGACGGCACGGTAAAGCGCAAGCGCCTCGATACGTCTGGCGACTTGTTTCACTTGAGCGCTATTGCCCGGCCGGAGACAGCTTTCAATATGAAAGAGTTTATCGAAGGGCTGGAAGAGCTCGGCGAGCACGGGCTGGACTTTAAGGCAGCCGTTGAGAATCACCTCAAGAATGAGGACGTTCATCCACAAGTAAAGGAAATTATCTTGGCTGCGTTAGATAATACGAGAGTATGAAAGTAATGCCAGTTCAATGCAAGTCTTGTCCCTTCCGCAACGACGTGGACGAAGAGCACAAGTCGGTGATGGTGCCGACGATAGAAATGATAATAAGCCCGGGCGGAGCCTCCCGCATCTGCCACTCTACCGGCAAGAACAATATGTTTCATCGACGCACGGGCAAGCGGGAAATGATTTGCCGCGGAGCCCGAGACTTCCAGCTCAAGTTCCTTGCTGCAATTGGATTCTTAGACGCTCCAACAGACGCAGCGTGGCTAAAGAAGTGTCGGGAACTGAACATCGAACCAGACCAGGGAAAACTCGATGACCGAAAAGCACGATAAAGATTGCGAGCTGGGAGATAACTACAAAGACTGTCCTGCTTGCCGAGAGAACAATTATGAGCAACGAAATTACAGAAGAGAAATACCGCAAGCTAAAACAAGAAGTAGAGAATACAAAAGCCGAAGCAGACCGGGCGCAAGGAGCCCTGGACCAGCTGCTCACCCGGCTGAAGGAGGAGTTTGATTGCTCTAGCTTGAAGGAAGCAAAAGCCAAGCTGGCCGAGCTGGAAGCAAAGAAAAAGAAAGCGGAGTCCGTGTTTGAAAAAGTGCTGGCCGACTACGAGGAGAAATGGAAGCAATGAGACCCTGCCCGCCCGATAGAGACCCTATGTTTTGGAGGGAAGATGAGGAGAATAGAATGACGGACCTTGCTGCCGAAGAAAAAGAAATAGTCGAGCTGGCGCTCCGTTTGTCTCATTTGAAAGGGGCGGTCGAGGACGAGACCGACGCGCTAAAGAAAGCGGAGCGCACCTTGCAGCGCACGCAGGACGCCCAAGAGATACTTCAACTCATCGCCCAAGCCGTCCAGCAGCAAGCTCACGAAAAGATTTCTACTGTAGTTACCAAATGCCTCGAGTCCGTCTTTGAAGACCCTTACGCTTTCAAAATAGAATTTGAACGTAAGCGGGGACGGACCGAGGCAACCTTACGCTTTATCCGGCGAGAGCTCGACGCGGACCCGCTAAGCTCGACTGGCGGTGGCGTGGTCGATATCGCTGCTTTCGCGTTGCGCGTCGCTTGCTTGATGCTCCATCGCCCTCGCTTGAGCCGAGTCGTTATCCTAGACGAGCCGTTCAAGTTTGTCAGCGCTCAGTATCGGGAGAATGTGCGGACGATGCTGGAAGAGCTGGCTAAAGATTTGCAGATTCAAATTGTAATGGTTACTCATTCCGAAGAGTATGAAACCGGAAAGATAATCGAGTTATGAAGCCGCTAGAAGACTTATCCCCAATGCCCTTCGGCAAACATAAGGGCGCTCCTATGCAAGACGTGCCAGCTTCTTACCTGCACTGGCTTTGGACCAACGGCCTGAGTAAAGATAAACAAAGCTCCGTCGCTGACTATATCCGGCGGAACTTGCACGCTTTGAAACAAGACCATCCAGACGGAATTTGGGATTGATTCGGTAGCCTCTCCCACTGCAAGCTTTGCAGTGGTGCCCGTTGACTAAACACGAAGCGTCAAAAGCTCTCCCCGTCCCGTAGCAGGCTGCACAAGGAGCCACCTTCTTGTTCTGAGACGTCCCTCTCATGCCCGCAAATTAGCAGACTGGGGACTATCTGCAAGAACTTTTTAGCTAGGCGGGGTAGGCGGGAATAGTTTGCTGAGCGGTAATATTGACGAAAGCTCCGTCTCCGTTCGCGTCGAATATGCTCACGCGCCAGTAGTATAGCGCGTGCGCTCCGGCCGAATCCAGCGGGAGGCAGACGATAGTAGACGTCGGAATCTCGCTGGATTCCTCGTCAATCAAAGGAGTAACCGTCTCCGGGTCGAAGCTCTCCGTCTCTGACAGCCACAAAATCCAGCCGACCAGATTGCTTACAGAGGGGACTGTCCAGCTTAGGGTATAGCAGACTTGGTCACTCTCTTCGCTTTGGATAACAGCGCTGAGCGCAGTCGGCGGAGTCGGAACGATAGCGAGGCTGCTAATCTCCAGCGAGCTGTAAGCCCACTCTCCTTGCCCTTCGTTGACTCCGGCCACGCGCACGTAGAACGTCCCGAGCAGGACTTGCAGCTGAATAGACGTGCGCGTAAGGACTCCGCGCTCCTGCCAGTTCTCTCCGTCTTCGCTCGTCTGCACGATGTAATACTGAGCGCCATACGCTGGCGGCCAGAGCACTTGCACGAGCGACGCCACGCCGCCGATTTGAGTAACCGTTACCGAGTCGACTGTTGGCAACGCCGGAACTTCTGGAGCCGCTGGCGGCAAGTTGAGCACCGGCGCTTCCAGAGAGTCGAAGGAATAAATCAAGTCATTGCTATTGGCGGCGGAGATTCTAATCCGCTCTCCACCGAGGGGTTCCACCCGAACCACGCGCCAGTAGCGAGTCACTTCGGCTACTGTGCCGAATACGAATAGCATCGGCTCAGTTTGCCCTCCGAGCAAGAAGTCTATAGCTGTTTCGTCCGACTGGATTTTTACCTGCTTCGGGTCGCTCGTCTCCCGTGCGATAAAGGGCCCAATTACCTCTCCGGCTCTCCCGCGCAACGCAATTTGATACTCGGCTGTCTCAGCGAAGTCCAGCGGCTCCGATACATACAAGTTATACCAGTTGTCGCCCATGTGAACTGCGTTGACGATATATCCAGCCTGCGCCCAATTCGGCACGTCATGGGCGAAAGCAAACAAGTCTCCGTAAGAAAGAATATGGCCTTCCAATCCAGTCTCAAACGTGATATTGTCCCGAAGGTATTTGTCTACAGCCAGCAAGTAAAGCGCCTCACGGTAAGCACGAGTCCGGTCCTGGCACCCGATAAACCGGATATTTTGCGGGCGGTCTGTAGAGCCTCCCGGCAACGTGGCGTGAACTTGTTCCTGCTTGTAGCCGGTATCGGGGTCCGTATATTCCATCAGGATGGAATCAAACTCGCCCAAGTCCCAAAGCTTTATCGACCAATCAAAACTGTCCTTGATGATATTGTCGGGAGTAAATAACGTGACTGGAATCTCTGCTGCAGCGTCCCGCTTCATCGAGATAAGCGAGCCGACGAGCATCGGCACAGCTCGGCCAACTCTAGCTACCGCCCGAGCTGCTTCCCATACTGTAATAGCGTCTCGAAAAGTAAAGTCAAAGTAGTCTCCACGGTCGCTATAAATAGCGTCCAGCGCTTCCAGCGCATCCCAGTCAAAGAACACGTCGTCAGTAATCCGAGCGCCGTAAGTACTCCAGAAGATATCAACGAAAGCCCACACAATACTCCGCGTAGCTACCGGAAGGATAATCGTCATCCCGTCAGAATCCCTACTAATAAGGAGCTTGCGCGTGCAAAGGACGTTGAGTTGCTTTTGGCTTTGAGAATTAAGGTTGTTCGTTGCGCGAATGATTACTGCGAGCATCGTCACCGCTCCGAACACCGGGTCTTCGTTCAAGTAAGTCCGCATCCCCGCCCACTCGGCTTCGTGCCCCGAGCGGTAAGAGTCATCGAACGTATCCGTCCGCCGCATCCGCACTTCGTAGCGAGCTGCCGTAACGCTGGTCCGGTAAGTCTTGCGCTGTGGCGTCGTGGTTGTCCCGGTAATCGTCAGCGCCGTAGTGGAAGTGGAAATCGTAGTAACAGTCTTGGTTACTCCTTCCCGGTCGGTCGGGTCGTTATCTCCAGCGTCGCTATAGACGGTAGTCACTGTCCCTTCTGGCGGGTCGCCTCCAACCCACGGAACGTAAGTAGTGGAAGTATGAGCCCAAACCCAGGTAATCGACGGAGCCCCGCGCCAGATAAGCGAGCGAGAAGTAGCGGTATAAACTTCCACTTGCTTGCCGATAAAGATATCTGCCCAAGCTCCGACCGGGTCGCCAGCGTCGTCGATGGTCCGCGCTTGCACTTGAATAGTAATGGAACGCGGAGACAAGCTGCCGTCGTCGTTGGCGTGGTAGAGTCCTTTAGGGAATAGCAAGTCTACTTGCAGCTGCACAGCTTCTGTATTTGCGGGGTTAGCCACGAACGGACCAATCCAACCATCTGGCAGAGGGTAGTCCTCTTGAGTAGCCGCAAGAACTTTCTGGCCGCCGGCTTCTGCTGAAGTATAGACGTTGGTCGGGAAGATAGTCACCTGCCCCGCTGGAGGGATAACTTCATACTGCACTTCCTGAAAGTTAGAGAGTAGCGTATCTCCGATTTTTATTTCCTCTATTTCATACTCCCCTTGCCCCAGACAGAACAAGCTAAACTGGTATTGGTCATTGTCGCGGTATTCGTAGTAGGGCCGCGCCGCGTAGGAAGGGTAGACTCGATTTCTCCCATAGTTGCATTCAATCGGCTCGGCCAGCCGGATGGAATTCGCCTGCCCCTTGATGGTATAAACGGGGTCGCTGGCCGGAGCTTCTCCAGGAGTCGTCGGGGTCGGCGTCGACATCAGCAGCGTGACTCCGAGCATTACGATGGTAATGACGATGGAGATAATGGCTATCCAGGTGGCGGGGCATCCAGGCAACGTAAGGAAGTTAACCACGTCGTCCGGCTTGAGCAGGTAATCCCAGCCGGCTCGCAGCAACGGGTCTCCGTTGACGACACAAATAGTCGGGTGGTCAAAGTCCGGAGCTCTCAAGAAAGACTTCACCCACTCGCGGACAGATATCCCCGCTTCCACTATATGCTTCTCGGACTTCGCTGGCTCAAAAGCGTTCGGCGTATAGATTACGTAGGCCATAATTTGTGACGGTAGAATTTGATAACAAAGAACCCCTTCGGCCAAAGCCAATTCAAGGAGACTGCCTCGACATTTTGCGGCTGCAAACAATGAACGATTTTGCCACCGTCAGCTACTGCCCAAATACCGACGTGGTGCAGGATGGTATTCTTGCTCATCGCTACTCCGCACCCGTCAATCGGCTTGGCAATCTCGGTCCACGAGGCGCTTTCCTGCTCAACGATTTCCCGGAGCATCTTAGCAGCCGGCTTCGTATTCCATGGAAGCCCCGGAACTTCCGGCAGCTCGATACCGAATTCCTCTTTGTAGACGAGTCGCAAGAGTCCCCAGCAATCCACGCCTTGCTTGTCTCGACCGCCCGCTACCCAAGGAATCGACAAATACTTGTAAATCCAATGTAACTTGTTCTTTATCAATATGTTGCTTTGACTCATACGCTAAAACGCAAGGAATTGAGATTTGCGCTCGCCCGGGAGCTTCGCTAGAGATTCTTCAACCGAACGCTTGAAAATCGCTCCTAGCGCAAAATCCGTTCGAAATTCGCTTAGATTCATACGCTTATCCCAAGCTCGGAAAGCGGTCCCGCGTATAGAGCTCCGAGGGGAACTTCTTATTCACTACGTCCATAAACGTCGCTTTCCCCGTTACTTGCAATGTGCTAATTCGGATATCTTTCAGGTAGAGAATCAGTGGCGGTATCATTTGCGGTCGTGACAAGTCGTCGCTCAAGAAAGGACGATAGACAACTTCCACCGGGACTTGCTCCGACTTGGCAGTCTCTACGAAGTCTTTCACGCGCCGGCCTACATTGTCGATGGAAATATTGAGGCTCTGGAATCCTTGGTCGTCGGTCGGCGGCAAAGTAAATTGGAATCCGACGGGCTCAAACTCGCGCACGTTTCCGTCTTCGTCCGTTGCCGTAATAGCTTGATGACTACGGACAATAAAAACAGAGTCCTGCACTCCAGGCTGGCGTATCTCCAACGTATCGTAAATCACTACGCTCGAAGGGCAGGAAGCGAAAGCTTCCTTGATGGCATCTTGTAGAGAAGTGTTAGGCATGTTATGGAAGAGCTGAGAGGCGGAAGAAAGCATCCAAGTCCCCGTCAGCCGAAGTAGGGTCTACGGCTGCGTCCATCGCTTCGTCTACTGCCGCGTTGACAGCATCCGCTGTAGCGCCAGGTCCGCTGGTGTCGGGAGCTTCAATGATTATCGTCTCTCCGCCATACGTTATTTCCACCGTTCCGTTCATCGGTGGAATATCCCGCAAGACTAAAGCAGAACTGAAAATTGTATAACAGTATATCGTCGCCACTGATTCATAAATCGTATAACCGCCTCCCCAGTCGTCGTAGGGCGTAGTGCCGTGGTCCGGCTCCGGAACGCCGGGAGTAGTCACCGAGCTGCCCCGTTTGTAGCTGCTAAGCGGCACGCAATTTCCAGCGTCTTTAGCCGCTTGCGCTATGGCGAGGAGCGGGGCGATAGAACCCGGATAGCCTAAAGTTTGGCACGAGTCTCCGGCGTAAGTTGTAGTTTCCACAACATGGTAGCCCAGCGGAGACCCATCAGCTACGGGGAAACGGTGGAAGTCCGGCCCGCGGCACCCGCCTACAGAAACGGCGGCAGTCCCGAATATCATTCCGCTTTCTATCAAATCCCACGTCCGGTCCAGCGCGATAACGAGGGGCGGCGACATGCAACCGGTTCCGGTATCAATCGCTGCCGCTCGGTAGACTCCAGAGAAGCTTTCTTCCGAAGGGTCTTGCGGCGTGGTCGGGCTGTCCGCGGTCGGAGTCGAGTTGTCGCTGGTGACTCTTAATTCCGTGCCGGGCGGCAAGTTAAAAGTCGGCGCTCCTACTCCCGACGCTTCGACGTTCATATCGTATCGCTCGCCAACCAACAAGTAACTCCCTTCGGGAACAAGCAACGGAGCGTCAGTATGAGTCAACAAGCCCGGCGTCCCGCGGGTAGATACTGAAGCCCCGCTAAAAGAAGCAACGGTCGGAGCAGCGATATCCGGAGTGGCTACGGCAACCGCATCGGAATCTAGGCTAGTGAAGTCCCCGACTACCCGGTGGGCCCTTATGTTCCGCCCGCCGTAATCGTTTTCCAAAGTAACCGAATCGACCACCGCTAAATCTTCCGGCTCCAGCAGGAGGAGCGTTTCATAGATGCCCGAGCCGGGCGCCGTCTCCACTTCTATTTCCAAAGAATCCCCGGGACTCACGTCTCCCCACGCCAGCGTAAGCGTTCGGTTGCACTCGCCCATCGTTAAGTCCAGCACCGGAATAAAAGGAATGTGGCCCGTCCCCTCCCAAGGCAAGTCGGAGTCTGCTCCCACCCAAGGAGCAAAGCTGCCCGCCCAGAAACCGGGGTTGAGAATCAGCCTGGTGGATATATCGCTCGCCAGTACAGTCGCCGTTACTTCAAACTCGTTGTCCCGTCGGCTAAATAAATACTGGCTGTCGAGGAACGCATACTCGCGGATTACTTCTGTCAGCAAGCCGGGGTTGACGTTCGGTGTATACGTAGTGGCCTCAAAGGGTAGCGAGCCGTTTTCCAAATCCGTGTGGACATACTCTTCGAAGATTTCAAACTGGTCCAAGATAAACGTCCAAGTGACGTCAATCGTCTCTAGCGGGACCAGATATTTGCGACGGTTGCGGAGCCGGCCGGTCTCCATCTGCACGGCTTCAGAGCGCGGAGCAAACTTGGGCTGCCTGTTAATCCGGAAAACAGGCAGCGTCGAAGGCCAAACAGAAACGCTCATTCCACGAATCTAAATCATCTGATTGACGATACAAGCAAGAAACTAGGCAGCCTTCTTTCTCTTGTCGGCCATCTGCGTGGCGTGCGCTGCCCACCATGCCGCCGCTACCAGCTTGCGAGCCGCGCGAGTGCGGATAAGGTAGTCAGTCCGATGCTGACGCTTTAGTTCGGGAGTAAGGCGATACCGGCCGACTCGTCGTTGAGCAAGACAAAGAGCGGAGCAAGTCGTTCGGCCTTTAGTGCACTGATTGCCGCATACGACGCACAAGCGCAGCTTTACAATGCGCTTAGCTCGTGGAGTCTCTGTAATCCGTTCGGCCTTGAGCTTGGGCGCGACGGAAGGTAGCTTCGGCGCTGGCTCTTCGTATTTGCGTTCCGGACGGAGATAGGACTTGGGCGTAAGCAAATGAGCTACTCGGTCGAAAGCCGCGTTGAGATTCTGCGCTTGTTCTATATTGCCGCCCTTGTCGGGATGGTCAGTCTTTATCCGGCTCCACCAAACCGAACGGCAATCGCGCAGCACCCAACTTCTTTCTTCCGCGTCCAGGCGGGAAAGCTCCAAACGGTTTCGCTTTATACCGAATAGAGCGAGCAACGAAACCAACGTCATCCGGTCGATAGTAGACTTCGGCCGGATAGCTAAGCGCCGGGGAGCAGTAAGCGTCACAGCTTTTGCGTCTCTACAATCAGAGACTTGATAAAGCCTAACGTCTGCTTGGTTTGCGGGTCCGTTGTTGCGTTCTGGGCTGCGGTAATTTGAGCGCTGAGCACTTCCAGCGGAGTCTGCGTATTCGGCACAGGCGGAGGCGGAGGAGGCGGAAGCGGAGCAGCGGCAGTTCGTATCAAAACAAAAGCGCCAAAGTCGGGGAACGTGCTGGGCACAGGCGTAGCCGCGGCACCGTAAGGAATCGAAGTCGGATGCCCAAACATATTGAGAGCTATCGTTCCGTCAGCTTGCACCGTAGCCGAGCTCACGTCTGAGTAATAGTTCTGGGCGTTACGGATATTCACAACGGTTCCGGGGAGCCAGCCGAGCGAAGCTACGTTGACAGCTAGCGCTGAAGCTTTGCTCCAGTTGTAAATACAAACATGGGCTCGATTAGCGTCATAAGCATTATTCTGCACGACGATTTTGGGGCTTGTTGGAGCAGCGCCCACCGTCGAATTCAAATCGTAGCCCGTCTTCGTGCGCCAGGCAGCTAGCGACACCGAACCAGAGCCCATATCGAACACGGGTGCAGTGGGCGAAGAGAAGACGTAATTATTCCGGTCAAAGCTCCAGGGGATTACTACGCCGTTATTGAGAACAAGCGATACGTTCCCGTAAGTAACGTCTGCTTCGTCAATCAGAGTGTTGCCGGTAAAAGTAAGAGTTTTCCAGCTACCCAACCCTACTTTGCATTTTACCAAGTAGTTGTTCGTCACCACCAGGTCTCGATAGGCGTTGGGGTCGGGCTGATAAACGGTATTAAGGTCTGCTCCGTAAAAGCAGTTGTTGGTAATTTGGTTATCGACGACACGGTCAGCCACCCCGCCAGTGCGAGTCCCAATAAGGACTTCTCCGCGCTGGCCTTGCAGTCCCACGGCAAAGTTTTCATCGAAGCGGAAGTGCGAGCATTCGGCGATAGAGCTTCCATACATTTGAGCGTTCCGGTCGAAAGGAGAAACGAGCAAGTTGCGCTTGATTATTTTATAGCCGGACCACGTAGCTCCGTGCTGGAGATACAAATTGTGCCCGTGCTGGTGCGTGCTTCCCTGCCAGCCGTTATTGTAAATCAAACACCCGTAAATTTCAGCTTGCTTGCTCTGCGTCCAGGCGGAGATTCCCGTGCTCAAGTCGTGCACGACGCAGTTCAGGATTTTTACCCCGCTGCCGTAGATGTTAATTCCGTCGCTGCGGGTAAGGTCGAGTGGGAAACTCGTATCGTCGGTGGACTGCCGTTTCTCCAAAGAGCTGGAGAATACTTCCAAGTCTTGCAGCGTGACAAAGTTCCCCAGGCTGGCGTCGCTCGGGTCTCCGACCTTAATAGTCGGCCGCGCCATAGCGTGATAGCTAAGAGCTCCGCCGCTAAACGCTCCGCCGTCTATCCGAGCCTGTTCGCCCGGATAGCCGCGGAACGTGATGGGAGCGCCGGAAGAGCCGGACACACTGACGCGGAAAATATAACCCTCGTAATTCAAAGCGACGGCTTGCGGCGTATGAACGTAGACTCCGCCCCGCAACCAAACCAAATCCCCGGGCTGAACCAGCGGGCTATCGAAAGCCGTCTGCAAGTCCAGCGGGGAACTTATCAAGCCAGAGCCATTGGGAGAGCCATTCGGAGAAACGTAGAGGGTTTTCATTTAGAGGACTGGCCGGGAGTCTTTCAGTATCCCGGCCAGCATAACCTGCGGCGGAATTAGCATTTAATCTTTTTCATTTTGGTGCGCCACAGGGTGGAGGAGGGTTATGAAATAATACCACGCTGAGCGTCAGTCTTCGCGTATTCCTGTTCCCAAATACCTTTGACGCGATTGCGCTCAGCTTGAGCTTCTTCAGCTGTCATCTCGCCCTTTGCTTCTGCACTCTTGGTAATCGATATCCACAACTGAACCAAGTGAGTAATGGCAGAGATTATCCATTCATAGTTTTTCATATTATTTCTTTTCGTTGGTTTGATAACTCAGCGCAGACGCGATGGCGCTTTGCAGCACCGCGAGGATTTGCTGCAGGTTAGTTTTAGCTTCCGGAGCGCCCCGATTGCTTTGGTAAGCGACTTTCGCCTTGTCGAGGTCGTTAATCCAAGTCTCGCCGTGAGCGCGGACTTCTTCAGCGAGCTTGTGGATAGCTGGCGACTTAGCGGCGAGCGTGGCTTCATTGTTACGTTCAAACTCCATAAACGATTTGAACGTATCGGCGGCCACTTTCCCCGTTTTCTCGGCGGCCACGACAAGCTTGTCAGCTTGAGCTTGAGTATCGTAGACGCCAGTACTCGGGTTGTAAGTCCCCGTCTGCGTGCCAGCGCAGCCCGAGCAACCGACAAGGACCGCCGCCAAAGGCGGCATAAGAAGGAGAGAAGGAGTTGCGAGTGCGAGGGTCCCGGCCAGCATTAGTGAACTTAGAAGTTTCTTCATATTGACATAGTAAGTTCCTTATCGACTAGAGACAAGCTAATAAAAAACCCGCCCAGAAGGGCCACTTCCAGACGGGTTTGAACACCCAGACTTTCAGAGCTGTTTTTTTCTAGTGGCTGGCAGCTCTGTTTGACCAGTCACTAATTTTGAAGCTCTATCGATACGCGGCGGCAGAAGGCGGTCGAGTTTATCCAAAATCTTCCTTACGTCCCTAGCTAGCTGGTCGATTGCGTCCAGCATCCGTTGTTCTTCGTTAGCGGTCACGGTTCGAGGAGCCGGAGGAACAGCTGGTTGGAGTTTGTGGGGAAGCACTCGGCCCACTGATAATAAGTAGAGTTGTTAAGCACTTGCCCATCTACCCACGCCACTAAGTCGGTACTCCGTTGCACTCGCCACACGGCCAGCGGGTCGGCGTTAGTTACCATAACTGAAATGCAGCCGTTGGTCATCGGCTCCAGCACAAGCGCCGTCGGGTCGAAGCGGTGGGCAGTAACCGTAATCACCCCGCTCCCTCCGGTGTAGGGGACGCTGATAGACGTAGGGGTGATAGTGAATACGCAGTTAGTCGGTAGAGCAGCTGAGCGGAAAGTACGCGTCGGAATCGCTGGAGCTTGAGCTACCTGAATTGGAATAGCATAAAGCGGAGTATGCGTAGCCGCCAGCATCTCCCGCACCGGCCGAGCCGGAATCCGTAGCTGCGCGACGGCTTCAAGTATAAACGCAAAGCAGATTATTATTCCGGCCAGTCGAAGTAGGTTATTTTTCATTTTGTATTTGTATGCACCCAAAAATCCACGATGTGTTTGACGGACTTGCTGAACTGAGTAAAGTCAATGGACTTGATTACATAGGCATTAGTTCCGGCCCGATAGCAGTTTTCAATATCCAAGGGACTACTGGACGAAGAAAATACCACTATCGGCAAGCTGTAATAATCCGAGTTAGCGCGAAGAGCCTTGACCAGCTCCAGCCCGCTTAATTGCGGGAGGTGCAAATCGATAATCACAACCGAAGGCAAATTAGAGCACTCGCGCAAGTAACTCACTGCTTGGGGACCGTCGATAACAAATGTAATTCGCTCTTTGTGCTCCCACTGGGACAAGATAGATTGGATTAAAAGCCGGTCTCTCGTATTGTCTTCTACGAATAAAATCATGAAACAATACCTTGTTTTAATGCTCTCTCCCTAACTATTCTGACCCGCTCATCCGCCCGAGCTTGAGCTTCCATGTGGTCCAAGTAGTCTTTCTCCGCTGCCCGTGCGTTAGCTGCGTCTTCCGGAGTAGCCCCAGGACGTTGAAGAATAGCTAAAGCAAATTCCCAAGTCTTCTTCTTCTGAGCGCCCATCTTCGAATTCACATCTACGTGAATCTCTTCCATTTTGATTTGCTGGGCTACTGTTGCCTTAGTGAGCGAGTCTTTTACTTCTTTTGCAGCCCGAGCTGTCTCCAAGTTTTGTGCTTCCAGCTTGTCGCTCAATTCGCGGGACCGCTTTTCCAATTGCTGCTCGACCTGCTTCGCCACTTCTACTTGAGCGAGCCTCTGCTTCTCTAATTTCTCCGCCGTCTGCAAGCGAGCGAGCTCGGCAGCTTCAGCCACTCGTTTGGCTTTGTCCGCTTCCACCTTTTGTATTACAATGGAAATGATAATAGCTATCGGCGTGGCTATAGCTCCCCACTCTTTTATCTGTTCCACGAACGTGCCGCCGGCAGCAAATAAAATTAACTCGTTCATTTTTCAAAACGGTGGCGAAGAATTCCGGCCGAGTTCCAACAGGAGCTCATGTTCAATCCGGAGCCGCGCCAGCTCGTATCTTAGCTGGGCTACTTCGTTTGGGCAAGACATAGGCCAGCGTTCCTTCGGCAAGTCCAGCTTGTCGGTGGGCGCTGTCGTGCAGGCCGTGAGCAGCAAAAGGAAAAGGAAAAGTTTCATTAAGGCAGTCCCCACTTGGCTTTCAAATAATTGGTATAGAGGTTGTCTACTTCAGCGTCTGTGCGGTAAGCAGTATAAATAATCGCTTCGGCAATATCGCCGGCAAGCATAGAGAACACTGGGTTAGTGATACCCATACGGTCCAAGGTGAACGTCAGCGAAGTAGCAGTCGGCGTCCCAGTTCGATTAGTTATATTCTCCCGAAACTTTAGAGCAGTTCCGGTCCGACGCCATCCCATCGCGTGAACCGAACCGTGTGCTGTACTGAACGTCTGGCTTTGCTGGTCACTAGAACCATCGTAAATACTAATGTTCTCCACGCCGGAACGCCACCGTCGGAATTGCTGGTTAGCCGCGCTATTGCCGAAGAGAATAGAATCATTGGTTACCAACCCGACTACGATAATAGTAAAGTCGCCTGTTAGTGAAATCGTTGAGGTAAAACTTAGCTTGTCATTGTTCGGGCTCGATGCTCCATCAAAGCGCACAATTTTTCTACCATTGATGATGTTAGTTTTAACTTGAGGCTGATTCCCGGCAGTCGCCTGGACTAAATGATTGTTATTCCCACTGCGGTCCGTCCACTTAGCGCTGGCGTTATCGATTGGAGTTGCGTCGGCGTAAGTAAGATAGTCCGCGTCCCACCAGCCAGCAAGATTGCCGTAATCTGTCGGGGCAACTACCGTCACACTCGGCGCCAAAAAAGGTAAAGTAGAAAAGTTCAAGGTTGTGCTTTGTAAGAGTAATAGACTAAAGCTTCAGTGGTCCCTTTGCAGTGCAGTGCCAGCACGCCTACTTTGTTAGCCGCAAGGCTCGCGTCGATAGCCGAGCCGATAGGAATCCAGCTGGAGTTGACTGCCAAGTTTCGCAGCGTGCCATCGCTCACAATCCAGATGGTTTTCTTCTTCCCGTCGCCCCGGTTGCTCGTCGTCATGCTAGTAACAGCGGCAGTGAGGGACATCGTCTCCTCCTCCGCTTCGTCAAAGTCCCAGACCGGCGTTGCGCTCGGTGTCTTGGTCGCGACCGCGGCCACAATGTTCAGCTTGCTTACTAAGTTCTTGCTTCCGTCAGTGGAGACATGCTGGGATGCGGTAAGGCCCGCAATGTTCACCGTGCCGGTAAAGCTCGGGCTGGCCAGCGGTGCTTTGAGCGCCAAGTCCGTATCTAAGTCGTAGCTGACTAGGTTCTTGCTACCGTCAGTTTTCACCCAGCGCGACGCAGTTAAGTTAGGAATGTTAGCTACTCCCGCCGTCAAGCTCAGCGCCGTTGACCCGCTATTCTGCAACAGGATTGTAGAGCCGCGAATCGTTATTGGAACCCACGCTGCCCCGCCCCGGTTGTAGCTGGTGATGTAAGAAATTCCGCCATTGTATTCCAGTTCAAAGCCGCCCGTGCCGCCGGGAGAAACCATGCTGCCGAGCACCTGGAGCCCGCCGGCCATTGAGTTGTCAATCCCCGTGACGCCAATCTGCAAGCGGTCGCTGGCGTCCAAGCCGAGAATTGTTTTGACTACTCCAGCAAAAGTCAGCGCGTTCAAGCTCTGCGCGTTAGCCAGCAGCGCGTAGCTAGGGAGCCAGCGGTATCCGGCAGTGAAGTTATTTATCGCGCTGGAAACAATTCCAGCCACTAGCGCGTAGCCGGTCGCGTTCAAGTGGATGGCGTCGACGTTGTAGTAGGTCGTGTTCGAGTAGGAGCCATCCGTTCCCAAGTGGGTATTGCTAGCTAAGTCCGCTAGCCCATCGGCGAAGGTCGGCCAGTGCAACCGAATCAAAGCGTTGAAGGTATTTTTCAGCGAGTCCAGCGTCGCGGCCCCAATACCCGTGCCTGTCCGGGAAATCATCGTGCAGACAATGACGCTCCAGCCCGCTTTGCGACGGTAGTTGCAATAAGCAAGCAGCCGGTTGAATACAGTTTCGACGCTCGCTAAGTCTACCGCGAAGTCATTTGTCCCGCCCCAAATCACCACGACGTTCCGCCGCCCGCAGCGCGTAAATAACGTATCGACTGTATGGAAGGACGCATCCTGCATCATCAACAAAGTGCGGCCGCTCACTGCGGCTTGGGTTGCGGTGAACGTCTCCGTAGTAGAGAGCCCCGCTTGATACGTGGCGACGGATAGCGAGTCTCCGTCGGTAACCAACGTGCTCGTTACTACCGCTGTGCCGTTCTTAGCATCTTCCAAGCAGCGCCACTTCGTTGATGTATTGTCGTAGACTAAGAGCACTATTTGAGTAGGGATAACAATCAAGTCCTGCGTTAGGGAAAACTGGTTGCCGGCCGAGCTGGAACTGGAAAGCTTTTTTAGTACCAGGTTGAAGCTGCCCACGTTAGCCAGCGCGATTACCCGGCCCGAAGCTCCACCAGTCAACCCCGTCAAGTTGCGAGAAGCGTCAGTGCTCACCCGAATAATACTGGCGGCCGACAATCCAGTAGGCGCCCAGTCGTCAGTATCAGCGCTGAGTTGAGTGGGAGTAATCACACCCGGTAGCGCGAAGCTTGTGCTCGCTTGCGTAACGACTGGCAAAGCAGCAGTGCCAGCCAAGTCTCCAGCCAGCTTGACCCGGCCCTTGAGTGCGGTCGTGGCGTCTTCTTCCGTATTGTCGATTTTATCCCATATCGTGCCGTTGAAAACAATCAAGTCCCCTACGTTCCATTCAGCAATACCATCAATCGACGTAGTGCCAGCGACGCTTACCTTGTAGTAGAAGCCTTTAGTCCCGACTCCATCGGCCAGAGCCGGGGAATTCGTGCTGGAATTCCAAGTCCCCTGGTAATTCAGTCCGCCGACAACTGCCGCCGGAAGGTCAGCTAGAACCAGAGAGCGGTAAGTCGGCGCGGCGTCAGCTCCAGTAGTCGGTCCGGCTTTGATTTTGTTGGCAGCTTGAGCATTTTCCGTTACCGCAAAACCACCTGCTCCGGTCACTGGCGAGCCGGCAACGCCGAAGTCTGACGGCATAGATAGAGCTACGCTGGTGACTGTCCCCGCTCCCGGCGTCGGAATAATTACCCAGCCACGCTGCGTGCTTTCCGGGTCGCTATCTGGAATAATCAAGTCGGGAGAAGATTCCTGGTCGGTAGTCTCCTGGAGCTGATAGTGGGACAAGACGCCGGCGATGACTACTTTTACCGTAGTCCCCGTAACGATGCCAGTCACGTCGACGCCATCCAGGTTCCCCGCGCCGCCGCCAGTCAGTCCGGTAATACTCCACAACGGGAACGCCCACCGCGCTTTGTTCACCGCGTCGTCTACGTTGACGCCGGGATGTTCCGAAAGATAAGGAGTTAGTGCCATAAGCTTATTCTATAACCCAAAATTCAAAGCCGTCCGAAGTAATAAAGAGCACGTGGTCTGGACCGCTCTCTACTTCAAATGGACCGTAGCCAACCAGCTCAGCTTCCGCGTCTATTTCCGACTTGTCAATCAAATCAATGCGAGCGGTTACCGACCATATTCCCTCCAGATACTCGCAAGCATAGCCGCCGATAAATCTTACCATCCAAACAGTCAGCTCTGTATTCTTCGGATAGCGAAGCTCAAGCGAGAAAGCAGCGGCTCCATTGCCGAGAGTATCAGCAAAGAAAGTTTGGAAAGCAGCATACTGGGTTTCGTTCAAGCGCCAGCTGACCGAAGCGGGGACATAGAACTTGTCGAACCGAGAGCGGCGCACAATCGGCCCGTCGTCAAACGAGCTGGAGATGGTAGCGTTGCGGTTCGCGCCCGCGTAGTCGATAAAGGGCAACGGGAGCTCAGTGGGCCAAACAATATCGATGGTAAGGACGCTCATTTGCCCCTCCGGCGCAAGTCGAAGGACTTCTCCATCGCAGTCGGCACCACGCCAGAACCGTTCCGGATATCTCCACTGATTTCATTCTTTACCCGGCGAATCATTACCTCGATGACCCGCTCTGAGTCGTCGTTCTTTTCAGTTACTCGCGGCTGGACGTCCGTATAGTTGTTCACAACGACGCGCACCGGCTGGCTTCCGCCGAGCTTGTGGTTTGGAATAATCGTCCCCGACTGCGAAGGGGCGAAGAGCTCCGGCCCTCTTTCTCCGACGAGGAACGTGGAGCCAGGCGATACAGAACCGCCCATAGCTTTGCCACCAGCGAAAGTAAGCTTGACCGCCATCATACTGGAAAGAATCCCAGCCGTCTGCGAAGCAATAATAGCGACGGCGGCCAGCTTCTCCCAAATCGTTGTCCCCTGGGCAAACCCATCAGAGATAGCTTTCTGGATATTGAGCATGGCCGAAGCAATCGAGAAAGCTTTCTGCATCGCGAACATGGCTTGATAGGCAACAGATTGCTTCCCTGCAGACTGCTCGACTATGGAAGCCAGCGTGCCAAACGTCGACTCGCCAGAAGCCAGAGCTATCTGCTGCTGAGCTTGCGTCAGCTCTCTTACCTTGTTGTAATAATCAGTCAAGAGAGCCTTGCGCTTATCGTTGTGCTCTTTGTCGAGGCTCAACTCCAAATCGTGGAATGACTTCAGCTTTTCTATTTCTCCTTTGTAAAAAGCAATCTCAGAACCCGGTCTTCTCCCCGATAGGCCCATCTTATCGATAGCCGCTGAAGCTTCTTCTACGCGCTTCTGGTGCGCCAGCGAGGCCGCGTTAGAAACCGCTACCGTCTTCTTGACACTCTTTTCTATCTCTTCGTTGTAGCCCTTAACGTGCGCGGTCGCTCCAGTAACTATCTTGCTGTATTCAGCGAGCAGTTTGTCGGAGAACTTGCCCTCTGTGACAATCTTCCCCAAGTATACAGAAGCCGCTGCAGCGTCTTTAACGAGCTTGTCTGCCAGCTTGTCTGCGTCGGAAGCGTCGATATTCAGTTTGAACTTGAGCTCATCGATATGCTTGCCACTCTTAGAGCCCATCCAGTCCGGCAGCTTGTCCGTAATGGCGTTGATGGTCCGGATGGCCAAATTCGCTCCAGCGACAATTCCATTAATCGCGCCTTCTATTCCCCAAGTTATTCCCTTGACTACTGCTCCAACAACTTTTAGCAGCCCCGCCAGCGCCAGCTCAATAGCAATCTCCACGCCGAGAAACCCGACTTTGAAATACATCCAAGCGTCGCCGACTGCCCCGATAGCCGTAATAAACGTATCGCGGAAAAGCTCAGCAGCATGCTCCGCCGTCTCGGCAAAGTGAGTCGTGTCGTCCGTCGCTTTCAGCATCCACTTGGCGCCCATTTGCAAGATGGGCATAATCGCCAGCCCAATGCCGAGCAGGAAGTCTTTTACCCGATTCCAAATCGTCGTCATCTGCTTGCCGAAAGTCTCGTAGGAAAGCTCCGCCGACTTAGCCAGAGCTTCGTGATGCTCCCATTCATGAGCTGACATGCCCATCGCTTTGGCAAAGAGCGCGGTATTGCCGGCGGCTTTGAGCAGGACTACATCAATCTGCGCGCCGCTTAACCCCAAATTTTCCAAGATACCAAGAACGTCCCCGCCACGCTTCTGCACTTGGTTCAGCCCATCCATAAAAGAAAGGATGGCTCCGGCCGCGTCTTCTTTGAAAGCTTTGGTAAAAGCGTCGCCAGTCATTCCAGCCGTCGCGGCAAACCGCTGGAGATTCGCGTCCTGAGCCGCGACGGACTTCGTCATATCTCCGAGCATCTTGTTGAAAGCCATCCCTCCACGTCCGGCGTCGACTCCAGCCGAAGTCAGACCAGCCGACAAGCCCATAATCTGAGGCGCAGTCAGCCCGGCAGCTTTGCCCATAGCTCCGATTTTAGCGGTCATGTCCAGCACTTCTCCAGCCGAAGTAGAGAGACGAGCGCCAAGCTTGACTGCGCTGGAAGCAACTCGTTCCAGTTCATTCTGCGGAATTTCCAGTAGCTGCCCAAACCGGATAATCTGCTTGGAAGATTCCTCTACCGATTCGTGAGTTACCGTTCCGAAGTCTACCATCGTCTTGGTAAACTCGACTATGTTCTCTTTAGAGACTCCAAGCCTCAGCGCTGCGCTGGCTACCTTGTTGATTTCATTTACGTTGACCGGAATCGCCCGGGAAAGTTCCCGAAATGCTTCCTCCAGCCGATGAGTATCGTAGTAGTTTCCTTGCATCCGTTTGGAGATAGCGAGGAAAGACTCTTCAAACTCGTCGGCCAGGTGGACTGCCGCCAGACCTACGGCAGTAAAAGCCGCTGCGGTAGTCGCCGCCAAGCCAGCAACTGCTTTAACCATCTTGTCAGAGCCCTTGCTGACCGCGACTACCGCGTGCTCCATCCCTTTGACGAGCTCGGTAGAGTCAGCAGTAAGTTTGAGAAGCAGAGTCCCCAAACTCCCCGCGCCGAGAGCTTCTAAGATATGGGCGGCTTCAGACATAATTTAGTTTCAGTTTTTCTTGCTAACGTCCAGCTGGAGGAACGCGGCCCAAGCCGCTTTAGATTTCTGCATCTTTTCTTTAGCTTCTTCGACTACTTCCGTTGTGCCAAGCAAGAAGTCCATCAGCTTGACTTTGTTCGGGTCAGCGACGAAAGAGCGCCGGACTTCGGAAGCGATTTGCGCCAGATACCAATCCTGCTTAGTCGTAACCCGCTGCTCCTGCTTCAAGTATTCCAGCCACTCGAGGAATTCGCTGAACGGCATTCGCTCGCGGAGCTCGTTGACTGGAATTCTTAAGTGAGAAGCAACGTCGAACCAGCCATACCGCTCGCTTAATCTTTTTTTGTGCCGTCGGCCGCTTCCTCTTTAGTCCCAGTGAGCAGGTTGATACGCTGCGCTTCGTCGAACAAGCTCGATACAGTTCCCGAAGGCCAGCTTTGAATCTCTTCCTTCTTTACGAGTATGCCCTCAACAGTATAAAGGCAGGAAGCGAGTAGCGCTGTTTGGAGCCCGTCGAACTTCTTTACCCCGGCCACCTTCCCCTTCTCGTCGAGCTTCATTCGCTCCCCCAGCTGGTCCAGATACTTGTCGCGCTGGCTGGCCGACATCTCCCGCAGCTCGTAGTGGACTTCTTTGCCGTCTAGCCCGGTGAGTATTACCGGCTCGGTCCGGGCCAGCAGAGTAAAGTTCAAACTCATAAGACTCTTAAGATTCGCCTTCGGCCGCGTAAGCCGGAGCCACTTCCGCTCCAGACTCGTTAGTCAGGCTGGGATGGAATACCAACGAAGCTGTAGGCTGGTCTCCTTCCTTGTGCTGGCTCGGAGTAAACGAATCAATCCAGCCCCAAAACTCGATGGTCGAATCGTCGGGGAAAGTAACAGTGATTGGTTGGTTGACTTGAACCTGAGCCACGATTTGTTCGAACGCTTCCGTGGCGTAAGCGCACGTGGCCGAGACTTGCCCGAACGTCTTCAGCTGCTTCGGAGCGGCTGTGCGCCAGCCTAAGCTCCGCATGTTGGTAATATCAATCGGCCCGCCCCCAGAGACCGGAGGCGGAGTAACTTCCTTCTCGTAAAGCTTAACGGTCGGAATATTAGCGAGCGTGATGATGGTCCGGAAACCATCTTTGAGCATGATTGCATTGGATGACATAAGTTTTATTCTAAGGTAACTACTGCGTTGATTGTGAAGTGCTGGCGGCGACGTCCGCCCTCTTCCTCAATCCCTACCGGAATAATATCACCGGTCCGAGACACGTTGAGGAGAGAATATACTTCCGTACTTGAAATAGCAACGATAACTCTGCCTAGGGAATCCAGTTCGGTAGCGATAGCATTAGCCTTCTCCCAGACGTCTGGATACGAGAGGCCACGCACTCTGATTTGAATCCCCGGATGCGTTACTTGCAAGCCGGTCGCCATTACTCGTCCGTCTATCTTTCCTGCGGTATCATAGACGCAAATGGCATTGTCTGGCGACTCTGGAAGGAAAGAAACAAAAGCCGTCCAGCTCCCACTGGTTGCTGCCAGCCCCAGGTCGAGCAGGAGCTGGCGGATAATATCAGCAGGAGAGCTCATAGTTTAATGGGCAGAATGGCCGCCAGAGTGGGAACCAGCCATTTCGTCGGCGACAATCTTCCTTATCTCTGGCTGAAGCCGGCGTGCTGGCTCTTCGAGGAACTTGGCTTGACCCTGGCCTTGTGGGTCCCAATAGCTCCCGTGCGCGCCCTTACCAGTGCGCGGGAGTCCTTTTAGTTTCATCCCTACAGCTTCGTGCACATAAAGAGCATACCCGGCGGTATAGCCGACTTCCACTACCGTCTTCATACCTTCTCCGCGATGCCTGGTAAAAGCCGAAGCTTTCAAGTTCCCCAAGTCGACCGGCACAAGCTTCTGAGACTCGCGCTGGAGCATGAGCCCCGCTTTCTTCAGCCCTCGCTCACAGCCCTTGCCAAGATTCTCCTGCTTCTCTTTGAATTTTTTCAGAACTTCGGCCAGACCCGATAGTTCGTTCATGTTTGCCATAATTAAAAGTCCACGCACTCTGTGGAGGGAGTGCGTGGACGCACAGAGCCCTGTATAATTACCTTCGTCGAGCGCCTTCTGCGGGCGGGTCTTCAGTTACGTCCGGAATCGTATCATCGAACGCCTGGAGCTCGGCTTTGAAGTCGGTGATGCTCGTCTCCACTGCTGCCGGGAGCTCGACATTTTCCAAACTGGCTTTGAGCTTGTCAAACTCGATGACCAAGTTGTCATACTTCTTTTGTTGCTCGCCCCAAATCTTTTTGACTTCGGCGCGGATGCCCGACACTTCGTTGCCTAGTTCGCTTAGTTTTATTGCCATACGTTCTATCCATTCATGTAGGTCTTGTTTCGTTGCGAGTGCGGAGTGCGACCTGTTACGCTCCCACTCTTGCTTGCTTGCTTCCGTGAAGTCCCTCACCGCGTCGGTGAGACACGAAATTGAATGAGCGATGCCGGAATGTTGTTCTCCCATACCTTGTTTCATTTTAGAGGTAAGCCGTATATAAATTCTCCGTATTCCGGAGATTAGGAAGGACGTCAAATCTTTCCACCAAGTAAGAGCCTGCATGGTTAATAGGGTCGTCCGGCGTATCGCTATCCATCGGGCCCTGGGCCAGCCGGTCTCCCATAGCCATCTTGCGGTCCACGTAGACGATGGCGCGGGAGAGCTGCTTCTCCCCTTGAGCGCTGAGATACTCCTGGCCGACTTCTTCCCAGCGGCAAGCCACTTCCACCGGAGCGTCGAAAGAGTCCGTTCCGTATTGGTCGGTCGCTCCTTTCTTCCACCAGATAGCCGTCTGCCGGCGCATGCTTTTAATCAAGCTCATGCAGCCACCTCCGCCGGAGCTAAAATCACATCCAGTTGCTCGAACGTCATCGCCGGAAATACCATCAGCTTGGAACCGCCGTCGGTCACGTTGAGCACTTGCACGTCCGGGCGGAGCGAAGCGAGGCTGGCCGCCAGGCACTTGAACCCTTTTTGGAACCGGACGAAAGACACGTTATCCGTAGGCTTGCTCCGGTGCTTGTGCCAGTGACTCTTGCCGCCCGTGCAAGCCATATCAAACCCCAGCAGGAAGATGCGGGCAGCGCCGAGCCGGACAGCCAGATTAATCGCCGCCGCTCCAGTGGAATAGTTCCAAGCCAAAGACGTCCCCGATTCCTGGAGACCATCTCTGACTCGATTCATCCGGTAAAGCCACGGAGAACCTAAATTGATAAGCGAAGGAGCGCACGAGAGCACTCGCCCGCGAAACTTCTCCAGCTCCCACTTGGTCCGGTGGAACCAGCTGGCGTCCCCGAACAAGCAGACGCGGACTACTTCCGCGCCGAGCCGAAAAGCATCATTGCAGCCGATGGTATTTCTTCCCTTGAGCTTGTTCCAGGCAAAGTTCTCCAACGAAGAGCCGCCGCCGATAATAAAAGCGTCCGACTCTTTCCATTCTTCAATTGGAGACCATAGTGGCATCATTCGTCAACCGTGCCGACCCAAGTAACCGACGCAACCCGGCTTCCGCCGCCAGCCAGTGACCGGTTGAGCGCCGTCAGCCCGCCTTGTGTATCGAGCACCATCGCCTGCTGGCCGTAGCGGGTAAGAGCAAGGTTTAAGTCCACCTTCGACTCGAAAGAAGCGCCGACGCTGCCGGCTTTCTCGTTCGTTGTGCGCGGGTCCCGTATCGCGTAGAAGTGAGCAGCCAGCCAGCGCTCGATTAGCTCCAGCCGCTCGATAGAATATCCGGCAATCGCGCAGACTTCAGTAACGAGCTCCGACGCGGTAAAAATAAAAGGGTCGAGGTCGATTGTAACATCAACCTCGATGATTCCAGCGACAAGCGCCGGAGTAGTGCGAATAGCCATAAGACTTTCTCTTTGCTAACACGTCCTAACCGTCAGGATTTGACTTATAGGACGTGTTTATTGCTTTTGAGTGTCTACGTAGCGGTAGCTAATGGCTTACTTGTCTCGCATCGTTTGACGCGCAGCTGTGTGCTTGTGCGCTACGGCGGGCTTCTCTTCGTCTTCTTCCAGAAGCTGCGACCGGCGAGAGCCACCGACGCGAAGCTCTTCAGCCTTCTCTCCTTCGTCCCAATCGCCCGCGGTCGAAGCGCCGCTGACTCGCTCAAACTTTTGCGGGAAGAGCTTTATCAAATCGTGCGGAGAGTCGACGATTTGGCCCTTGGTATACCGCTTGTTTCCCTCTATGTGAATCCCGGTTACCACGCGGAACTTGTTTCCCTCGGTTTTCGTTTCTTCTTTAGCCATAATTTTTATTGGTGAACTTTTGTTGTTTTCGAGTTTACGGAGCCACGCTGTGGATGATACCCGAGTTGCCGTTGTAGTCAGAGCGCAGTTGCGGAACCATGATGCACATGACTTTGAAGTTGAGCCTCATCCCGCCGAGAGTCTCCCACTGCACCGTTGTGATATCCATGCCGATAACCAAACGGATAACGTCGCTGGTCATTTGCACGAGCACCGCCTGCGTTCCGGTAAGGTAATCCGCCGTCCGGATATCCGTGATACCGTTAATCTGCATGAGGCGTTGCCGCACGCTATTGTCTCCCTTGAGCGGGCTGTAATCGTTGTCGAGGAACAAGTCCCACGCGGGCGATACGTAGAGCACCCACGGACCGTGATGGAAGTTGTCCACCGAGTCCTGCCGGAGCGCCAGGATTTCTCCGAGCAATACTGCTGGAGTCCAGCCGCTTGCAGTCGGAGCTGTCAGTACTCGCGTCACCCGTCCGGGAAAGTTAGTCATCCCGTAAACTGTCCCGCCGCCGTAAGTAAACGTCGGCGCGATTCCGAGCACCAGCTTCTCGGCTTCCTCTGCCACCCGACGGGCAGCAAGCTGCGCCGTTGCAGTATCAATCGAAGAGCCAAGGTTGCGCGATACAGCGATTTGACGAGCCGAGAAAAAGAAGTCCTTGTGAATCACCGGCAAGGGCAAGTTCACGAGGTCGAATTCCGGCCGGTCCGACTCGCTCTGGCGAATCGGGTCCATGCTGATGGTTGCCGGCGTGATATCACCCATCGTCTCGCTTTCCAGCACCGTTCGGCTCATGCCGTTCGGGATATTGAGGACAAGTCCCGCAGAGCGCAAGTCAGCGACTACCCGGAGGCGCTCTTTCGCTGCTACAGAAATCGAGTCGTCAATCAACTTCCACTCTTCCCGGCGGAGCGAAGCCGTATTGTTAGTCGGAACCGCCACCATCTTGCCGTCGCCTTGGTTGCGAGCAATGTAGCTCCGCCCGTCCTTGCCCTGCCACGGGCGCAGTGCAGCAATGTCGAACCCACTGTGAAGTAATTGGGTGGCGACGTTACCGTTCGCCTGCCCGTTTAGAATAAAGTCCATATTGATTTTTTCTGTCTTTTGTTTTTGGTTGTTTAGAGAATACGGACTTTGATACGTGAATCAGTGTCGTCCGAATTGCTTTGGTCCACTGCTTCTACCGCTACAGCGATACGAGATTGTCCCGCTTCGCTGCCCGCTTCCACTTGGAGCGTTCCGTCCCCGTTGGAGATTAGATAATCTCCCACGTTGGTAGCTTCGCCGCCAGACAACCACGCTTGCACTACGTCGCCCTTGTTGGCGATAACGTAGAATACCCGCTCGCCGACTGCATAAGCGTCGTCAATCGTCCGGCCCTGAAGGGCGTCTTCGGTAGCGAAAGCGGCTTCACACGGACCACCGACTTCGTTGTGCTTGATAGCCCGGCGGTCGTAACCACTATCCGTCGGAGGGATGATAATCCCCGCCGAAGTGATTTTGATTAAGTGTCCCGGCTTGATAATCCCCGCGGCGGTCGCTTCCTCATAACGACCATCGCCGATGAGGTGAATCTTTGAAGGTCTGCCAGCTGCATTCATATTGTATTTTTCTTTGAGTTGACCGAATTACGCCGCTTTCTCCGTTTTGGAAAAGTTCATCGTCGGGAGCGCCAGCACTTCTTCTGCCTCTGTGTTTGTCGAGGGCACGGGAGCTTGTCCGCTATAGTTCGCCGGACGTTGCGCCACTTCTGCACCACCAGCCAGCCGCGCCAGACTCTTCAGTTCGCCGAGCGGACGGTTGTTCAAGTCTTCCTTCGAAAAGGAATTGTTCTTGTTGGCAGTAATGATATCCACGAGCCGTTGCTTCTCCTCGTTGTGGAGCGCCATGCTGTTGGTCAGCACGTCGCGCAATGCTTTGGGAGCATTCTGAATATACTCTTCAGCCGTTACCGGAACGGGCGGCTCCTTTGTGGGGGCCGTTGTGGGCTGAGATGTGTTACCCGTAGGAGCCGCCGCTGGAATCGTTGCCGCGCCCGTTGTAGTTGCCGCAGGCATCGGGACAATGGTCTCTTTTGCCGGAAGCTTGATTTTCTCCAAAGACTTTAGGGGAAGCGCCTGGAGCGTGGCGCGGTCCTCTTCTACCCAACCCGCGTTGCCGATTAGGGCGTCGACGAGTGCTTTCTTTTGTTCTGCTTCAGTCATAACTGTTTTCGTTTCTTGTTTGTTTTGGTTCCCGACAAAGGCCCCTGCTACGCTGCGGTATTCAGTGACCCTTTTTACTTCTGTCGGCTCTCCTTTATCCAACGACACACCTCCATCGTCGTCGGTAGTATAGCCGAGTCTCCAAAGTTTCCCGTCTTTGGAGAAGATAAAAAAATTCGAATAGACGTCCTGCACCCAAGGCCCCGAGATTTCGCCGGACTTGGAAGCAGTAGAGAATCTGGCGCGCAGCAACTCGCCAAGCGTGGAAGAGATATTGCCGAACGAAGACTCGTTGAGCGAGACGTCCTTGTGAACTTCGTTGCGAAGGAAGCCGGCGCCATCAGCAATACTGCACGCGCCGACTTTGTCTGGCAGCAAAGCAAGGTGGTCCGGACGATAGTTGCGAGCAATCGCCACGTAGTCTTCTTTTTGCCACTTGCCGGGAGTCTTGTCTTCGTCGACAAAGACGCCGGTAGACAGCTCCATCATCTCGTTGGCTTTGACCGCCGCCATTATCCGCTCGTCGATTATATCGGCTCGGGACTTTTCAATCCACGCTTCCGACTTCAGCCGCCCCTTTTCATACTTGGTATTGAGCATAACGCCCACTTTGCGATTGTTGATAATCGTGGGGTCGCATGCAGAGATACCTTGCCCGTTGAGCTCGGGATGATAGACGACTACTGGCTTGTGATTCCAAGCTGCCGGCGTCTTGCTAAGCTCTTCCTTCGGATATAAAAGTGGCCCGTCGCTTCCGGCGTGCACTCCCTCGGTAAGTATCACCATGGGGACAACCAAGTGCTCCCGTCCTTCCAGCGTCTCGTAGCGGCACTGATTCGGCAGCAGGTTGCAAGTGAAACTTTGAAGGTGCCCCGGACTGTTCTCGTTTCGGACTAACTTTGACTTTCTGGTTTTATTCAGCACATTGCGGAGACTATCTTCTCCCAATGCATAAGTCAACTATTCCATTTTCCGCATCTTTTTGATGGCACTACGCGGAATGGTGAGCTGGTCCATATAGCGATGCCGCTGGCTTACGCTAGTGGAAATAGTTACCGAATGTTTGCCTTCGTGAACGAGCAATCCCACAGAGAGGATATAGTGGCGGCCGTCTCGTTGCGGGTTGTCCCAGCCGGGGCTGGTAAACGAGTCCTCCCACTTAATCTGAACTGCTTTAAGCTTTTTCACGCTTCTGTATGTGGTCGAGCAATACTCGACGGTTCGCGTCCATGTGCGTGCGGTAAGCGTTAGCGACGGAACGAGCGTGCCAACGGTGCATCAAGCAGAGCCACTTGTTGCGCTGAAATAATTCCCAAGCTTTGACTCGGCTAATCTCGTCCCGGCAGCGCCACGTCACGTTCGTAATATCCAACCGGCCAGATAGCGGACAAGCTCCACGCTGGTGGCGCTCCAGCATATAGATTTGCTGGTAGTCTTCCCAGCCGTAGCCGGCAAAGCGTTCATCACACCCGCCTAAGTCCAAGTATTCCTGGCGCCGGCAAATGAAGTTAGTCCCGGCCGGGCGCAAGTAGGAATTGGCCGAGTAAAAGCCGGGGTTCTCCATAATCTCCGTATAGTTGCGCTCAGTAAGGTCTTTTGTATCCAGCAGAGTAGAAGCTTTGCGGTTCAAGTAAAGCATTCCGCCATTGAACCACTCCCGCGGAGTTGCCCAAACTAGAATTGGCAGAAGCTCTTTGAAATAGCGGGGATTGGGAAGCGTGTCTATGTCGAGCTTCATTATCCACTCCGACGTGGACATCTTCGCTCCTTCGTTGTGGTAATAGCCGATGGAACGTCCCTCTTTGAAATGGATTCCGATAACGTCAACGGCCCACAAGTCCGTAAAGTCTAGCTCTTTGCGCGGAGCTACTTCTCCAATAAAAAACAGGAGGTGATTTACTTCGGGGTGAGCAGCGGCCCGAATTGCTTTCAGCCATACCTTCAGCGCGTCCGGCCGGTTCCAAACCGGGGTGATAGTTGTGAGAGTCACCGGGAACCGTCGGTTGGGTGTCTTTGTTCCCTATCTCCTAAATCTCGGCGGCTCGGAGACTTGTCGACTTTTTGAATCTCTAACTTGTGCTTAAGGCAATCGGGGCAGTCTACTTCGTCCCAATACGCTGACCACAAGTGGCCAGACGGCCAGACTTTCGGGACGCCTTGGATTCCACAAGGAGCTTGTCCGGCATGAAGGTGATGGACGACAGCTACTTTTCGAATCTGCGTCACTGTCTTGTCCGTTCCCGGCTTTGCTTTGTCCCAGCCGGCGGGCGTCATTGCGTCTACCCTTGCCGCCTCCTGCTCCACTTCCCGCGCTGAAGCGCCCACGCCAGCCAGTGCTTTGTCAGCCCGCTCCGCTGCTTTCTTGTCGGAGTATTTCAGTTCGTTGTAGCGTTTGGTCAGCTTGAGAATGTTAGCATCCAGCGTCTCTTGCCGCGAGATATCCATCGCTTGCCGGAGCCCTTCCATATAGAATTCCAAATCGCCGAGCTCTTCGATAACGTTGGCGCGGTCGAGCGGCTTGCGGTAGATAACCGGGCGCTTAATCGCGTCGAATAGCTCTCCGGCTTCGCTACAAATACAAGACGACATGTGCCAAATACTGCAGTCCCAAGGAGTCAGCTCGTTCAAGATATCTTCTCCAGGCTTGGTCAGCTTCGCTACTAATTCAGGGTGAGTAATCATTGTGAGTTGTGGTTTTTAGTTATCCGTTTAATTTCTCGGTCAATATAGTATCTGGCCTTCTGCAAGTCCTGTAGCGCGTCCCCTTTCTCTCCAGCCCTCCAAATATATTTCATCGCATTGCCTAAACAAAAGTTCATATGCTCGACCACTTCAATACATTCAATCCCCGAAGGAGAGACGTTATAGTGCTTGGCGCGATTTACCGGATGGAAAGGCTCGATAGCTGGAGCTTTAGTTTTCATAGTTCAGCTTCGCGCAGCGCTGCGAGCAGCGCGTTTGATTTTGCCGCTCCTTCTCCCTGCGGAAGAGACTTGACATAATCGAACCACCGGACGGACATCAGCCGCGGCCGGAACTGCAAAATAAATTCGTTCAACACAAAGCCATCCTTCTCCGGGTCTATCCGGTGAGCCACTGGAATCTTAATCATCTGCCCCTCGGTCATACCCGCAAGTAAAAAGCATCGCCCCACCCACTGCCGGTCATCTTAATTTCTTTCCGCTCAAAGCCACGATTGCCTAACCAGCTATCAATTTGAGCTGCTGATGGGCATCCTATGTAAAGCTCTTTTTCGTTCACTTCAATGTAGACCGAATCGAACTGCTTCAGCAAGTCGCCCATCCCGCGCAGCGCCAGCAGCTCGGCTCCTTGCAAGTCGACGTTGAGCAACCATCCGGGGCCGACTTCCAGATTGTTTTGCCGGAGCAAAGTATCCACTCGGATAGTTGCCATCCGAATCGTCTTGACGTAGCGGACTGTAGGGTGCGCTTGCGCGTGCGTCCCGAGCTCAAGAAACGAAGAGCTCTGGCCATCATTAGACGCTACGTGGAAGTCCACTTGTTGATTGTCAACGTCGCTTAAGCACGCTAATAACGCGACGGAACCGCGTATAGGAGCGATTTTCTGCTTCAGGACGTCAAATACTTGCGGAAGAGCTTCCACCCAGACAACCCGCTCGATTCCTGCAGCCGCGTAGGCTGGAGCTTCCTGTCCCTCATTTGCTCCTAAGTGGAGAACACCGGGCGGGCGGAGCGAATACTTTTTGCACAAATAGTCAAACGGTATCAGCATAAGAATGAGCGTAGAACCACGCGCCGGCGTCCTCCGGCTTGTCTTCCGGCAAAGTATTTACCTCGAGAAATCTTTCCTTAGCAAAGTCCAGTACCGCTTGATGGACTCCGTAGCTCGGGTTCAAGTAATCGTGGAAAGCCATTACTCCTTTCTCAACCAGCTTCGGATACCACGCTCGAATATCGTTCATCACGCCTTCGTAAGAATGGTCCGCGTCGATGTAAACGAGCCGCAAGCAGCGAGCTGGAATCCGCATCGCCACTTGCACTGAATCTCCTTTAAGAAAAGTGACCGCTGTCCGTACCGATTTCATTTTCTGCTTGGCTTGAGCGAAGTTGCTATCGTGCCAGGATTGCGGACAAGACGCATCTCCTTTCTGCGTCGGCACGCAAGCCCAACGGTCGACGCAGTAAAGCGTGGAGAAGACAATCGGCCAGTCGAGCATCTCCCGGCTAAAGTTTCCCTCTGCTACTCCAATCTCGGCGATACCGCCGGGGACGTTCTTGACCAGCTGCCACAAGTCACGTCGATATTGAATACTCATAAACCAGTCCGGTTGCCAAAAAGGTAATTCAAATAATCATAGCCATCGCCGCCCGGAGTATATTGGCCCTCGCGGATAATCTTCAACCCCTTTACCGGAAGCTCCAACTCGTAGAGGAGCAAAGAAAATTGAGTCTCCGGAGCGAAAACATAGTCATTCTTTTGAGCGGTATTGTAAGTATTGTGCTTCCGGTTCGTAATCAAGCCCATCCGATTAAGATTAGGGAACAAGCGCTCAGCTACTTCCCGCCCAGAGAACCAACAAAAGTCATCAGCCCATTCCATCTCGTCAAATGAGATATTGCCGCGCACGCTCCCGCAAACAAATAGGGCGTTCAAGTCGTCTATGTAGCGCCGGATATCCCAAGACCAATCTACCACGAAGTCTGGCCGCGCTCGCATAACGTAAGCATAGCGAGCGCCCCGCTGGACTTCGTACCGCTCCATAGCTTCGTAGCACGTCCGCACACGGTGATACTGGTCAACTACGTAGCCAATCCCGGCGTCTTCCGGCAGCACGTCGTTCCCACTACACGGCGGCGGCAGTCTTCGTAATCTATTCTCCGCTTGATAGAGCTTGATTGCTTCAGCCATCTTCCGCCGGTTAAGCGCTACAGTCAGTTGGTCAGATAAGCTCTGGTCCTCAACGAACAATATCTGCTTGAGCACTTCCGGCCCGAGCAACTCGGCAATCTCCATTACTTCCGAACTGGTAACCAGACGCTCCTCTCGCACGATAGTCTTGCCTTTCTCGTGCCAGGTTAAGCGGTTAGCTGAAGAGACAACCAGCGGAGTAGACGGAGCCTTGCGAAGCATATTTTTCCACGACGTCACAATAAAGACGTCCGCTTCACTCGGCCGAGCTAAGTTGTCGCGCAAAGAGGGGAGCGAATTACGCCAACTCCCTAGCCGGCCGGATAATAAGATAGCTGTCTGGTTCACGCTCCCCGCTCGGCCATCGCTTTGTCCAGCTGCGCCACTTTTTCTGGAGTCAGCATGGCAATTACTTTTCGCGCATGCTCCGGCAGTTCCCGAAGGTGTTTGTCGCCGGGCAGTTTTAATACCCGCGATACGTCGAGCGTCAGCATCGTCATCTCGTTGATTTGGTTTTGCAGCTCGGCTAACTGCCGGCCGGCGTCCGGTTTGAGACTAGGACTAGGGTTTGGACTAGGACTTGGATTCATAATTTTCCTTTGTTTTGGTTTGCTTCGTGCCATTCAAATTTCGTCGGGTCAAAGTCTTCCATACGTTGCGCGAACCAATATGGGCCGAGCTTGCTAAAGCCAGAGAAGATAGTCATCCCCTTGCCGATATCCGACTTGTTGTCTCGTTGAATAACGCTACCGGGGACGAAAGCGAAAGTTTGCAGCTGCGGTTGGATTTGAATCATTGCCCAGTCTATTCCCATACTCAAGTCCAGCCACTCGTCCAGCAAGTGCAATACTCGCTCAATACTCCGGTCGCGCACGACGTAAGCGTAGGTGCAGAAAGCGCCGTAAGTCCGCATCATCCGCGGGTCGTCCGTAGTCTCTGCGTCCCGACCCAAATCTTTCTTGTGCCAGTATGGAGGATTGACGTGGAAAGTGGCACCCAGCCACAAGATGTCCCACCAATTGCACTTCGCTAAGAACTGCTCCATATAATGCAACCGCAAGTGGAAGTCTTTGCAGAATATCAAATCGTCTTCCATTACCCAAGCGTGCTTCTTTTGCTTGAGCGCTTCTTGCATGATTTTGACTTGAGAAAACCAGCACCCTATCGCTCCAGGAGTCCGGTTCTGCATAACTTCTACTCGCTTAGAGTTGCCTTTGTATTCGCTAGGGAGCATCCCGCGCACGCGAGTAGCGGGGATATGAGCTTCGTCGCAAGCTTTAGTCATCAAGTCCAAGCGGTCCCAACGGCTATCGAGGTTGACGAACCGAATACAGCTTTCTTCGATTAAGTTCATAAAGCAGGCAAGCGAGCGACGAGAATATCACCAATATATTCAGAAGAGTTGACGAAAGAGATTTCAAAGTCTGGATTGATTCTAGCCAGAGCCATCTTTACTTCGTCCAGCGCGGGGAGCTCTCCACCGAACAAGCGCACGTCATCAATCAGTATCGTATGGTCTTTGATTTCGTGCATACTGATAAGCAGCAGCTCTTCTATCAAGGGACAATCTTCCATATCTCCGCTACCAGAGCCGCAAGCGTGAGCGTCGAGCCAGAACGTGCAGCGGGTCGTTACTTGTGGAAGCAATTCGCGCAAGAACTGGCGAGAATCTGTATTGTAAATATGGACCTTAGTCCCAAATTTCTCAAACCGACAACAGCACCAACCATAGTCAAAGGGGTTGAGCTCTACCGAGTAGATGCACTTAAACCCGGCGTCTAGCGCTGCTTGAATTCCATTGCCGCGATGGCTCCCCGTCTCGATAAAGACCTGGTTGCGGTATTCGCTCAAGAAGTGTTTGGGACGAGGGATTGGCATCAATCAAGTCTTTCCCACTCGGGCGGCACGATGTCGCTCGTATCTAAATTCGCCCAGCCGGGAGTTATCCAGTGAGCTGGCATAATGATTCTCTTCTCCACGTTCTGGTTCAGCCACGCTCCCCACCAACTGAACGTGCTGGCAGAGCAAATATGGTGCTCGCAACCAGACATCTTTTCCAAGTCGCTTTCTTCGTCCAATCCCTCCGAGAACCGGCAATCTGAACGAGCGCCAAACGTAGTCTTGCACCACTCGATATCGTCAGAGAAGAAAAGAAACTCAGCGCCAGGAAACTGTTCCATTGCCCGCTCATACCACTCCTTCGTTACCGGAGGGTGCTTGAACATGGCTCCACGCTTGACGGTCAAGTAGTCTCCACGCCGCACGTGCACTGATACCGTTCCGAGCAACGGAATCCAGCTGAAACTAAAAGCGTTCAGAATCTGGCGCCGGTAGTCCTTGAAATACTTTTCGCTCTGCCAGTAGCCGTCGAGGATAATATTCTTGCTGCGCCAATACTCGTCGAAAGCAATTAGCGAGTAGTTGTGCCCCTTTTCTTTCAGCTTCACCCAAGTATTCTTCGGGTCCCACTTGGGGTTGACCAAGTGCTGGAGATAAATCGGATGGTCAGTAGCGTCCCGAGTCGTGCTCGGTACAGTAAAGTCCAGCGCGTGCTTCCAAGCGTAAGCCATCGCAGTGGCAGCTTGAAAAAGAAAGTTGCCCATGCGCCCGACGTTGTGGAACGTAACCATTATCGATTCTCCGTCCAGATTAAGAAGCCGACAGTAGCTAAGAACACGACTGCAACTATTGCATCCGCCCAGTTCATCTCATTTCCCTTAGTTTCCGTTCGATTTGTTTTGCCAGATTGCCGGTCTTATGGCACTCCGTCTTGTAGTGGCTGCCAGCGTGAACCCGATGTTTGTAACATAAACGTGGAACAAAGTAAAGCCGGTTTCCGTCCTTAAGCCAGTTGTAATTTTGGAACAAGCTATCCGCTGTATGCGGGTCGACTCGCCCATCCCAAACTCTGGAATACTCGTCCCGGCGGAAGAAATAATTAGCCGTATTGAGCGCGGTAAGGAAGTGCGGACGGTCGAGGCAGCGAGCCACGTTGTGGCGGTCAATCGTCATGCCGGCCAAGTGCCGGTAGTCGAAGCACGGCGCGGCATGAGTCGGCAAGTAAGCAGTCTGCGGGTCCCACGGCATGATATGAAAGAGCGCATCCAGATAGTCGGGGCCCATCACGTTGTCAGAGTCAAATAGTATTACCCACTCGCCCGGCGCCCGCTCGACCGCTTCCTTCTTGTTCCGGTAGCAGTCGAGGTTCTGCGCGTTGCGCGACAAGAGCACATTCGGATTGCCAGCGAAGTGAGCGAGCAGCTTTTCCCAGCTGCCATCAGTACTGGCGTCGTCGGAGATAACAATCTCCCGAATACGCGGGTCGTCTTTGACTTGAGCGATAGCTTCGAGGAGAAAGTCGAAGCGATTGAAAGTGGTTAAAGCTAAAGTAACCTGCCTCATTTGCCCATATAAAGTCTTTCAGCTTCTTCTCTCGATACGCCCCGCGCTATCGCTTGCTTTACCGCCAGCTCGTCTGCAGCCCGCTCGGCGCGAGGATTGTCCAGGATTTCCTCATGGATTTCTTTGTCTTGCTTGACTCCGCCTTCTATATAAAACATTTCATCGCCCATAGTCTTATTATCTCTTCTGCGCGATATACTCCCTAAAAACTTTGTAGTCATCGGCATTAGTTAAGTTCAAAGCGCCATTCCAATTACTATTCAACAAAGCGGCTTTACCAACAGGTATCGGCTCTCCCTTTACAAATACTTTCCCGAATCCGAATCCCTTAATCGGGATAACTTCTTCCTTCAACGCGGCCAGCTCACGAATTGATTTGGGGTCTTTTGACGCGAAGATTCTTTCCAAAGCTGCCGCTGTCTCATCTGATACTGACATCTTGTTCGGTAAATAATTTGCGTCTCTTCTAATGCTCCTTTCCGCCGCTAACTCACTTTGTGAAATAAACCGAGCTCCAGTATATTTTTTCAATTCCTTCCACTCGAAAGCATCCGGAGTAAACCCGTATCGCGCCCACGCGTAGCCGCCCACGTCAATATTTGCATTAAGCTCAATTCTTTCCACACCGAGATGGTCCCATATTTTGATTTGATTGCTGGCAAGAGTTTTAGAGATAGACCCTCCCTGAAGCCCGTCTCCTAGCTTTAGATAAGAATTTTCAACCGTCTTTGTGACGGGGTGGTAATACCGATTGAAGCTTATGCTTATCTTGCCGATTTCTTCCTCTGTAGCACTTGCCGGAAACATACTTAGCGGCTGGTATCCAGCAAATGACCAACGTTCCCCAGACCGACTTATTTGCAATTCAATCCCGTGCTTCTCTACTCCAGCCAGCATAACTTTTTTGAACTTCTCCGGACTCATACTAAAGTCTTTTTGAAACTTCGCTATGTCCTCCGGCGTGCCGAACTGTATTCCTTTAGCTCCCAAATCCCTTCGTATTATTCCCAACTGGTAATCTGTCTTCCCCTCCGTCACAATCAACTTGTCGGCAGCTTCCGTGAGGTGCCCTACTCCGTAGCGTTCGAAAGTAGCCGGCGCGGCTTCTTTGACTACTTCTTTCGCTGCGGCAGCTTTAAGCTCGTCCAACGTCTTCAACGCTTCTTTAGTAAACTGCGAACCGTCCGCCACCAGCTCTACTTTCACTACCCGAGTAGAAATACCATTAATTACTTGCTGAGACTCGCTGACAATCCGCATCCGAGAACCCGGCATCAATACAGCTTCCGGCAAATCGAATACTTTAGCATGAGTCACTACAGAACCCTTAGGGACGATTACTTCAAACACCACGCCGCGTTCCTCTCCAGACATCGCGTAGATTGACGCTCGCTCGGCGGTCAAACCCATGTGACGCACTCCGCTGAAAACTATCTCTTTTTCCTTTTGTTTGAGCACTGCATCCACTCCAGCTTTATCTATCCCAAAGAAATACTTCACGTCTTCTTCGCTTATAAAACGAGGGTCCGAAATAATCTTCGCCATCTCTTCTATCCCGCGAATTTCAGGAGCTACTCCCCATTCTTTCATCTTAGCTACGCGAACCGGGTCAGCTAAGTCTCCAAAAGGATTTGTCAAACTACCAGGAAGCCCTCCCCTACTGACTAACTCTAATCCAGCTTCTCCCTCTTTAATAAAATTAGCCGACGCAAGAAAATCTTCCAAGCTAATCGGACTGGCTTCCAGTTGCGCTGGCTCTTCGGTAACTTTGCTCGCTTCGGCCGGTATCCACGCGCAGCGGCAATTCGGGTGGAGCGGAATTAGCCCGTGAGCGTCTTCCGCATCGAATACTTTTCCTTCCATACCGGCGCACTCTTCGCATACGCGGTCGTCTCCGGCAGTCGACCATTCCGCTTTGACTCCGAGCTCAGTTACTCCCAGACGCTCGAAAGCATCGAGCTGCCCCTCGGCGTGGGCGAAGATAGTCTCGGTGCGAGCAATCAATAGCGCCCGGGTATTCGTCAAGTTGTCGATATTGTCCGCCATCTCTTTGGCAATCTCTGTAGGACCGCTCCCGTCAATCATCCCTTGCGACAGGATGCGGTTCATATTGCTCCCCATCTGCGCCGTCACGCCTTTCAAGTCTTCGAAAGAGCGAGTCGCTAGCAGTTCAATCTTCGACCGCGTTTCGGGCTGGTTGAAAGACTGGCGGAGAAACTCAGCTTGGCTTTGGTCGATATGCTTGGGGTCGGTCGAGTCGAGCGCACTACGGCTGGCGAGATAAGCGTTGAGCTGCCCTTGCTTGTAAGCGCTCGTAACGTAGGGAGTCATCCACGGCTTGTCGGCCGGCGTGCCTGGAGTCGCAGAAAAGATATCCGCTTTGACTTGTTGCGCGAACCATTCCTGGAATGCGCTTATCTTGCCGGCGTCAGTGCGGAATTGAAACTCCCTAGGGCTGGCGTGAGTGACAAAGGGGTTTGTCTTTTCTCCGAGCCCTAGCGCGTCCTGCTCCGCGATAAACTCCTTGACGTGCGCTTTGAGCTTGCGAAAGCGCCGAGCCATCTCAGCTACGAAGCGCTTCCGGACCATCGTAGTCCGCGTAGGGTCTTTCTTGAGCGGATTGGCTCGATTACGGACTAAGCGAGTCCGCAAGTCCAGTTTCGGCGGCTTAGCAAGAGTTAAAAGCACGTAATTTAGCGCAAGGACACGCTTAGGAGCGATGTTTAAGCGTCGTTACGAGTAAACGGGGCCGGCTTTGCTGGCGCTCCGTTAGGCCGGCTTCCTGGCGGCTTCGCTCCAGGCGCCACGATAATCGGAACGGGGTCCGGCTTGCCAGCTTGCTTGAGCGTTCCATCTTCTTCCAGCGTCTGCTCTTCCGACGCGTCGACCACAGCTTGGGCTTCTTCGTCGCTCATGCCCAGTATCAACGTAAGGTAAAGGAACGGCGGCATCAAAGCGTCGACTCCGCCCTGCACGTATTTCGCCAGCGCGTTGGTTTGCTTCTCGGTCACATCGGCTTTCTCGGTATCGCTCGGGCTGTTCAAGTCTTTCCAGTCGACGCACAGCGTATTTTCTTCCTTGAGCTCCGGCAGGATTCCGACGTTGACCAGCCGCTGGATAAACGGGCGCACGATAAACGGGTTCACGTAGTCTTGCCGCCGGCGGTTCAAGCGTCGATTCCAAGTCCGCGTATCCTGCCCGCTGGCCAACTGAGCTTGCTCGCTCCCAATCAGCACGCGCCACGGGACTCCGAGCGTAGCCGAGATAAGCTTGAGATGGACTTCCACGTGCGGACTGGGGTCAGCGATATTGACCGCGAGCGACTTTACTTGCAGCCCCACGGTAGCGATGTAGCGCTGGAGCCCGTTCATATAGTCTTCCATCTGCTTCTTCGTCGCGGGAATATCGAGCTCAATCTCTTCTCCGTCCTTGCCGGCGTTAGTTTCCAGGCTATAGCCAGGGAAGCCACCTTTCCAAAACATCTCGCCAGAACCGCCAGCTACTTTCCGCAAGTCGAGCAGGCGATTGAAGACTTTCTCCATGCGAGGCGTTCCATAAATCTCCGAGTTGGTCCGGTTGTCTGCGATATGGATAATCCGGCTCCAGTGAACGTCCACCAGCTGCGTCGAAGAAGTCTCGTTAGTAGCCGCTGTATCAGCAAACTGAATTTGATAAGACGTCGGCAAGCCGTAGCGCGGGTTCGTCGCATCTCCTTGCAACGCTCCGATAGTCACCAGAGACTCGTCGAGCGGGCGCACGTAAAGCAACTCCCGCTCCTGATTGCTGACTTTGTCTCCAGCTTCGTCTATTCCATCGACTGGTTGACTTAGCGGAAGCCCATCATCTATCCCTAGCAAAATCACTCCGAACCGGCCGATGCCACTTAAGACGTCGGCCCGTTGGAGATAAGACAGGAGTGACATTCGGCCATTCAACTCTTTCCAAGCTGTCTCAAATTCCGTTTCTTCGGGGTCTTCAGTCTCGTAAATCTCGGGGTCGTCGCTCCACGTCTCTTCCGGAATTACGCTGACGACTCGCGCTGCCAGGTCGCCGCGCTTCCAGAATTGCACATAGTCAGAAGTAGTCAGAGAAGCGGGGTAGCCACATTCCTTGTCAAGGTCTTTGCGCGGGTCGAGTAGCTTGGCAAGCCACGCTTGGCGGGAAGTAAAAGTATTGCGAAGTAGTTGGGCGATATTGAACGTCGGTTTCTTAGCCATGGCTGAGAACCCTACTACGTCAATTTGAAGTTACAAGCTTTTTAAGAGCTGCCACTTCTTCGGGGTGCTCGTCCCGCCACTGCTGCCAGCTCTCGTCCGTCAGCTTGAACTTTATCCAGGTAGGGTGGTCCGGTTTGGGAACGAAGAGACAGACTCCTTCTTCGCAACATTCGCAGATAGACTTCCCCGATTCAGTTACGTAAAGATGCCCCGAGCAAAAGTAAAGGCCGCACCCAAACTCCCCGCCGTAGGGCTCGCTCCCGCAGACGTGTGATAGCCCGCGGTCTATCTCGACGTTGCAACCGGGGTAGTCGCAGTAGGCCGGAACGCCGTAGCCGATATCCCGCTTCCACTTGCTATCGTATCCGATTGACCAGCCCATTTCGTATTCTCTTTTTATACGCCGCCTGCTTGCGCAGATGGTCGAGACACATATCGCTTATCGCAAAGCTTTTATTGTTGCAGAAGATACACAGCCCCTTCTCCCGTTGCTTCGCTTGCCAGCGCAGCGTATTAGCGAGCCCTTGTCTCACGGCCGCCAGATTTCAGAGTCGTGGTCTCTATACTCTCCATCTGGTGGCTGGTCTCCTTCTTCCTGAGCCAGCCATCGCCCAAGCATCCATCCAGCAATACAAGTTACGAGCGCTCCAAGAATTGCTCCGACAATAAAGCCGGTCATAAAGTTCATTGCTTTACTTTCTCCTCGATGCGTTGGACGCAACGCTCCAGCGACATTTGAATCTCTTCCAGCTCGGCTCGGTTCGGCGTCGTTCCGTTAGCTAAGAGCCGCATTATATACCTCCGAGCTGGACCTAAATCACCGACTAAGAACGCGGCCAGTCGCGGCGAGCCAAGCTCATCCAGACACTTGAGACAACAGTCGCTCAACGCAGTCCCGCAACGCACGCACTTACGTTTCATTATTCCCTTCTATATTTCTAGGGTCGTGCTTCATCCAGTTGCTCTTCGTCTTCTCTTGATACGTTATCCACTCTTTGAGCGCGGCAATAGCGCTTTCTCGCGTAGAGTTTGAAGCATAATACATCCGGTCGCTTTCTCCAGTAGGGAACGCGAACACGACAAAAGTATAGTTCTCCGGCAGCTTGTTTTGCACCAGCTCGCACATCTCCTGAATCCATTGCTGGTCTTTCGGACGAAACTTGTCTTTGCTCATTCTGGTCTTACCAAGTGCCAAGCTTCCATCAGCGCGTTAGACAAGTCCGTCGCTCCTAACGTGGTGGAGCTCTTTGTTTTTATCCGGACGACAGAAAACGAACTTCCGTGGTCCACCAGCTCATAGCCCCACTTCTTCAAGTGGACTTCGTAGCCTTCGTCAGTGGAAGGCTCTACCAGCTTCCGCACCTTAGTTTTCTTTTTCATTTTTCCACCCTTCTATTATCTTCGGGTCCGGCTTAAGAAACAAAGACTGGAACGCTCGGCCGCTCAGCTTCCACCCCTCGGCAATCGGCTCGTAGACTTCTACAGTCTCTGGAGGAGGGTGCAAATCAGCCCTAACGAAAATCAAATTGCACGGCGTGCGGTAAAGTAGCCCGTATCCCTTGTGCGTTCCCAAGCCGACCAGAGCGCCGAACGAAGCGCCGAAGTAGTCGTCTCCAGCCCAGCGGTGATAAGGGTCATAGAAAATCGTCTTGTTCCCGGAAAGCGTAGGGTTGAATTCAATTACTACGATACACGGAGCCCAAAGCAACGCTCGCCAGAGCCAGTAATCATTCCCATCCACATCGATGGACAATACTCCACACGCCATCGGCACAACTTGATTGACATTGTCTACAGTAATATTCCGAAGCACTACTGCTAATCCTTTAGGCTCCCAGTCATACTGGAAGCCGGTCCAGCCGGCTTCCATAAGTCCCCGAATATTGGACAAGTGGTAGCCGTCGCCAGCGCCGAACTCGACCGCTACGCGCGGAACCACAAAGCCGCTTCGCTCGAGGAGTTTAACAATTTCGGCAATCAGCTTCGTCTCTCCGTATTGCGAATAGTCTTTCATTGTTTTGGGCGAGTTTACCCGAAAGGGGTAGGCTTTCTTCCATTTGTCGATACTCGCTGAGATTTACTCGCTACCTCTCAGTTCATCCGGGAGCTACCCGGCACGCTCTTATTATCTACACTCCACCTACTCTAACTTTCTTGCGAGCGAGGCGATTGAACGCCCCGCCGCTAGCGTCGACCTGGTCAGTATAGCGAGAGTGCGGAAAGAAACGCAACTCATCCAAATACTCTTTCGTCCACTCCCTATTCAAGCACTTTACGTTGCCGCCGCCGACTTGCGAAGCGAAGGGATACGCGCGGCTGATTTTGTCTCCAGTAGGATGGTAGGCAAATACGATAAAGCCAGCGAGCATCCGGACGGTATTCTCCCCGGACTCTTTGCCGCCAGAGCCGCCCTCTACTTCCAGCGCGATACGCACGTCCTTCCCATCCGTCTGCGCGGTTTGTAGTATCATCGCTTCCCGTTGCGTAGCTCCCCACTGCCCGCGCACTACGTCGAGCACCCAATAAACGCTGTGCAGTTCGTCCACCATCATCTTGACTCCGACGCTCCAGTTGCCACCCTCCTGCGTCCCCGCTTTGTCCCAGCTTCTAATTATCCGCCCGCGCTTGTTCGGCAGCGCGTCCACCAGTTCAATCTTCGATACTTGAAACATACCGCCGCCCAATGGCACGGGGTCCTGGAGGATTTGAGCTGCGTAGCCATAAGCGCCCAACTCTTGCTTGAGCTTGTCCAGCACGCCTTGCGGAAGGCGCACCGGGTCCAGCATCCCATCGATATACCTCTCCCCAAGCTCTAACGGCGATACGTTATCAGTCAACTCTCCCGGCAGGCAGATATGTTTTACCTTGCCGAGCTTTTGCGAAAGCATTTCCCCGCTGGGGTCTGCTTGATGGAGACGTTGCTGGATGAGGATAGTCGGAGTCACGCGCTTGTCGACTTTGCGCGAGGGGAGCGTATTGGTCATCCAGCGGTTGACGGACTTCAATTCCGCTTCGCTGAAAGACTCTTCGGGGTTGATAGGGTCGTCGACAATCAGAAAGTGGCCATGGTATCCAGTTACCAGCCCGCCGACGCCAACAGACAAGCGAAACCCCATCTGCGTATTGGTAAACAGCCCCTTGGTATTCTCGTCCTCGCGCAGCTGGATATTGGGGAAGCAACGCTGGTATCGCTCCGACTGGACGATATCCCGAGTCTTGAGCGAGTCTTTCAGCGCGACTTGATGCGCGTAGGAGCCACAAATAAACTTGGTGCTCGGCATACGCGCCCAGCACCACGCGGGGAACGCTTGCGAGCAGATGGTTGACTTGGACGAGCCGGGAGGGACGTTGATTACTACGTCATATTCTTTCGGCCATCCAGCGAATACCAGCTCGGCTACCTCCTGCAACTCGTCGCAGAGATACTTGATGTGCCAGTTAGCGACGAGCGGCTCGGCTACGATTAAGTCCCAAAACTCTAAGAGGAAACGGTAGAAGCTGCGCTTGCAAAGAGCCGCCAGAACCTTCTCTTCACTTACCTGAGTGAGCACCATTCTTTTTTCTTATCGCTTCCAAGAGCTTTTCGAGAGTCGGGGTATCCAAGTCCAGCGTCTCGATATCAACCCCAGTAGTTGTTATCTTCCCCGAGTGCTCCAGCTGAAGTATTTCCAAGCCGAGGATACGGTCCATTTGACGTCTGGCGTTCTGCTTGATTATGTATGGAGCTTTCTTGTCGAGGATATTGCCTTCCCACCAGGCGACAGAGTCTGCACGAAGCTCTTCCTTTGCTCTTTGGATATGGATAAGGAGCCTCTCTCGCGCGCGACTAAGGTAGGTTTCCGCAGTTGCGTGATTGACGTTGAACTTTTTCTTGACTAATGCCATTATGGTATGCTTCAAGACATGTCCCTGGCGCAAGAGCAGTTCGGTATATTGGATACGCTCCTCCATTTGCGCTTCCGTTGGCTTCTGGGGTTTGGGATAATATTTCCCTTTGGGTCCGACTGGCATAAATTTATTTTCGCAAGTTAGTCGTATCCACAAGACTAAGCAAGCTCTTTACAGACTTACAGTTGAAGTCTTCTCCCATCAAGTCTACATATCCCCGCGCATTCAAACTAAAAGCTATTTCTCGAATCGAACAAAAACCAACTTTGCGTATCGTTGCTACTACTGGTCGTAATTCGTTTACGTAATCTTCAGTAGCTTTAGCGATTTCTTCCGGAGAAACAATCGGCTCCCATTCTTTCCAGTCTCCAAAAGTTTTAATATCTATCAGTATCTTTAGAATACTAACGCACGAGCTGCAAAAGTATTGCGGACGATTCCCGTGCTTGATTGCTACAAATTGAGTCCAGTCATCACTACACATCGTACAGACCCAAGGAGTCTTATTAGTTCTCCCGTATATACTTATCATACTTTCTTCACCAGGCGGATAGCAAAGTCGAGCTGCTTGGTAGCATCTGGTTTCAGTATCAATTTGTTTTTGAATACGTGGTAGTTGACGCAATGCTGCCAGCGGCCGAAGCGCTGGATAATTCTAACATACCGGGGGTGGCGCTTCTGGAGCGCTTGCGCCATCTTGAGCCGGCCATCGCCTTGATACAGCTCGTCCGTATTGCCTCCTTTCATCGTCATCGTCTGTTGCTTGCCGGCGAGGAAAGCATTGAACTGGACCGTGCAAAGTCCGTCGCGAAGGACCCTTAGGGAGAGGTCCGTATCTTCGTTGTATCTACCGCGCCACCGATAGGGCAAATCGTTCTTGATAAGGATACAGGAGTAGATACGGGTATTCAAGACATAGGGCGGAATAACTTGCTTGTTCTTGGCAAAGAAGTGGTAGTTCATCCCCGCTAAGCCAACGTTCTGGTAGCGGTCGGCAAAGTCTTCGACCGCGCGGAAGATAGCGCCGTCAGATACCTTTACTTTGGCATTCTTGTTCCGGCGGAAAAAGTGGCGGATATTGTCGTCGAGAATCCAGTGGCGCTCCGCCCCGGACTTGATGGCGTGCTCCCATATCCAGTTTCTTGCGGGGATTGACCCCTTGCCGAGATTGGAGAACGGGAGAACCAGTATCTTGTCGCGGTCGATAACCTTCGCGTATTCCTTGCGTTCCTGCGGCTCCACCACGATATAGTAAGGGACGTGGATTGCTTCCAGGGTCCGGCTGGTTAGACGAGACTTCCAGCGCCCCTTCGATACGATGTAGACGGGGTATCGGGGGACGACTTGAGACTGGGCTGCGTAGCGCACGCCTTCCACCACGTTCCGTTCCCGCTTCGGGTGCCAAACGTATTGCGTCTTCGGAGTCAATCGTTGCCCGATTAGCTTGGCAAACTTCTCCCGGTCCTGCTGGCAGGTAAAGTGGACTTTGAGCGTCTGCCAAGGCATGAGGTTCTCTTGAGCGTATTTGGGCATCCCTTCCCATTCCCGCTCCCAGTCCAGGGGCATATCGAGCAGCTTAGGCATGGCGATTGTTTACGTAGTCAAGTTCCATCCCATAATTATCTCTCTCGCTCGAAATGGAAAGCCCCGATTTCAGCTTGAGCCGGTTCTTGGCAAAGGGGCGATAGTTGATGGAGTGTTGCCAGCGTCCCCATTTCTTTTTAATCTCCACCAGATTGCCGTGCTGCTTCTGGAGCGACTTGGCCATCCGCAATCTTCCATCGCCCTGGTAAAGCTCGTCCGTATTGCCGCCGGCCATGGTCATCGTCTGCACTTTGTCTATCAGGAACGTATTGAACAAGACCGTGCACAACCCGCCTTTCAATACCCGTAGAGAGAGGTCTGTGTCTTCGTTATACCTTCCCCTCCACCGATAGGGCAAATCGTTGCGGATAAGGATACAGGAGTAGATGCGCGTGTTCAAAGTAAACGGATTGATAGACGGGCTCTTTCTTGGGGCAAACATAAAATAATTCATCCCCGCCAGCCCGACGTTAGAGTATCTATCGGCGAAGTCTTCAGCGGCTCTGAACGTGCTGCCCGAATTTACTTCCACTTTCAAGTTGTCGTTCAGCCGGTAGAACCCTCGGATATTGTCATCGAGAATCCAATGGCGCTCGTCTCCAGATGCTAGCGAATGTTCCCAAATCCAATTGCGAGCGGGGATAGAGCCTTTCCCCAAATTGGAGAACGGCAGGACCAGAATCTTTTTCCGGTCGATTACCTTTGCATACGCTTTGAGCTCCTGTGGCTCGACCACGATATGATAAGGGACTTTGATTCGCTCCAGAGCTCTGGCAGTCAAGCGGGATTCCCAACGGCCTTTCGAGACGATGTAAATCGGATATCTCGGGTTGATTTGCAACTGGCTGAAATATCGCTTGTCGACATATCGGGTAATCTTCGCTTTGGGGAACCAGATGGACCGCGTGCGGTGCGTTACCGTTTGCCCGACCAGCTGGGCAAATCGCTCTTGGTCTTGAGCGCTAGAGAAATGGACGATGACTGACTTGAACGGCATCAAGTTGCGTTGCTTGAAATCGGGCATTCCGACCCATTCCCGCTCGCGGTCTTTGGGGATATCCAAGAGAGTTTTCATTAGCTGCCGCTATGTTGACACTCTTTTGCAATAAAAACAGGTCCTAGCGTGCATTCCTGACGATTCCTGCGTGCTCTAGTTCGGGACAAGATGGTTGTTTTTCTTCCTTCCGCTCAAAATTTGAATAGTGGCGATTACTGCGCGCGGACGTTGCTTGCGAGCTTTGACGATAGCCACTTTGCGCCGATACCCCTTGACCAGGAAGAGGTCTTCAACCAGAGTCAAGTAAAGCCGGCCGCGAGAACCGCAAGACCGCGTCGGCTCTGGAATCTTCCGATACCCTAAATACTGTCCGGTCTTCGCGTCAACAAAGTCCTCGACGTAGCCCAAGACTTCTTCGGGGTGGGTTTCGGGGTCCAAGAATTTATTCATACTCGTTCCAAACTTTTTTAATTTCCCACAAATCTCTTTGCATAAGCGGCCCGAGCTTCTTGATTGGCAGACCGTTCTTTTTCCATTCCCGAAGAAACCTTAGCTCGAACGCATTCCAGCGCTCGCCCCTTCGGCTTTCCCGATAGACCGTCGGCACATAGTCAATCGGTTTATCGTCTCGACGGTCCGTCTGGAATTCCCAAATCCGTCGATGGACTGAAGCAAAGCCGCGCTTCGACTTAAACCCTAATTGCCGTTCCGAAGAACTTCCAGCAAAGAGTGGATTCAGTAGCACCTTGTCGGTCTCTTCGTCCGTCCAGTCTTCTTCGGCTTTTTTATTCTTAATAATACTATCAGGCAACAAACCTTTCATAACTCCTTTTAGCCCTGTGCGTCTATTATCTTTCGGGGCTCGACTTCGGCTAAGAAAGTCTCTAGTGGAATCCCGACGATAGCTGCCAGCTTCCCTCCGATAATCAAACAGAACAAACCCGAAGGCGGAGGAAATACTGGCATAATCTGGTTCGCATATTTCCAACTCAAGTAAACTATAGATACGCGCCGGTCCCGGCGGCAAATAAGCATCCACGTCCGGCTCTTCGCTTGCCGGGCGCTCCGTCGAGCTTGACGCAGCGCCGCCACGAAAGGGTGAGTTTTATTATCCCCTTTAACGTCGAGCAAATCTCCCAAGCAACCGTGCGAGCGCCCGCGCTTGAGCTCGATAGTAAAGTAGCGGAGCAGTGGCTCGCCGATAGGGTCCACGGCCGCGATATCTCCGTAGCTGCCATACGTGCGCTGGCCCTTCTTCGCTCGCTGCGTCGCTCGTCCGCCAGATTGACTGGAGCGCCAGAATACATCGTCACGCTCGTCGCTTGTCCACCACTTGGAAAGCAGCTTGCAAATTTCTCTTTCAAATGCAGAACCTTTAGCCATTAGACTTCGGCAGTTCGACAAAGCACTTGTCAAATTCCTCGTTCGTTAGAACGATACACGTCCCCTCGCTGACGCATACTATCCAATCCGTCAGCTTGACTTTCGCCCCACTCCGGTGAGTAAGGTGCTGCCCGCCGCCTAAATCATGGAACGCTCGAAATACCCAAACCGGACGCGGCGAGTCTTTCAGAAACTGCCAGGCAGTTACGTCTTCGTGCGTCCCGTTGCGCAGCTGGTGAGTGGGTTTCATTTCCGGTAAGGAACTTTTACTTTCTCTGGCGGCTTCCCGTACTCGTCTTCGTATCGCTCGACCAAGTAAAGCGCCAACGTCTTGATTCGCTTGGGTCCCCAGAAGCCGTCCTTAGTTAACCCGAGCGCCCGGCCACCGCCGCCATACTCAACTTCCTCTTTGAACAAATCGTCATAAGCTTTGTTGGAAATAATCGGAGTCTTGTAGACGTGGTAAATATAACGGTGCGCCATTACCACGTCGAGCGTCGGAGCGAAGACGGCGAGCGACTTTGCTTCCGGAATTTGCTTCCAGTCCTCGTTGATTTCCGAGACCGGCCGCTGCAAGAGATTAGCCGTCGCTTCCAGCGGCACTTTGCGCTGCTTGTGCTCCGCGAGAATCGCGCCTTCTCTGGCGTTGAGCCGCTTCCCCTTCCGACTGGTCCGATGGAACGGCTCGTAGCGGATAGCTAAGTCGCGTTCGTTGCGCGTCAGCTGCTGGACGCGCAGCTTGATTTCCGCGACGCTCCGCCGCGGCAGAGCGTCAGCGATACTCTTTAGCTCCGCTCCAGACAAGTAGAGATTCCAGAGCTTGCCAGACTCGCTCTTCTTCCACGGTCCGCCGCTCATAAGCGGCTCCCGGTTACTTGATAGCTGGTCCGAACGACTGCCAGCCCAACAAGCCGAGCAAGATAAAAAGCATGGCGTTGAAGCCGAGCGGCCGATACGTGCCTCCGCCCGAAGGCCAAAAGGCCCACAAGCCGAAGAGCAACCATACTATCATAATCACCCAGAACAAAGTTCCCTTTGACATAGGGGCGGAGAGTAACAAGACGGACTGGAGATAGCAAGTTCATTGTTCGGTCTTCCGCCAGCCTGGCGGAACCGGGAAAGGGTGCCATTCGGGTTTGCCTTCATACGACTCTTCTAGCTGCCATATCGTCCCGTCGTCGCAGAGCGCCAAGACAAAGTATTTACCGACGGGGTCAATCGTCATAGAGATTTGAATTACTTTTCTTATAGTAACCCCTTGCCAGTAAAAGATTCATAAGTCTTCACTTTGCGCTCGAGGTCTGCTACTTCAGCTTTGAGCTGCGTATTTTCTTCCTGCAATGTTATCACGTCCACTACCGTGCCATCGACTAGCGGACGGAAGGAAGCGACGAGCAAGCCGGGTCGTAGCACGTTGCTAGCCGCGCCGGCGCAGAAGTTGACGCAGCGGACTACCCGCTCCGTATTAGCGCGGGCTTCAATCAAGTTGCGCCCGCGCCCGCCGGCCGTCGAGACGTAAGCCAGCATCCCTTCTGGCCCGCTGGCGATTTCAGTTCCGGACCCTTCGGGCATTACAAACCATGGCTCTTTCGTATGCGTCATATGTACGAGC